>ENA-UOJE01002471-UOJE01002471.1-human-gut-metagenome-genome-assembly--contig:-C23-NODE-2471-length-13889-cov-6.926052_pt1 | contig 13889 bp, 9 predicted proteins | sample MGYA00242341_ERZ723888 | MGnify/ENA metagenome assembly ERZ723888 | reverse complement strand
ACAGTATCTGCATCGAACGTTTCTATTCGCTGCTGATTCAGAAAGGACTGGATTTCTCCTTGTAGGCTGCTCGATTGAGAAATGTTGACGCATATGGGCTTAACAGGTTCTCCTGATTGTGGTTTTACAATTTTTTTTCTTCAATGACAAACCATGCCTGCTTGAAACTTTTTATATTGACCCGGAATGAATCACCATTCAGGACTTTAATGTTCTCTTTGGAAAAAGCATCTTTAATCTGGATGTTTTTCAATCCCAGTGTTTCCAGATCCATCTGTATATCACCGGTAATCCCGTCATGCTTCTCATTGAAATTTGCTGCAATCAGCAGGACTTTTCCCTTGTTTACATAAGCAGAAACCTTGAGAAGTTCATCCGGTGTTTGCAATGCCGGCGGCGTAGCTGACCAATATGGCAGGAAATGCTGATTGCTGGCTCCGAACTGTTCCAATGCTTTCCAGTAAGGTGAAATCACCTGCATTTCATTGATGCGGTATGTCTGTGTCCAGGTTGTCCCGTGGACAAATGCATAGGTACAGTTTTCCACGGCGCTGAAAGGCTGTTCCACATAAGAAGCGAACCGTGTCGGCAACCCGTAGGGGAATCCGTTCAACAGCATCCGGAATCCTTCCAGAGGCAGAATATCAAGTTTTTTCCTGCCATCCGCTTTGAGATTCATAAACTGTTCACCTTCCCATATTCCGTGCCAGAAGAAACAGGTCGGGGCATCCCACAGACTTGACTTATGCTGTTCCCCGTAACCCTTGCGCGCCTGCAGAAGATTGTAGAAACGCCATGCTTTCAGACGTCCGTCCCAGACATCCCGTCCCGCGACTTTCTTCCCCTCGAAGTTTACCACTCCACATCCGTGTTTTGCGTTATCGCAAGTGGCATACATGCGTCCGTCAAGAAAAGCGCCATCAATCTGATATTGATCCATATTTTCGGCTAAACGCCAGAAAAAGTAATCAATATATTCACTGCGCGGACATGCCTGATAAGCTTTGTCGCCGGGATGTTCTGCCGAAGTGAAAGGGTATCCTTTCGGTGTAATCAGCCAGTCTTCCCTGTGTGTATCCCAGAGACGGTCTTTGTTGGAAAGGCTGTTGCCGGTATAGATCACCGCTTTCATTCCGTTCTTCCGTATGGCGCCGAGACTGCTTTTGAATGCTGCCTCGTCATGAATATACAGGCCGGAAAATGCTTCGTCTGCATATTGGGCAGCATGATAGATCATTGTTTCGATACCGAGAGCCGCATAGCCCTCAATCCAGCTTTTCACTTTGGCACGCATCGGCTGGATGCACTTTCCATAAGCATCTTCCGCCAGAAGCGTATCCGGCATGAGATAGCCGCATTCGGCTTCTTCAGAAACTTTTTCCGGGATTGTGGCATGTCTGCCGTTGATGTAACCGTTTTTCTCAAAATTATCCGCCAGTAAAGTATCCTGATTCATGGTGACATGAACGCTGAGGCAGAAATCTGTTCTGGGGCGTTTGGAGATACGGATTGAGTCCGCATAGATATTTCTGCCACCCAGACGGAGTATCGTAGGAAATACTTTCATGCTTTCCCTGTGTTTGCTTCCGGCGACAGCTTTGCCATTGATGCGGAGTACCATCTCATCGCCCCATGTCAGAGCGATATGCGTCCACTCATCCTTTCCCGGTTTGACTCCTGACCGGATATGGGTTTTATACATATGTTCATATACAATAAACCGAAACTAATACCGAATTGGTATTGCACTCCAATTCGGTATTAGTTTCTCATTCGGCTAAATGCCGGATGCGCAGGCTTCGCAACTGCCCTTTGAAGAACCGGACGTCCTTGCCCGTTTCATAGGTCGGCCAGGCGGGGCCACCGAACACCGATGGTTTGAAAAAGACGCCGCGTTTATTATTGAATGGATATTGGCGGCTTACTCCATTTACCGTGAATTTCAGTTCCCGCAGATTGTAACTTACGGTGACTTTCGACCATTCCCCTGTCGGCAGCGGCAACTCCGTCCGGAAGTTCTCGATTCCGCTGGGGTTGTTAGCGCCATCGGTGCGGTAGGTAAATGCCCCTTCCAGTTTTCCCTGTCTCCGGTAAAGACTCAGGGAACCGCGATGATGAGCGAAATTGCGGAACAATACCTGTGATTCATTACCATCCGGCTTAATCTCGAATTCAAGGGTAAAGCTGCCGTAAGGCAACGCTTCCCGGGGCAGGTTCATGTAATTTGCCATACCATCGAATTCCAACACGTTGCCTTTCCAGACAGGATTCAGGAATTTCCGGCCGGGAATGTCCAGCAAGGTCGGGCGGGGCCGATTGAAAGGTTCAAGATAGAGGAAACCACCCCCCAGTTGAGCGTCGAAAAAGGGTTCCCAACTGTTTTTCAGCATCGCGCCGCGCGCATTGTCAAACTGATAATTCAATTCGGGAATACGCTCTGCCGCCACGTCGACAGCCACCGCCTGTTGCTTCACCGCGGAATATACGTAGTGTCGAACCTTTTCCCCGCCCGGACGAACAGGCATGAACGGACGGCTCCGGTAAATCCGCTCGGAAACCCCGATAGCCCGCAACTGGTAAACCGGAAAGCGGCTTTCCGTCTCCAGTTGGACATTGAACTCCGCCCGTTCCTGTTGCCACGGTGCCGGGATATCCACCAGGTTCTTGACGATTTTCAAATCCAGACGGTTGTTGCCGTCGAACGTTTTGGCCATTTTTCCCAGTTGCAGTAGCTCCAAGACTTTGAAAGAATGTTTTCCCAGTCGCGCAATGTCAATTTCCAGCACCGCGTCCGCCGCGGCGCTTTTCGGGATCGTGATGTTGAAAGGATAACTGTAGTAGAAATTAATGTAGTAATAGGGTTCCGTCACCTTATTGTCGATCACTTGCGGGTCTGGCGTGTCCGGCCGGGTGCGATAGCATTCGCGGAACCATTGCCAGCCGGGGGCGTTCAGAACCTCGAAGACGATCTTCCTGGTGGAGACGGTGAACGCAGTGAAAGACCCCTGGATAATGATGTTGTTTTCCGGGTCATACCGCTTTTCACGTTCTGCGGCGAAAACTTCGCTTTCGTTGTCCAATACCTCGAATTGCAACAGCTTTTCGGGGGCTTCCGCGCGGGCGGTCACTTCATATACGCCGGGTTTACCGGACGCTTTGACTTCAAACTCCGGCGTCAGCGGCAGCATATCCCGCAATGGCTGCATGATCGCCTTGTAATTCAAACAGACACTCGGGTGAATCCGGTTGTACTGCATGGCGAAAATCCGTTCCTTTCCCTGTGCGTCAATAATCCGGAGCTCCGGCAGGATCAGGTCATGGGCGGCGAGTTGCTCGGTCGGAATTTCATAATTCACCGCTTTCATTTCGGAAGCCTTGAAGGTTTCTTCCGGAAACGTTTTCAGGACTTTGCCGTCATAATCACGAATGATCAGGCTGGCGCGATACGCCGCGCCGGAATTCGTATCCGGGATATTCAACAATTCGTAGCGCAATACATCGCCGAGCCGCAGTATCTGCCGTGAGCTGAATACGAGATTCGGGATCGACAAATCATCGCCGTTTTCCGGTTTCGTGGGTTGTCCGCGCATTTTCCGGGCATAGAACCGAATCAGGCGCTGCATGGTTTTCGCATCGTTCACGGTCGGCTGGAAATGCGTGTTTTCATTAGCTTCGTTCCACTCGAAAAACACCACGATATCCGGGTTCAGCACCATCAGTTCATCCATCGCCAGCCGGAAGCCGCCGGTACCGTATTCCTCGGTAGTGTTGCCGGACAGATGATTGACATATCCCTTGCGTACGTATGCGCCGATCAGTTTATCCTTATACTCAGGTTGCTGCGTCAGCTCCAAGACCAGGGGCACAATGCAATCCCGAAAATACCCCGCCGTCGGTCTGGCGGCATAGTCGCCGCTGTTGCGCATGGCAAGCACCGGTTCCACCATCAAACCGCCGCATTCATCCAGCAGACTTGCCAGGAGTTTGCGTAATTCCGCCATCTGCGGTTGAGTCAATTTGCCGTTTTTCACATAAAGCTGTTGAAACTTTAAATCCTTAGGCTGGGCGAAAAGAATCGGTTCCACGCCCGTTTTTTCTTTCAGCACTTTTGCCAGTCCGCTCATTTCAGTCGGAGTGATGTATGTGGAAAGATAACCCCATACCGGGATTTTGCCGTTGATTTTCAACGTATAAGGAGAATTTACAGCTATTCCGTAGCTTTTCAGGTAAAGCTCAAGCCATTTCTGATCTGGCTTTTGCGGATTGTAATCTGCCGCGTAAGCCGCTCCAAACATATAGCTGAAACCGGGATACGGTTTTACTTCATTCAACGCCTGTAAATGTTCGCCATACATGCCGATCAACGAGGCGGCATTGGACAAGGTGACAAAACCGTCGATTTCATAATTCCCGAGAATCTCGATATTGCGCAGGAAGCTGTTGCGGTAACTCTGCTTTCCGCGTAGGCCGCTGTCGTGAAAAAGCGGTCGGTCGATCCAGTAATGAAGATAATTTTCCACCAACCGGTAACTTTGGATTTCCGCATAGAAAAGCGGTCGATCCAGAACCCGTTGCCGTTGCGTCCGGAAAGACGGAATATCTTCCTGGCGATTATATGTGATTTCCGCACCGTACACCGAGCCAGCGAGAAGCGAGAGCATCAATGCCATTTTCCAAACTTCCATATTAAAATATTCCTTGCCTTTGTTCTTTTTTGATCATCATCAGGGTTTATTGCCGACCAGGGACAGGTAAGTGCTGTGCACATATCGGGTTCTTGCGTCATGCTCTGAGCTTACATGTCCATCCGCCCAGGTCACGTTGGCACGGTTCAGGTGGCGTGATCGGAGGTTATTGCCATCCTCAATTGCATAGTATCCACCATAGAGGGTCTCATAGTTGTAGTTGGAGGTGGCGCAATCGGCAAATACAATGGCTTCCGTGGGCTTGCGAAGACGGGCAAGTATGATTTGCTGCCATGTCGTTCCTCCCCAGTTGGAACCCAAGCCGTATCCGTTATAACCGATCGCGGTGTAACAAAAATGCCACGACGCCGGAATAGTCGGCTTGTTCCTGCTGAAAAATAATGAAGTGCTCGCGGCGATGACCGAAGGGCAGTCATACGCTGATAACATCTTTACATACCCCCCGTCGAAAAGCGTCCAGCCCCAATTGTATTTGCTGCGATCAATAACAACTCCTGCCCTGGAAGCGCCTTGCAAAGACAACCCGTTGTGGTCATCGGCATAGAGTGACATCCCGAGAAAGAGTTGCTTCTGGTTGTTGAGACAGATTGATTGCCGCGCCTTTCCCCGAGCCGCGTTCAGCGCCGGCGACAGCATGGCAGCGAGAATCGCGATGATCGCAATTACGATCAGTAACTCTATCAATGTGAAAAGCTTCATACCGCTAAACCATTCCATTTTCATATATCGCTTCATTTCCTCTTCCTTTCTTCCTGTTCAGTTTTATCAAACACTTACTCTCTCTCAGAAAGTGTTTGAGCTCATTTTTTATTATGTCATTTGCCACCTTTTGCCGCCACTTACCTCCATCATTTCTTTCATATTTTTTCATATCAAGTTTGACATTAGCAGGTTGCAGTTGAAATCTTTATTGCTTGATTTTGTCTTTTATGCCGATTGATGAAATCATCATATTTTATCATGCGGTCACTGAAACGCTCTTTCAAAAACAGCATATCGCGGGTCCACCCCAGAATCGGCGGCAAGTCGCAAGCACAACCGCAGCTCCCCCCTTGGAAAAAGGCGGGCTTCACGCTTTGTCCCAGGCGGATTTCCTTACAATCAATTTGCTTGTTTCTGATCCGCTCAAATAGTAGTTTCAATGCCCGGTCGCAGATCTCTTCACTCACCTGGGAGATGGTTGAGAGCGGCGGATCGGTCAGGTAAGCAAAGGCGTCGCCGTCATAACCGATCAACGCGAAATCCTCCGGCACCCGGATACCATTCTGCCGCAGAAACGGCAAAGCCCGCGCCGCCACGAAATCATTGGACATCAAGGCACAAGTATAGCCCTCCTTGTGGATCAGATGCAATAGCCGATCTTCAACGGTCCCTTCACAATGCATGGCTTCGATTACTTGCAGATGATTATCGGGTAACCCTGCTTCCCCCCAGGCCCGCTGCAAACCATTGAATTTGTCATGAGGCGGGTTTTGGATGTGTGAACAGACATATACCGCTTTCCGGTGACCATGAGCCAGCAAGTGGAGTCCTGCCATATAGCCGCCTGCCGCATGATCGTAATATAAATCTCCGTTACGATGCGTCGAGTCATTCTGGAACTGAATAATGACGTTGGGAATTTTAATGATCTCCATGACTTCAGGCGGCGGATTTCCCAGGATGATCACACCATCCGGAGAACGCCTCAACATATTGAGCACCTCTTCCCGGTACTCTTCCACTGTCCGTGTCTGAGAATACAAATCGCTCAGCATCTGATACTTGTAACGGGCGGCATTATGAAGAAACTGAGCTACCAATACCGCCAGCGAATATTGCCTGACGCTGGCATTGAGGATGCCGACCATGCGCGAAGATTTGCCTGACAGTACTTGCGCCGTCAGGTTTGGCATATACCCCATTTCTTCGGCGATCCGGGCGATATGCGCACGTTTCTCTTGAGAGACCCGCGTACTGTTGGTCCGGTTCACCACGGCGGACACCGCCATTCTGGAGACCCCGGCTTTGACCGCAATATCTTTTAACGTAACACCCATAACTGATCTGATTTCTGCTCAATTGCCAAACCGGAGTTCCGGATGAACTACCGGTAATTCACTATAATTATAATCGAAAATCCTGCTGTTGTCAAGGTGGGAGTATTTAAAAACAAGGACTTTTTTCACTTTTCCCTGATGTTTTTCCTCAAAGAACCGATTTCCGATGAATATTTTTACTGTGCCGGAACCCCGATCTCCGGCTGATGCCTGAGGACCTCACGACAACGGTGCAAAGGCGGGATTGCCCTGATGGTTCACGGCAACACATTCCATTTCCACCAGCCACGCCGGACGGCACACGGGAGCGCGGACAATTACAAACGGAAGTTCGGGCGGCAGGCGTTTGACAAGGACATTCCGCACCAGTGCCGCATCCGCAGGGTCACGCAGATAGACCGTTGCCCATTTCAGGTCGGACAAAGTTCCGGCGGAACTTTCCAGAAGAGCCGCGACATTGTCTACAAGCCGTTCCGTCTGTTTCGTGACGTCATAAGGATGCACCACCTGTCCCCGGCTGTCGATGCTTGCCGTTCCTGAAATAAAGTAGTGGGAACGGTCTCCCAGCACAAGCCGTGTCCCCCGCTCGAAACTGACCCCGTACAAAGCCGTCGGGGAAAGCATTTCCGGCGCGGAGAGGTAAATCTGTTGCCCCTGTCTGAGATCCGTATAGTTGAGCGAATCCATCTTGACGAGGCGCGACGGCTTTTCCATCTGCCCTTCGATTCCGGTGCTTGCGATGAAATGAGTTGAAGTGGAAAGTCCGTTTCCGGCAAAGAACTCGTTCCGCGCCATGACCAGACCGGCATAATTGTTGTCGACATCCCGGCAGTAGAGCCATGTGCGGACCGTGTTCGCCTCCACGGTCGCATTGTAAACGGAAAGCCCCCGCTTGAGTGATTCGAACTCATAAACGGTCTGTTTTGCACTGTCGGAAACTACAGGGTCAGGAGTCTTGAACCACAGGACCTTATAGTTTTTCAAAACGACCTCAAGCACCCCTTCCTGCATCTGTTTCAGCTTGCCGCCGCACCAGTGCCATGCCTCCAGTGCAATGCGCCCGCCATTTGCCGGAGGCTGTCCCACGATTGAAATGAAAGAGGATTTTCCGTTCAGGAGTTCTTTCAGAAACGGCGCCTGGTTCGTAATATCGCTCAGATGAAACCGCAAAAGCATTTCGCTTTCAAGAGAACAGCCATGACGTGCGGCAGAGGAAATGTACTCCGCCAGCAGAGCTTCGGCTTCCTCCTTGAAACTTCCCGCCGGAGAAGCCTCTCCGGCAAAGAAATGTTCCGTGATTCCGTTTTCCGCAAAAAATTCAGCGTGTCTGAACATTACTTCGATCCTCCTTCAAGCCTTACTGCCGGAAGAATGATCTCCGAAGTAACGCGTCTGATTTTTCCCTCTTTATCGGGTTTGCTGTTGTATTTGTAAACCACCTTGAAAAGCTGGTTGACCGCCTTTCCTTTTCCCTCCGGTTTCCGCGCCAGAGTCAGCGCAAGCCGGTAAGGCTTCACCTTTTCTCCCTGCTTCGGAGAAATGATCTGCCCCGGTCTGGCGCGGGATGCGTCGTTTGGAACAACCTTGACCCAGTCCGGCGGGTCGATGATTTCCAGTTCCGCCTCCGCATCTTCCGGGAAGTTCCGGGGATTCACATTGACCGCCAGTTTCGCTTCGGGAGCCAATTTCGCAACCGGATGTTTCGACGCCCATGAAAATTTCTCCGCGCCGCTGTACTTCCAGCGCTTCGTGAAAAGCATCCGCCGCGCCGGAACGATATGTGTATAAGCAAACGCCTGCATCGCCTCGTCACCGGGAATCACGGTTGTTCTGAAGTCGCCGGAACTTGCCTCGATCTCAACACGGCGCGGCTCGATTTTCCTGTTCGATTTCGTTGTGATCGTGACAACGGCGCGGTCACATCCTGCGGGAATGCTTTTGGGACCGTTCAGAATATAATCGCCGCCGTTTTTCAGCTTCAGACCGATCTCTCCGCTGAATCCGTCATGGCGTTCCGCCACAAGTGTCAGAGGCTCCGCCCCGACCATTGCAACTTCCAGGGAAGATGGTACCGAATACACCGTGAAACGTGGGCGTGGCTGATCAATCCTGAGATAATAGACATAATCCCTGCCGCCAAGCCCGGAGGTATCGGAAACAGTCACAGTATAGCGCCCATCCGCCGGAACCGTAAAGTCCAGATACGAATCCGCGGCGCCGTGAAGAATCACACCGGCTTTCAAGCGTTCGCAATCGTCATTGACCGCAATCCGTTTTCCTTTTCCGTCATAAACCTGAATCAGCGAATCCAGCGGAGACTTCAGGCGGCGGGCAAAAACCTCGAAAATGATCCGTTCCCCTTTTTGCGCCTCAAAGAGATAAGAGTCTTTCCTGCCTTTCTCCATGACGCCTCTGACCATGACCGGCCTTGCAGCAGGTTCATTCCTGTTCAGGGACGCCGCATCTATAATTTTCACGCCGGGGAATTCGGGCGGCGGCATGACCGTATATTCCGGTTTCCCGTGAACCGCGCGGATCCGGTAGACGAAATCCTCGCGTCCGCGGTAAAGGGCATCCCGCACCACCAGCGTATATTCACCGTCCGCCGGAGCTTTGAAGAAGAGCACCGGATCGGGATCGAAGTAGTTGTCGTCGGCAAACGCCAGCGACTTCCCTTTGGCGTCCACGACTTCCAACACCGGCTGGAAATGTCCGGGAACGCCGTCGCCGATGAACGGCATCAGATAACGTGCGATCATGGAGAACGTGATTTCTTCATTCTTTTTCGCGGCAAACCTGTAATAATCCGTTTCTCCGGGCATGATCTGCCCGTTCAGCACACCGGGAACGGCGAATGCTCCGTTTTCCGGCTTTTTCGGGGGAAGCGGAAAAAAGGGCTCGCGGTATTCATTCAGGGTATCCACGTAAAAACGCAGGGGATTGCTGATGCGTCCGTTTGAAACCAGGCGGAATTCCCGTTCCCCTGGCTCCGCATCGGGGGCAATGCGGAGGCGCACGATCGCGGAACTTGCAATCGCCGGACTCATCTGAAGCGGATTGCGCGGGACATAAAGGAAGCGGAGTGTCAGCTCACGTTCCAGCGGAGTCAGGTTGTCCAGACGCTCCCAGTAGAAATGCGTGTGCCATCCCTCGGTATTGTCCGGCAGCGGCGGCTTTTCGTTATTGCCCTTTTCAATGCCGTCCAGCCATTTCTTGAGATACTGCCGCTGCTGCCACGGAGGATAAGGGAAACCACGCACAGCCTCGACGGACTCCACTGTCACCCCGCCGCCGGATACCATCGCACCCTTGAGTCCCCAGAACTGCTGCCCGCCGACAATCAGCTCCACGGTTCTGCCCTGCTGTCCGCCGGAGGGCATCAGATAGCCGATATGCATTGCAAAACATGCCGCTGTGACGGAACACAGAAAAAAAGTCAGAAGTGTTTTCATGCTTTCACCTCCGGATTTTTGTAAAGCTCCCTGATCTTGCTTTTTCCCCCGTCGGGAGGCAGGATCGTCAAGTCCAGCCCGCGCGGATTCGGCAGTTTTCCCGCCGGGTCAATCCCCGCGAGCTCGTAGATACTCCACAGCAGATCAACCGGACTTACCGGACGTTCGACGGGCCGTTCCCCCCGCGCGTCCGAAGCGCCGAGCACTCTGCCGCCTGCAAAACCGCCGCCCGCCACAACCGTGCTGAAACAATGGCAGAAGTGATTGCGCCCGCCGTTCCACGGTTCGCCGTAATCGACTTTCGGAGTGCGCCCGAATTCGCCGGTACACCAGATCAGGGTGGAATCCAGCAGTTTCTTTTCGCTCAAATCCTCCAGCAGTGCGGCGAATCCCTGATCCATCTCCGGACCGAGTTTCTTCATCGCCTCGAAATGTTTCTTATGCGTATCCCAACCCTGCGCGTTGATCGTGATGTAGGGGACGCCCGCCTCGACCAGACGGCGCGCGGCAAGACAGCACTGCCCGAAAGTATTGCGCCCGTAACGGTCACGCATTTCCTTCGTTTCGAGATTCAGGTCGAACGCCTTTGCATCGTCGCCGTTGATGACAGCCTGCGCCTGCGCTCCCGATTTTTCGAACGCGATCAGTTCCGGACACCCCGTCAGAGCATGTCCGAAAGTATCCAGCTCCTCCGCGAATTTCAGGCGCTGCCTGATCTGTTCCGGAGTCACGTTTCCGGGAGGCACGAAACCGTCCACCTGGAATTTCGCGGCATTCGGATTCGATCCTGTCGCAAGAGGTTTGTATTTATCGCTTAAAAATCCGTTTTCCGAAAAACGCCCTTTGTTTGTCGTCAACGCGATGTAGGGCGGAAGTTTGCCTTTGTAGTCTCTGCTCTTGAGCATGGCGATTACGGCGCCGACCGCGGGGTAGGTGATTCCGTCGCCGGGCATACGCCCGGTCTGCATCAGATAAGTCGCGGTTTCGTGGGCATTGGTTCCGTGGCACATGCTGCGGATGATCGAAAACTTGTCCATCTGCTGTGCAAGTTTCGGCAGGAATTCACTGATCCGAATCCCCGGAACGTTGGTCGGGATATCTCCATAACCGCCGTTGTAAGCCTGTCCCGCATTCGGTTTCGGGTCGAATGTCTCAAGATGCGAGGGACCGCCCCAGATCCAGAGCTCGATCACGGAACGCACTTTCGATTGCTGTTTCGCCGCACTTTCTGCGGGAGAAGCGGCAAAGAGATTGCCGGTAATCCTGCCGGCGGCGCCCCATGCGGTGAGCATCGCCATTGTCTTCAAAAATTCACGTCTGTCCATGACTCGCCTCTCAATGATAATAAAGAAATTCTTTGGAATTCGCCAGCACCCACGCGACATCGGGCCAGACCCGGTGGCGCTGTTTCGGAGCGAATGTCTTACGGTATCTGTCGAACGTCTTGAACTCCTCCTGTGTCGGATAGCGTGAAAGCAGATGGAGATAAAGGAGATCGAGCCGCTGCCGGTCATTGATTCTTTTCCCCTTGAACAGTTTCCACGGCAGATTCGAGAGACGCCGGTAAAGTGTGCCGGAGTTCAGCAGGTAAAGACGCTGAGATTCCGTACTGACGCCGTTGCGCTCGCTGTAACGCCCGGAATCGCGCGGCGGCCGCCCGAAACTGTCCAGCACTCCTGTGGAGATGCTGCCGTCTGCAATCGTGACTGCACGTGTTGCCGGCGGCAGAAATGTGAACGGTTCCGGAATTACGCTCATATATCTGTCATATCCGCCGCTTGCGGAAGCCAGCGCATCCACCAGGATTTCCGAATCCAGCCGCCGCACCGGATAGGAAGCAAAGTCCGCGACGGACTTCGGATCGGAATTCATCGCCGTCGCCTGAAACGCCTCGGAGTTCAGAATCGTGCGGTAAAGATGCCTGATACTGTAATTGGAGTCCTTGAACTCCTGTTCAAGATACGCCAGCAGTTCCGGATTGAACGGGGCATTATTCCCGTTTTCCGCCCGGAACATGCTGAAAATGCGTCCCCAGAACCCTGGAAGCAAAGCCAGATTGTCCGTTTCCGGCATGATACCGCGCCCGAAGATCCAGTGCCAGACCCGGTTTACCGCTGCCCGTGCGAAATAGGGATTGTCCTTCTCCAGAAGCCAGTCTGCAAAAATCTGACGCGGATCCTCCTCCGGCGAATTGATCGTGAACGTTTCCCCGTCAAGGGCACGTGCCTTGATACGGACAGGATTGAAATCGGTATAAACGATCTCCTCTTTCCATTCATACGTGCTTTTGTAACGGATGCGCGAGAAGAATTCGGCAAAACGCTTCTGTTCCTCCTCCGGCAGGTTCTCCAGCCGGATACCTGTGAAGGTCAGCGCGACTGCTTTTGCCAGTCCCAGTGGAGAACGGTCGGCGGATGCACGGAAAAAATTTGCGTGCGGGATACGGAAATTACTTCCGGAAGCGGTCAGCATATCCCGCGTCATGTCCCGATACGAACGATCCGCAAGCAGTTCGGCGCGGATCTGGCGGTGCCATGCCTGAACCGCATTCGGCCAGAGATTGATCGGGAACTCGGACTTGATCCGCAGCATATCCGCAAAACGCATCGCCAGCAGATCGGCATATTCGGGCGAGGCGAGCAGACTGTCGATCAGCTTTGCCCGTTTATCCTGCGACTTGTCGGCAAGAAACCTGCGTGCTTCCGCAATGGTGGGAAGCCGTCCCGCCACGGTCAGGTAAACCCGCCGCAGGAATACCGCATCCGAGGCTGTTTCAGGCGGGGCGATATTTTTTTCTTTCCAGCCGCTGCGGAGAATTGCATTGATCTTCAGATTCGGGTCCGGCGGAATACCACCCTCATAAGGAGACGCTCCCAGCAGGACCATGATCAGAAAGAATCCCGGCAGACAACAGATCATACGCATAATAACCTCCTCTGCTTGCTCTTGCAAGAATGAATGGAATTGAAATAAAAGAAAAAAACAGACAGGAAGAAACAAGGCACAGAGTCGCTGTGCCGCAAATTCAGACTGATGAGTGAAAAGCTGTTCATCTATCCCAAATCACTTTCTGCTTACACTCCCCTCAGCAAGGCCACGAAGAACAAATATAAATGCGGCGGAATGTTTTTCAAGAGAAAAAAGAGGCTTTCATAAAAAAAGCTGAAGAAAAATGGGACAGAAAATGTCAGAATAAGATTTTCCTGCTTGCAAATGAGATGGAACAGAACTTGAGATTGTTGTTCCTGCAGTTTTGCTGTGTTCAGAATATGTCCGGTGCAGGTGCGTTGCATCTGCCGCGATCCAACTGCGTAAGTTGGTCGTGCGCAGCACGAAATCCCCCGCCGGAGCGGTCCAACCCGCTCAATGGCGAGAACTTGAAGTATCAAGTTCGAGAGCTCCGGCGGAATTTTTCGATGTGATGCGCAATGCCCGTCGGCTCTCGCACCTCTGGTGCTCGTCCGTAAGCGGTGGAACCGCCGACGGGGAAAAGACCATGAGGGCTGCGCGCCCTCAAACTCCGCGGCAGGTGAGAGTCACCTGCACCCCGGCAAACCAGTTTGCCGTCATTATAAAAATAGTCTGGTGCAGGTGCGTAGCATCTGCCGCGATCCAACTGCGTAAGTTGGTCGTGCGCAGCACGAAATCCCCCGCCGGAGCGGTCCAACCCGCTCAATGGCGAGAACTTGAAG
>ENA-UOJE01002468-UOJE01002468.1-human-gut-metagenome-genome-assembly--contig:-C23-NODE-2468-length-13938-cov-7.325506_pt1 | contig 13938 bp, 9 predicted proteins | sample MGYA00242341_ERZ723888 | MGnify/ENA metagenome assembly ERZ723888 | reverse complement strand
CGCTGAGCATCGACTCCAACCCGCCCGAGCGCGAGATGGACATGCTGATGACCGCCGGTGAGCGCATCTCCATGAGCCTTCTCGCCATGGCCATTCACGCCGCCGGGGACCGTGCGCATTCGTTCACCGGTCAGCAGGCCGGATTCTTCACCGACACCCGTTACGGCGCCGCGCACATCAAGGCCGTGAAGCCCGACCGCGTGCAGAACGCGCTGTCGCTCGGAGACGTGGCCATCGTCGCAGGCTTCCAGGGCATCAACGCCAAGGGAGACGCCACCACGCTCGGCCGCGGCGGCTCCGACACGTCGGCCGTGGCGCTTGCCGTGGCGCTCGCCGCCCGCCCCGCCCCCCGTGGAGAATGCCTCCGCCAACACCGAAATCTACACCGACGTCGATGGCGTGTTCACCGCCGATCCGCGCATCGTGCCAAAGGCCAGTCGCATTCCGGTCATCGGATACGACGAGATTCTGGAGATGTCCAGTTGCGGTTCGAAGGTGCTGGCACTGCGCTGCGTGGAGTACGCGCAGCGGTTCAACATGCCGCTTCACGTGCGCAGCTCCTTCTCGCATCGTCCCGGCACGCTGATCGTGCCCGACGGAGTCGACCCGCGCAGCCTGCCCAACATCGACTGATGTCGTCCACTGACATACGACATATTCGAGACCTGATTTACCGTTCACACAAATACAAAGGCGAAAAAACATGAGCGACAACAACAGCAAATCCATGGGTGACCTGTTCCCCGACCTCGGCCCGGAAGCCCCGGTCATCTCCGGTGTGGCGCACGACCGCAGCGAAGCGCTGGCCACCGTGCGCGGCGTTCCGAATGAGCCCGGCATGGCGGCGAAAGTGTTCACCGAGCTGGCGGCGGCCGGTGTGAATGTGGACATGATCGTGCAGGCCGGCGCGTCCGTGGGCACCGCGGAGATCTCCTTCACCGTGCCGGAATCCACCGTCAAGGAAGTCGAGAACGTGCTGATCGACAAGCATGACGAGCTGGGCTACAAGTCGTTCGACGTCAACCGGAGCGTCGGCAAGGTCGCGGTCGTGGGCGTTGGCATGAAGACCCATTCCGGCCTGGCGGCCAAGTTCTTCACCGCTCTGAGCGACAAGGGCATCAACGTGCTGATGATCTCCACGTCCGAGATCCGCATCGCGGCGCTCGTCCCGCTCGACCAGCTTGACGACGCCGTGCGCGCGCTGCACACCGCCTACGGCCTCGACGCCGATCAGGTCGAAGCCGTGGTCTACGGCGGCACCGGTCGCTGATTTTTGACGCAATCGCGTAATTGACCACCCCGCCCGCTACGCGGAATATCTCCGACAGCAGGAGCCGGCTGGGTGGTCAATTTATCTGGTTTGAGCGTTCTTACCCCCTCCTTCCGTATTCATTCGCGCTCCTGAGCCGAATGAGGAGCACATGGAACGTTCCAACGGAATTATGCGGCTCCTTGTGGCAGCGACGGTCGCCGCCACACTGCTGCTCGCCATGGTCATAGTCGCCGTGATCGTTACGGTACGATTCCGCCGTAATCCGCGCGGCAATGCACGTCACCTGCGTCGGTGACGACACCCGATATGCCGAACGGCCGGGTTGACTGCGGAATCAATCCGTGGTCAACCCGGCCGTTTGATGGTTTCCAGACGCAATTTCAGTCTCAGCGGCAGGCTGCCGTCACTTCGCGCTGATATAACCGAGCGCCTTGAGCATTTCGGCGCATTCGAGCGCACCGCCGGCGGCACCGCGCAACGTGTTGTGAGCCAGCCCCACGAACTTCCAGTCAAAGATCGAATCCTCGCGCAGACGGCCGATTGACACGCCCATGCCGCCCTCGTAGTCCACATCAAACTTGACCTGCGGGCGGTCATCCTCGGTGAGGTATTGGATGAAGTGCTTCGGCGCGTGCGGCAGCCCCAGCTCGGACGCCTTGGACGTGTAGTTCACCAAGCGGTCGACGAGCTCTTCCTTGGTGGCCTTCTTGCCGAAGTTCAGGAATACCGTGGCGGTGTGGCCGTTGAGCACGGGCACGCGGATGCACTGCGAAGTGATCTTGAGACCGCCGTCGAACGGCACGATCTCGCCCTTGTCGGCATCCACGTGACCGAACACCTTGAGCGGTTCCTTCTCGCTCTTCGCCTCCTCGCCGGAGATGAACGGGATGATGTTGCCCACCATCTCAGGCCAGTCCTTGAAGGTCTTGCCCGCGCCGGAAATCGCCTGATACGTGCTGACGACGACCTCGCGCGGCTCGAATTCCTTCCACGCGGCCAGCGCCGGCGTGTACGCCTGGATCGAGCAGTTCGGCTTGACGGCGATGAAGCCGCGCGTGGTGCCGAGCCGCTTGCGCTGGTGCTCAATCACCGCGAAATGCTCCGGGTTGATCTCCGGCACGACCATCGGCACATCCGGCGTCCAACGGTGGGCGCTGTTGTTGGAGACGACCGGGGTCTCGGTCTTCGCGTACTCCTCTTCGATTGCGCGAATCTCGTCCTTCGACATGTTCACCGCGGAGAAGACGAAATCGACGCCATCGGCCATGCCGGCCACATCGGCGACGTCATGCACCGTCATGCCCTTGACGTACTCGGGCATCGGCGTTTCCATCTTCCAGCGGGGGCCGACGGCCTCTTCATAGGTCTTTCCCGCACTGTGCGCGGACGCGGCGAGTTTGACCACCTCAAACCACGGGTGGTTCTCCAGCAGCGTCACAAAACGCTGGCCGACCATACCTGTGGCGCCAAGAATGCCGACCTTCAACTTTTCGGACATAACAACCTCTGGGTTTGATTCGGTTTCCTATACAAGCGGCCGCAGTGACATGGCCGCACCTATCCAATGGTACGGAATGCGCGGAACAAGACGGGCCGCTTTCCCGAATGATGGCCGTGTTCGCCGATGGGTGGGTGCTGCGGCCGGGATTCGCGGTACTCTGGAAGCATGTCAATAGCATCGCAGGAAGCGCAGAAGCAGCTGGATCGTATCGTGGCGCTGGGTTACCCAGACGTGGCGGACATGAGCGCCGCCGCGTTCCGCGCGCTCGCACGGCCGCTGATCCATGCGTTGGAGCATACCGATCTGGGCTCGAACATCCTGCTGATCCCCACGCGCGAGCTGGTGTCGCCTGAGTCGCTGATCGCCCGAACCAGCATCAACCGCATGGCCGGTTTCACGACAATGCCTCCGCGCGACATCGCAAGCTTCCTGCCGCAGGACGGGTTCGAGCCGCCGGAAGGGCCGTTCTATCTGGTTGTCGAGCCGCATACCGGCACCTGCTACATCAATCGCGAGCCGGACGTGGCGCGCAAGCTCATCGATTCCGACGAGCGCACGCCACTGACCCTTGAAGAGGGTCTTGCCATTGCTACGCAGCACCCCGATTGGCTTGAGATCAAGAACGGGTTCAACCTGCTCGGCTCTCGCAGCGCCGACGGGCGCGTGCCCAGCATCTGGATGAGCCAGAACGCGCCGCGTCTGGGGGCCGTGTGGCCGAACTCGCGGCACACGTGGCTGGGTAACGCCTACTGCATGGCCCGGCGCGGCGTGAGTCTGTTCCACTGAATTTCGCTGGAGCGCTTGTTTGTCGCCTTCGCTGGGCCGCCGCACGTGTCACTGTGCGAGGGTGACCGATGGATGCTTGGTGTTTCCTGATATGTGACACTGTGTTGTACGACGCCCGGTTTTATGATGTTCTTGGTGTGTTCGCGAGCGCTTTCGCGCCGGCGGGCAATGATGAGAGACGCCATTGGGCGGGGGAGAAAGGCGGACACGCATGAAGTGCCCATATTGCGGGAATGACGAAAGCCCGGACAGCAAATTCTGTGGGAACTGCGGGCAGCCGCTGCAACAACAGGTATCACAGGCCGCGCCGGCGTCGCAGCCCGCAGTGTCGCAGATGCCCCAGCCCTCTGCGGCGCAACAGCCGGCGACTCCAGCTGTACCACTGCCAGGCGGCGGATTCGCGCCGGCTCCTGCTGCACCTCAGGAGCCGCTCCAGCCAACACAGCCTTTGCAGCCGGCTCAGTCCCAACCTCAGCCGCAGCAGCCTGTTACCCAACCGGCGTGGCCGCAAGCCCAGCAGTTCGCCCAGCCGTCAGGTGCCGGAGTCTCGACTCCGGCCGCGCCCGCAACCCAGCCGTCAGCGGCGACGCCGGCCGTGCCAGGGCAAACGCCGAAGCCCAAATCCAGGGGCAAGCTCATCGGCCTCATCGTGGCCGTGGTGGTCGCCCTCGCGTTGGGTGTCGGTCTTGCCCTGTTCTTCACGTATCGCGCGGGCATCTGGGGCGGAACCCCGCTGCCTACCGCCGAAGAGATCTCCGGTGCGTCCGGCGGCGAAGCCACCGCCGATGACGTGGTCACCCAGCTGAAAGCCAAGGGCGTGAAGGCATCGAAGTCGATCATCTTCTCCGGCAAGAAGAAGGGCGTGTTCCTCGGATACGAGGGCATGAAGCCCGGCGACCGCGTCCAGAAGGACGCCGCGGTAATCGTCCAGGAGTCGGGTGGCCCCGGTGTGCCCAAGAACACGATGGGCAAGCAGGCCACGAAGGTCGTATCCACGTTCAAGACGATGGGTGTGCCGGTACATTACAAGCAGGTACCGGTGTCCGACACCAAGAAGAAGCCAATCGGTTCCGTGGTGGCGACCTACCCCGCCGAAGGACAGACGCTGTCGGACGGCGACAAGGACGACGGCATCTACATCGGCGTCGCCACGAAGAGCGACGGCGGCGCCATCAGCATCGACATCGTCGGCCGGGACGTCGACACGGTGAAATCCGAACTGGAAAGCCAAGGACATGACGTGACGCTCGTGCCGCGCCTCGCCTCGAAGAAGTTCGTCGGCAAAGTGTCCGGTTCCGACCCGATGCCCGGATCCACGGTAGCGGAAGGCGATGCGGTCACGCTGTATTACGGCATCGACGCCAGCGGCGTCAAGGACGCCTACACGGTTCACGATTCCCCGGAGACCGGCGGCGACAATCTGCTCGGTGTCTCCGGTGTGGCCGCGGGAACGTGGTGCAACAACTCCGGTGCCTGCATCACGTTCAAGGATGGCGGCGATGGCAGCGAAGGCAACTCGTACATCCCCTATCCGAAAGGTCGCGACGGTACCGAATACGGCGAATACGAGTCGCTGAGCTCCTGCGATGCCATCCAGCAGCCGTACTGCTCCAGCCCGAAAGCCGACTACCTGCTCACCGGTGACACCGGCGCGTTCGAACTGTTCCCGCGATCCAGTATGACGAACTACTGGTGCGGCACCAGCCAGGAAGACTCGAATACGGCAGGCGGCATCGTCTGCAACAACGGCAAGATGGTCGAAAACGGCGATTACAACAATATCTCCGGCGCGACGTATCACATGCAGGACTTCTATCTGGTCGTGCCGGTCGGCGCGGACCTGAACAAGCTCGAAAGCGACGGGTACTTTGACGCGGACGCGCTGGCCGCGGCCAAGAAACAGAAAGCCGTGAACACGACCAAGCCGTTCCTGATCTACCGTGACCCGAAGCTCTACGACAAGACCACGGCGGACATGACCAATAACTCCGCCAACCCGTTCATGCCGTACAACGGCTACATCGGCAGCAAAAGCGACATCGTCAAGATGAAGCCCGCTCCCAGCGACGACACCGTGTACTATCTGACCGTCTCCATCGACCTGGATTGGGGTGAGCTGCCCGACGCCGATGTCAAGTAGCCGGGCGGCAGCGCCGGCGTGGACGGCGGTGCATCATCGGCCAAGCCCACCAAGGACATGAGCCTGACGGATGTTCGCACCGCACTCGGCAAAGGCGATTTCTAGCCGATAGCAGGCAAATACTGCCTGAAAGACGACAGTTGGTGCCTGACGTTGGACGACAAGGGCAAGGCCACCTCGGTTGGCTCGGGCAAGCCCATGCTGAACCCCGATGATCCGCAGTCGGTCACGCTGCACGCCGGACGGACACGGGTGGTGACGGTTGGTGGAAGGTGCCGCCGGACGTCGGCATCGAGCTCATGGGGCCGGATAGCGACTATCGCTGCGGCGGCAAGAAAGGATTCAAATCCATCTATGTGCCAGCCGGCATCAGCAGCGACAAACTGGAGGGACTGGCCGGCGCGAGCTACCAGTTGCCGACGTGTCAGGCCATGCCAAGCCTGACAGCTCCAAGCCGTTCCTGAAAATGGAGGGGTACCACATGAACGTCGTTCCCCCCTTGACGAGAACGTGCTGTACCTGACCGAGTAGAGGTAGGGCCGGCCCGGGGACGAGCCGGGTGGATATACGGCGGATATGAATAGGCATGGTGTCGACGATATCGCCGCCGGAACCATGCCCTTTGTCGTCTGTTTGCCGCCGCTGCGCTATCGTCGCAGACGCCGTGCGATGGAGCGCACGATTGCCGCGAAGCCGGCGGATAGGGTCAGGGCGACGGTGGCAAACACCTGCGGCCGGCGCAGTTCGTTGCGCAGGGTCGCGGCGCCCGTCACGCAATGATCCTCGAAGAACACGCGCAACTCATTGCCGCTGTAACGGCCGACCAGGTCGCCCCACGTGAGCATGCGGGTCTCATACGCGGCCGGGTCGTCCTCGCGGAACTCGAACAGGCGGATGCCGCGCAGGCGAGACTTCGGACCGTAGCATTCGAAGCCGCACGTCGGCGCATACCCTAGATCGAGGTCATGCACGTGCCCGACGAACGAGTTCTTGTGATCGTGCCCGCAGTACAACGCGAAATAGCCGCCCGCCTCGCGCAATGCGTCCACCTCGCCGACGTTCTCGTCAGCGCAGCCGATCGCCTCGCCGAGCCGTGACCCCGGCCGGCATACGGCGTCGTTGAGCACGTAGCAGCGCCCGGCGTAATTGCGGGCGCCCTCCACGGCGTTCGGCGTCCATGCCGGGACCTCGGTCAGGCAGTCATAGAATTCCTGCGGCGGAATATGCTGGAACGTGATCGACGGCACCGGTTCGCCATCGCCGTTGCGCTCGGCGAGCGTGCGCTGCACGTCGCCCAGCCATGCGATCGCCTCAGCGCTCGGTGTGCCGTAGCCGTCCGAATCCGCTAGGTCGAGTCCGCGCGAATGCGCCACATACCGCGGGTACTGGGCGTCATTCTCCTCCGGCTTGCCCGCATAATCGCCGGAATTGACCAGCATCACGCCCATCGCCACATGCTCCGAGCCGTCGGAGGACAGCACGGGCAGCGCGAATGTGCCCGGCTCGATGGCCAACGGCGAGCCGCCGGCAGCATCGGCCTCGGGATTCAGGCAGCCGGGGAACTCGCGGTAGATGTCGTCCTGCTCGTCAGGCAGGATGCCGCACTGGAAGTCGTGATTGCCATAGGTCGCGGCGAACGGCACGCCCGCGTTGATGACCGGTCCGAGGAACGCGCTGAACGTGTCGCGCACTTTCTGCCGGGTGTCGTTCATCAGGTCGTCCATCGTGACCACATCGTCCTGCGGTGGCAGGTCCGGATCGCGCCGCGCCGCGATGCGCCTGTGGATGCCGTGTAACTTCGCCTCGATTTCGGTGACGAGACGTACGCGTGCGCCGGGGTTCTCGCCGCGCCGGCGCAGGAACGTGTCGATGTACGCGGGATCGTACCCGCGGATTTGATCGCCGGTGAACACCACCAAATCCGGCCTCGCCTCGTTGATTGCGGCCTCGATCATGCGGATCGTGTCGCGGTTGACTTCCGGGCCGTCCTGAATGTCGGCCATTTGCAGCACGCGGAACGTGCCGTCGTCGTGAAAACGCAGTGTCATGCCCTCCACTGTAGCGAGTCGCCCTGTGCGGCGCCATACTCTTCGCGAAGTCGCCACCACGCGTGGAGCGGGCGTCGCCATGCAGTCAACGGGCGTCCGGAGAGGGGCCGAAACGTTATCTCGGCAGGGTATCTACGTTTCGAGGGGGTGACTCGGACGCTCCGGAACATCTATCTGCATTTCGAGGGGTTGGTGGCCGAGTATCAATGGCATGGGAGCCGCATGATTCCAGTGGCGTCCATCATGCAATACCTCGAATATCGAGCAACGCCAACCCCTTGAAACGCAGATAGATGTTCGGCGGGCCTGAAATCACCCCCTCGGAAGCGAGATAACGCTCCGAAGGCCGCATGGATTGGCCGCATTCTTGATATCTCGGCGGTTTACCGGGGCGCTTCACGCTAGACTGATTAATTGCATGACCTATCGTGCGACGACAACATACGGCCGGCAGGCAACAGGCGCCGGCATCATCAAGTAAAGGAGGAGATATGGGTCAGGATCAATCATCAGTGTTTGATCTTGCGGCGGTCGCCGCGGCGTCCAATGGGGGGAACAACGACCCGCTGCTGCCTCCCGCACGATTCATCGGCGAGCCGCAGAAGCCGAGCGATATGCCTTACACCAAGTACGTCGCCTACGACAAGCAGGTGCCGTTCGACTATCCCGAGCGCACGTGGCCGGGCAAGCGTCTGCAGCGTGCCCCGCGCTGGTGCTCCGTCGACCTTCGCGACGGCAACCAGGCGCTCGTCAACCCGATGGACTCCGAGCGCAAGCTGCGCTTCTGGAACCTGCTCGTCTCCATGGGATTCAAGGAAATCGAGGTGGGCTTCCCGTCCGCCTCGGAGACGGATTTCGACTTCATCCGCATGCTTATTGAACGCGAGCTCATCCCCGACGACGTGACCATCGTCGTGCTCACCCAGTGTCGTGAGCACCTGATTCGCCGCACTTACGAGGCACTCAAGGGCGCCAAGCGTGCGATTGTGCACTTCTACAACTCGGTCTCTGTGCTGCAGCGCGAGGTCGTGTTCCGCAAGAACAAGGAGGAGATCAAGAAGCTCGCCACCGACGCGGCCGAGCTGTGCAAGGACCTTGAAAACGAGGCCAAGGGCATCGACCTGTATTACGAGTACAGCCCCGAATCGTTCACCGGTACTGAGCCGGAATACGCGGTCGAGGTGTGCAATGCGGTCATCGGCGTCATCAAGCCGACCCCCGAGCACCCGATGATCATCAACCTGCCGGCCACGGTCGAGATGACTACGCCGAACGTGTTCGCCGATGAGGTGGAGTACGTGTCCACGCATCTTGATGACCGTGACGCCGTGGTGCTCTCCCTGCACCCGCACAACGACGAAGGCATGGGCGTGGCAGCCACCGAGCTGGCCGTGCTGGCCGGCGCCGACCGCGTGGAGGGCTGCCTGCTGGGCAACGGCGAGCGCACCGGCAACGTGGATCTGGTCACGCTGGGTCTGAACATGCTCACGCAGGGCATTGATCCGCAGATCGACTATTCGAACGTTCCCGAGATCCGCAAGACCGTCGAGTACTGCAACCAGATCAAGATCTCCGAGCGTCATCCGTACGCGGGCAACTTCGTGTTCACCGCGTTCTCCGGCTCCCATCAGGACGCCATCAAGAAGGGCCTCGAAGCCCGCGAGGTCGCTGCGGACCGAGTCGGCGCCGATCTCGACAAGTTCGTGTGGCTCGTGCCGTACCTGCCGATCGACCCGAAGGACATCGGCCGCACCTACGAGGCGATCATCCGCGTCAACTCGCAGTCCGGCAAGGGCGGCATGGCCTACCTGCTCAAGACCAACCACAACCTCGACCTGCCGAAGCGTCTGCAGGTGGAGTTCGACAAGATCGTGCAAAACTTCGCCGACACGACCAAGAAGGAAGTCAAGGACGAGGACATCTGGCGTCTCTTCAAGGACGAGTACCTGCCGGTGGAGCAGTCCGGCATGACGGCCGCCGGCGTGGTCGTCGGCGATACGCATGACGCGACGCTCGCTCCGTGGGGCCGCCTCAAACTGCTCAAGGTGGCCGTCAGTTCCGGCGAGGATGGTTCAGACACCGTGCTCAAGGCGCGTGTGCTCGACCGCGGCGTGAACGTGGGCGTGGACGAACCTCACGAGCGTGAGATCTCCGGCATCGGCAACGGCCCGATTGCGGCGTTCCTCAACGCGGTTTCCAACCTCGGCATTGAGGCGTCCGTGATGGATTACGTGGAGCACACCATGTCCGTCGGTACCGACGCCATGGCCGCGTCCTACGTGGAATGCCAGGTGGGCGAGGACGCTGAGACCCAGATCATCTGGGGCGTCGGCATCGACTCCTCGATTACCACCAGCGCGCTCAAGGCGATCATCTCCGCGATCAACCGTTCGCAGCGCTGATATTTCGCGGTAAACGAAAGAGTGGCTGCAGGATTTGAACTGCAGCCACCCTTTTTTGATGGTCGTGAGAGGCCGGAACCACCTCCAGTCGCACGGGGCCTAGCCCTCGTGCCCCCGCTGGCGGGGATGGTCAACGCACGCCAATAACCGCGAATCCGGCCTCGTCCCTCACTGCGACGCTATGCCGTTGGTGTTGGATTCATTGCCGGTGGAGCAGCCGGCGGCGGTGGGATCGGTCGCGCAATCCGAGCCTCCGCCGTTGTTGCCGTTGTTCCCTCCGTTGCCGCTATTCCCGTTGTTGCCGCCGTTCCCGCCGTTGCCATCGGACCCGTTGCCGCCCGATCCATTGCCGTTGCCATTCGAACCGTTGCCGGTCTGCGGCTTCGTCGACTGCGAGCCCGACCCGTCGCCAGACTGCGTGCCGCTCTGCGACGACTGGTCGTCGCTCTTGCTGCCGCCCTGCGAATTCCCGCTCTGCGACTGGCCGCTGTTGCCCCACGACGAGTATTGCGAACCGGTGCCCCACGTGCCATCGGGTCCACCGATCTTGCCGCTGTCGGTCACGTCGGGGAACTTCTCGTCCGCCACGTTCTCCAGCGCCCTCGACATGTAGTTGGTGAACAGCACGGCCGGATATCCCATGCCCTTGTAATACCCGTTGATGGTCGGCAGTTCCAGCGCCTCGCCGTTCGCTCCGGGATTCCAGATGGCGAACATGGTGAGCGTCGAGGGCGTGAACCCGATGAAGCTCACGGCCTTGTTGTCGTTTGCCGTGCCGGACTTGCCCGCCATCGTCTTGCCGATCGCGCTCGCCGCACGACCGGTACCGTATTGGATGGTGCCTTCCATCGCCTTGACCACCAGTCCGGTGTCGTTCGCGTCGAACACCTGCTCCGCGGTGGATGGCGCCTTGTACAGTTCCGGCCCCTTGCTGCTCTTCACGCTGGCGACGATGTGCAGCGTCGGCTTCTTGCCCTGGTTGGCGATGGTGGAGAAGCCGCGCGCCATGTCGATCATGCTCAGACCGGAGTTGCCGAGCGTCACGTAGCCGTCATCGGTGATCTTGCCTTTGATGCCGGCCGTGTGCGCGGTCTTGATTATCGTGTCCGCGCCGAGATGCTGCTGCAGATCCATGTACACCGTGTTGACGGAGTTCGCCGTCGCCTTGTACAGGTTGATGTAGCCGTAACTAGCGCCGCCCGAGTTCGACATCGGCTGTTTCAGCCCGGGGAAGCTGCGCGGCGAGTTGCCGTTGAACACAGTATCGAGGCTGACGCCCGTCTGGACGGTCGAAAGCAGCGTGAACGGTTTCATCGTGGAACCGACTTCGTAGGTCGCGTCGGTGACGTTGTTGAGCTGTTTCTTCAGGTAATCCTCGCCCGCGTACAGTGAGATGATTGAACCGTCTTTGACGTTGACCGACAGGCCGCCGGTCTGTACGCCGTCCGGCATGCCCGCGTTGCCCTTGGTGGGGCTCGCGGTCTGATACATCAGATCCTGTTTGGATTTGTCGATGGTGGTGACGATGGTGTAGCCGCCGGTGTCGAGGTCGTCTTGCGTGAACGCCTTTGAGTTGATGAGTTCGCTGCGGACCATCTGCAGCAGATACCCGTTGGGGCCCTCGTAGATGTTCTGCTGTGCGTTGGTGACGGTTTTCGGCATCGTGGCTTCACTGGCCTGTTTGGCGGTGATGTAGCCGTCCTCTTTCATGATGTTGATGACGCGCTCGAATCGCGATTTCGCCTGCTTGGCGTTGACGGCCGGATCCCAGTTGCTGGGGGACGGGATGATGCCAGCGAGCATCGCCGCCTCGGGCACAGTCAGGTCTTTCGCGTCCTTGCCGAAGTACGCCTGGGCGGCGGCCTGGATGCCGTAGGCGCTGCGGCCGAGATAGATGGTGTTGAGATAGTTGCACAGGACGGTGTCTTTGTCTTGCGTCTGCGCGATCTTGACCGCCAGTATGGCTTCCTTGAGCTTGCCCATGTAGGTGGTGGTCTCGCCGAGGTAATACCGTTCCGCGTACTGCTGGGTGATGGTGGATCCGCCCTGGCGGGTGCCCTTGGTGACGTTGTTGATCAGCGCCCGTGCGATGCCCTTGAGGTCAATGCCGCGGTCCGTGTAGAACGTGCGGTTTTCGGAGGCGACCACGGCCTGGCCCACGTATTTCGGCAGTACGGAGCAGTCGATGATCTCACGGTTCTGCTCGGCGAACGTGCCGATTTTCGTTTTGCCGTCCGCATAGTACACGCTGGTTTTCTCGGCCAGCGCGATGGTCTCCGGCTGGGGGATTTCGATGGTGGCGTACAGGTAGGCGAACGCGCCGATGCCGACGGCGAGGAACAGGCCGATGATGCCGAGCGTCCACTTGAGAATCAGATGCTTCTTGCGCCCTTTGGCTTTCGGGCCTTTCGAGCCGGGGGAGCGGTGGGTGCCGCCGCCGCGGTGTGTGCCTTCGGGCGGATTAGCGCCGCGGCCACGCCTTGAGCCGCTGTTGCGCTGCGCGCTGTAACCGTTGGTTGCGGCGGTGCCGCCGGTTCTTGTGCCCGTCGCTGCACCCGCTTGGGTGCCGGTCGCGGTGCGGCCTGAGGCGCCGGCCGCCCGACGGCCGGACGTTCCTGCCGCGCGTCGGCCTGAACTGGAATTAACAGTGCGCGTATGTGAAGCCATGATTCTACCGTAGTCCTTGCAATATGATGCGAACCGGTTTGCGCATATTTTCGCGCTTTCCTCACCGGTTTTCCTCTGAATCCTTACAAACGTCGATATCGTGCTTGGTGCTTGTCTATATCTAGCAAAACCACAACCATAGCCTCTCGGCGTGACGGTATCGTGAGAAACGTTGGAAAATAAGGGTTTTAGTCGGATGCGTCACTGTGCGAGGGGCTCACACGGTGACGATACCCTCGCACGGTGACGGTCATGACCGTCCTTAATGTGAGTCGGATTCTGCATTGTGGGATTGTATGAATGCTTCGCTGGTTTGGGCCCGTCCAAAGCGGTGCGGCGTTGCCTCATCCGGTCATAGTCCCACTTTCCGGTGAGCGTATGAGACTGCGGCCGGATGAGATGGGCGGGAGATCCGGATGAAATGAGAAGAGGCGGCGGAAGTGCCCGCCAGTCGGTGTCACCGGGCGCGCAGCATCGGCGCGACCTGCTCCTCATATGCGGTGAGGGCGGCGTCGATCACGTTGTGCATGTCGTAGTACTTGTAGGTGCCCAGGCGCCCGCCGAACACGACGTTCGGCTCGGCGGCTGCCCTGGCTGCGTACCGCTCATAGAGCGCCTTGTCGGCGTCCGTGTTGATCGGGTAGTACGGTTCGTCGCCGCGCTCGGCGAAGCGGGAGTATTCCTCCCACACCACTGTCCTGTTGTGGTTCTGCGCGTCACGCCTCTCCGGGTTGAAGTTCTTGAACTCGATGGCGCGGGTGTAGGGCACATCCGCGTCGGAGAAGTTCATCACCGGGCAGCCGAAGTGGTCGTCCTCGTCGTAGCGCACTTCCTTGAAGTCCACCGTGCGCCATTTCAGGTCGCCGAGTTCATAGCCGAAATACCGGTCAATCGGCCCGGTGTAGACCACGGGCGTGCCGGCGGCGCGCAGCGCCTTCTTGTTGAGCGGCTGGCTCTCGTCGAAGAAGTCGGTGCCGAGCGTCACATGGATGCGCGGGTCATCGATCATGCGCTCCATCCACGCGGTGTAGCCGTCGCGCGGCAGTCCCTCCCATGTGTCTTTGAAGTAGCGGTTGTCGTAGTTGAACCGCACGGGCAGCCGCTTGATGATGCTCGCCGGC
>ENA-UOJE01002465-UOJE01002465.1-human-gut-metagenome-genome-assembly--contig:-C23-NODE-2465-length-13943-cov-6.531322_pt1 | contig 13943 bp, 11 predicted proteins | sample MGYA00242341_ERZ723888 | MGnify/ENA metagenome assembly ERZ723888 | reverse complement strand
GTGCGAAAGTAAGAATAGGGGCAGCGTTCATCTGGTCGCCGGGAAGATTCAACTTACTTATCTTCTTCTCGGAGATAAGCTGCGGTTCACCGGAGTACGTAGCCTTTTTATAGGTCTTCATCACATCCTTATAGGATTTAAGATAATCAAGATAATTATCGCTATCAAGGAGTGACTCGTCGCTTTCTTCGGTTATAAATGTAAGGAAATAATTTTCCGACCAGTTATCGGTTGCGGAATTGACCCCATCACAATAAAGACCGTCATAGACAGCGATAGGCTCATCGTTACCTGCCGCATCTTTTTTACCGCCGATTGAATAAACAATCGAATAATTCCGGTTAGTGTAATTTGCGGTATTGACACCCAAAGCAAAAATCACCTCATAATTGGAATCGAAGTTAAAAAACTTCTGAGTCACTATAGGCGCAAGCTCACTGAGAGCCGCCTTAATCTCATCATCCTTATACTCTATCTCATCCTTAATCTCACCGATTACTTTAAATGATGAGTCGTAGATAGTGTAATGGAATGAACGCAGAATCCTTTCGGTCCACGCATCATGCTTGATTTCTTCATAGCCAAACTCGCCGACACCGTACCAGACAGAGCCGTCAGGAGCCTCAAGACAGAAGAAATCATCCATATCGGAAAACTGCCTGTCAATCTCAGGCGCCTTCTTCACTTTAGACGGGTTCATCAAGTCAGTCAGAGCATCCGCCTTTTTATTATGGAACGGATTTTTCAACTTTTCCTGACGAGATTCATACATCGACTTTACAACATTAATCAGACGGTCATTATCCATGGCTTGTTTAGCAGACAACGGAAGATTACCTGCCACAAACAAGCACAAGGCGACAGCCAAGATTACTTGAGAGAATCTTTTCATCTTAAAATTTTTAATTATTACTATATTTACAATATTTGTCGGATTCACATAGCCTAATTACACCAAAATATGCAAAAGTAACAAATTTCTCCCGAAATTTATTTGTCATCACTATTTTTAACATCCATTCGTGGTTGAGATGAGAAACAAGACATGAAATGACAGACTATGCAACCCGTTTCAGGGTTGCAGCGTATTGGGGAATCATGCCTACCGGGGGCGCACCTACGGCGCTGCCCCCGGTTAACGACATCTTGCCCTTTCAGGGCAAAATCCTTAAGTTGATAGCATTAGGACGTGCCTTTGGCACGGCGACCTATATTATTGATTTGCAATCTAACATCGCAAAGCGATGTCCCTACTTTGAGGACGAAATCATAGTTCGGCAACACCGGTCCTACAGTTTGAATAAAATCGCAGTTACACTATCCCTTCATTCGGCAATGTGTAAAATCGGGATATGTCATGAGTGCGGTTCAGAGAAAGGGTCGAGGGAATTCAGGTCGAAGTCGCGACCCGACATAATCGCGGCACCGACAGTTTTCATCACATCGCACACTTTCATGGTAGACAGACGCTTTTCAAATGGATATATGTCATGAAACTCAACGCCGGTGACAATGTCAGCGAGTTTTTTTGCCGCCATATATTGACCGCATCTTACGAGAGCCAATACAAATATAAGTGCATCGGTCATGGAGAGACCCAGGCGGGATATATCCTCGACAGCCAGCACGATATCACGATACAACGTGACAATAGCCTGATACTCGCCTGAGCGATAGAGCCCTTCAAGCATCGGAGTCCATTCGGGAATTTCACCGGCCCACGCAAGAAGCGCAAGCAATATGTCGGCACACTCGCGATATTGTCCGCGATTATAAAGCGATTTCGCCCATGCAGTCCATTCCTCGGCATTACCTGTCGACTCGCTGAAATACCGTTTGACTGCCTCGACGGCACTGTCGCGGTCACCGAACATGAGGAGATGCTCCAACGCCACCTGATCAGAAGGGTTTGCGACAAGATAGTTTTTAACAAGAGCAACCGCATCTTTGCTGCGGTTTTCGATGGTGTACATCACCGCCAGAGTATGTACGGCAAGTTTATTATCAGGCTCAGTCTTCAATACATCTTCCACGATTTCAACAGCTTTCGCCTTGTCAGTCTTCATGTCAAACATGATCTGCGCCTTTGTCAGGCGGTAGGCAGTAGCATCGGCATCGATGGCAAGAGCATAGTCAATAGATGCGAGCGCATCGGTATAATTGTCGAGCCTCACCTGCAACTGTGCAAGCATGTGCCAGAACATAGCATTGAAAGGCTCACGGTCGGTAAGCTCCTCCATAAACTTTGCGGCAAGCTTGTACTCGCCACGGGAATCAGCCTCCATCGCCAATTCATAGAGAAATGTCTCGGGATAGGCGCAACGCTTCTGTATTTCCTCCTTATGCTCGGTGAGCCAGTCAAAGATGCCCAAATCAGAGCATACATCGACCAACTGTATGGCGGTCTCGTCGTCAAATTCGGAATATCGGTCAATGACCGACTGCATGACACTCTTACACTCGCTTTCCGACGGGTGACGCACCATAAGGTCGAGCAAGGTCCAAAGTGCTGATTCCTGGCGGTGGGCAGCCGCAAGATTTGCCGCGCCGTCGGTCATGGAAAGATTGCCATACATGTAAAAAGCACGGCGCTGCATCATCTCCTCGCTCTCCGGATAAAGACGCGCCGCAAGCAATATGACCTCAAACTGAACATATTCGTCGTACATGTCATTTGCATAGTCGAATATATCCACAAGGTCGTTTTCATCGTAGACCGGCGGGGTATCCCCGCCGGTCAGACTCTCCTTGAAGTTTCTATATAATTTTTCTCTCCGTCGCTGTTCGCGATCCATAGATTTTTCTCCTTATTTCTTTTGTAGCTTTTCCCAAGTATCTTTCAGCTGCATAGTGCGGTTAAATATCAGCTTCCCGGGCTTTGTGTCGGGGTCAAGCGTAAAATAGCCGATGCGCTGGAACTGGAAATGATCGCCGGGCTTTGCATTTTCAGCCAGATACGGCTCAATCTTTATGCCCTCGACCACTTTAAGTGAATCGGGATTAAGCATCTCGCGGAAATCCTTGTCTTTCTCCTCAGCAGGATTCTCCACAGAGAAAAGACGGTCATAGAGCCGCGCGGTGGCATCCACGGCATGAGCCGCCGACACCCAGTGGAGCGTACCTTTGACCTTGCGCATACTTCCGGGCATCCCGCTCTTTGACTCGGGGTCGTAAGTGCAATAAATTTCCTCGATGTTGCCTTCGGCATCTTTCTTCACGCCGGTACATTTAATAATATAGGCACCTTTAAGACGCACTTCACTGTCGGGAGCGAGACGGAAGAACTTCTTTGGCGGATTTTCCATAAAGTCATCGCGCTCGATGTAAATTTCGCGAGAGAAAGGCATCTTATGAGTACCAGACGCAGCATCCTCGGGATTGTTTTCCATCTCAACAATCTCATCCTGACCTTCCGGATAGTTGGTAATCACTACCTTCACGGGATTCATCACAGCCATGACACGCGTAGCCACCTTGTTAAGGTCCTCACGCACGGCATATTCCAGAAGGGAGATGCTGTTAAGCGCCTCAACCTTGGTATAGCCTATCATGTTGATGAAATTCTTGATAGAGCGTGGAGTGAATCCACGACGACGCATACCTGAGATAGTCGGCATACGCGGGTCATCCCATCCGGCAACAAGACCTTCCTTGACAAGCTGCAGAAGTTTGCGCTTGCTCATGACCGTATAGGTGAGGTTGAGACGGTTAAACTCAATCTGACGCGGGCAGTAACTCTCGTCGGCAAGTTCCTTTACGAAATACTCGTACAGGGGGCGGTGAGGCACAAACTCAAGAGTGCATATCGAGTGGGTCACGCCTTCAAAATAGTCGCTCTGCCCATGGGCGAAGTCATACATGGGATATACTTTCCATGTAGTACCTGTGCGATGATGGGGATGCTTGATTATGCGGTACATAATCGGGTCGCGGAAGTGCATGTTGGGCGACGCCATGTCAATCTTTGCACGGAGCACATAGGTACCCTCGTCAAACTCACCTTCGTTCATGCGGCGGAAAAGGTCAAGATTTTCCTCGACAGGACGGTCACGGTAAGGACTGTTGACACCGGGCTGGGTGGGAGTGCCCTTCTGCTCGGCAATCTGCTCCGAGGTCTGATGGTCGACATACGCCTTGCCCTCCTTAATCATGCGCACTGCAAGATCATAAAGCTGCGGGAAATAATCGCTTGCATAATATTCACGGTCGCCCCAGTCAAACCCGAGCCAGTGGATATCGTCGCGGATAGAGTCGACATATTCGACATCCTCCTTGGTAGGGTTAGTGTCGTCGAAACGCAGGTTGCAGGTGCCGCCAAATTTTTCAGCGATGCCGAAATCCATGCATATAGCCTTTGCGTGACCGATGTGAAGATAGCCGTTGGGCTCGGGCGGGAAACGGGTGTTGAGACGTCCGCCGTTCTTACCTGCGGCAAGGTCGTCGCTCACAATCTGCTCGACAAAGTTCAAGCCGCCTTTCTCCTCATTTATTTCTTCGATTATTTCCGACATACAATGATTATGATTAGTTTTACAATTTCAAAGTTACAAAATTACTCATTATTTTTAATATTGCATAACATTAGCCCCGGCTATTTCGTTTAAAAGTCATGAATAGTGCCAAACACTTCATCCATCGTCTACGCAACCGCGCTCATCATGCCGGCATCTACTGGGAAAAGCAACTGCGTCACTCGATAAACGCCATCAGGGCGATAACCAATGTGCTCGCCGTGATCACGTTTGCCGCCGGGGTTGCCTGTGTGCTGTTTCTGATCACGTATGCGGGTTACGACCACGAGCCGGAAAGAATAAGGACCATATTTCACTTTCTGCACGTAATCCAGGGCATATTCGCATTCAATGTAATATTTAACCTCGTATTCAATACCCGCAAGACATTCCGCGACACCAAGGCTATAAAATGGATTGTGGATATCGCGATACTCTCCACGCTGTTGCCGCTGATGTATCCGGAGCCGGAAAACCCGTGGATAAAGTGGCTCGCGACACTGCTTTACAGCAACAAGTATTTTCTGATCACGATGTTCTGCTACGCGGTAGTGGACATAAGCTACGGCATAATTCATATCATGGGTAAGCGCACCAACCCGTCGCTGATGCTGTCGTGCAGCTTTCTCTTTTTCATATTCCTGGGGTCTTACCTGCTGATGATGCCCAAATGTACCTACGAGGGCATATCGTATATCGACTCGCTGTTTGTGGCGACAAGCGCGGTGTGCATAACCGGGCTGACCACAATCGACGTGGCGACCACCTTCACCCCGCTCGGACTCTTCGTGCTCGGGATGCTCATCCAGATAGGCGCACTCGGCGTGATGACCTTCACGAGCTTCTTCGCACTGTTTTTCAGCGGCGGCACGTCGATTTACAGTCAGTTGATGGTAAAGGACATGATCTACACCGAGTCGGTCAACTCCCTTCTCCCCACCCTGCTCTACATATTCATGTTCACGGTAGTGGTGGAAGCGATTGGCGCACTCGGTATATGGTGGTCGATATATGATGTGCTTGACATGCCGGTCAAGGAGCAGATTGAGTTTTCGGTGTTTCACGCCGTGTCGGCATTCTCCAACGCGGGATTTTCCAATCTGCCGGGAGGAATGTCAAATCCCGCACTGATGAACAGCGACCAGTCGGTATATCTTGTTATAAGCGCGCTTGTGTTTGCAGGGTCAATAGGATTTCCCATACTCGTCAACTTCCGCAACGCCTTCTTCGAGCACCTGCGCCGGATGTGGCGACGTCTCAGAAACCGGTCAATGACAGGGCGACCGGTACACATCTATAATCTCAACACGAAGATAGCGCTTTACGCCACGCTCATCATATTTGCCGTGAGCATCGTGGTATTTTTCATCCTTGAGCGTAACAACACGCTTGCCGGATTCAGCCTCTACGACCAGATCGTGCAGTCGATATTCAACTCCACCACCCCGCGCAGCTCTGGATTTGTCTCGGTCAACCCCGCCAATTTCCTTAATGTGACGCTTGTGTTCGTGCTGTTTCTGATGTGGATAGGGGGTGCCTCACAGTCAACGGCAGGCGGCATCAAGGTCAACACTTTCGCGGCAATCCTCATCAACCTGAAGGCAATCGTGCTCGGGCACAAGAAGGTGACGGCATTCAACCGCACCATCGCCACCGCGTCGATACGCCGTGCCAACGCAGTCGTCACACTCTCGATACTCTCCTATACGCTGCTCTCGCTCATCATCCTGCTCCTTGAACCGCATCTGCCGGCAAGAAGCCTCCTGTTTGAGACCTCGTCGGCACTGTTCACCGTAGGCTCGTCGCTCGGTGTAACGCCGATGCTGTCGACTGCGTCGAAAGCTGTACTGATATCGGCGATGTTCCTGGGTCGTGTAGGCATCATCTCGCTGCTCATAGGCGTGACGGGCAACAGGCATGACTATCCCGTGCAATATCCAACAGACAACATAATAATCAACTGACACTTACAGAATATGCGTTACCTGATAATCGGACTCGGCATCTATGGCGCCAACCTCGCCGTCGACCTCACGGCAATGGGACATGAAGTAATCGGCGCTGACAGCGACTCTACCCTTGTGGAAGCGCTGAAAGACAAAATATCGACCGCCTACATCATCGACTCCACCGACGAAGCGGCTTTGTCGGTGCTACCCCTGAAGACAGTCGACCTGGTGATTGTGGCGATAGGCGAGAATTTCGGCGCAAGCGTGAAGACTGTGGCTTTGCTGCGCAAATTAGGAGTGAAAAACATCTATGCGCGCGCAGTCGATGAAATCCACGAGACCATATTGCAGGGATTCAAGGTCAACCGCATCCTCACCCCCGAACAACGCGCCGCCCGCGAGCTTACGCGTGAACTTGAACTGGGATGCAACGTCGATTCGATGCGCATTGACACCGACCGCTATGTGATAAAGTTTGCCGTACCGGAATATTATGTCGGCACTCCGCTCAGCGAGCTTGATTTTGAAAAGGATTTCAACATCAAGGTAGTGGCGGTGTCACGCCCTACCCCCAAGAAAAACTTCCTTGGAATCACCAGCAACGAATTGCTGAAATTAGAAAATCCGTCGCCTGACACCCGACTTGAGGAGGGTGACATCCTCACAGTCATAGGCACCCAGAACGGATTCCGAGACCTCTTTCACCACATAGGCGGCTGAGCCGGCGGCATCAGAACTCGTAGTCGACACATGCACGGTCAGCCTTATGTCCGGCAAGCAGTCCGGCGGCAGCCACGTGAGCGGGATGGTTGGCGTAGATAGCCACGTCGGCAAGAGTCGGCACAACGGCTGTCAACACTACGTCCCAGCTTTCGGCGGGGTTTTCGTTGATGCCTACTTCCATTGACTGAAGCACGTCAATCTGTGAGGGGAGAGCGAGAAGAGCGTCGCGGAATGCGGCGGCAACGCTGGCACGCTCCTCGGGGGAGCCTGTGAGTTTGAATGTTACGATATGCTTTACCATAATTTTTAATTTAATTTTCGCCTTGCGAAAATTAAAGGTTAAAGGGTTATCAGGTTAGGAGGTTATGCTATGTTTTTAAGCACTAAGTATTAAGCGGGGAGGTTATGAGGTAGTACGGGGATAAACTTTTAACCATTTAACCCTATAACCTCATAACCCCGGCAAGCCGGATGGCTTGCCGTTATTGATTATAGAGGCGTTCGCGGGCGGCGGCTACACGCTCATCGGTGATATAGTCGTCGTAGTCCATCATCTTGTCGATTATGCCGTTGGGCGTAAGCTCAATGATACGGTTGGCGACGGTCTGGATGAACTCATGGTCATGCGACGCGAAAAGCAGGTTGCCCTTGAATGTCTGCAGGGTGTTGTTGAACGCCTGGATTGCCTCAAGGTCGAGATGGTTGGTCGGCGAGTCAAGTATGAGCGTGGTGGCATGCATCATCATCATGCGCGCGATCCTACATCTCATCTTCTCGCCTCCGGAAAGCACCGAGGCTTTCTTCAACACCTCCTCACCTGAGAAAAGCATCTTTCCGAGAAATCCTTTCAGGTATATCTCGCTTGAATCGTCGCTCCACTGGCAAAGCCAGTCGACAAGGGTCATGTCAGTGTTGAAAAATTTGCTGTTGTCAAGCGGCAGATATGCAGTGGTGATGGTCTGTCCCCAGTCGTAGGTGCCTTCATCCGCCTTGCGGTTGCCGGTCACGATTTCAAAGAGCGCGGTCATCGCTCTCGGGTCATGACTCAGGAATGCCACCTTGTCGCCCTTCTCGATGGTGAAGTTGACATCCTTGAACAGGATTTCGCCATCCACGGAAGCAGTAAGCCCGTGCACCTCAAGTATCTTGTTGCCCGGTTCACGCGCAGGGGTGAAGATTATGCCGGGATAGCGGCGCGACGACGGCTGAATCTCCTCCACATTAAGTTTTTCAAGCATCTTCTTGCGCGAGGTGGTCTGCTTCGACTTAGCCACATTTGCCGAGAACCGCTGAATGAACTCAAGGAGCTCCTTGCGCTTTTCCTCGGCTTTCTTATTCTGTTGCTGCTGCTGGCGCAATGCAAGCTGCGACGACTCGTACCAGAAGCTGTAGTTTCCGGCAAAGAGGGTCATCTTATTATAGTCAATGTCGAGGGTATGGGTACATACGGAGTCAAGGAAGTGACGGTCGTGGGACACGACAAGCACCGTATTCTCAAACTTCGAGAGATAATCCTCAAGCCAGGCGACGGTGTCGAGGTCGAGGTCGTTGGTAGGCTCGTCGAGGAGAAGATTGTCGGGATTGCCGAAAAGCGCCTTTGCGAGAAGCACACGCACCTTTTCGTTACCGCTCATGTCCTTCATCAGCATGTGATGTTTTTCTTCCTTTATTCCGAGACCGCTGAGCAGCGCGGCAGCATCGCTCTCGGCATTCCAGCCTTCGAGCTCCGCAAATTTTTCCTCCAGCTCGGCGGCACGTACACCATCCTCATCCGAGAAATCAGGCTTGGCGTAGATAGCGTCTTTCTCCTTTATTATATCCCAGAGCACAGTGTGACCCTGAAGCACGGTGTCGAGCACCGTACACTCGTCAAACTTGAAGTGATCCTGCTCAAGCACCGACATGCGTTCGCCAGGACCCTGCGACACGGAGCCGTGGGTAGGTGAAAGCTGATCGCTGAGAATACGCATCAATGTGGATTTTCCCGCACCGTTGGCACCGATTATACCGTAACAGTTGCCGGGAGTGAACTTGAGATTGACATCCTGAAAAAGTACGCGTTTACCGAATTGCTGTGTTAAATTATTGACCGCTATCATATTATATATATTGAAATATACTCGTATTCAAATTAAGACTGCAAAGGTACAAAATATTTGCCGAAATTTAGTAATTTTGCCTATATAATCAACTCATTCTAATCTAAATTGTTATGGTAATCCAACGCTGGCAAACAGTATTCCTCCTCCTCGCCGCCATCTGCATGGCTCTCGTATCATCCCTGTCACTTGGCACGGGCACATTACCCTGCGGCGACACCGGCGACTTAAGTCCCCTTACCTTCCAGCCGCTGTTCATCGTCAATATCCTTGTGACGGTACTTCTTGTGATTGACATTTTCCTGTTCAAGAATCTGAAACTGCAGAAAAAGGTGGCGTTAGTCAGCATCTTGCTTGAAATAGTTTCGATTGTAATCTTAGGATTGCTTATGCTGCCGCCGCTGGAATATATTCAAGATATGTCGTGGACGGCTACACTGCCCCCGATTGCACTCGTGTTTACTATCCTGGCGCGTCAGCGCATGGCTGCCGATGAGCGTCTGCTGAAGAGCTACGACCGTATAAGGTGAGAGTTGGCAGTTGAGAGTTGTCAGTTGTCAGATTGTAGGGGAAGCGCGTAGCAGTAGGGGCTTGTGGAAGCAAGCCCGCGCAAGGCTGCGGTGTTATCCGGATGTTTCCGCGTGTGGTGCGGGCGGCCTCCCAGCCGCCCCTACAGCTACGCGGTAATCAGTTGAGAGTTGTCAGTTGGGAGTTGTCAGTTGTCAGAGAGGGCGTTAGGGAGGTCGAAAGTGTTGCAATCGGTTGAGAAGTGTTAAATCGGAGTTAAAGCATAGTGCCGTTTTAAACGCCCGATTGTTATTAACGTCAAAGTATCAGTAAACGACGAAAACAACTTAACAATCAAATAAAACTTTAACTTATGAAAAAAGGAATCTTATCAATCGCAGTCGTAGCTGCATCGCTTTTCTCTTTCAACGCTTTCGCGCAGGATAAGTCTGTAGTCACCGCTTGCCCCAATACTCCGGCACAATGCGTCAACGCCCAGGCATGTCCCGGAAATCCGCAGGCATGTCCGGGCAACCCCAAGGCATGCCCCGCTAATCCCCAGGCGTGTCCTGTTCAGAGACCGTGTGCCGACCCGTTTGCAGGCATCAACCTCACCCAGGAGCAGCAAACCAAACTAACCGCTCTTCGCGAAAAGTGCAAGATTAACCGCGCAGCTGCCGACAAGGCTCGCAAGGACCGCTTCCAGCAGCGTGACTCGATCATGCGCGTCAACAAGAAGCAGCGTCTCGAGGAGGTAAAGGCAATCCTTACCCCGGAGCAGTACGTGATATTTCTTGAAAACATGGTAGTGGCAAATCCGGGTCATGACCGCGGTCCCGCTCCCCACAAGATGCATGCGATGAAGAAAGGCGACAAAAAGCCCGGTGTGAAACGCGCCGATAAAAACACCGCTCAGAAATAAATACATTCGATATCAGCAGTTAACGGCTTCCCTCACGGGGAGTCGTTATTTTTTTGACATTTTTATGACACTTTGTTAAAATTTTTTGTTTATATTTGTGTATGAATCATTCATAACTTAATACACATTAGATATGGATATCAATAATATCATGAACGCCCTTGAGGCGAAACACCCGGGAGAGAAAGAGTATCTTCAGGCAGTCAGGGAAGTGTTACTATCAGTAGGCGATGTGTACAACAAGCATCCCGAATTTGAGAAGGCGCGTATCATCGAGCGCATGGTCGAGCCTGACCGTATCGTGACATTCCGCGTCACCTGGACCGACGACAAGGGAGAGGTGCAGACCAATCTCGGCTATCGCGTACAATTCAACAACGCCATAGGCCCGTATAAGGGGGGCATACGCTTCCATGCATCGGTTAACCTTTCGATACTTAAGTTCCTCGGATTTGAACAGACATTCAAAAACGCTCTTACCACCCTTCCGATGGGAGGAGCAAAAGGAGGCAGCGACTTCTCTCCGCGCGGAAAGAGCGACCGCGAGATAATGAGATTCTGCCAGGCATTCATCCTCGGATTGTGGAAAAATCTGGGTCCCGACCGCGACGTGCCCGCCGGCGACATCGGCGTAGGCGGCAGAGAGGTAGGATATATGTATGGCATGTACAAGAAACTCGTCGACGAGCACACCGGCACATTCACCGGCAAGGGACTCGACTTCGGCGGTTCACGCATCCGCCCCGAGGCTACAGGCTACGGCGCCATCTACTTTGTCAACAACATGCTTGCCCGCAAAGGCGAGTCGATAAAGGGAAAGACCGTTGCTATCTCCGGCTTCGGCAATGTGGCGTGGGGTGCAGCCCTGAAAGCCACCGAGCTTGGGGCAAAGGTAGTGACCATCTCGGGTCCCGACGGCTATGTATATGACCCCGACGGTATCTCCGGCGACAAAATCAGCTATATGCTCGAGCTTCGCGCATCGGGCAATGACATCGTGGAGCCATACGCGGAGAAATACCCCAACGCCACCTTCTTCCCCGGCAGGAAGCCCTGGGAGCAGAAAGTGGACATCGCCCTGCCTTGTGCCACACAGAACGAGCTTGACGGCGACGATGCCAAGCAGCTTGTCGACAACAAGGTGCAGCTCGTGGCTGAAGTGTCAAACATGGGTTGCACACCCGAAGCTATCGACCATTTCATCGAGACGCGCACCAACTATGCGCCCGGAAAGGCTGTCAACGCAGGCGGTGTGGCGACATCCGGTCTGGAAATGAGCCAGAACGCCATGCACCTCACCTGGAGCGCCGAGGAGGTCGACGAGAAGCTTCACGGCATCATGGATGCCATCCATGAGCAGTGTGTGAAATACGGCACCGAGCCCGACGGCTACATCAATTACATGAAGGGCGCCAATATCGCCGGTTTCATGAAGGTTGCTAATGCCATGATGGAGCAAGGTATAATCTAAAGATTATAAGCTTAAACAAAAGGTGCTGTCCCGGATTCGAGCCAGCACCTTTTTAGTTAGCAACTCATCGGACAGCGCGGGCGAGCTTCCACTCGCCCCTACATCGGCTTGGGAATCAGGGCATAAAGCGTTGTGGCGCGTAGCTGTAGAGGCGCCTGGAAGGGCGCCCGCGATGCGTCATGGAGAGAAATCGTTGCCCGAAGGGCATCATCCGCGTTTAGCCGGGGTGTTGAGCGTAGCGATACCCCCGGGAAAGATGCGCATATTTTATTGTTTCCCGGCAGGGAATCATCTGTTTGCTTCGAGATGATTCCTATCGGAAACATACTATTTGGCAATGCTGTCCGTAGGTTTCGCTGCGCTCAACCTACGGCTAAATTTAGATTATCCCCTGAAACGGGGATAAAAGCCCCGCCCCTGCGGGCAACGTGGCGGAGCGGGCGAGCTTCCACTCGCCCCTACAGCTACGCGTTATGACCGTGCCCGGAGGCTTAGAGGCGGAAGCGGTAGGCGATGCGGAGGTTGAGCACGGGATATACCTTCATTGCCTTTGCGACCTTGACGTAGCTGCCCACCTTCCCGGCGATGTTGTCGACATCTTTTGCCAGGTCGACGCCTTCATGGGTCACAACCTTGGGAGTGCCTCCCCAGAAGAGCACACCTCCGTCAACACCGAAGTTGATATGTCGACCGAATGTGGTGACGTAGCCCGCGCCGAGATATGGCTTGAAGCTATTGACGATAAGGTCGGCTTTCACAGTGGCATCGGAACCGGGCTTCATCATATAAGGTGTGCCGTCGGGACGGTCGCCCACATGTATGCCAATCATGCCGTATTCCTCCATGCGGTCTTTCAATGCGTCAGCCACCTCGGGGTCAAGGTAGAAATCATTGTATATCGGCTCTTCGATGAAGTCGGTGTTCATCACGTAGTCATACATCTTATTATACATGCCTATCGCCACAAGCGAGGGCATCTCCTCCATCGCATTGACAGCGGAGCCTATCTTCGACGAACCCCAGTAGAAACCGGCGGTCAGATACCAGTGTTTGTTACGCAGGGGGAAGAAGTCGACAAGGAGTTTGAAATTGACCATCTTCGCCTTGCAGTCCATCTTGACGGTCTTGTCGACGTCAAAGCCCGAAATCTCTTTCATCATTTCCTGCAGCTTTGAAAAGTCGGTGCCGGCGACAGCCCCGTCGCGATAGTTGTCCACATTAAAATTAAGAGGGACATTAAACCTCGGCATGAAATCCACGCCGGTCCTTACGCGCATAAAAGATGTGGGCATAGCCGACAGCTCCACCCCGACTCCTGTCGAGCCGAGAGTGATTCCGAGATCAAAAGTGTCGGCGAGGCGGGAGGCTGCAGTGGGATAGTTTTTCAGGTCATCCGCCTTTATTGCGGATAGTGACAAGCAACATGCAAATAACAATGTGATAATGCTTCTTTTCATAGAATTTTTCTCTTAAAAATTATTTTATCGCAAAATTAAGTAAAAAATAATTGATGGATATGATTTTTTGTTAAATTTGCAGCGGATTTTTCCTAAAGGTCATCAAACGCTCCTGCATGAGTAACTCGGTCTGAGGGAATATCACACACACAACTATTTAATAGGGAAATATTGAAAAAGTATTAACCAACCAAATAATTAACAAGAACGTAAATGAACCGAAAATTACTCAATGGATTATTGGTGGCATCACTTGCCATCGGTAGTGCCATGTCGGTGACCTCATGTAAGGACACTGACGAGG
>ENA-UOJE01002457-UOJE01002457.1-human-gut-metagenome-genome-assembly--contig:-C23-NODE-2457-length-13993-cov-8.183527_pt1 | contig 13993 bp, 13 predicted proteins | sample MGYA00242341_ERZ723888 | MGnify/ENA metagenome assembly ERZ723888 | reverse complement strand
GCCCGGATCTTGCGCCCGGTCGCGGCATAAAGCGTTGCCCATGTGACGAGCATCTGCGGCGGAGAATAGTTATACCTTTGCGCCTCGTAAAGCTCAAACTCGGCATCGTCATACCTGCGCATCATGACAAAGCAGCTTGCCAGATTGCCGTGCACCGAGCCGAGAAGCGGTTCCTCTCTGACAGCCGGAACCTCGTCCTTTTTCGGGCGCGAGAGAATTTCGTCAAGCGTTTTGGCATATGCACTGGCGGCGGCCTCGTAATGGCGCTTTGCGTGCAAACACTTTGCCAGCATGAGATAGACCATGTAAAACTCCGGCTCGCGCTTTGCCGCCTCGCCGTAATAGACGATCGCCATGTCCGTGATCCCGGTTTTATCCCAGCACACGCCGGTGAAGAAATTTACCGCCGCGAAATCCGCATCGCTGCGGCAGGCATCCAAAAGCCTGTCGAGCTTTTTTGCCGCGGCAGTGTATCTTCCGCCGCTTATCATGTTAAGCGCGCCGACAAGCTCAAGGCGCGACGCCGCATCGTCGGCAAAGGCAGGCTCCATAAGCTCACCGAACATGCGGCAGTGGGCGCTCCACGAGCGCTCATAGCCGTCGGACACCTTTTTGTTTTTCAGCAGCAGCTGTGTGCATTTATTCCGTATTTTTCTCCGCTTTTCGTCCATAGTAAGTACCTCGCCGTTTTATGCACTGAATTATATGACAAAGCCATGTTTGTGTAAAGCGAAAAAAACTTATATTTTTTGAAAAATATATCCCCCCACCCGGCTTGTGAAGGCGCATTTGGCATGTTAAACTTCAAACATAAGAAGTCTGCACTAACCCACTCTAAGCGATCGGAGAAATGACAATGAGCACACTTACAAGCACGATAGAGCAGTATTGGACACGCCGCGCAAGCTCCTACACCGAGGTTGTCCGCAAAAATCTCGCCGACGGCTGGGACTGCAAATGGGCCGACGAGCTTATCCGCAACTTCCCGAAGGCCGAAGGAAGGACGCTCAAGGTGCTTGACATCGGCACCGGCCCGGGATTTTACGCCATTATTCTTGCCTCGCGCGGCTATGACGTGACCGCCGTCGATCTGTCCGAGGGCATGATAGAGCAGGCGAAGCACAACGCCGGTTCTCTTGCCGAGAAGATCCGCTTTTTCAAGATGGACGCGCAGGAGCTGAGCTTTCCCGACAACGAGTTTGACGTTATCGTAACGCGAAACCTCACCTGGAATCTGCCCGACCCCGTGAAGGCCTACGGCGAGTGGCGGCGCGTTCTGCGCGACGGCGGCGTGATGCTCAACATCGACTCAAACTGGTACGCCTATCTTTTCGACGACGAAAAAAAGTGTGAAAAGCTCGCAGACAGGGAGAATGTCCTTAATGCAGGCTTTGAGGATCACGACAGCTACGACGAAAGCTGGCTTATGGAAAACATATCGCGCACGCTGCCGATGGGAAAGCTCCCTCGCCCTCAGTGGGACGCGGTCACGCTGCTCGACCTCGGCTTCAAGGACGTAAGCGCGGACACTTCCGTCAGCCGCAGGCTCTGGAGCCGCGAGGAGATGCTCAACTACGCATCCACTCCTTGCTTTCTGATAAGAGCCGTAAAATAACTCTGAAATGGAGAGGAACAATGAAAAAAAGAATAATCGCACTTATGCTCGCACTTATCATGGTGCTGAGCCTTGCCGCATGCAGCAGCAATGATAACGGCGCTGCCGATGACGGCGAAAAGATACTCCACGTCGCGGAAAGCTTCGCCTACCCCAGCCTTGACGCGCACAAGGAGTACTACGGATGGTACACCTCCATCTACGGCATCACAGAGGCACTATTCAAGATGGGTGATGACAGCTCGGTTCAGCCCTGTCTTGCGGAAAAGGCAGAGGTCTCCGACGATAACCTTACCTGGACCGTTACGCTCAAGGACGGCATAAGCTTCTCAAACGGCAATGCCGTGACCGCAGAGAATGTCATCGCAAATCTCAAGCGCTGCGGCGAAGTCAACGTGCGCTTTGCGCAGTTTGCCGACTACGAATACAAGGCCGTCAGCGACAAAGAATTTACGATAACAACAGATGATATCTATCCCACGCTCGTAAACGATCTTGCCTCGCCGGAAATGGCGATCATGGATCTTGACGCAACGGAGGATATCGACAACGCTCCCATTGCGACCGGGCCGTTTGTCATAAAGTCCTTTGTGCCTGAGGGCACGGTTGAGGTCAGCCGCAACGATAATTACTGGGGCGGAGACGTTAAGCTCGACGGCGCTGTGTTTTACTACATGCAGGATGATGAGTCCAAGCTCATGGCCATGCAGAACGGCGAAATTGACTGCTACACCTCGGTCACAGCCGCCGCAAAGGAGATATTCGACGCATCTCCCGACAAGTACACGGTGACGGACATTCCGGCAACAAGATTGCAGTTTTACATGCTCAACCAGAACCGCCTGAGTGACGAGCTCAGGAAGGCAATAAACCTCACCGTTGACTGTGACGCTATCGCTTCCTACTTAAACGGCACGGTCACCGCAGCAGTCGGCCCCTTCGGAACCTCAACGGCTTACGGCAAGGTCACAAAGCCCGCCGTTGACACGGCCGCGGCAAAGGCCGCGATTGAAGAAGCCGGATACACTCTCGGCTCTGACGGCATCTATGAGAAGGACGGACAGGATCTCAATCTCAACATATGCTACTATCCTGCCCGCTCGCTCGACTCGCTGGCGCTTCTCATTCAGGAGCAGCTCAAGGCCATCGGCGTCGGCTCCTACCTCACCTCTCAGGAGGATGCGGACGCGACCTACATTCTCTCCGGCGACTATGACATTGCTCTCTACTGCATGATAGCCGACAAGAACGGCGACCCGTACTATTTCATCGATACCGTGCTTCGTCCCGGCGGCTACTGGGCCTCGGCAGGCTTTGAGAGCGATAAGGCAAACGAACTTATCGCTAAGCTTCAGGTCGAGACCGACTCGGCCGAGCGCGCACGCCTTGCTAACGAGATCGTCCAGCTCTCCTTCGACGATAACGCCATCGGCTGCGTAGGCCTTTTCAACTACATTACCGTTTCCGCGAAGAATGTCAGCGGCATATACGAAAACTGCCCCTTCGATTTTTATCGCATAGACGCTGACACGGACATGTAATAACCCCTGCATCAGGAGCCTTCTCCCCCCCGGAGGCTCCTGATGTTCAGTCAGAGGTGGATAATATCAAAAAGCAAATTTTAAAACGTCTGCTGCATCTTGCAGTGATAATAATAGGTTTGAGCTTTCTGACCTATCTTCTGATGTACATATCGCCCGGTGACCCTGCGCTGAAAAAACTCAACGCGCAGGGTATAACCGTTTCCGAGGAGACTTTGGAAGCTGCTCGCGAAGAGATGGGCTTAAACGAGCCTTTTCTTGCTCGATACGCAAACTGGCTGTCAAACGCACTGACAGGTGACCTCGGGGCCTCGTATAAGGACGGTCTGCCCGTTGCTAACAAGCTTATGCACGCAATGCGCTATACGCTTATTTTAAGCGCAGCAAGCCTTGCAGTTTCGCTTATAATCTCGCTTCCGCTTGCCGTTATCACCGCCGTAAAGAAAGACGGCGTGCTTGATAACATTGTCAGGCTGCTGAGCTTTATCGGAAATTCGCTGCCGAATTTTCTTATTTCGGTGCTCCTTATGTACTTTTTCTGCGTCAAGACAGATCTGCTGCCGGTCATCGCCGATGAAAGCGTCAAGGGGCTTATTCTTCCCTGCCTTGCGCTGACTATCCCCATGTGCGCTCGCTTTTTGAGGCAATTTCGCGCCGAGGTGCTTGAACAGCTCGGGCGAGACTATGTCCTCGGTGCAAGAGCGCGCGGCGTAAAAAGCTCGGTCATTCTTTTCAAAAACGTGCTGCACAACGCTGCGATACCCATTCTCACCATCGTTGCGCTGTCCGTCGGGACGCTGCTCGGCGGCAGCGTCGTTGTTGAAACGATTTTCCGTTGGCCGGGTATAGGCAAGCTCGTCATGGACTCGATCACCGCGCGCGACTACCCCGTTATTCAGGGCTTTGTCATATTCACAAGCTGCATCTATGTTCTCATCAACCTTGCAGCCGATCTATGCTATCGCCGTCTCGACCCCCGGGTCGGGCAAATGTGAGGTGAGCGCATGGATCTTACTATGACTGCACGCAAAAAGCAAAAACGCAGACTCTGCGTTTTTCTCACTCTCGCCGGAGTTCTGATGCTCATCGGGCTGCTCGCTCCGCTTATCGTTCCGAACGACCCAAACGCGACAAACGCCGCGAACATGAACGCCTCCCCGAGCACGAAATATCTCTTCGGAACCGACCGATACGGAAGATGCGTTTTCTCCCGTGTTATCATGGGCGCGCGCACCTCGATATTCTCGGCCGTTATTCTCGTTGCGGTAACGTTCGTTATCGGAACCGCGCTCGGCATGGTCGCCGGGTGGTACGGCGGCGCGGTTGACAGCATAATCATGCGCATTGTAGATATCATGCTCGCATTTCCGCAGATGGTGCTTGCCATCGCCGTTGCCGGAATACTCGGCGGCGGCATGATAAACGCCATGCTTGCAATGGGGCTGTCGGGCTGGACGCTTTATGCGCGGCTTGCGCGCGCACAGGTCATCGCAATGAAAAACGAGTCGTTTATAAGCGCAGCGCGCCTCTCCGGCTGCTCGAATACGAAAATAATGCTGCACTATCTTCTGCCGTGCATGCTCGGCGGACTTATAGTCAACGCTGCGACGCAGCTCGGCGTTATGATGATCGGCATTGCAGGCCTCTCCTTCCTCGGCATCGGCGTTACCGAGCCGAACGCCGAGTGGGGCAGCATGATAAACCAGTCGCGCGCCTACATGCAGCTTGCACCGTGGGCAACGCTTGCCCCGGCCGGTGCGACGGTCGTGACGGTCATGATATTCAACTGCCTCGGCGACTGTCTGCGCGATTATCTTGATGTGGAGGCGGCAAAATGAGCGATAAAACTATTTTGTCCCTCGAAGGACTTTGCGCCGGATACGGCCGCGGCGACGCCATATCGGATATAAGCCTTTCGCTTTCAACCGGCGAGGCGCTGTGCGTTGTCGGGCAATCCGGCTGCGGAAAGAGCACACTTTTAAAATCCGTGATAGGCGTATTCGACAAGCCCGTGATAAGCGGCGGCGACATTGTGTTTGACGGCTGCCGCCTGTCCGAGCTTTCGCAAAAGCGCCGCTGTGCGCTCACGACCTCCGGAATGGGCTTTATATTTCAAACCCCCGGCGCGGCATTCAACCCGATAAGGAGCTACAAGAAGCAATTTATCGAAACCCTGAAAAGCCACGACAAATACGACGCTAAATCATTTTTGCCGTCGATCAAAGACGTTTTCTCAAGGCTCGGGCTTCAGGACTGCGAGCGCATCCTCGCCTCCTGCCCGTATGAAATGAGCGGCGGCATGAATCAGCGCATCGCGCTTGCTCTCGTGATTCTCATGCAGCAGAAGCTTCTGCTTGCCGACGAGCCGACGAGCGCACTTGACGCAGTGACGCGCCGAACCGTTGCCGACGAGCTGATCGCAATGCGCACAGACTGCGGCATAGCGCAGATGATCGTGACGCACGACTTTGCGCTTGCCTCCCACGTAGCCGACCGCATCGCCGTTATGCACTGCGGCAGAATAGTCGAGCTTGCCCCGGCAAAAGAGCTTGTGTCGTCTCCCCTGCATCCGTACACCAGGATGCTGCTCGAGGCCGTTCCGGCACTCGGCGGCAGCATCCCGACGTTTTCCGACGCGCCGGTGCAAAGTGCCGGCAAGCTCATCGAGGCGTGCGCCGGTCACTTTGTTCTATCGGAGGTTTGAGCATGAAAAACATATTGAGCGTTAAAGATCTCTGCAGGAGCTATGAGCGTAATGATATTAAAACCGAGGCTCTTCACGACGTGAGCTTTGAGCTTAAATATGGCGAGATACTCGGCATTGTCGGCACCTCCGGCAGCGGAAAAAGCACGCTTCTTCGCCTTATCAGCGGCCTTGAAGCGCCGGATGCAGGCTCCGTTGTTTTCGACGGGCGCGAGCTTGGGCAAAAGCGCGCGCTTGCCGATAAGCGCGATATACAAATGATATTTCAGGATGCAGGTGCATCCTTTCATCCGCGCAGAACGATAGCAAGCTCGATAAATGACGCATTCCAAAGTCTCATGGGAAAGGGCGCTGTCCTTGATCTTGACTCACTCTGCATTGAGGTCGGCTTGAACTCATGCCTTGCGCGACGCTATCCCGGCTCGCTCAGCGGCGGTCAGTGCCAGCGCTTTGCCATTGCGCGCGCTATCGCGTCCTCGCCGCGTGTTTTGTTGTGCGACGAGATAACAAGCGCACTGGACGCTTCCTCGCAGGCGCAGATACTCGAGCTTTTATCCTCGCTGCGGGCCGAAACCGGAATGTCGATGATCTTCGTTTCGCACGATATTGCCGTTGTGAGCACGCTGTGCGACAGGATAGCGGTCATGCGCGGCGGAGACATCGTCGAACAAGGCAATACAAAAAGCATTATTTCAGCTCCGCGGAACGAATATACAAAGGAGCTTATCTCATCGGTGATGGAGGTAAATCATTGAACACAGGCAAGAAAATTCAGCAATTTGTTAATGTTCCGGGAACACGGCTTAACTACCCCGAAACAGTGATCTTCGGCGCTCACGACGGAAAATGCGTTACCGTATCCGCCGGTGTTCACTGCCGCGAATACGTAGGCATACATGCAGTTATTGAGCTTGCACGGACTATTGACCCAAAAGATATATACGGTGAGCTTCACTTAGTGCACGCATTCAATTACGATGGTCTCATCTGCCGCTGCTCGGACGTTTTTCCGTCCGACGGGAAAAACCTCAATCGCGTTTTTCCCGGCAGCACATGCGGAACCGACGCCGAAAAGCTTGCTGCATTCCTTGAGGAAACCGTGATACGTCACAGCGACTGCATAGTCGATCTGCACTCCGGCGGCGGCTATGAATATCTTACGCCGCACGTCTATCTTCACGGCGCGGCAGCTCCGGAGGTCTGCGCGCAATCGCAGGAGCTTGCGATGCATGTGGGCGTTCCGTACGCCGTGCGCTCGCAGGCGAAAAACGGGTTTTACAGTCACGCCGGTACCTGCGGCGTTCCGGCCGTTCTGATCGAACGCGGCTGCTGCGGCCTGTGGTCAGAAGATGAATCCTCCCGTGATATCGAGGACGTAAAGAACATTCTGCGCTTCCTTGGAGTTTTGCGGGACGGGATTCCCTCAGTCAGGAAGAACCCCAGGATTTTTGATCGCGGAGAATATTTGGACGCACCTGTAAGCGGCTGCTGGTATCCTGCCAAGGCGGTCGGCGAGCGTATAAAGGCAGGCGAAAGTCTCGGCCGGATATGCGATATATTCGGCGAGCTGCTGCACGAGGAATTTGCAACACATTACGGCGTTATTCTGTATCAGACGGCGTCGCTCGGCATAGAAAAGGACTGCCCAATGGTTGCATATGCAATCGAGGAAAGGTAACGATATGAAAAAGATAGAAAAACGGGTCCTGGACTACTGGACCGTGCGTGCGCACGACTTCGGCGTTGTACGCCGCAATGAGATACATAATAAGCTCAGCAAGCGCTGGAGCGACGAGCTTGACAGGCTGCTTCCGGAGGGAAAGCTTCGCATTCTTGATGTTGGCACGGGTACGGGATATTTTGCCGTACTGCTCGCCGCAAAGGGGCACACGGTCACGGGGATCGACCTCACCCCGGCAATGATAGGCGAGGCAAAGGCTCTTGCAGACGAGCTTGATATCAGTGCACGGTTTGAGGTAATGGACGCACAGTCTCTCGACTTTCCCGACGAAAGCTTTGACGCCGTAGTCACGCGCAATCTCACTTGGACACTGCCCGAACCGGAGCGCGCATATTCGGAATGGCTCCGCGTTCTCGCACCAGGCGGGATCCTCATAAACTTCGACGCAAGCTACGGCAACAATGTCCGCAACAATGAGCATAACGGAACTCATCTGCCCGTCGGCAATGTCTATGGCCACTGCGGAATGACGCCCGAGCTTGAGAGCGAAAACGCGCAAATCACGCTCTCAATGCCGATAAGCAAAAAACCCCGTCCCGAGTGGGACGCCGAGCTTCTCAAATCACTTGGCTGCGCCGACTGCGGCTTTGACAAATCCGCAGGTACGCGCATACTCGCGGAAAACGATCTGAGTGATGCGCCGATGTTCCTCGTGTGGGCAAAAAAATAGCAAAAAGCAGCCTTTCGGCTGCTTTTTTACTAACATTTGTACTTTTTCATATCGACGCAGCCGTTGGACTTAAGCCGACAGCATCTCATATGCAAGCTTGTCGTCCATATCGACTATACTTCACGCGCGCTTTCAAGCTCAAGCAGGCGCATTTTCTTGTCAACTCCGGCTGCATAACCTGTCAGGCTTCCGTCCGCACCGAGGACTCGGTGGCACGGCACTATTATTGATATAGGGTTGTGCCCCACCGCTCCGCCGACAGCCTGTGCGCTTTTTGTTCCGAGCTTTCGGGCGATCTCGCCGTAGCTTGCGGTCTGGCCGTAGGGAATTTTCATAAGCTCATCCCATACGCTGCGCCGAAAAGCAGAGCCGTTCAGCTTCAAAGGCGGCACAAAATCCGGCTCATGGCCCGAAAAATAAATATCCAGCCAGCGCTCTGTCTGCTCAAGCACCGGAGTGAGCACCTCGGTGCGCTCACTTTCAATACCGGCGGCAAAATATTTTGCGCCGTAAAACCACAGGCCGGTCAGGCTTTTCTCATTCGCAGCAAGCAGTATCCTGCCGACCGGAGATGAATAATCATGTATATATGTCATCTTTCTTTTCTTCCTCTACCTCGTCTATTCCAAAGGATCGCCGCATCGAGCCGGGATTGTTTTCGATAGCTTTACTATGCACGCGCGATTATCGTTTGTCAACAGGACTTTTGGTATTAATAAAATTCATATCTGCTTGAATTTCACTAATTTCCCTTTTTGGCTTTGCTGCGTTAAAATGAAAAAGTCCGCTCAGGCGGAGGATAATAAGGGAGAGAGAGTTTACTTATGAAAAAAACGAAGAATTTTGCGAGCCGCTGGGGATTTATCCTCGCCTCTGTCGGCTCTGCCGTCGGCATGGCAAACGTTTGGGGATTTCCGCACAAGCTCGGCGCAAACGGCGGCGGAGCGTTTTTGCTGATATATCTGCTGTTTGTGTTCATATTCAGCTATGTCGGCCTGCCGGCGGAGTTTGCCATGGGCAGACGCGCACACACGGGCACTCTCGGCACATACGAAAGCGCATGGGCAACGCGCGGCAAGGGCTTCGGCAAAGCAGGCGGCATTCTCGGCTGGCTTCCGCTCGCCGGTTCGCTATGCATCGCCATCGGATATGCCGTTATCGTGACATACATCCTCAAGGCGCTTGTCGATTCCCTCGTCGGAACGCTCATGACGACCGACACCGCCGTGTGGTTCGGCGAGTTTTCCTCAACTCCGATGTCCGTTGTGCCGTATCACATAGTCGTCGTTGCCGGAACGCTTCTGACACTGTATCTCGGCGCACACAGCATCGAAAAGACTAACAAGGTAATGATGCCGCTGTTTTTCCTCATATTCATCGTGCTCGCCGTCAGGGTCGCATTTCTGCCCGGCGCCACGGAGGGATACAAGTTCATGTTCACTCCGCGCTGGGAAGCGCTTACCGACCCGATGATTTGGATATGGGCAATGGGGCAGGCATTTTTCTCGCTGTCGGTGACCGGCAGCGGCATGATCGTGTACGGCGCGTATCTTTCCGATGAGGAGGACGTTGTCGGAGTTGCGCAGCACACCGCGCTGTTTGACACTATCGCCGCCGTTGTTGCCGCGCTTGTGATCATCCCGGCCTGCTTTGCCTACGGCCAGGATGTCGGCGCAGGCCCGAGTCTTCTGTTCGTTACTCTGCCGACTATTTTGCAGGATCTGCCCCTGGGCAGACTGTTTGCCATAATACTATACGTTGCTATGATCTTCGCCGGAGTAAGCTCGCTGCAGAACATGTTTGAGGCTGTGGCCGAATCGCTGATGCACAAATTCCCCAAGCTCAGCCGCACCGCGGTGCTTGCGATTTTGTGCGTTCTGTGCCTCGGCTTCGGCATCGGCATGGAGCCGATCTCCAAGTGGGGTCCGTGGATGGATCTCGTTTCTATCTACATCATTCCTATCGGCGCAACGCTCGGCGCGATCTCGTGGTTCTATGTAATGAAGAAGAGCGAGCTACTCAACGCAGTGAACACCGGCAGCACAAAGCAGCGCGGCAAGCTGTGGTACAGCATCGGCCGCTATGTTTATGTTCCGCTCGCGCTTATACTCTGCTGCGTAGCATTGTTCATGCAGGTTGCGTTTTAATATTGCAAAAATATAAGAGACGACTTTTAAAAAGGTCGTCTCTTTCTTTATAAGCTGCCATGCATTTTTGCATCGGCACCGCCTTTGTGGGCAAACAGCGCTTATCTTCGACGCGCGGCATTTTACCAAAATTATTTTTCCGCTTCCTTTGAAAACTCGCCGCTGAGCGCAAACGCATGGTTCATCGGTCCACGTCCTCTGCCCAGGTCGAGCATTGCTCCGAGCGCGCCGGATATATAGTCCTTTGCGCGGCGAACCGAGGTTTTCAGGTCATAACCCTTGGCGAGGTTTGACGCGATCGCGCTAGAAAGGGTGCAGCCCGTGCCGTGGGTGTTGGGATTATCTATGCGCTTTCCCTCAAACCAGCGGCACTCGCCGTCGGAATACAGCAGGTCGTTTGCGTCGTTTACGCTGTGTCCACCTTTGAGCAGCACCGCACAGCCGTGCTCGCGTCCTATCTTTTCGGCCGCCTTGAGCATGTCCTCTTCGTTTTCTATCTTCATTCCTGAAAGGATCTCACCCTCGGGGATATTCGGCGTTATCACCGTGCTTATGGGAAAAAGCTCATCGGCAAGCGTCTGCACGGCGTCGGTTTTCATAAGCGCCGAGCCGCTCGTTGCAACCATGACAGGGTCAACTACAATATTTTTGGCGTCATAATGCCTGAGCCTGTCGCCAATGGCGCGGATAAGCTCCGAGGACGACACCATGCCGATCTTAACGGCATCAGGGTATATATCCTCAAACACGGCGTCGAGCTGCTGCCGCAAGAACTCGGGCGATGCCTCTTCGATCGCCGTAACGCCGGTAGTGTTCTGCGCGGTGAGCGCCGTTATCGCGCTCATGGCAAAAACGCCGTTCATGGTCATTGTCTTGATATCCGCCTGGATACCGGCTCCGCCGCTGGAGTCGCTTCCTGCGATGGTGAGTGCTGTTTTCATGTTGTGCTCCTTTCAGTCCGATGCAAAGCAAAGAAATGTTTCCGGCTTGCAGAAGTCGGTTATATAACAGTCGCTGAGCGCTTTAAGCTCCTCGGCCCGTTTTTCGCTTTTATCGTATACTCCGACAAGAATAAATCCGTCGCGCTTTGCCGTCCGCGCCGCGTGGATCGCATCCTCGAAAACCGCCGTTTCGCTTTTGGCCGTTCCGAGTGCATTCAGACATGCGCGGAAAATTTCCGGCTCGTCCTTGCCGCTGCCGACCTCGGCACATGTGAGTATATCGTCAAAATACTTTTCCATATCGCAGCGGCACAGCGCGGCCAAAACATGGTCGTGCTCGCTTGCCGTTGCAACGGTCATTTTCACGCCGCTGCCTTGAAGCAGATCGAGAAACTCACGCACGCCGGGCTTGGGCTGCACAAGGTCATAGTAAAAATGCCTGACCATTTTGTTTATGCCGTCCTCGATCTCGGCGGTCGTCATTTCAAGGTCATACTCGCTCTTAAAATATGACGCTGTCTGGCTCAGGCTCAGCGCGCAAACGGCTTCGTTTACGTCCGGTCTCGGAGCAACACCGATCGAGGCGAGGTAGGTTTCCCCGGCGGTGTCCCATATGAACATTGAGTCAAACAGCGTCCCGTCAAAATCAAATATTGCTCCCTTTATCCTCATGCGCGCACCATGTTTTCGGACAGTGCCCTGAGCGTTCTGCACTCGCTTTCTATATCCTCCGCGCCAAAGATCGCGCTGACGAGAGCAACTCCGTCAACACCCGTGCCGGAAAGCTGCATGATATTGCTCTCGGATATGCCGCCGATGGCGACGACCGGGATATCGACCGCCGCGCAGATATCGCGCAGAGTCTCCTTGGGCAGAACATCGGCATTTGCCTTTGTCGATGTCGAGAACATAGCCCCGACGCCGAGGCAGTCGGCTCCGTTTTCAACGGCCTTGAGAGCCTCCTCAACGGTGTGCACGGAAACGCCGAGCATCATGCCGCCGCCGATCTTCTCGCGCACCTTGCTTGCAGCCATATCCTCCTGCCCGACGTGAACGCCGTCGGCGTGGCACTTCACGGCAACGTCAACGTTGTCGTTTACGAAAAACGGCACGGAATATTTCCTGCACAGCGCGCCTATTTCGATCGCTTCGGCGAGAAACTCGTCGTCGTTAAGCTCCTTTTCGCGAAGCTGCACGCAGGTAGCGCCGCCCTTGAGCGCGGATTCGACCTGCTCGTAAAGGCTTTGCTTTCCGATCCATGCCCTGTCCGTCACTGCGTACAGGAGCATGTACTTTTTATCGCACTTCATATTTTGCACCTTCCTCAAGCTGCTCGGGAGTAAGATTATAAATTGCATCAATGATGTAGTTTCTGTAGGATGAGTTGCCGTCCATAGAGCCGAGTCTGTCATGCGCTATCTCGCCGGCAAGGCCCATTGCGCACACCGCCGCTGCCGCTGCCTCAAGCACATTATCGGGATTTGCGGTGACAAATGCCGCCGTCATTGCTGAAAGCTGGCAGCCGGTACCGGTTATGGATGACATCATGGCATTGCCGTTGCGGATGCAATATGCTTTCTCCGAATCGGCAACGATGTCGATAGCGCCGGTTATGGCAACTACCGCTCCGGTCTCGCGCGCAAATGCCTTTGCGAATTTAACGGCATCCGCAAGGTTTGCCTCTGTCACCTTATCGGCAACGTCGGCGCCCTGGGTCGTCCCGCGGCCGGAGGCAACGGTTTTTATCTCGGAAATGTTTCCGCGCAGGACGGAAAACTTCACCTCGCGCACAAGGCCGAGCGCCGTTTCCGTGCGCAGGCTCGACGCACCGGCGCCGACGGGGTCGAGAACGACGGGGTGTCCCAGCTCGTTTGCCTTTTTGCCTGCAATGTGCATCGACTCTATTGTGCGGCTGTTTAGCGTTCCGATATTAATATTAAGGCCTGAGCACACGCTCGTGATCTCCGCAACCTCGGCCTTGTCGTCGGCCATGATCGGTGATGCGCCGCACGCGAGCACGATATTCGCACAGTCGTTGACCGTGACGTAATTTGTGATATTATGAATAAGAGGGCATTTTGCTCTTACGTTTTCAAGCATTTTTCCAAGCATTTCGGTTTCCTCCTCACTGTGTCAGCGAAAGCTGCATACGGCCGAGAACTCCGGCCTTTTTAAGGCTGTATATCAAGACTGCGGATATCGCTGCGCCGCCTGCCGTTGATACGAAAAACGGGATGATGTATGCGTAAAACGCGATAGCCGCTGCCGACTGACCCATGAAGTATATTGCCACGGGATAGGCGCACAGTCCGCCGAGGACTGCCGTGCCGAACACCTCGCCGATAAGCGTTGCGGCAATGTTGCCGGTCTTTTTATAAACAAGACCGCACAGAAGCGCACCGAACATACTTCCGGGGAACGCCATGAGGCTGCCGAGTCCGAGCAGATTGCGGATAAGCGAGGCGACAAACGCCGCACCGACCCCGTATGCCGGGCCAAGCAGCACCGCGCATATGATGTTCACCATATGCTGAACCGGCGCGCACTTGCTGCCGAACACGGGAAAGGAAAACAGGCTTCCCACGACCGCAACGGCACAGAGGATACTCGCCGTCGCAAGCTTTTTTGTATTAA
>ENA-UOJE01002431-UOJE01002431.1-human-gut-metagenome-genome-assembly--contig:-C23-NODE-2431-length-14110-cov-5.102810_pt1 | contig 14110 bp, 9 predicted proteins | sample MGYA00242341_ERZ723888 | MGnify/ENA metagenome assembly ERZ723888 | reverse complement strand
CTCACCTGTAGGGGGAGTCAACATCTTCTTCCCTTTCCTTCAAGCGATTCCCCGTGGCGCTGTCTTTAGCTCCGGGTATACCCCTACCCATTGGGACAACCGTTTCCCTGCCGATACCGACATCAAATCAGAACCGCAAAGGACCGCCAATTCCTCCCCCCGTAACTCCTGACTTCGAATTCATTCATCATCGTAATCCCCATCGTTTTATCGTCCCGTAAAGATAAGCAATAATTAGTGATATTCAAAATATAATGACATCTATATTCTACCTTTTCCTACCTGTTACCGCACCGATCTTCGCCGATATTCCCAAAACCGTATTCCTGTCTGTTGCGAGGCCCTACCTTCGTGTTGTCATTGATAATGAAAACAGGTAGAGCGACCAATACGAATTCATAAAAATCGATATCTTTGCAATCGGTTATCTGCAACAAACATCAGGACGAATGCGTTATAATAAAGAAATTAAAAACGATATGACACGAAAACTATATTTTACAATCTTATCACAGCTCTTCATATCTACAATTTACGCTCAATACGTCCCGGACATACTGGGCGATAATTATCTGCGCCGGACCATTCAGATGCCGGATGACTACGAGGGGAAAGTCGTCTGCACGCTTGTCAAGAAGCCACAGTTACCGGAGGCCAAACAGGCAATCTTGTATATACATGGCTACAATGACTATTTTTTTCAGAAACAATTGGGTGACAGCGTGAATGCCCACGGTTATAACTTTTATGCTATGGACCTCCGCAAGTACGGACGCTCGATACTGCCGAACCAGAATCCTTTCTTCTGCAAAAGCTTGAAAGAGTATTTTGCAGACCTCGATACTGCCCTTGCCATTATTAGGGAAGAGGGGAATGACAAAATATTGCTGATGGCACATTCTACCGGTGGATTAATTACCCCGTATTATCTGGACAGCAAAAAAGGTAAACTTCCTGTCGACGGATTGATATTGAACAGCCCCTTTCTGGACTGGAATTTCGGATGGATGATGGAAAAAATCGTGATCCCTGTAGTTTCCTGTATAGGGAAACTATTTCCTAACCTGACCGTACAAGGATACGGGGATGCTTCGTATGCTCATAGTCTGCTCAAACAATTCAAAGGGGAATGGGTATATAATACGGACTGGAAGATGATTAACGGCCATCCGAAAAAAGCCGGATGGATAAACGCCATACAAGAAGCGCAGAAAACAGTGCAGAAAGGGATCGGCCTGGACTGTCCGGTACTGGTGATGTCGTCAAACAAGTCGTTCCCGGAAACAAAAGAATGGAATAACGAATATCTGTCTTCCGACATCGTGCTGGACATACACGATATTCAAAAATACGGACAGAAATTAGGCAATTATGTTACACGTGACACGATACAGAACGGGATTCATGACTTGATACTCTCTGAAAAAGACTCGCGCGACCATGTATATCGCACAGTGTTCGACTGGTTGCCAGGAAAATAAACATTGATTATTCTGATATTTGTATTTTCAGAATGCTTATACTTCTTTTCGAAATGAGATATCGGCCGGTAAGTTTTAATCCTTACCTTTGTCCGGTTAAAATAAATATGGAATGAAAGCCTTACAGACAATCATTGCAGTTGCCACTCTTCTCCATGCTGCAAATACTTTTGCACAGACGGAAGAAGCAGAAGATGCAACCTCATATAAAGCCGAAGTTTTCGGATCGGCCAGCAGCGGATCGACAACTCCGTTCTGGATGGTGAGCAATCGGTACGGGGTAGTTCCCCTAGACGCCAATAACGGCTATCTCAACGCTGGAGTTTTTCATCAACAACATTTTGGAAAGGGATTTCGCTGGAGTGCAGGGCTGGACATTGTAGCTGTCGTACCCCGTTACCGTAATGTGTATATCCAACAGATATATGCCGAGTTAGGATATAAAAGTATGCTTCTGAGTGTGGGGAGCAAAGAAAACCGGCATTCGCTTTGGGATCATTCCCTTAGTTCCGGTGACATGGTTCTCTCCTCCAACGCACGCCCGATTCCGGAAATAAAACTGAGTATGCCGGAATTCACCGTCGTTCCGCTCACAAAGGGTTGGATGCAGGTGAAAGGAGATTTTGCGGTAGGCAAGTCTTTCGATACCAAATATCTGGAAAATTTCTCCAATGGAAAACAAACCTATATAAAGAACGTCCTTTGGCATCATAAATCTTTTTACGTCCGCATCAAGGACACGCAAAACAAATTCCCGCTTTCCGGTATTATCGGCGTGCAACACTGGGCGCAATGGGGTGGAACATCCAGCAATCCGAGAATAGGTGTACAACCTCACTCCCTGAAAGATTTTATCCGGGTAGTTTGTGGTAGCGAAGGCGGAGACAATGCAACTCTGTCGGACCAGGTCAACGTGCTTGGCAATCATTTCGGTTCGTATGATTTCAAACTGGAATATACGATGCCGAACTGGAAACTGGCAGCTTCATCAGCATTATTTCGAAGATAAATCCGGAATGATATTCGTGAACGGGACAGACGGACTTTGGGGAGCACAGTTGGATTTGCCACGCCTTCCCTGGCTAAAAAAGGTTGTAACGGAATATTTGGTCACCCGCAATCAGAGCGGACCGTTCCATTTTATCATCTTCGATCATGACAAATATCAAGGTCCGGGTGGTGGCGGAGATGATTATTACAACAATATAGAATACATAACCGGTTCTTCCTATTTCGGACAAGGTATAGGATCACCGCTTCTGACTTCCCCCCAATACAATACGAACGGGGATATAGATTTCAAGAATACACGTGTACGTGCCTGGCATTTGGCATTTGAAGGAGACCTGTCGCCAATGGTTTCCTATCGCCTCAGATACACACTCATGAATAGCTGGGGAAAACCTTACGCCCCGTTTCTGGATAACAAAAGAAGCAATTCCGGACAGGTGGAAGTCAAATATCACCATCCACGCCTGCAAGGTTGGGAATTCACAGGAGCTGTGGCCGCAGATGCAGGTTCACTCTATGGGGATAACGTCGGGTTCAGTCTGAGTGTCTGCAAACGCGGCATTTTAAAATCCTGGAAATAGATTATTTATATTGCTCCCATAAGGCTGATGCAATGATGTCTTGTGTTTTGTCAGCCATCTGCTGCAATCCTTTATGGGAAGCATCCATCCCTTCGGTCGGGATAGGCGGATGAATGACCATTTCCATCTTGTGACGGTGAATATTCAACGAACCGATCGGCAATACGTCAAAAGGTCCGTTCAAGGTGATCGGGACAATCTGTAAATGCTGGTCGGCTGCCATCTGGTAAGCTCCTTTCTTAAAACGGATCATTTTTCCGTTATAAGTACGTGAACCTTCCGGGAATACCACCACCGACGCTCCGTTCTTCAGGCTACGTTCCGCCTCCAACACGCTACGGGCGGCAGCTTTCGGTGTCGAATTATCGACAAAGATAAAACCTGCAGCCCGGCAAGCAGCTCCCACAAACGGGATTTTGGCAATACCGGCTTTCATCACCCACTTGATCGGTACACCCAAAAAACCATATATAAGGAATATGTCGAAAGCGCCTTGATGGTTGGCAACAAATACGTACGATTTCTTCCGGTCTATATTTTCCCGTCCTTTCACCTTCCCCGGACAAAGGGCCAAATGGCAAGTCAGCCATGACCAAATCATTCCCGGATAATAAGCAAATATTCTTTCCCCGCCTAATAGGCAACCAACAATAACCGTAAGGGCTGTCAGTATGGTCAATACCACAAAAACAGGAACCACAAACAGCCATAAATAGAGCATATAAAGTATCCGTAGCATATATAACTGTATTATTTCACAAATATAAAAGCTAAATTCAATGGTTTCATCATTTTTGTCCCAAAATATTTTTGCAATCGGGTTATTATTGCTTTATTTGCGGTAGAAAAAAAATAATATATAAAATATCTATCACCATGAACGAATTATTGAAAAATCTGGGGGTAATCGTACTCCTTATCGGTGTTATCATTTTGGCTGTACCGGCAATTAACGGAGGATTGTCAAATACTATTCTTCTTACCGGTTTAGGAGTCATTATTCTGGGTTATATCGGTCATATCGTTATAAACAAGAGACTCGGATAATCACACACTTACAAATAAAAAAGTCCGCTCCTTAGGAACGGACTTTTTTATTTTCTGTCCAGGATAATCAGGCTTCCCCTTTCACACCTCCGATGGGAGGAACAAAATCTTCAAATTTGGCAGTCTTACCATTTGCTTGTTCTTCAAACTTTGCCAGATTATCTTGCAAAGCAAACAACAGTCGTTTTGCATTGTCCGGAGTCAGGATGACACGACTTTTCACCTGTGCCTTCGGAGCACCCGGCACAACGCGGATAAAATCCAATATGAACTCGGATGAAGAATGTGATATAATTGCCAGATTTGCATACGTTCCCTGAGCCATCTCTTCTGACAGCTCTACTTGAATCTCATTTGTCGGTTTGTTATTTTCCATATTCTTATTATTTGATTATAAATATTCCAAGACAAATATACATATTAAAATCGGAATAGTATCAAATAAAAAGGGCTACCTTCACAGGCAGCCCTTTTTCAGTTGTGTTTTTAATTCTCAATTCTTTAGACCAATGTAAAAAAAATACCTTATTGTGTTTAATATTCTATAATCTCGACGCTTAAACTAAGGCAATTCGTCTTAGTAATTTCATTGTTTATTCAACGTTACAAAGATATGCCTCATACAATTAACCACCAAATACTATTTTATCATTATATGATACTATTCCGTCACAGATAATTCATCTATTTTGCAAATTAGTTTAAAATCATGTTTTAAATCCTAAAACGAGTACGTGCATATTTTTCACGATATTCGGTAGGAGTATTACCTTTTCGTCGCTTAAAAGCCCGATTGAAATTCGATAAGTTATTAAAACCAGATTTATAGCATATTTCTGCTATTGTATCACTTGTGTCAATCAGTCGGCAAACCGCTTCAGCTATACGAATGTCATTCAAATTGTCGATAAAAGTTTTTCCCGTCCACTTTTTCAGAAACCGAGTAAGCGACGCTTCGCTCATATTTATTAACGAAGCAAGTTCGGACAATAAAACCGGACGCTGATAATTTTCATGCAAAAACAACATGATCGTATCCAGACGATCATTATCTATATTGCTAAAGTTTTCTACAGTATTGATAGCATTTAACTTGCGTGCCTTTTCATCTAACGACAAAGTCTTGAGTATTTCTATCAAACGTAATAAATTGTGAAACGAATCCGGTTTATCACTCGATAGCTTTTTAAGTTCGGGTTGAATACGCAAAATCATTTCACGGCTAAAGACAAGACCGCACGAGGCTTTCTCAAACATATCCTTTATAGTCTTGAAATGACGCTTGTTGATAAAACTATCGAAAAGAGAGGCATGGAACTGAATTGTTATTTCCAAAATATCCGTACTCAGACATTTGTGATTTGAATAAGCATGCTTGGCTCCACCTGCAACCAATAACAGATCAAGCTCTTCCATCTCCTCCACCGAATCACCAACGATTCGAATCGCGCCAGCAGCATTCTCCAAATAGTTCAGTTCAAATTCCGGATGCACATGAAGCGGATAGGAAAAACTACGCTTAGGTCGCTGCATCACCAGAAAACAATCTTCCGGTGAAAGCGGCGTAATTTCTCTTAATACATCTACGGAACCCATAACATTTACTGAACAAGTATTCTCGATATAACAGGACAATGGTCTGAAGGATATAAGTTATCCAGACTTTCAGCCAAAACACCATGACGAAGTACTTTGACATTACCTTTTACAAAGATATAATCAATCCATACACGTTCGTCCAAAGGAACACGCCCATAATCGTGAAAAGTCCACTCAGGTCCGTAGCACAAAGGAGCCAATGTACGGGCATGTGTCAAATGTCGCGGATCTTTTTCGTCCGTTAAAACTTTAATCGGATCATCAGTCGGAACAGCATTAAAGTCACCAGTAACAATCACCGGTAGATTTCTGGAAAGCAACTTCACCTGCTTTAAGACTAAAGAAGCCCCTTCATGACGAGCAACCTGTCCCATGTGATCCAAATGAGTGTTCAGAAAGAAAAACTCTTTTCCGGATTTCTTATCTTTGAATATCGCCCAAGTTGCAACACGCTCACAAGCGGCATCCCAGCCTTTTTTGCCCACGGCATTCATATCTTCCGCCAGCCAGAAATTGCCACTTTTGACAACAGAGAAACGATCCTTTCTGTAAAGGATAGGAGAATACTCACCTTTTGTCTTACCATCTTCACGCCCCACCCCGACATAACCATAGTCCGGCAAACGGTCCAATAAATCCGTCAACTGATTATGCAAGACTTCTTGCGCACCAAACATATCGACATCATAAAACTTGATCACATTGGCAGCCAGGTCTTTCCTGTACTCCCACCAGTTAGCCCCGTCAGACTTTGTACTCATGCGAATATTAAAAGACATCACATTCATCTCATTATCAAGATGTTCAGCAAAAACAATATTCGTCGAGATCAAAAGGGTGAACAAATAAAATAGTACTTTCTTCATATATGATTTATTTTAATTATCAAGATAATACACAAATATAAGGACTCTGATTTTATTAAACAAATAACAGAAAATAAAAAAGGGCTACCGAATATCGGTAACCCTTCTCTTTTATTTATTCCGCATTTTACTCGTCGTCTCTGTCCATAGTATTGAAATCTACGACATTCTTACGATTTGCAAAGATACGTTCGAACTCATCTTTAGCACCGACAACCAATTTGTCGAAATCACGCTGGCCTGTACCGGCAGGAATCAAATGACCGCAGATAACGTTTTCTTTCAAACCTTCCAGACGATCCACTTTTCCATTGATAGCAGCTTCATTCAGCACTTTAGTTGTTTCCTGGAAAGATGCGGCAGACATAAAGCTGTTTGTCTGCAAAGCGGCACGAGTAATACCCTGAAGAATCTGGTTAGCCGTAGCAGGAACTGCATCACGGACTTCAACCAATTTCAAGTCACGACGTTTCAGCATACTATTCTCATCTCTCAACTTACGGACAGTCACGATCTGACCAGCCTGCAATGTCTGAGAATCTCCCGGATCCGTCACAACCTTCTTGCCCCAGATACGATCGTTTTCATCCATTACCTCCAGCTTATCAACCACCTGCTGTTCCAAGAAGCGAGTATCTCCCGGATCGATGATTTCAACCTTACGCATCATCTGACGAACGATTACCTCGAAATGTTTATCGTTAATTTTTACACCCTGCAGACGGTATACGTCCTGGATTTCATTTACGATATATTCTTGAACAGCCGTCGGTCCCATGATTGCCAGGATATCAGACGGAGTAGTCGCACCATCAGACAGAGGCATACCTGCACGAATATAGTCATTTTCCTGAACAAGTAGTTGCTTGGACAGAGGCACCATATATTTCTTTACTTCGCCCAACTTAGATGTAACAGTAATTTCACGGTTACCACGCTTGATCTTGCCAAAACCAACTTCACCATCGATTTCAGAAACGACAGCCGGGTTAGACGGGTTACGAGCCTCAAACAATTCCGTTACGCGAGGCAAACCACCGGTAATATCACCAGCTTTACTTACTGCACGCGGAATCTTAACCAGAACCTCACCAGCCTTAACCACATCGCCCTCGTCTTTTACAACGTGTGCACCCAACGGTAATGAATAATTCTTCAGATAGTTTCCGTTTTCATCCACGATGTGGGCAGCCGGAGCTTTCGTCTTATCTTTAGATTCGATGATGATCTTTTCTTTCAAGCCAGTCGTTTCGTCACTTTCAACATTGTAAGTAACATTTTCGACCAAACTTTCGGAAACTTCCGACACGATAACAGCGTTGAACGGGTCCCATTCGATGATAACATCCCCCTTCTTGATTGTATCTCCATTCTTGAAAAACAATTTGGAACCATAAGGAATATTATGAGCCAGCAACACAATCTTCGTTGTCGGATCAACAATACGAAGTTCAGCCAAACGGCTGACAACAACCTGGAATTTCTTACCGTTTTCTTCGCTATCCACAGCACGAAGTTCTTCGATTTCCAGAACACCGTCATATTTAGAAGTGATACTGTTTTCTGTTGCCACGTTAGATGCGATACCACCGACGTGGAATGTACGCAGTGTCAGCTGAGTACCCGGTTCACCGATTGACTGTGCTGCGATAACACCCACAACCTCACCTTTCTGAACCATCTGGTTCGTAGCCAGATTACGGCCATAACATTTCGCACAAACACCTTTCTTGGATTCACAAGTCAATACAGAGCGGATTTCAACACTTTCGATCGGAGAATCTTCGATCTTTTTAGCCGCATCTTCACGAATTTCTTCACCGGCCCGAACGATTACTTCTCCTGTCAACGGATGAATAACATCATGAACGGAAACACGCCCCAAGATACGTTCACCCAGACTAGCGATCACTTCATCATTGTTCTTCAATTCCGTACAAACCAAACCACGCAACGTACCACAATCTTCTTCATTAATGATCACATCATGCGATACGTCAACCAGACGACGAGTCAAATAACCAGCATCAGCAGTCTTCAAAGCTGTATCGGCCAAACCTTTACGAGCACCGTGAGTAGAGATAAAATACTCCAACACAGACAGACCTTCCTTAAAGTTAGAAAGAATCGGGTTTTCAATAATCTGACCACCTTCTGCACCACTTTTCTGCGGTTTTGCCATCAAACCACGCATACCGGACAACTGACGAATCTGTTCTTTAGAACCACGGGCACCGGAATCCAGCATCATATAGATAGAGTTGAAACCATCATTATCAGCAGTCAACTGCTTCATCAATGTATCGGACAACTTGCTGTTAACATGTGTCCAAGTATCAATAATCTGGTTATAACGTTCGTTGTTGGTAATGAACCCCATGTTATAGTTGTTCATAATCTGTTCAACTTCGTCATAACCTTCTTTCACCAACGCCTCTTTTTCAGGTGGGATCAGAACGTCAGCCAAGTTGAAGGACAAACCACCTTTGAAAGCCATATAATAACCCAGATTCTTGATATCATCCAAGAACTGAGCCGTACGGGCAACACCACAAGCCTTGATCACTTTACCGATGATATCACGGAGAGCTTTTTTACCCAATACTTCATTAATATAACCGACTTCTTCCGGAACAAATTCATTGACCATCAAACGCCCGACAGAAGTTTCAACCATTTTCTTAACCGGATTACCTTCCTTGTCTATGTCGTTCACATATACTTTGATCGGAGCATGGATATCCACTTTCTTTTCATTATATGCGATCGTTGCTTCTTCCGGTCCATAGAAAACAAGACCTTCACCCTGTGTTCCCTTGCGCATTTTGGTTATGTAGTACAAGCCTAACACCATATCCTGAGAAGGAACAGTAATAGGTGCACCGTTAGCCGGATTCAGAATGTTATGAGAAGCAAGCATCAACATCTGTGCTTCCAATACGGCCTCGTTTCCTAAAGGCAAGTGAACAGCCATCTGGTCACCATCGAAGTCGGCGTTGAATGCCGTACATGCCAACGGGTGCAACTGAATAGCTTTACCTTCGATCAACTTTGGCTGGAATGCCTGAATACCCAAACGGTGCAGTGTCGGTGCACGGTTCAGCAATACCGGATGTCCTTTCATTACGTATTCCAAAATATCCCAAACCACCGGCTCCTTACGGTCGACGATCTTCTTAGCAGACTTAACCGTTTTTACGATACCGCGTTCAATCAATTTACGGATCACGAAAGGCTTATAAAGTTCGGCTGCCATATTCTTTGGCAGACCACATTCATGCATCTTCAATTCAGGACCTACAACGATAACCGAACGGGCCGAATAGTCAACACGTTTACCCAACAGGTTCTGACGGAAACGACCTTGTTTACCTTTCAAACTGTCGGAGAGAGACTTCAACGGACGGTTAGCATCTGTCTTAACAGCACTCGATTTACGAGAGTTATCGAACAAAGAATCCACAGCTTCCTGAAGCATACGTTTTTCATTACGTAAAATAACTTCGGGAGCTTTAATATCGATTAATCGTTTCAGACGGTTATTACGGATAATAACACGACGATACAAATCATTCAAATCGGAAGTAGCGAAACGGCCACCATCCAACGGAACCAACGGACGCAGTTCTGGAGGGATAACAGGTACAACCTTCACGATCATCCATTCCGGTTTGTTACGCCCTCTGGATGCACGGAAGGATTCAACAACCTGTAAACGTTTCAAAGCTTCGTTCTTACGCTGTTGCGAACCGTCTGTGCTTGCGCGATGGCGCAATTCGTAAGACAAAGAATCTAAGTCCAGACGAGCCAACAAATCATAGATGGCTTCAGCACCGATCTTTGCGATGAACTTATTCGGATCCGTATCTTCCAACATCTGGTTTTCCTTTGGCAGGTTATCCAGAATCTGCAAATACTCTTCTTCCGAAAGCAAGTCCAATTCAGCAATAGTGTCTACACAACCCGGCTGAATCACGACATAACGTTCGTAATAGATAATAGAATCCAGTTTCTTGGTCGGCAAGCCTAACAAGTAACCGATTTTATTGGGCAGGGAACGAAAATACCAGATATGAGCAACAGGTACAACCAAATGAATGTGTCCCATACGTTCACGACGTACTTTTTTCTCTGTAACTTCTACCCCGCAACGATCGCAGACAATACCTTTATAACGAATACGCTTGTATTTACCGCAATGGCATTCATAGTCCTTGATAGGACCGAAAATACGCTCACAGAAAAGACCGTCACGCTCAGGTTTGTACGTACGATAATTAATCGTTTCCGGTTTTAAAACTTCACCACTAGAGTTCTCAAGAATCTCTTCAGGGGAAGCCAGACCGATGGTTATTTTTGAAAAGTTACTCTTTATTTTGTTTTCTTTTCTAAAGGCCATATTTTTTATTTATAAAGAGTTATCAATGAGTAAGTAGATGAGCCGAAACTCATCTACTTATATTGTTTTTGAATTAATCCAGAGTAAAGCTTAAACCAAGACCTCTCAGCTCGTGCAGCAATACGTTCAGAGATTCAGGGATACCCGGTTGTGGCATCGGATCACCTTTCACAATTGCTTCATACGCCTTAGAACGTCCTACAACATCATCAGACTTGATCGTAAGAATTTCCTGAAGAACATGTGCAGCCCCGAAAGCTTCCAGTGCCCAAACTTCCATCTCCCCAAAACGCTGACCACCAAACTGAGCCTTACCACCCAGAGGTTGCTGAGTAATAAGAGAGTACGGACCGATTGAACGAGCATGCATCTTATCATCAACCATGTGCCCCAACTTCAAAAAGTAAGTAACACCCACTGTAGCCGGCTGATCAAAACGTTCACCAGTTCCACCGTCATACAAGTAGCTCTTACCGTAACGGGGTAATCCGGCTTTGTCCGTCCATTCGTTCATATCATCTAATGTTGCACCATCAAAGATAGGAGTAGCAAATTTAACCCCCATCGTCCGGCCTGCCCAACCTAACACAGCTTCAAAAATCTGTCCTAAGTTCATACGAGAAGGTACACCCAGCGGATTCAAACAGATATCAACCGGAGTTCCATCTTCAAGGAACGGCATATCTTCCTGACGGACGATCTTGGAAACAATACCCTTGTTACCGTGACGACCGGCCATCTTATCCCCAACCTGGATCTTACGTTTCTTAGCAATGTAAACCTTAGCCATCTGAACAATACCAGTAGGCAGTTCATCGCCGATCGTAAGATCAAATTTCTTACGTCTCAACTCAGCATCCAGTTCCTTATATTTCTTCAAATAATTCAGAATCACCTGCTTGATAAGTTCGTTCTTATCAGCATCGGCAGTCCATTTACTTACTTGGATAGAATTATAATCCAATTCTTCCAGAGCCTTGCGAGAGAACTTAACTCCCTTCGCAATAATTTCTGTATTCATATAGTCTTTAACTCCCTGAGAAACCTTACCATTAGTCAAAACCAACAGTTTATCAACCAACAGGTTCTTCAGGTCAGCCATCTTCATTTCGTATTCCTCATCCAATTTAGGAAGAATAGCCTTGTCTGTCAGTCTGGACTTACGCTTTTTGATGGCTTTCGAGAATAAAGCAGTTTCAATAACTACACCACGAAGAGACGGGGTTGCTTTCAAAGAAGCATCTTTCACGTCACCAGCCTTATCGCCGAAAATTGCACGAAGCAATTTTTCCTCTGGAGAAGGATCAGATTCACCCTTCGGAGTAATCTTACCAATTAAAATATCACCCGGTTCAATACGAGCACCCACACGGACAATACCTCTTTCATCCAAATCCTTAGTCGCTTCTTCGCTGACATTCGGGATATCGGAAGTCAACTCTTCCATACCAAGTTTCGTTTCACGAACCTCCAAAATGTATTCGTCAACGTGAACTGAAGTAAAGAAGTCTTCACGGACCATACGTTCGTTCAAAACGATAGCATCCTCATAGTTGTAACCCTTCCACGGCATATATGCCACTTTCACGTTACGTCCCAAGGCCAACTCACCATTCTGAGTAGAATAACCTTCCGTCAGGATATCGCCAGCCTTCACACGCTGACCACGATGACAGATCGGACGCAGATCGACAGTCGTACTTTGGTTAGTCTTACGCCACTTCGGAATATTGTATGTCTTAACCGCATCTTCGAAACTTACGAATTCTTCATCTTCCGAGCGGTCATATTTGATCTTGATACAAGTTGCATCCACAAATACTACTTCCCCCTCACGTTCAGCCATGATCTGGGTACGTGAATCACGAGCAACCTGCGCTTCGATACCTGTACCAACGATTGGAGCATCCGTACGCAGCAAAGGAACAGCCTGGCGCATCATGTTTGATCCCATCAATGCACGGTTAGCATCGTCATGTTCCAAGAACGGAATCAAAGAAGCCGCAATAGAAGCAATCTGCTGTGGAGCAACGTCCATCAAATCGATCTCCGTAGGAGGCACGACCGGGAAATCAGCTTCAAAACGAGCTTTCACTCTATCACGAACAAACTTGCCGTTATCATCCAACGGAGCATTCCCTTGGGCAATCGTCAATTCTTCTTCTTCTTCTGCAGTGTAATATTGTAAACCTTCCTCAGAAAAGTCCACCTTACCATCAACAACCTTACGGTACGGAGTAGAGATAAAACCAAGATCGTTAATCTTAGCATATACACACAAAGAAGAGATCAAACCAATGTTCGGTCCCTCAGGAGTTTCAATTGGACAAAGACGACCATAATGCGTATAGTGTACGTCACGAACCTCAAATCCAGCACGTTCACGAGACAGACCACCCGGTCCCAATGCAGACAAACGACGTTTATGCGTAATTTCAGCTAGTGGATTTGTCTGATCCATAAACTGAGACAAAGCATTCGTTCCAAAAAAAGAGTTAACGACAGAAGAAATAGTCTTCGCGTTAATCAAATCAATCGGGGTAAACACTTCATTGTCGCGCACGTTCATACGTTCACGAACAGTACGTGACATACGAGCCAAACCGATACCGAACTGATTGTATAACTGTTCGCCTACTGTACGCACACGACGGTTGCTCAAATGGTCGATATCATCAACGATCGCTTTCGAGTTGATCAACTCAATCAGATATTTGATGATCTCGATTATATCTTCTTTTGTCAAAACCTTAATATCATCACTAGTAGTAAGGTTTAACTTCTTATTAATTCTGTAACGGCCAACTTCACCTAAATCATAACGCTTTTCAGAGAAGAACAGGTTCTGAATAACTTCACGGGCACTTGCTTCATCTGCGGGTTCTGCATTTCGCAACTGACGGTAAATATACAGGACAGCTTCCTTTTCAGAGTTACTGGGGTCTTTCTGGAGCGTATTATAGATGATAGCATAATCTGAAAGATTCTGGTCTTCACGATGTAACAGAATGTTCTGCGTGCCAGATTCCAGAATAGCCTCAATATTGTCGCTATCGAGAACCGATTCACGGTCGATGATAACGTCATTACGTTCAATAGAAACAACCTCACCGGTATCTTCATCTA
>ENA-UOJE01002424-UOJE01002424.1-human-gut-metagenome-genome-assembly--contig:-C23-NODE-2424-length-14135-cov-5.453338_pt1 | contig 14135 bp, 9 predicted proteins | sample MGYA00242341_ERZ723888 | MGnify/ENA metagenome assembly ERZ723888 | reverse complement strand
TTACAGGAGGCAAAATATGTTTTTATGGTTAATGATAGCTATTCTTGTGGCGGTCTGCTCTGTGGCTGGCTTTATTTATCTCACAAGAAGAATATCAGCTTTTGGCTTTATAAAAAAGCTTTCAAAGGATAAAAAGGTACTTAAATACGCCATAAGTGCAGGTCTTATAGTGCTCACAGGCGGCATAATATGGCTTATATGGGACTGGATAAATGCGATAATCTGTTTGCTGCATCTTGTTATATTCTGGCTTTTGTGCGACTTGTTTGTGTTCATTGGAAAGAAGATATCAAAGAAACAGGCAAGCAAATGCCTTGCAGGCTTTATCGCCGTGCCGCTGACGGTGGTGTATCTTGCGATGGGCTGGTATCTTTGCAATAATGTATGGGAAACTGACTACACACTGAAAACTGATAAGAAGTCAGGTGACATAAGGATAGTTCAATTTGCAGACTCTCACGTTGGCACAACGTTCCATGGGGACGGCTTTGCAAAGTACATGGAAGAGATACAAAAGCTTGACCCCGATGTGGTGCTCATAACAGGCGACTTTGTTGATGATGACACATCAAAAGAGGACATGATACAGTGCTGTGAAGCTCTTGGCAAGCTGAAAACAAAATACGGCGTTTATTTCTCATTTGGCAACCATGACAATGGATACTATGACCCTTCGTATCGTGGCTATAGCGGTGACGATCTTATTGCGGAGCTTGAAAAGAACAATGTCAACGTATTACAGGACGACACCGTGCTTATCGACGATCGTTTCTACATAATAGGCAGACAGGACAGGTCTGAGGAAATGGAAAAGGGCGGTCACAGAGCATCTATGGAAGAGCTCACAAAGGATCTTGACAGCTCGAAGTTCACAGTTGTAATGGATCACCAGCCTTGTGATTATGACGCTCAGACGGCGTCAAAGGTAGACCTTGTTTTGTCAGGTCACACACACGGCGGTCAGCTCATACCAATAAACTTCCTTGGCACTCTCATCGGCGGCAATGACCGCACATACGGCTATGAAAAGCGTGAGGACACCAACTTTATCGTGACATCAGGCATTTCAGACTGGGCGATAAAATTCAAAACAGGCTGCAAGTCTGAGTACGTTGTTATTGATGTTTCGGAGAATTAAACAGCAGGACAAAGCAAAAGGGTCAGCGAAAATGCTGACCCTTCAGTCTGTATCAGGGCTTTGAATGCTTTCCTATCGTGATTTTTTTCCAAAATGTTCATCTGCCTTTCGGGCGTTCGCTGTGTCGAAAAACGCTGTGTATAAAAGTTTAGCACAATGTTTACCTGTAGTCAAGCACCGAACTATTGACAAACTGCCCTTGTGGATATATAATTTACCAAGAAACTACACTTTGAAAAGGAGGTGTGGCAGTGACAAAGGTCATATATCCTGTTATCGGTAGGCAGACTTCCCTGCCCTTTTATCTCACCGGAATAGGCATTTCCGACCCTGAATATCACGTCACAAGGGACAAAGGGCTTGTTTCACATCAGCTTCTTTTTACCTCAGGGGGCGAGGGCAGACTAATTGTCGGAGGAGAAGAATTTGTGCAGACTAAAGGCTCGGCATTTTATCTGCCCCCTAGCGTTCCGCATGAATATTATCCCTCAAATGGGAATTGGATAACAAACTGGATAGTTTTCCGTGGTGAATTTGCGGGGCAAATGCTTGCAAACCTTGGCTTTGACAGCTTTAGATTCTCCCCTGAGATAAACACACAAAAACCTGCTCAGCTTTTTGAGCGAATTTTAGTTGCCGCTGCCGACCCTGTGAATTGTGGCGAAAAAACTTCCGCACTTGTGTATGAATATATCCTCGCCATGAGGACTGCAATGCTTTTCCCCGACAGCCGAAACAACGTGGGAAGCATTACAAGGCAGGCGCTTTTGTATATTGACAGCCGATACATGGAGGATATCACCGCAGAAACACTTGCAGGACTTTCGGGAGTGTCAGTACAACATTTCTGCCGTGTTTTTAAAGCAGAAACTTCAATGCGTCCACTTGAATATATTGCAAAACGACGTATCTCTCAGGCAAAATCTCTGCTTCTTAACACCGACTCTGACATAGGCGACATAGGCAAGCAGGTTGGCTATGAGGACAGAAACTATTTCAGCATCGTTTTTAAAAAGCTGGAGGGCGTTTCGCCAAGAGAATACCGTCGTTCAAGAGGAACAGGTTTGTAATAATATTTTAAGCTCTATTAGAATTTTCTTAGCCTATTTCAAAGCAAAATGTTCGTATCTTAATAATATGCAAAATATTTCAGATTGACCATACACTCCTTTAAGCTTATAATTGTCATAAGAAAGCAAGAAGCCATGCTTTATGCAAGGAGGATAACTTATGACGATACTAAAAAGGAGCGCGTCAATGGTGTCAGCATTGGTCATGATGATATCTAGCGCAGGCGCTTACAATTGCAGTGCGGAGGGAACAACGGTGAACGATAGCAATACAAATAATACAAGAGAGATAGTTATTGACGGAACTACGGCTCAGCTCAAAGAAAATATGCGCTACAGAGGGGCAGGCATGGTGAGTGCAAACAACTCATCAAGGCTTCTGCTGGATTACAAGGCTGAACACCCTGATGTATATGAGCAGATAATGGAGTATATGTTTGGCAAAGAGGGTATCGGCATTACTCACCTTAAGTTGGAAATGGGTGCGGATATAAACTCATCATCAGGCACAGAACCGTCTGTAATGAGAACAGAGGACGAAAAGGCTGACGTAACAAGAGGTGCGGCATACCAGCTTGCCGCTGACGCAAAGAAAATAAATCCTGACCTCACCTTGGATATGCTTTGGTGGAGTGAACCAAAGTGGGTATCTGACGCTTCCGATGTTTATGCTGCAAGATACAAATGGTATAAAAACACCCTTGACGCCGCTTATGAAACATATGGACTTGAATTTGACTATGTAAGTGCTGTGCAGAATGAGCGTGGAGCTGACCCTGAATGGGTGAAATATCTTTCCTCACATCTTAAAAGTGAAAAAGACACCCCTTATGACTACTCAAAGATAAAGATAGTCGCTGGAGAAGAGGTCTGCACATGGGGCTTTGCTGACAAAATGTATGAGGACAGCGAACTTATGAACGTTGTTGACGTGGTGGGAAGCCATTACACAAGCGAGTCCACCGAGAACGCACAGAAGCTTGCATATGAAGAAAACAAAGAGCTTTGGTTCAGCGAAGCAAGCTCGCCAATGGCATATGCGCAGGGTACATACAGATATGACGGCTCAGGTCTGGCAGGCATAAATGGCACCCTCGATATTGCAAACAGAATAATCGGAATGTATCCAAACGGCAAAATGACACTTTATGAGTATCAGCCTGTTGTATCGGCATACTATGACGGTGCTTGCTACTGTCAGAAACAGCTTATCTCAGCCTGCGACCCTTGGAGCGGTTATTATATGCTTGACAGCGGATTTTATATGTCTCTGCATTTTTCACAGTTCATTGAAAAAGGCTGGGCGTTCGTTGACAGCGGCTGCTACAGCGACGGCAAAAAAGGCGGTGACGGCCACGCTATCGTCGACGCAGTTTACAGCTATATGACCGCCACAGACACAGAAACAGGCGATTACAGCACTGTTATCACAAACACTACAAGCGAGCCTATACAGTATGACATCAAGGTATCAGGACTTGACAAGGCGTCAAGCAACGTGAGCGTATGGGAAACAAGAGGTCCTGACAGCATTGGCGGCAGCTATGACGAGAATTATTTCAAGAAAACTGAGGATATAACCCCTACAGAGAACGGCGGAGCTTATACATACTCTGTGACAGTGAAGCCAAATTCTATTGTGACAATTTCTACTGTTACACCTGAGCGCACAGAATACAAAAACGCTGACGAGAGCGAACGCACTGTTTTGAAGCTTCCATATTCGGACGATTTTGAGTATGCAGGCTATTCTGAGAATTATCTTTCATCAAGGGGCAATGCGCCAAGATACACAACAGATCAGGGCGGTGCTTTCGAGGTGGAAAAGACCGACAAGGGCAATATGCTAGTTCAGCAGATAACGGCTGACATGAAAGCCAACGAGTGGGGCTACACCCCAGAACCTGTGACTACATTTGGTGACGACAGGTGGTATAACTACTCTGTGAACGTTGACGCTGCTTTTGCGACTTCGCAGGACGCAGAATCAAACTATGTGGGCGTTGGTCTGAGATACACACTTGGCTGCAATTCATACAGTGGCTATTGGATAAAGCTTTATGAGAACGGAAGCTGGGAGCTTAAAGCAAATGACGGCACTATTAGCAGTGGAAGCATAGACGGCTTTGACGGAACAGCTTCTCACAATCTGAAAGTCGAGGCTGTAAACAACGTTATCCGTGGATATATTGACGGAAACATGGTAGCTGAATACACTGTGAACGAGGGTGAGTCTCTTATAAGTGCAGGCAGAGCGTCACTTTTCAGCTCATACAACAAAAACAGCTTTGACAACTTCTCTGCTGAACCTGTGGAGGGCAGTGACACATATGTAACTCGCTTTGACGAAACAGACTCTTGCTTCACTTTTGTGGGCAACTGGGAACACAACCTTATGAGCAGCTTCAAAAACTACAAACGAACCATATCAAATGGCGCAGAGGGCGACTCTTTCACAGTAAACTTTGAGGGAACAGGCTTTGCGCTTTCAGGTGAAACAAAAGAAAACGCTATACTCGGGGTATCAATAGACGGAGGTGATGAACAGCTCGTGACAGTTTCAATGACAGGTCAGCGTGAGATATCATGCCATTTTGATGGGTTGTCTGAGGGCGCTCACACTGCAAAGGTAACCATAAAATCAGGCAAATATACAATTGACGCTATGCAGGTAACAGGCGGAAAGATACCATTCGAGAAGAAAAAGCCTGCGAAGTCTGAAAGCACTAAGTCAGGCAAAAGCAAGCTTCCTATAGCCGTAGGCGCAGGCGTTTGCGCTGCTGCGGCAGTTGGTGCAGTGATATACGGCATAGCGAGAAAGAAGCGTAAGGAAAATAATGACTAAAATAAGCAGAACAACAGACATGACACAAGGCAGTGAAATGCGACACATAATAATGTTTTCACTGCCCTTGCTTGCAGGAAATCTTTTACAGCAGACATACAATATAGTGGACACTATGGTGGTGGGGCGTTATCTGGGCGATGACGCCCTTGCCGCTGTTGGCGCTACAGGCTCTATCACTTATCTGTTTTACACCCTTTGCATTGGTCTTTCGGTGGGTGCAGGAATAATTGTCGCACAGTATTTCGGTGCAGGCAAGCAAAAAGCCCTGCGGTCGGCAGTGTTCAACTCAGCGCTTGTTACGGCTATATTCGGCGTTGTAATAAGCCTTTTATCCGTGCCTGCCGCAAGACCTATACTGGAGCTTTTGAAAGTTCCTGACAAGCTTATCGGAGATTCTGCGGTTTATATGCAGATAGCCTGCGGCGGAACGATAGCGGTGGCGGCATACAACTGGATAAACGCCATAATGAGGGCTTTGGGCGACTCAAAAACACCGCTGATATTCTTAGGTGCAGCAAGCTTGCTAAACGCCCTCCTTGACCTGCTTTTTGTGGTGGTATTCAAATTCGGCATAGCAGGTGCGGCATGGGCTACAGTGCTTACGCAGGCACTTTCTGCAATTTCTTGTATTGTGTACTGCTTTGCAGTGAGCGGAGAGATAAAGCTCACCGCCGACGATCTGCACGCCGACAAGGACATGATGAGCCGCTGTGTGAAAACAGGCGTGCCTATCGCCATACAAAACGGACTTATCTCGGTATCAATGGTGGCTCTCCAGCGTGTGACAAACGGCTTTGGCGAAACGGTCATGGCGGCATACACAGTTTCAATGCGTATTGAGCAGTTCGTTCAACAGCCATTTTCTTCACTTAATGCGGCAGTTTCAACATTCACAGGACAGAATATCGGTGCAGGAAAAGAAAAACGTGCGCAGAAAGGTCTTGCTTGTGCAATAAAGATATCGGTGATATTCTCGGCAGTGGTGCTTGTGCTGTTCACACTGTTCGGTGGAGCGATAACATCTTGGTTTGTCAAGGGCAAGACTGTTATAAGCATATCGGCAAAAGCGCTTATCATAACCTCACTTTTCTACTGGTCGCTGGGTATTATCCACACCACAAGAGGATTTTTGAACGGCGCAGGCGACACAAACTATGCCCTTGTAAACGGCATGGCGGAGGTAATATGCAGGATAGGTCTTTCACTTATCCTCACAAGGATAGCTTTCATAGGCTATTGGGGCATATGGTACACCACCGCTGCAACGTGGTTTGTGACCGCTATGGTGAGCCTTATAAGATACAAGGGTGGAAAATGGAGGCTTCATGCCATAGTGAAATAGATTTTCATAACCGCTGTACCGATTGGGTGCAGCAGTTTTTTTTAGTTGAAACAGTTTCACATTATATATGAAATATTCATATGAAACCATATTGAAAATTCATAGTGCAGTGGTATAATATAATAAAAGGAGTGACGAGCAATGAACATTACCGAATTTGCAAAAGCCGCAGGAGTATCAAAATCTGCTGTGAGCAGATATTTCAACGACGGCTATGTGAGCGAAGAAAAGCGCAGGCTTATTGAAGCCGCCATAGAAGCCACAGGCTATGCCCCGAGCGTTCAGGCGCAGAACGTGAGAACAAGAGTGACAAAGCTTGTGGGAGTTATTATACCGAAGCTTTCAAGCGAGAGCTGTGCAAGAGAGGTGGAGGGAATAAGTCAGGTACTCAGTGAGCAGGGCTATCAGCTTTTGCTTGTGAACTCTGCCAACGACCCAAAGAAAGAAGTGGAATATCTGGAGCTTTTCCGAAGCAATCGTGTTGACGGAGTTATCTTTTTGGCTTCTGTTTTCACTCCGCTCCATGACGCTGTGCTGAAAAAAATGCGTGTGCCGGTGGTAATTGTGGGACAGGAATACAAGGGTGCAAACTGCGTTTGTCATGACGATTACAAAGCCGCCTATACCGCAGAGAAGCTTATGCTTGACAAAGGTTGCAAAAAGCCCGCTTTTATCGGTGTTACCGAGCAGGACAAGGCGGCAGGTCAGGCAAGAAAAGACGGGTTTCTCCACGCCCTTTCTGACAACGGCATCAACATTGAAAAGTCTGATATGCAGACGGCTGAATTTAAAATGGACTCAGGCTACAAAAGGGCTTTGACATTACTGAGAAGCGGCAGAAGGTACGACCACATTTTCTGTGCCACCGACAGTCTTGCCGCAGGCGCGCTCCTTGCCTGCCGTGAGCAGGGATTGAAAGTACCAGAGGATATAATGATAGCAGGTATTGGCGACTCTCAGCTTTGTAATGTCACGTCCACTCCCCTGACCTCTGTGCATTTTCATTATCGCACCGCAGGCATAGAAGCGGCACAAATGCTGCTCAATTCACTTAAACGAGAAAGCTCTATACCAAGGACACTGACGCTCGATTTTGAGCTGGAAGAGCGTGAGTCCACAGAGAAAAAATGTGAAACTGTGTGAAACCTTGTAACACCGCCTTGTAAGTTTATATTATTTGTCAATAGACAAATGCACTGTCATGGGTTATAATATAGTTAATGAAATCGGTATCACATAAATGATGAAACTGATAAAATAACATAGTTCGGACAAAATAATAAAAAAGCAAGCAAAGGACGGGATATTATGGATCACAGAAGTTCAGCTCGTGAGATACTTTCTGCTATAGGCGGAAAGGAAAATCTGGTCAGTGCCGCACACTGTGCCACAAGATTAAGACTTATAATCGCAGACAACTCAAAGATACAAAAGGATACCCTGGAGAACATTGATGTTGTAAAGGGCGTTTTTGAAGCTTCAGGACAGCTTCAGATCATCATAGGCACCGGAACGGTAAACAAGGTCTATGACGAATTTATCGCAGAGGCAGGCGTGGAAGCCTCTTCAAAGGACGAAGTCAAGGCTCAGGTGGCTCAGAAGCAGAACTGGTTCAAAAGACTTATCAAAACTCTCGGCGACGTATTCGTACCTATAATCCCTGCTATCGTTGCAGGCGGTCTTATCATGGGAATAATGGAAGCCTTGAATTTCATGGCTTCAAACGGCTTTATCTCCCTTGACACCAATGGATATGTTTTCACCATATTCAAACTGCTTTCAAATGCAGCGTTCAAATTCCTGCCGATACTTATTGGCTATTCTGCAACTAAGGTGTTCGGTGGCAACCCTTATCTTGGTGCGGTAATAGGAATGTTCCTTATCCACCCTGACCTGCAAAACGCCTGGACAGTTTCCACAAACGGATATGAGCAGACGTTCTCCATATTTGGTCTGTTCAACGTTCACATGGTAGGCTATCAGGGTCATGTAATACCTATCATAATCGCTTCATTCATTCTTGCGACTATGGAGAAAAAGCTTCACAAGAAAGTGCCTGACATTGTCGACCTTTTCGTTACACCTCTTGTGAGCCTTACAGTAACAGCTTTTCTCGTTTACACCTTTATCGGTCCTGTTTTCGTTGCCCTTGAAAATGGCATTATCACAGGCGTTCAGAAGCTTATCACTATCCCATTCGGCATTGGCTCGTTCATAATGGGCGGTTTCTATTCAACAACAGTTGTTGGCGGTATACATCATATGTACACTGTTATCGACATTGGTCAGCTTGCTAAATATGGTGCGACATATTGGCTGCCTCTGGCATCTGCCGCAAACATGGCTCAGGGAGCCGCCTGCCTTGCAGTGGCAGTAAGAAGCAAGAACAATAAGATAAGATCAATGGCTTATCCTTCTGCACTGTCTTGTATGCTTGGCATCACAGAGCCTGCAATATTCGGTGTAAACCTTAGATTTGTAAAGCCTTTCATATTCGGCTCTATCGGCGGCGCTTGCGGAGCAATGGTCGCTTCTATCCTCCACCTTGGCGCAACTGCAACAGGTGTAACAGGAATATTTGCAATACTTCTTACACTCAACCACCCAGTGAAGTATATAATATCAATGGCTGTAGCAATGGGCGTTGCATTCACTCTTACTTGGCTTTTCGGCACGAACAACGAGCAGATAAAAAACGAGAACAAGACAGAAAAGGCTGAACAGCCTGCACAGGCTATGGAAACAAAGGCTGAAAATGCAGACGTAGCAGATGACGGCATTATCACAGCTCCGCTTAGCGGCAAGGCTGTAAAGCTTGAAAACGTTCCTGACCAGACCTTTGCACAGGGCATACTTGGTCTTGGTGTGGCAATAGAACCTACTGAGGGCAAGGTCGTTGCACCTGGCGACGGCAAGGTCGAAACGCTTTTTGACACTTTCCATGCAGTTGGTTTGACACTTGACAACGGCAAGGAGCTTCTTATCCACGTCGGAATAAACACTGTTGAGCTTAAAGGCGAGGGCTTCAAGGCTTACGTTTCTGAGGGCGACAGAGTAACAAAGGGACAGACGCTTATCACTTTCGATATGGACTTTATAAAGAGCAAGGGCTATCAGACTATCACACCTGTTCTTGTGGGCAATTCAGACGAATTTGCCTCCGTTGAGGAGCTTGCAGAAGAAGGCACAGAAGTGACTATAGGAGATAAGCTAATAAAGGTAAACGCATAAAGTACAGACAAACCGTCAATAATCATAGTCAACGCATCAAAAGGAGAGGATATAAATGGATAACAAAGAAAAACTGGAAAACAGAGAAAGAATAAAGAACGCAAAATGGCGTCAGAGATTTCATATCGAACCGCCTGACGGCTGGCTCAATGACCCGAACGGTCTGAGCTTTTACAAGGGCGAATATCATGTTTATTTTCAGTATAGCCCAATTGCCGCTGACGGTCACACGCCAAGAGGCTGGGGACATTATCACGGCAGCGACCTTATGCACATGACTTATGACAGAGCAGTTATGATGCCTGACATTTCTGAGGACAGCCATGGTGTTTACTCAGGAAGCGCCATTGAAAATGACGGTGTTCTGCATATTTTCTACACAGGTAATGTGAAGATGATAGGCGATTATGATTATGTCAAAGCCGGCAGAGGGGCGAACGTTATCCACGTCACCACCACAGACGGAAGCAAAATGAGTGAAAAGCAGGTACTTCTAAGAAACAGAGACTACCCTGATTTCTGCTCATGCCATGTGAGAGATCCAAAGGTGTGGAAAGAGGGCGACGTATGGAAAATGGTGCTCGGTGCAAGAACTCTTGACGACGAGGGCTGTGTGCTTGTATACGAATCTGACGATCTTATAAACTGGAAATACACCGGCAAGGTATACAAAGAGGGCTACGGCTATATGTGGGAATGCCCTGACTATTTCGAGATAGACGGCAAGGGCTTTTTAAGCACCTGCCCGCAGGGTATGCCTCACTATGAAACAAAGTGGCAGAACCTTAATGAATCAGGCTACTTCCCTGTTCAGGGCAAGCTTGAGGACAGCGTTCTCGGTGACTTCACCGAGTGGGACATGGGCTTTGACTTCTATGCACCGCAGACATTTCTTGACCCTCAGGGCAGGAGGATACTCATAGGCTGGCTTGGCATGGATAACAAGGTCTACGGCAATGCCACAACTGAGCTTGGCTGGCAGCACTGCCTTACCATACCGAGAGTTGTAACTGTTGCACCCAACGGCAAGCTCAGACAGCAGCCTATAGCTGAATTTGACGAGCTTAAAAGCAACGCACGCCGTCAGAGCAGCGGTCAAACTGCAGAATATCCTCTGCCATTTGAGCTTGACGGTGAGCCTGCGGACAGCTTCAGCATATCATTTGATGGTAAGCTTGAACTTAGCTTTGATAAAGAAAAGCAGCTTTTTTCAATGAGATTTACCGATGAAAAATACGGCTGTGGCAGAACGGTAAGAAACGCAGAGATAGACAGCGTGAGAAACATAAGAGTTATCGCAGATATGTCAAGCATTGAGGTATATATCAATGACGGCGAAACTGTAATGTCAACAAGAATATATCCCGATAATGACAGCGTAAAGCTTAAAGTAAACGGCTTTGAGGCACAGGTCTGGGACATCTGAGAGGAGGAACTGCAATGGGAAACACACTTATTGCCATTGGCGAAGCACTGATAGATTTTATTCCTGCACAGACAGGCTGTGCCTTTGAAGAAGTAACGGCTTTCAGCCCTAAAAGCGGTGGAGCGCCTGCAAACGTCTGCGGAGCGTTCACTATCCTTGGTGGAAGCTCGAAATTTATCACTCAGCTTGGTGATGACCCATTTGGAAGAAAGATAGCAGGCGACCTTGCAAGGGCTGGAATCGACACTTCCCTTGTGAGCTTCACCGACAAGGCAAACACAGCTTTGGCTTTTGTGAGCCTTGAAAATGACGGCAACAGGACGTTCTCATTCTACAGAAAGCCCTCCGCAGATATGCTTTTTTCAGCGGAGCAGGTAAAAGAAGAATGGTTTGAGGACGCATACGCACTGCATTTTTGCAGTGTTTCACTTGGAGATTTTCCGATGAAAGACGCACACAAAAAGGCTATCGCCTATGCACGTCAAAAAGGCGCAATGATAAGCTTTGACCCTAATCTGCGTTTTCCTCTCTGGAACGACAAGAAAACTCTTCATGATACCGTGAATGAGTTTATACCAATGGCTGACATTGTGAAGATATCAGACGAAGAGCTTGGATTTATCACAGGTGAAAACGACATCAAATCCGCTCTGCCAAAGCTTTTCACAGGCAATGTGAAGCTTGTGATATACACCTGCGGCTCAGAGGGTGCATATGCTTTCACAAAGAACGCACAGGCATTTGCAGAGAGCGAAAAAGTGAAAGCAGTTGACACAACAGGCGCAGGAGACGGTTTTATAGGCTCGTTCCTATATGCACTAAAAACTCTCAATGTGACCGCTGAAAGCCTTTGTGACCTTGACGATGCACAGCTAGAACGCTGTATAGCGTTTTCAAATAAATTCTGCGGTGAAAGCGTTAAACATCAGGGCGCTATCGACTCCTACAGAAAAATAGAATTTATATAAATTTGCATAATAATTATCCTTTAATAATACATTTCCTTAAAACAAAGCCTTCCCCTTTGGGGAGGGTTTTTGTTTTCGACAAATTTCACAAAACATTTTGCAGTATATGTAGGGGACGGCGCCCTCGACATCCCGCTTTTGCGTTTTTGAAAGGCTCATTTTAAAACGTTTTAGCATAGTAATATGATACTTTGTGAAAATTTGACAAAAGCCACGATATACTATATAATAGAGATTGTATGACTATTTTTACAGGAGAATATTTTTTATGAACGAAAATAAAAACAGAGCAACCTTTCAATCCCGATTGGGATTTATACTTGTGTCCGCAGGGTGTGCAATAGGTCTTGGCAACGTGTGGAAATTTCCATACATTTGCGGACAAAACGGCGGCGGAGCTTTTCTGTTCCTATACCTTATCTGCCTTGTGCTGTTGGGTCTTCCAATACTCATATGCGAATTTGCCATAGGCAGAGGAAGCAACCGAAGTCTTTCTCAGGCTTTCAACCGACTTGAAAAGCCCGGTAGCCGATATCACTGCACAAAATACACGAGCATTGCAGGAAACTATCTGCTCATGATGTTTTACACCATGGTCACAGGCTGGATGTTATACTACGCTTTCAAATATGCCACTGGCTCGTTGGACGCTTCAAGCACAGCGGCAACGGCTGAGGCTTTTAAGGATATGCAGGCTTCCCCGTGGCTCATGCTTATATTCTCGGCTATCGTTATCATAATTTGTATCGGTGTTTGCGCACTGGGATTGCAAAACGGCATTGAAAAGGTAACGAAAATTATGATGATACTGCTTATGGCGCTCATGGTGGTGCTGGCGGTAAACTCTATCAGGCTGAAAGGCGCTTCTGAGGGGCTTAAATTCTTTCTTGTGCCGGACTTTGACGTCTTTAAAGAAAAGGGCTTCACATCAGTGCTTTTCGCCGCAATGACTCAGGCGTTTTTCACACTAAGCATAGGCATAGGCACAATGGAGATATTCGGAAGCTATTTGAAAAAGGACCGCACTCTTGTAGGCGAGTCTGTGAACGTTATCGTTCTTGACACTGCCGTGGCTGTCGTTGCGGGACTTATCATAATCCCTGCCTGCTTTGCATACGGAATCGAGCCTGACTCAGGTCCGTCACTGCTTTTCATCACTCTGCCTAACGTTTTCCACCATATGGCTTCAAGCCGTTTGTGGGGAATATTCTTCTTCATCTTCATGTCATTTGCGGCGCTTTCCACCGTTATCGCAGTGTTTGAGAACATTATCACAATGTCAGTGGAACTGTGGGATTGGAGCAGAAAAAAATCACTTATTGTAAACCTTGTGATGATACTTGTGCTTACAATGCCTGCTGTGTTTGGATTTAACCTGCTGAAAAATATCCAGCCAATGGGCGCAGGTTCGACTATCATGGACCTTGAAGACTTTTTGGTATCATCGAATCTTCTGCCGCTTGGCTCTCTTGTGGGAGTGCTTTTCTGCGTTCGCAAAAACGGCTGGGGCTGGGAGAACTTCATCAAGGAAGCCAACACTGGCAAGGGCAAGCATATCCCTAACGGACTTCGCAGCTACATGGCCTACGTTGTGCCTGCACTTATCTGTTTCATCTACCTCAAAGGATACTATGACACATTCTCAAACAGAAGCAAGCCTGTTCTTATTGGTTGGATGTGCTTTGCGGTGATACTTCTTGTGCTGATATTCTGGGCAACTTTCTCAAAAAGCAAAAAAAATTTGGAAAATCCTATTGACAAATAGAAAGTTTGGCTATATAATAAACCTTGCGTGATGTTTCACGAAAATTCGTATAATGATAAACGCTATAAGAATAAACTGAAAGGTGGTGGGTGAAATGAGAAATATTCTTTTCGATCGTCTAAAGACTAACGAGAATATAAGCCTTACAAATAATGTAAGTTCAATGTGCCTTTCAGATGTCATTTTGCCTGCCCTTATTACCAAAAGCTAATGAGATTTTTATCAGCTTTCTGGATATTATACTGCAGATCTATTGCGACCTCTGATATCAGGTATCAGAGGTCTTTTTTTGACCTGATATAGGCAGATACATTATGCGAATTTACAGAATTATATCGGAAGAATAT
>ENA-UOJE01002414-UOJE01002414.1-human-gut-metagenome-genome-assembly--contig:-C23-NODE-2414-length-14171-cov-11.736398_pt1 | contig 14171 bp, 8 predicted proteins | sample MGYA00242341_ERZ723888 | MGnify/ENA metagenome assembly ERZ723888 | reverse complement strand
GCAGCTCCACCACCGCTTCTCCGACAGCTTTCTTGAAGTCGCCGTAGCCGCGGCCCGCAAACTCCGCTTCGATCTCGGCAAAGCTCCTGCCCGTGGCGGCGGAGTAGATCGTCATCAGATTGGAGATGCCCTTTTTGTTCTCCGGGTCGTAGCGCACGCAGGCATCGCAGTCGGTGATGGCGCGCTTGAACAGGCGCATGATGTCCTCCGGCTTGTCCATCAGGCAGACGCGGCCGGGATCCTCGTTTTCGGACTTGGACATCTTCGCCTCGGGATTGGCAAGGCTCATGATGCGCGCGCCGACCTTGGGGATATACGGCTCCGGCAGCTTGAACACATCGCCGTAGATGCCGTTGAACCGCTTGGCGATGTTGCGCGTCAGCTCGACGTGCTGCTTCTGGTCCTCGCCCACCGGAACAAGATCCGCCTGATACAGCAGGATATCCGCCGCCATCAGCGCGGGATAGGTAAACAGGCCGCCGTTGATATTGTCGGCATTTTTCGCGCTTTTATCCTTGAACTGCGTCATGCGGCTCAGCTCGCCGAACATGGAATAGCAGTTGAGCACCCAGCCGAGCTCTGCGTGCTGATGCACATGGCTCTGGATGAACAGCACGTTCTTCTCCGGGTCCAGACCGCAGGCAATATACTGCGCCAGCTGCTCCATTGTGCGGCGGCGCAGGTCGGCCGGGTTCTGCCGGACGGTAATGGCGTGAAGGTCCGCCATAAAGTAATAGCAATCGAATTCCTCTGCACGGTCGCGCCAGTTCCGGATCGCGCCGAGGTAGGAGCCGAGCGTCAGGTCGCCCGACGGCTTGATGCCGGAGAGCATACGCTTGCGCGGCGCAGTTCTTTCCGTAGTCTGTTCTGTCATAAGATCACGCCTCTTTCTCAGAAAACAGAGTTGTGCCCAGGGCACTTGATTCTATATATTTTAGCATAATTCCCGCCGATACGCAAGGCCCATGTCGTATCCTTGCGGTCCGCGTCCTTTTTCGGAAAAAAAGAAAAAAGTGCTTGACAAAAAGGCGGCCTTCTGGTATACTATGCCTTGCTGACGGACGATTAGCTCAGCTGGCTAGAGCATCCGCTTGACGTGCGGAAGGTCATAGGTTCGAGTCCTATATCGTCCACCATACAAATCCCGCTGGCAGCAGTCAGCGGGACTTTTTTTGTCTATCTCTGCAAATCAGCCGGGCGGCGGACTTTTTCGGTCCGCCGCCCGGCGTTTTTCTGCTTATGCCGCGCCGAGGTAGCGCATCAGGATGACGGCGACCTGCGCACGCGTGGCGTTCTGCTGCGGCGCAAGGTAGTCCACCCCGCCCTCGCGCGTTCCGGCGATCAGTCCCGCCGCGTTGGCCCACGACAGGGCGTCATAGGCCCAGCCGCTGACGGCTCCGCCGTCGGGGAAACTGCCGAGGTCCGCGCGCCCGCCGGTCGGAACGCCGCGCAGGCCTGCATAGCGATACAGGATCGTGGCGATCTGCTCACGCGTGACATTGCCGTCCGGTTCGAACCTTCCGCCGCCGACGCCGTTGACGACACCGTTTTCGGCCGCCCACGCGACGGCCTCCGTATACCACTGGCCGCGCGGCACATCCGTAAAACTACTGCCGCCCGCCGCGCCGGGCTTACCGTCCATGCGCCAGAGCACCGTAACGAGCATGGCGCGCGTCATTGGCGCATCCGGGCTGAACGTGTCAGCCGCCGTACCCTGGAACAGGCCGTGCTGATAGGCGAATTTCACACCGAAATAGAACCAGTCGCTCGCGCGGACGTCGCGGAACGGGTCGTTCCACGGCCGTTCCGTTCCGGACCAGCGCGGGTCCCTCGCGCCGCACACCGTGCATGCGCCGTTGCGGTACCGATGTCCCGCAGCCGGGATGACCTCGCCGTGCGTGATCTCCGTGCCGCAGGCCTTACAGACCGTGTCGCCGGTGTAACCCGCCTCCGTGCAGGTGGCCGCGCGGGCGTCGCGCAGCTCCGTCTCCAGATGGGCGCAGCGCGCAGAGGCGGAAAGCTCCGGATAGGCTCCGTTTTCCAGCATGAAGCAGTCGTTTTTGTCCAGCTGTCGCAGGAAGGACAGCGCAGCGAATTCTGCCGCCGTGCGCGCCGCCGTGCCGGATACCTCCGCCTTGCCGCCGACGGCGGTACCGCAGGAATCCGCGCGGTAATAGAGATTTTCGCGCACGTTTGTCGAACGGCTGCTGTCCCGGCCGATCAGGCCGCCCGCCGTTCCGGCCGCCGCGCTGACCGCGCCGTAGCTGAAGCAGTTTTCTGCGCGGTAATCGTTTCCGTAGCCGATCAGGCCGCCCGTGCCGGAGGAGGCATAGGTATGGGCATTGCGCACCTCGCCGGCGCTGTAGCAGTCGGTGAGTGACGACGCGCCCTCCGTCATGCACGCACCGGCCACGCCGCCCAGATACCACCCGCTGCCGGTGACGGCCCCATAGTTCGCGCAGCGGAGCAGGCTGCCGCCGATGCGTCCGGCCACGCCGCCGATGCCCGTGGCCGCACCGTTTCCGGTCACGGCGCCACGGTTCACGCAGCCGGTCAGTGTGCTTTCCTTGTCGTTGACCACACCGGCGAGGCCGCCGACGCCGTCCGTGCCCGTGACGGCCCCGAGGTTGGTGCAGCCCGTCAGGCTGCTTGCCCCGTCGAGGAGTGCGGCGATGCCGCCCGCCTTTTCGCCGGTCGAAGTCACGGCCGCTTCATTCACGCAGCCAAGGAACTGCGTGTTCTTCGCCTGCGCCGCGATCCCGGCCGCGCTGCCGTTGGCTCTTGCCGTTCCGGTTACGCGGATGTTTTTGAGCACCGCGCCGTCCGCCGCAAGGAACAGGGCTGCGCCGCTGCCGGTCGTCTCCGCCGTCATCTCCGTGATGCGGTAGCCGTTGCCATCAAACGTGCCCGCAAACGGGGCCTGCGTGCTGCCGATGCCGTCGAACCAGCGGACGCTGCGGTTGAAGGTCTTGTCATCGTTTGCCAGCGAGATATCCGCGCCGAGCAGGACGGTCTTGCCCGCAAAGGAATTGCCCTGCTTGACCAGCTGGGCCAGGCCCGCCAGCTGCCGCGCGGACGTCAGGGTGAAGCGGTCGGCAGACGGCGTATACCAGTCCGTCTCGGCCAGCTGCGTCCAGACCTTGTGCGTTGTGTAGGCCGTGGCGCGCAGGCGCAGCGAGGCGCTCGCGATCCAGCTCGTGACGGTGAATTTCCCGGTGTCCGTGCTTTTCTCCGTCTGGGCCGCATCCTGGAAGGTGAAATAATAGCGGAATTTCCCGTTATAGACATAGCTCAGATCCTCCGGCTCTGCGCCTTCCGCCAGCGTGGCCGTAGCCGTCAGCACGTCGCCCTCATAGAGCGGGTCGCCGTCCGCCACGGGATAGTCCGTCACGCGCCGCGCGGTCCCGTTTTCCATCACCGTGCCGTCCTTCTTTACCGTGATGGTGAAGGCCGGGTCGTTTTCGATGTACAGCGCGCCCGCCGTCATGCGGGAGAACACGCCGCTGACGGCCGCGTCCGCCGTCACGGTCGCATAGGGGCCGGTCAGGGTCTCGCCATTCAGCGTATAGGTTCGGAAGGCCCAGCCGATATCCGGCGTATTGGAAAGATGGAGCACCGTGCCGAAGGCCACAGTCTCGCCTGCATCGGCGGCGATCGTACCGCCCTCCGGCTGCGTGATGCGGACGGCGTGGGTCGCCGGGCTGCGCTCGGCCTCCCACGCCAGAACGGGATAGCTCCCCTGCACGGCGGCATAGGCTGCGCCGTTGCAATTCAGTGCATCGACGAGCTTCTGCGAGCGCATGTCCGCCTTCGGCATGGCCGTGACGGAGACGACGCACGAGAGCGCCGTGCCGCTGTACCAGCCGTTCGAGGCCGGATCGTCGTCGCAGCCCTCGAGATAATAGCAGTCCGAGACGGTGTAGCTGCCGTTGTTGTGGCCGCCGATGGCGCGGCCTCGCTGGTTGCCGTTCGAATCGATCACGCCGGCGTTATAACAGTTATAAATGTCCAGCCCGCCGTTGCTGCCGCAGATGCCGCCCGCCGGACAGGCATAGACCGTCGTGACCGAGCCGGTGTTGTAGCAGTTGACGATCGCGCCCTTGCTCCAGCCAGCGCCGATGATGCCGCCGACTCCCTTGGAGTCCGTATTTTTGACGGAGGCGTGATTCGCGCAGTTTTCCAGATAGATGCCCGTGGGGATGCTGCCGGTGCGGCCGACGATGCCGCCGACCATGCGGCGGCCGTAGATGCTGCCGCTGACGGAGAGATTGCGCACGGCCGGGGCCGTTTCCGGCGCGGCCTCGCCGTCATAGAGGTCGCCCATGTGGCCGATGAGGCCAACGCCCTGCGAATAGGCATAGCCCTTTTCGGCATAGCGGTCGCAGAACAGGTTCGTGATGCGGTGGCCCTGCCCGTCGAGCGTGCCGTTGAAATATGCCACGATCACACGCTCCGTGTTGTCACGGTCCATCGGATACAGGCCGCCGATCGGCGTCCAGTTGCTCGAGCCGCCCATGTCGAGGTCGGCCGTCAGGCAGACGGTCTTGTCCGAGAAATCATGTGCGGCATCGCCGACATGGACCGTGCCATACTGATTGTCGCCGCCCGCGCCGACGAGCAGGTAGTCGTCGACCCGCGTGGAGACAAGCTCGCTGCGGTCGCCCTTGATGCGGTAGTCCGGCGTGCCCGCGTCGACCTGCCCGTTGACGAGGGCCGCAAGGCCCGCGAGCTTTGCAGGCGTGTCGATGGAAAACACCGTCTGCGATGCGTCATACCATGAGATATCGACCGCGCCGTCCCAGACCGTGGTAGAAAAGTATTCCGGCTTTACGGTGTAGGTCCCGGCGGGACAGTCAAAGGCATAGGCATAGCCGGCCGCCGTCTCCTCGACCGAAGCAAAGAAGTAGCTCCCGTCGGCCAACTCACAGCGCACCGACGCAAGGTCATAGCCCGCGCGGCGCTCCAGCGTCCCAGTCACCCGCTCCGCGGCAGCTGCGCCGGGCACGAGGCACAGCAGCAGGCAAAGGGAAAGGATCCAGCAGAGAAGTCGTTTCATTCCATGTCCTCCGTTACGATCAGGCTGCGGACCGTGCCGCGATCCGTCGGCACCTCCGCAAGGATGGCTTGAATTCCGTAAAGCGTCTGAAGAAGCTGCGGCGTCAGCGCCGTTTCCGTCGGGCCATCCGCCGCAATATGACCGCCCTGCAGCGCAAGGACCCGGTGGGCATAGTGCAGGGCATGCTCCGGATTGTGCGTGGAGAGCAGGACGGTGTAGCCGCGCGCGGTCAGCGCCCGGATCTGCGCCAGCACGCGCTGCTGATTGCCATAGTCCAGATTGGCCGTCGGCTCGTCCATGATGAGAATTTCCGCATTCTGTACGAGTGCACGGGCAATGAGCGCCAGCTGCCGCTCGCCGCCGGAAATGGTGCCGATACCCCGCTGCGCAAGCGCCTCGATGCCAAGCCGCTGCAGGGCCTGCATGGCTGCCTCCTGCTGCCGCCGGCCGGGGCGCTGCAGGACATTCATCGTGCCGGTCGTGCCCATGAGCACAGTGTCGATCACGGTATAGTTGAAGATCGGCTCCGACGATTGCGGGATATAGGCGATCTTCCCCGCAGCCTCCCGCCGGGAATAGGCGGAAAGCGGTCTGCCGGAGAGTCGGATCTCCCCCGCCTGCGGTGTCAGAAAGCCCAGCAGGCAGCGAAACAGCGTGCTTTTCCCAGCGCCGTTCGCGCCGAGCACCGCCGTGAGCGTGCCCTTCTGCACGGAAAAGCTCACTTCCCGCAAAGCGGGCTGCTTTCCGTAGGAAAACGTCAGGTTCTGGACCTCAATTTCCACGCCGCGCACCTCCCGTCAGGATCAGATAGAGGAAGATCGGCGCACCGACGAAGGCCGTCAGAATGCCGAGCGGAATTTCTCCGGCCGTGGCGAGCCGCGCGATATCGTCCACGATGATCAGGAACGAGGCCCCGAACAGGGCCGCAGCCGGGATCAGCCGCCGGTAGTCATAGCCGAACAGCATCCGGCAGAAATGCGGGATGACAAGGCCGACCCAGCCGATCATGCCGGAGACCGCGACGGATGCTGCCGTCAGCAGCGTCGCGCAGAGGATGACGGTGAATCGCAGCAGGCGGGTATTCACGCCCATAGAGCGCGCCTCCTCCTCGCCGAGCGTCAGCAGGTTCATGCGCCAGCTCAGGATCAGCAGCGGCACGAGCCCGAGCGTGACCGGGATCACAAGAAACAGCACATCCCGCGGCTTGATGGAGGAAAGGCTGCCCATCAACCAGTAGGTAATGGCCGGGAGCTGCTGCTGCGTGTCGGCGACGAGCTTGAGATAGGACGTGCCCGCCGAAAAGAGCGACGAGACCATCATGCCGGCCAGAATGAGGGCAATAGTCTGGTTCGTGCGGCTCATGCAGCTGACAAGATAGGCCGCCGCAACTGCCAGAAGGCCGAACACGAAGGCCGACGCCGAAATGCCGAAATAGCCTGCGCCGAGCAGGATGGCCAGCGCCGCGCCGAAGCCCGCGCCGGTCGACGCGCCGAGAATGTCCGGCGAGACCATGGGGTTCCGGAACATGCCCTGATAGGACACGCCCGCGACTGCCAGCGCCGCGCCGATGAGGGCCGCCGCCGCAACGCGCGGGAGGCGGATCTGGAACACGACGTTCTCCGCGCCGTCCCGCCAGCCCGGCTCCGTCTCGGTCAAGCGGGAGAGCAGCAGGCGGAACAGCTCCTTCGGCGTGACGGAAAAGCGCCCGAGCAGCACGGAGCCGAACAGTGCCGCCACAAAGACGGCCCCCAGCACGGCAAAGCGGCGGGGATAGGCGTGGTTCTGCAGTTTCATGGTCTTACTTTCCGTTTTCTATAATGTAGTATTTTCCTGTCCCGGCGTCGTAGTAGACCTCGCCGAGCTTTTCCATGCCCTCGTCGGTCTCGCCCTCGGTAGAGTCCATTTGCTCCAGCTCCTCCGGCGTGAACGACAGGGCGTCGTCGCGGTCAATGGCGCTCTGGCCGCCCTGCCCCTCGGCCGCGACGGTTTCGCCGACGTTCTCGGAGCTTCTGCCGCCGGTGGAAATGTCCACGTTCCAGTGGACGATGAGGGCCAGCATCATGCCGACGGCGAGGACGAGCATCGCATCGGACAGGTTGGAAACATAGTTCATCGGGTCGACGCTCTCCTCCGAGAAGCGTTCCCCGCGGCGTCTTCTTCTCTTCATGCCGCTTCCTCTTCGCACACGCAGTCCATCAGCGTCTCGAGGTCGGCCATGTAGCCGCTGTACCAGCGCTTGCGCAGCGTGGTCACAACGAGGCACACAGCCGCGGCGCACAGGCCCACGATCGTCGTGTCGAACGCCGTCAGCAGGGACGTGGACAGCGTCTGCGTGTCGCCCTGCCCCAGCGCGATGATGCCGGGGCCGAGCGGGATGAGTGTGCCGAGCAGGCCGAGCATCGGAGCCAGCTTGCTGACAAGCTCCGTGCATTTCAAAATATGGTCATAGTGGCTCTGCTCCCGCTCGAGCAGGTTCGCAGCCAGACTTTCGCGCAGCCCGCTGCTGAAATCGGGATGCTCCGTCAGCTCGAGCAGCGCGGCCTTTTGCCGCCGGTTGAGTTGGCTTTTTCGGATGAGCAAAGCCGTATCGGCTCCCCGCTCCCGCAGCGCGTCGAGCAGGCGCGGCAGGTCCTCCCGCATGTGGCGGTGCTCCGTAAAATACTCGCAGATCAGCCAGCCAACGGAAAACACGGCAAAGCCGAGCGCCAGCACAAGAAACACAACGTCCGGAATTTCCATCGCACCGGCGACGGCGCGCAGAATTTTGTGGAATACAGAAGTCATGATGATCTCCTCCCTCTGGTATAGTAGCGCAGCGCGCACAGCGCGCCGAGTACGGCAAGTGCAAGTGCTCCCGCGCCCGTCAGCAGCAGAAACTTCCGGTCATCCTCCGGCTGCACCGTGACGACGGTGACAGGCACCGGATCGGCCGCGCCCGGCGCTTCCGCCTGCCCGCCGCCCTGCAGCTGCGCGGCCAGTGCATCGGGCAGGGCGTACATGCGGATGGTCTCCGGGTCCACGGCCGCCGTCGGCTCGACCGGTTCGGACGGTGCTGCCTCGGATGGCATGGACGCGGACGGCGTCGTCTCCCGCGGTTCGGCTCCGCCGGTCGGGGCGGAGGGCCCGCCGCCCGGTCTCTCGGACGGCTCCGTGGACGGCGTTGTCTCCGCCGGCTTCGTCGGTTCCGTCGGCTTTTCCTCGGGCTGCTTTGTCGTGACCTGCCGGTTTTCGGCGATGGACGTCCCGCCGAAGCCGAATGACAGCTCGACCTCTCCCTCGGCGTGCACGGTGTAGTGCACCGTCACGGTCGCAAGGTCGGAATACTGCGCGTCCGGCGTGACGGTGATGCCGGTGATCTCCAGAACGGAGCTGTCGGACGAGGCGATGTCCAGATACTGCGCCAGCGCATCGCGCAGGGCCTGCTGGCCGACGGAAATCTGAAATGTCGCCGAATGAGAGCCGAGCGTGCCGTCCAGCTCCGACGGCTCCTCCGTGATCTTCGGCGCGCCCTGCAGGGTGATGAACAGCGTGTGCGTATATTTTGCACTCTGGTTCGTGCGGCACTCGAGCGGATAGGACTGGCCGAACAGCAGGCGGAAGCGGTTGCCCGTTCCGAGCGAGGAGTAGTTTGGCGCGGTGTGCTCCGTACCAATCTCATAGCTCACCCAGCTGTCCTCCAGCGCCAGCATCGGCTGGACCGTCCAGCAGTCGTTCCATGCCTCGTCTCCGTCATAGCCGGTCAGCGCACCGTTTTCGTCATAGACCGGGCTGATGTGCGCAGAGAGATCATTATAATAGTATCGCTGCGTGCCGAACAGGTCGGCATAGGTGAACGAGGTGAAAAAGCCGACGCTCTGGTCGCGGGTGTAGAACGCGACGACCGCAATATCGCCGCTGTAGATCCCGGCGTAGTCCAGAAGGTCCGCAAGGTAGAAGCCATAGGCCGAGTCGATGACCGTGTTGTAGGTCCCGTCGTCCGTGCTGCGGAAGAAGGAATAGGCCTCGTAGTGCAGCGGCAGGGCGTCATAGAGCTCGCTCCAGTGGTAGGTCGCGACCTCCACATAGCGGTCCTGCTCCATGCCGTAGTAGCCGACCCTGACCGTCAGCGTATCCGTCACGGTCCCGGCCGCCTCGGCCCCGAGGCAAAGGGACAGGCACAAAAGACCCGCGACCAGGAAGGACATCTTTCGCTTCATTGGCCCTCCCTCCTAGTCTTGCGCGTGGAGCGCGCGAGCAGCTGCTCCGCCTCCTCCGCAGAAAGCTCGTAGTGCCAGAACAGGCGATAGAACTCCTGCGCCTTTTCGACCATGTCATAGTCATAAAGCTCGGGGTACAGCAGATTCCCCAGCCAGTAGATACCCAGCACGCGGTTGATGGACGGCGGCGAGGACATCCAGTCATACGGCAGGTTTGGAATTTCATAATATGTCCCGTTTTTCACGGCCGTCAGGCCGGACCATTCGCTCTCCGCCAGCGTGTCATACGGCCCGCCCGCCGTCAGAAGGATCACATCCGGATCGCAGGCGTAGACCTCCTCGAGGTTCACGGTCGTGCCGCCGTTTCGGTTGCTGATCTCCTCGGAATGGATGGCGTTTCTGGCTCCGACGAGCGACAGCACATCCGCCTGCACCGAGCCCTCGGCATTGCAGGCAAGGCCCGTCGCACCCGTGCCGAACAGCACGGTCTTGCGCGCGTCCTGCGGCAGCTTTGCCGAATTCTCCGCCGCCATGGCAAGCGTCTGCTCCAGATAGACCGCCAGCACCTCGGCCTCGGCCTCCCGGTGAAGAAGCCGGCCGAGCTTGCGGTAGGCCTGCGGCATTTCTTCGAGCGTCGCTTCGAGGAAGACCGTCGGGATGCCGGTCTGCTTCTGGATGCCGTCCATATCGCTGCGGACGTTCTCCTTGGCATCGCCAAGGTCGACGATGAGCTGCGGCTCGGCGTCGATCAGTGCCTCCATGTTGAGGTTGGCCTTGCTGCCGTAGAACTGGCCGAACGTCGGCAGCGTCCACATCTCCGCCGGGAAATACGGCCGCTGCGCCGTGCTGGGCGAGCTGGCAAGGCCGACGAGCAGCTCCGGCACGAGCGTCATCAGGATCATCTGTGCCGTCGAGCCGCTGGCCGCGATGCGCGTAATGCCGGCCGGGACCGTCACATCGCGCCCGGCATCGTCGGTGAACACCGTCGTCTCCACGCCCGCCAGCGGGTCATACTGCTTCCCGCCGCAGCCGGAGAACAGGCCCAGCAGCAGGGCGAGGCAGAGCGTCAGCGTCAGGATCTTTTTCATTGGGACCTCCCCGTGATACTTTTCCGAGAATTACCAAAAGGACAAAAAAGCGGATCACTTGCAGGCAAGTCATCCGTGAATACACCATATCACAGACTTCCTTTTGACCATGCAGAAGATCGTGCCTTTCCGGAAATCGCTTCTTTGGGTATTATGATACAATGTGCGCCGGGAAATTGCAAGCGATATTTTGCGGGTTCGACAAAGGCGAACGCGGGCAAATTCCGGGGCACAAGGCTTCCGGCCGCGCATTGTATGGGAGGCGGGCGTTCGTCCACTGCCAGCTGCCGTTAGAATGGCATGCACCAATTGCGTCTGTAGCGGCGCTCATTGAGCGCCTTGCAGGCTGTAGGTTTGGTGGAACTCCCGCTGACCGCACACGCCATTGTAGGGGAGCGGCATGCCGCTCCCGGCGCGGTGCTGCCGACTGGTGCAGGCTGGCGTTAAAACGGTGAAAACCAAAGGTTTGTCATTGCGAGGGCGCGCTGCGCCCGTGGCAATCTCGGGAAGGCAGTTACGTTTTTGCCGGAAGTACCCAATTATCCGGCCGGGTACTGCGAGATTCCCACGTCGCTTCGCTCCTCGGAATGACACATCAAGGCGGTGCGGCGGTGCATCAGTGCTCTTACGCGGTTGAATCGCTCTGTACAAGGCGCTCACTGAGCGCCGCTACAGACGCAATCGGTGCGCACCATTTTATCGATACCCGATACGAATCGCAAGCGTTGCGCCGGGAGCGGCATGCCGCTCCCCTACATTGGCCGGTACGGGCCGCGAATCCCGTCCGGCAATTTTTCCGCTTGCATTTTCCGGACGCTCCTGTTATGGTTGTAATAGCATCCGCCGAAAGGAGCGATCTCCATGATCTTCTACACCGCTGACCTGCATCTCGGCTATTTCCCCATCCTGCACGACACGGCGCGGCCGTTTACCGGCGTGCCGGAGATGGACGAGGCCCTCATTTCCAACTGGAACGCCCGCGTCGGCGCAGACGACAGCGTATACATCGTCGGCGACTTCTCCTACAACGGCGGCGAGGTCCCGACGCAGTATCTCTCCCGCCTGAATGGCCACCTGCATCTCATCCGCGGCAACCACGACACCGGCCTGAACCATGCCGAGCGTCTGCTGGACTACTGCGACAGCGTGACAGACTTTCTGGAGATCGACGACGGCGGCACGCACATCCTCCTGTGCCACTACCCGATCCTTCACGAAAGGGGCGGCTATATGATCCACGGCCACATCCACAATCAGCGCAACCATGCCTATGAAATTCTGAAGACCCTGCCGCGCGTTCTGAACGCGGGCGTAGACATCAACTTTTACCGCCCTGTTCCGCTCGACGAGCTGGTCGAAAACAACCGGAAATACTACAGCGAGGAATACCCCGAGCTGTTCCCGGTGCCGCCGCGCCCCGACCGCAGCGCACCCGGCCTCATGCCGCGCAAGCCGGACTTCCGCCCGCTCCCGCAGAGGCATTGATATGCGTGAGCGCCATGCGGACCCGCAAATTTCCGTGCACCATCGCCGACCGTGCAATGCTCCCAGATTTGTCATTGCGAGGAGGCCGTAGGCCGACGTGGCAATCTCACGCAACAGCCTACGGATTCGCCGAGGCTGCCCTGTTATCGGACCGGGTCCTGCAAGACTGTCACGTCGCTTCGCTCCTCGCAATGACACATCAGGGTGGTGCTGCGGTGCATCAGTGCTCTTGCGCGGTTGAATTACCCTAACAAGGCGGTCACCGACCGCTGCTGCAATAGGATATCTCGTCAAATTGCGTTCCCCCGGGCGCGATTTTTCTTCTCTATTCAAATCGACAAATTTTTTTAGTTTTTCAAACAAAGTATTAGACATTTTGAGCTTCGCGTGCTAGAATGAATACGGTTATTCTCACGAAAAGATAACGATTTCAGGAAAAGGAGCGAGATAACATGAGATTCTTCCGACAGGCCGCGCGGCGTGCGGCAGTTCTGCTGCTGTGCCTCTCCATGCTGACCGGCATGCTGATCCCGGCCTTTGCAGCGACCACTGACCCCGCGACGGAAACGCCTGCCCACAACCTGGTCTGCACCGACAATCAGGACGAAAACCACGACCCGATCTATAAGGTCTGGCTGACGGATGACGGCGTGAGCGGCGGCTCCGGTGAGACCGAGGACGGCTATGTCGTCGACCTGATCTACGCCGGTGCGACGCCGGAATTCCGCTTCGGCAGCGAAAAGCCCACCGAGCCTGTCGTTCTGACCGTCTATGAGCGCTACGAGGGCGAATCCGCCGTTGTGGCGAAGACCTACACCCTCTCCGAGCTGAAGGCGCTGGCTCAGACCGAGGTCGTCGGCTACCAGCACTGGAAGAACGGCAGTGAAAAGGTCATCGCCTCGAACCTCTATGCGACCGTCGGCAGCCTGCTGGCAGACGCCGGGGTCGAGTTCGGCGCGGGCGATGCCGTCACGGCGGCCGATCCTACGGACTTCACCTCGACGCTCACCTATGAGGACAGCGGCGTCTATAAATATTATGTCAACGAAGAAGGTGCGACCGAGGTTCCCGCTGCCATCCTGCTCTCGTGGAGCACCGGCTCCGGCACGCCCGAGGACATTGCGAAGACCGCCTATATCTCCGGCAGCCTCCGCTTTGCCTACGGCATCACCGAGCAGCAGTACGCCGACCAGTCTGCGCAGGGCAAGCGCCTTGCCTCCAACGTGGTCACGCTGACCGTCACCCATCCCGAGCGCGTCGTCCTGACCGTCTATGAGCAGACCGAAGGCGGCGAAGCGAAGGAAGTCAAGTCCTACAAGCCGTCCGAGCTGGCCGCGCTGGCCACGGAAGGCGCTGCCGGTTATCAGTTCTGGAAGAAGGGCGAGGCCCAGCTCGTCGCGGCGACCGAGTACGTCACGATAAACGACCTGCTGACCGATGCCGGGATCACGTTCTCCGATCTCGACACCCTGAAGGCCGCCGCGGCCGACGGCTTCAGCTCCGAGCTGACCTATGCCGGCAACGAGACCTATCGCTACTACATCACCGAAGACGGCAAGACCGAGGTCCCCGCGATCCTCGCGCTGACGTGGGCCTCCGGCTCCGGCACGCTGGAAGAGGTCGCCGCCGCCGCGAAGAACACCGGCAGCCTCCGCTTCTGCTACGGCATCAGCGAACAGCAGTACGCAGATCAGTCCGCGCAGGGCAAGCGCCTCGCCGCCAATATCGCCACGATCACCGTCGTGCACGGCACGAAGGCCGAGGAGCCGTGGGTCAACCCGTTCCGCGATGTCACGAAGTCCGACTGGTTCTATGACGATGTCCGCTTTGCAAATCAGAACGGTCTCTTCAACGGCGCGGAGAAGGACCTGTTCGCTCCGGAGGAGTCCATAACCCGCGGCATGCTCGTCACGGTCCTGTGGCGTCTTGACGGCGAGACGGCCCCGAAGACCGCGACGACCTTCACCGATGTGGACGCCAACGCCTACTATGCCGACGCAGTCGCATGGGCCGCAGAGTCCGGCGTTGTCAACGGCATTGGCGGCAACAAGTTCGACCCGGAGGGCAATGTGACCCGCGAGCAGATCGCCGCCATCCTCTTCCGCTATGCGGCGTTCAAGGGCGTCGACACGGCCGCGCGCGCCGATCTCACGGCCTTCCCGGATGCGGAGAAGACCAGCGCCTATGCGCGCGACGCCCTCTCCTGGGCCGTCGCCGCGGAGCTCGTCAAGGGCACGAAGGAAGGCTCCACGATCTACCTTGACCCGCAGGGCAGCGCCACCCGCGCGCAGGTCGCCGCCATCCTCTCCCGCTATGCGCAGAATATCGTAAAGTAAGCCAAACATA
>ENA-UOJE01002409-UOJE01002409.1-human-gut-metagenome-genome-assembly--contig:-C23-NODE-2409-length-14205-cov-30.885512_pt1 | contig 14205 bp, 8 predicted proteins | sample MGYA00242341_ERZ723888 | MGnify/ENA metagenome assembly ERZ723888 | reverse complement strand
GCGTTTCGGCGAGGGTAGCTTCGGTGGATGCGAGGGTGTCCTTCGTGGCGGACAGTTCGGTTTCGCGGTCAGCAAGCGTGCCCTGCGTTTCGGCGAGGGTGGTCTGCGTGTCCGCGAGGTTCGCCGCGGTGGTATCCAGCGTCTCTTTGGCTGCGGACAGGTCAGCTTCGGTGGATGCGAGAGTGTCCTTCGCGGCGGACAGGCTGTTTTCGGTGTCCGCCAAGGTGGATTGGGTGGAGGACAGCGCGCTCTGCGTGTCCGTCAGCTGATTCCGGGTGTCCGTCAGCGAATTGTGGCTGACGATGAGACCGGCACCAAGTGCGATGGAAGAGACTGCCAGCACGATGGCGGCAATCATCCAGATGATGGTCTTTTTCCGGGCGGCAATGGGACTCATAGCAATCCTCCTAACAAGCGACGAAAATGGGCGGAAAACCTCCGTTTTTTCCAGTTTACCACCATCGGGGGAAGTTGTCAATCTCGAATTTCGCGGAAGCACAAAAAACGCCCCTCCGCCGACAAAAGCAGAGGGGGCAGGGGAAGGAAGATTATTCCTGCTTGAGCGCGTCGCGGCTGACGATGGTCATCGTGATTTCGCCCAGCGCAAGGCAGTTGTGGTCGGCGCTGGCGTTGACCAGTTCAATGCCGTCCGCGGTGATGTGGAACAGATTCATGTTGATGCCGTGGATCAGGCAGAAGTAGCTGCCCTCTTCCGGCATCGGGATGGGTGCGCAGGTCTGCTCGCCGACGGTGACGATGAGGTAGTTTTCCGCGTCCAGCGCGGTGGTGTCCGTGCCGGTCAAGGTTGCTGCGTCGGTGGAGAGCAGGTGCAGGAAGAGCATCGGTTCCTTCGCCGCCACGGCGTTCGCCGCGACGCCATCCTTCGCCACCAGCGATTCCTTGATAATCGTAATCAGCGATTCGTTCGTGCCAAGGGCATCCTGCGTCAGCGCCAGCACGTTTTCCGTCGCGGCGAGGGTGTTCTGCACGTTCGCCAGTTCGTTTTCCTTCGCGGTCAGGGCAGCCTGTGCGGCGGTCAGGTCAGCTGCCGCAGCAGTCTGCGCGTCCTTGGCGCAAAGAAAAAACCTCCGAAACACAGCCGCGTTTCGGAGGAAGAAAGATGCATATATAGAGGAAGTTACTTCTTCAGTTCAATCCCTTGCCCCTTCAGCCGCGCAACCACGCCGTCAACAACCGCCTGCACTTCGTCGCGGGTGAGCGTGCGCTCCGGGTGCGAGAAGGAGAGGCGAATCGTGATGGTCTTGCCGGTGATGTCACTGTATGTGCCCAGCACGGTCACCTTCTGCACCAGCGGGGAGTTCTCCGCCTTCACCGCGTCCAGAATCGGCTGGCAGCGATTGACCACGAAGGTCAAATCCTGCTCCATGCCGGGGAAGCGGGACGGCTCACGGTAGACGATGGGCGCGGGCGCGATGGACGCAAGCGCTTCCGTGTCGATTTCGGCAAACACAATTGCCGCCTTCTTGTCGATGTTCTTGCCGACAACCGGGTGCGCCACGCCGATTTCGCCGAGTTCAACGCCGTCCAGCACGATGGCGTTCAGGTTCTTCGGATGCTCATAGGAGTGGGTCGCGGTCATTGCGTGGAAGGACAAATCCTTGTGCAGGATGTCGCTCACGGCGACGCACAGCATGTCGCGCAGGCGGAAATACAGCGTTTCCACGTTATCGACCTTGCTGAAGAGCGTCACGCACAGCTTCTTGTGTTCCTTCGCCAGCTTGTTCTCGTCCACGCCGTCGATGACGTGACCGATTTCAAAGATGCCGAACGACGGCGCATAGCCCGTGTTGACCTTCACCTGGCACAGCTGGGTGGGAATCATGGAGCGGCGCAGCGTCTCAATGTTGGGGTTGGAGGCGTTGAGCAGCTTCACGTTGTCCTCAACGGCGATGCCGAGCTTCTTGTAGTCGTCGGCGTACTGCCAGATGTAGGAATGCACCTCGTGCAGCGAATAGCGCTTGACGAGGATGTCCTTCAATTTGTCCTCCACCGTCTTTTCGGTGGACATGCGAACCGGGTAGAGCGGGGATTCCGCCGTGTGCAGGTCGAAGTTGTCGTAGCCGTAAATGCGGGTGATTTCCTCGATGATATCCGCCTTGATGGTTACGTCCTTCGTCGCGCGCCAGGAGGGCACGTCCGCGGTGAAGGAATCGCCGTCCCGCGTCATGCCGAAGCCCAGCGCGGTCAGCGTGTGCATGATTTCGTCGGAGGAAATGTTGATGCCGGTATAGCGGTCAACAAACGCCTTGTCAAAGGACAATTGCACCTTCGGATAGTGGAAGGCGTACTCGTCGGTCAGGCGGGAGGTGACGCGCATTTCCGGGTCGTATTCCTGGAGGAGCTTGACGAAGCGGGCGATGGCGACGGTCGTCATTTCCGGGTCAAGGCTCTTTTCGTAGCGGGCGGAGGCGTCGGTGCGGTGGGCGAGGCGGACGCTGCTCTTGCGGACGGACGCGGCGTCGAAGGTGGCGGATTCTAGCGTCAGGCTCGTCGTGTCATCGACGATTTCGCTGTCCAGACCGCCCATGATGCCCGCGATGGCAACCGGCTTGTCGCCGTTGCAGATCATCAGCGTGTTCGGGTCGATGGTGCGCTCCACCTTGTCCAGCGTCTGGAAAGGGAAGCTCTCCGGGAAGCGGCGGATGCGGATTTTCTCCACCTTGCGGCTGTCGAAGGCGTGCATCGGCTGCCCCATTTCCAGCATCAGGTAGTTCGTCAGGTCGGCGAGGAAGTTGATGTCGCGCATACCGCAGTAGTTCAGGCGGATACGCATCGCCATCGGGCTGACGTGGCGGTTGATGTTCTCCACCCGCAGGCAGGAGTAGCGCTGGCACAGCGGGTCTTCAATCTTCATGTCGATGGCGGGCAGATTGTTGTACGCCGCCAAATCCGCCACGGGCAGGGCTTTCAGCGGACGGCCGGACAGGGTGGAGAATTCGCGCGCCATGCCGTAGTGCCCCCACAGGTCGGGGCGGTTCGTCAGGGACTTGTTGTCCACCTCAAAGATAATATCGTCAATGGGGTAGAGCGCCTTCAAGTCCGTGCCGCAGGGAACATCCTCCGGGAGGACCATGATGCCGGAATTGTCGTCGCTGATGCCGATTTCCTTCTCCGAGCAGCACATGCCGTAGGACGTGTACCCGGCGAGCTTGCGCGGGCTGATGGTGATGTCGCCCAGCTGCGCGCCCACCTTCGCGAACGCGGTTTTCATGCCCAGCTGCACGTTCGGCGCGCCGCAGACCACGTCGGTCAGATGCCCGTCGCCCGCGTCCACCTTCAGCAGGTGCAGCTTGTGGGATTCGGGGTGATTCTCTACGCTGACGATCTGCGCGGCGACAACGCCGGACAAATCCGCGCCCTTGTGGAAAATTTCATTCTCAACTTCCGCCGTGGACAGGGAGAACTGGCGAATCAGCGCCATTTTGTCAAGACCCGTCAGGTCAACGAAGTCGGAAATCCAGTTCATTGAGATCAGCATGTTCGTCTTTCCTCCGCATTACTCGTCGTCCGTGAACTGCGCCAAGCGCGTCAGGCTGCCGCTGTTCAGGTCGCGAATGTCCTTCACGCCGTACTTCATCATGGCCAGGCGCGTCATGCCCAAGCCGAACGCGAAGCCGGTGTACTGCTCCGGGTCGATGCCGCCGGCCTTCAATACTTCGGGGTGAATCATGCCGCAGGGGCACAGCTCCAGCCAGCCGGAATGCTTGCACGACGGGCAGCCCGTGCCGCCGCAGATGAGGCAGGAGATATCCAGCTCAAAGCCCGGCTCAACGAACGGGAAGAAGCCCGGACGCAGGCGGACTTTGATGTCCTTGCGGAACACCTCGCTCAGCATCGTTTTCATGAAGTAGATCAGGTTCGCGATGGAAATATCCTTGTCCACCATGATGCCTTCCATCTGGAAGAACGTGTTCTCATGGCAGGCGTCGGTCGCCTCGTTGCGGAAGCAGCGGCCGGGGAAAATCGCCTTAATCGGCACGCCGTCGTTCACCAGCGCGTCGCGGTAGCGGCGGTAGATGGCGTTCTGGGCGGCGGAGGTCTGCGTCTTGAGCAATTGCCCGTTGTCCAGATAATAGGTGTCCTGCATGTCGCGCGCGGGGTGGAACTTCGGAATGTTCAGGCTCTCGAAGCACTCGTAGTCCGTCACCACCTCGGCGTAATCCTCCACCGTGAAGCCCATGGACTTGAACACCTGCTCGCACTGGCGCTGCACCAGCGTAATCGGGTGATACGACCCGCGGGTCATGTCCGGCGGCATGGAGATGTCAAATTCGGGCAGGGCATTGATTTCGCGCTGCAATTCCTGCGCCTTGAGCGCTTCCAGCTTTTCCGCCAAGGCGACGGTGATGGCGGTCTTCAGCTCGTTCGTCTCGCGCCCGACGGTCTTTTTCTGCTCGTCGGTCAAGCTGCCCATGCCCTTGAGCGCGTCGGTCACTTTGCCCTTGCGGCCGAGGTAATTCACGCGCAGGGCTTCCAGATCCACCATGTTGGCGATCTTCTTCAGCTCGGAATCAAAGCTGCTTTTCAGGGCTTCGATCTTCTCGTTCATTCCGGATGTTCCTCCTTACAGTTGGATGAAAAAAGCCCGTCCCATCGTTTGATGAGACGGACTGAATCCGCGGTACCACTCGTCTTGCGGCAAAGGAAAAAAATCCCGCTGCCGCCGCTTGATAGGCGATAAGGCTGCCCACGCCGAAAAACTCACGGGATGAAGGTTCACGCCGTGCGCCCTGCCGCCTCGCACCACCCGGCGGCTCTCTGATATCCTATTTCCTGCATTCGCCTGTGCCATCTGCTCGCGCCTTTTTCCTTCTGGCGTCCGCTCGTTCCACTTAGCGTAGCGCTGCTACGCTGCGTTTCACTCCCGTTAGCCAGCAGAAAAAATTCGCTTCGCATCTTGGCACATTCTCATTTGGAAATAGGAAGGGGACTTGCACGCGCTACTGTTTCCCGGTCATCGCTTCCAATATTTCGCTGACTTTCGTCGGCACGCTCTATCTTACCATAGCCGAACGACTTTTGCAAGCGGAAAAGCGAAAATAATGCGGAATGGAGGACGGAAACGCGCACCGAAGTAAAAATCTTTCCATCTTACAGGCGAACAAACCGTGAATTTTTCCGATTTATTATTTACAAGCCATTTTTTTGTGCTATACTGTAAGATGCGTTATCATGTAAAGCGCGATTCAGGCGCTTGCGTGAAAGTCCGCGCGGGGGAGGGACAAAATGCCCTCCGCACAAGGCGCGGCAGGGAACTTCGCGCACAAACGCGCGGAAGAAAGGAAAGGAAGCCGGATGAGCAACAGCCGTCCACCCTATGATGGCGCCGGGGACGCCGGACAGAATCCTCAGCAGCCCGGTTTTTCGCAGGGCAATTATCCGCCGGCGCAGGGCTATGCCCCGAATGGCGGCTACGCGCCCAATGATGCCTATGGTCAGGGCTACGCGCCGCAAAACGGCTATGGGCAGCAGCCCTATGGTCAGCAGGGATACCAGCAGCCCTATGGTCAGCAGGGATACCAGCAGCCCTATGGTCAGCAGGAATATCAGCAGCCATACGGTCAGCAAGGTTATCAGCAGCCGTATGGGCAGGGCTATGAGCAGCAGGGTTATCAGCAGCCATACGCCCAGCAGCCTTATCAGCAGCAGCCGTATGACCAGCAGGGGTTTGTGCAGCCCGGCGGGTATCAGCAACCCTACGAGCAGCAGGGGTATCAGCAGGGGTACAGCCAGCAAAATCCGCAGGAAACGGATTTGCCGCCGGAGCAGCAGTACGCGCAGTACACCCCCGACGGTCAGCGCGTGTACCCGACGTCGGGGCGCAGCGGCTTCCGGGTGCAGCCGGCGGCGCACAGGGAAATTCCGTGGGATACGATTGCAAAAGTATTGATGTTCGGCGTGCTGCCGATTCTTTTCATCTTGAGCATGGTGTTTGCGTGGACGGCGGTGAAGTGGGTCGTCCTCGTCGGCGCGGTGGCGAGCATCGCTGCGCTGTGGCTCCGCGAGCTGGTTACGCCCAACGCGCGGCTGGTGCTGTCGCTTTTGCTGGCGTCGGCGGCGGTCGTCTGCCTCGTCAGCGCACTGGCGACGAACGCGGCGGACAATCAGAACCCCGCGCAGCCGAATCAGTCCGGCCAGATGCAGCAGGGGAGTACATCGGGCAATAACCTCGATGTCAACCTGACCGCGACGGACACGCCCAATCCCGCGCCCACGCCCACCGCGACGCCTGTGGATGACTCCGAGGAGTGCTACGCGCAGCTGCATTCCTTCTTCACGCTGTGGAAGAACAACGCCATCAGCCAAATGGTCAACCTGACGGCCCCGTCGTGGCGCAGCAGCATCAAGGGTGGCACGGACGCGGTGACGCAGAAGCTCTTCGGCGAGGTGCTGACCAACCGCACGCCCGTCAGCTGGGATTTCACGGCCATCACGGGCACATCGAACGACATCGCCCGCATGGTCACCGTGCGCGCCGTCATCAACAAGAACAACACCCTGGGCGAAAGCGTCTACCTGTGGAAGGTGCGCATGGTCAAGGAGGACGGCGTGTGGTACGTTGACCCCGCGACGCTGCAAAGCAACGAGCAGGAAAGCACCGCCACCCCGACCAACGCCCTTGCCACCCAGCCCGTGCTGAACACCAGCCATCCGGACTTGCTGATTTACTACAATCCCGAAGGCGGAACGTACTACCACATTGACCCGAATTGCGAATCGCTCAATCCGAAATACCGCCCGCTGTCCGGCGTCATCAAGTGGTCGCAGATTGAGGATGACCCCTACGACAAGCTCGAACAGTGCAAACGCTGCGGCGCACCCCTGCGCGAAAAAAAGGACAACGCCAACTAAGTCAACATAGAAACCTACATATATTTAGGAGGACAACACGATGGACACCAATGCCAAGCTGTATCAAGACATGACGAAGATTCTCGTCAAGCGCGAGGACATCCAGAAAGCCGTTGCCCAGCTGGGACGGGAAATCACCCACGACTATCAGGGACGCGATCTGGTGATGGTCTGCATTTTGAAGGGCGCGAGCGTCTTCTTCTCCGACCTCATCCGCGAAGTCGATTTGCCCGTGACGCTGGATTTTATGGCGCTTTCGAGCTATCGCAACTCCACCAAGTCCTCCGGCGTGGTCAATCTGGAGAAAGACCTGTCCGTGTCCATCAAGGGGCGCGACGTGCTGATTGTGGAGGACATTGTGGACAGCGGCAACACGCTGTTCTACCTCGGCAAGTATTTGATGGGCCGCGGCGCGTCCTCCATCCGCATTGCGACGCTGCTGGACAAGCCCGACCGCCGCAATCCTGAACACAACCTGACGGTGGATTACCACTGCTTCAAGATTCCGGATGAGTTCGTCGTCGGCTACGGGCTGGATTTCGCCGAGAAGTACCGCAATCTGCCGGATATCGGCGTGCTGGACAGCCGCGTGTACGGCGCGGCGCGCGAATAAATCAGCCGATTCTTCCCCGAAAAAGATAAAATTTTTGTAAAGATGGATTTTTCCGCACACGTCATTCGTCTATATGGGTATACGCCGCAACAGGCGGATGGCGCTGGAACGGAAGGAGGATGCTCGCATTGAAGAAGTCTCGCGGGATGTTCGGCTACGTCGCGGTTCTGCTGCTGATGGTGCTCACCATTTCGATGCTGTTTACCAACGGCTTTGGCAGCAATATCCGTGACCGCCGCATCACCTATCCCCAGCTGCTGACGATGATTGAGGAGGGGCAGGTTCGCTCCGTCGCCATCCGCGGCACGTCGCTGGTGGGCGTGACGACAACAACAACGGTCGCCGACGCGGATTTCCCTGACAAGAACTACGATTTTGAAACCATCATCGGCGCTGATTTCATCGTCACCGCGCGGCAGATGCAGGCGGCAAAGCTCGATAAGCCGCTGGATGAGGTGTCCGTCAAGGATTTGCCGTTCACCATCATCTACCGTCAGCCGCTGACCACCCCGTGGTGGTATGATTTGATTCCACTGGCAATTTCGCTGGTGCTCTGCGGCGTGATGTTCTGGCTGATTATGCGCGCGCAGACCGGCGGCAACGGCAAGGTGATGAACTTCGGCCGCAGCCGGGCGCGCATCCATGACCCGAACAAGAACAAGGTGACGTTCGCCGACGTCGCGGGCGCGGAGGAAGAGAAGGAAGAACTCAAGGAAATGGTGGACTTCCTGCGCAACCCCAAGGCGTACATTGACATGGGCGCGCGCATCCCCAAGGGCGTGCTGCTTATCGGCCCGCCCGGCACGGGCAAAACCCTGCTGGCAAAGGCGGTTGCGGGCGAGGCGGGCGTGCCGTTCTTTTCCATTTCCGGCTCTGACTTTGTGGAGATGTTCGTGGGCGTGGGCGCGAGCCGCGTCCGCGACCTGTTCGACCAAGCCAAGCGCGCTGCCCCGTCCATCATCTTTATTGATGAGATTGACGCGGTGGGTCGCCATCGCGGCGCGGGTCTGGGCGGCGGACACGACGAACGCGAGCAGACGCTGAACCAGCTGCTGGTCGAGATGGATGGCTTCGCAATCAACGAGGGCGTTATTGTCATGGCGGCGACGAACCGCCGCGACATTCTTGACCCCGCGCTGCTGCGTCCCGGCCGCTTTGACCGCACGATTCTCGTCAATTACCCCGATATGGCGGGGCGTGTTGCCATCCTGAAGGTGCACGCCAAGGGCAAGCCCCTTGCGGATGATGTGGATTTGGAGAATATCGCCAAGCGCGTGCCTTTCTCCACCGGCGCGGAGCTGGAAAACATCATGAACGAAGCCGCGATTCTGGCGGCGCGCGGGCGCTTGAAGGCCATCAATCAGCAGACGCTGGTGGAGGCAATCTCCCGCGTGCAGATGGGCCCGGAGAAGCGCAGCCACAAGGTGACGCAGCGCGACAAGCGCATGGTCGCCATCCACGAGGCGGGTCACGCCATCGTCGGGCACGTCCTGCCCAACTGCGACGAGGTGCACCTGATTACCATCGTCCCGCGCGGGCAGGCGGGCGGCTACACGCTGTCCCTGCCGACGGAAGAGGACGATTTGCAGACCTACAGCCAGCTGATGGACTTCGTGGCGATGGGGCTGGGCGGTCATGCCGCGGAGCAGCTTTATCTGGGCGAGTTCACCACCGGCGCAACGAGCGACCTGAAGAAGGCGACGGAGGTCTGCCGCCGCATGGTGACGCAGTTCGGCATGAGCGAAAAGCTGGGCCCGGTCTATCTTGACGGCGATCAGGAAGTGTTCGTCGGCATGGAGTTCGGGCAGAGCCGCGGGTACAGCGAAGAAATGGCGGCGCGCATCGACGCGGAAGTCAAGCGCCTGCTGGAGGAATGCTACCAGAAGGCGGTGGACGCCTTGAGCGCCAACCGCGACCGCATGGAGAAGCTGGTGGACGCGCTGCTCAAGTACGACACCATCAGCCGCCGCGAGTTCGTCACCCTGATGGAAACGGGTGCGCTGCCGGATATTCAGGATGCCGACACCCGCACCACGGGCGACGTGATGATGCAGGATATGGCGGACGAAAAGAAGAAAGAGAATTCCGAAAAGTCCGCCGAAACGCCTGAAAAGAGCGCGGAAACGCCTGATAAGACGGCGGATGCGCCCGAAAATCACCCGGATGCCCCCCATGAAGCCTGATTTGCACACCCACACCACCTCCTCCGACGGGCTGCTTACGCCCGCGGAGCTGGTGGCGCTGGCGGACAAGCACCGCGTGACGCTCCTTGCCGTGACCGACCATGACACGTTTGACGGCGCGGCGCAGCTGCTGGGGAAAACCACGCCGATGCCGATTCTGCAAGGTGTCGAATTGTCCCTGCGCGATATGCCCGGCCTGCACCTGCTCGGCTACGGGCGCGGGACGGATACGCCCCTGCACCGCAAGGTTCGGGCACTGTCCCAAATGCGGCTCGGACGCGCGCGGCAGATGGTGGAGAAGCTGAACGCGCTGGGCTATCCGCTGGATTACGACGAAATCGCCCGCGAAGCCAAGGGCAGCGTCGGTCGGCCGCATATCGCCCGCGCGATGGTCAGCCACGGCTATGCGGTGGACACGCGCGAGGCGTTTGACCGCTTTCTGGCGGATGGCGCGCCTGCCTATGTGGCGGGGGAGCGCCTGAGCATGGCGGAGGCGCTGCCGCTGATGCGGGAAAGCGGCTTCGTGCCTGTTCTGGCGCACCCGATGGAGCTGGAGAAGACCGGCGCGCTGCTGCGCCATCTGCTCGGCGTTTGGCAGGAGCAGGGCTTGCGGGGCGTTGAGGTTTACCACCCGTCCGCCGGACGCGCCACGCCCCTGCTGGATTTGACCGCGCGGCGCATGGGCTTTCTGGTCACCGGCGGCAGTGACTTCCATGGCGATGGCGACCGCCACGGCATGGTCGGCTGCACCGCGCCGATGTGGGCGAGGGCGGCCGATGATGTGGAGAAATTGCTGCAGGCAGTGGAAGCTGCTGAAATCATGTGATATAAGATGAAGAAATACCGAATTGCCATCAGAAAGGGGTGCTGAAACCATGTCCGAATTCAACGACAACAAGCAGCCGCGCCGCCGCCGCACGCAGCTGAACGCGGCGCAGTATGCCGGGCAGCAGACGCTGGACAACAGCATCCCCCTTATCCGCACGGAAGACGCGCCCATGCAGCCGACAAATCCGCCGCGCCGGAATCCGCAGCCGCCCCCGGCGCAGCAGAGCGCCAATCCGCCCATGCAGCCGATGAGTGCGGCTCAGCCGATGGGTGCGGCCCAGCCGATGCGCCCGCAGGGGATGAATCAGCCGGGGCAGGGGAGCCAATATGCGCAAAGCGGGCAAATGCGCGGCTTCCACGGCGTACAGGGGACGCCCATGCAGCCGCAGCAGGGCTGGAACAACGGCGTGCAGCCGCTTGATGCGGCGCACCAATTGGAACAGTTCTCGTGGGGGCAGCATCAGCAAAGCATGAACACCGGGCGCAATCAGCCGATTCGCGGCGGGCAGATGATGCCGAATCAGCCGATGAATCCGCAGCGCCCGCAGAATCCGCCGTATCCGCAGCAGAATTATGGCGGATGGCAGCAGCAGCCGATGTATCCGGTGAATTTTCCGCAGTATCCGGCGAACGGCAATGGCGGAAACGGCGGCAATGGCGGCGGCAATCATCCGCCGGCGGGGCTGGGGGGCTTCAATCCGGAGCATCGCGAGCCGAAGAACGAGCCTGTCCGCCGCAAGCCGTCGGGGCAAAAGCTGCTCAAGCGCATCCTGTTCTGCGCGTGCGCGGTGGCGGTAATTTGCGGGCTGGTCGCGGTGGGCGGCGCCATCAGCAATGCCATCCAGGAGCAGAACGAGCGGGAAGCGCTGGTCGCGTCGGTGACGGCATATGACGACAAGTACGTCCCGAACGTGTATGTGGACGGCATCCACCTCGGCGGCATGACCCGCGCGGAGGCGGAAGAGGCGGTCACGGCGCACGCGAATCAGCAGCGCGACGCGTGGAAGGTGCGCCTGATGTACGCGGGTCAGCTGGTGAGGGAAATCACGAGCGCCGACCTGAACATGACCGTCGATGTGCAGGAAGCCCTCGACGCGGCGTGGCAGCCGGGGCACACAGAAGGCAGCATTGACGCGCGCAAAGCCACGATGGACGCGCTGGCGGAAAATCCCTACGAGGGCTATTCCGCCACGCCCAGCGGCGACAATGTGGTGATTGACAACATCCTGCTCAGCATCGCGCAGCAGGCGTACATCCAGCCGGTGGATGCGCATATTATCTTCGATTACAACAATTTCAACAATCCGCTGACGATTCAGCCGGAAACGGTCGGGCGCTATATGGACACGACTGAGGCGAAAAATCAGGTGTACCAGATGATGTCGTCCTTGGTCAGCGGCGAGGTGGAGCTGACGACGCGCGAGCTTCAGCCGACCACGACCAAAGCCATGCTGGAGCCGCAGATTCAGCTGCGCGCGACGGCGTACACCCCGATTTCGACCACCAGCACGGAGAACCGCAACCTGAACATTCAGGTGGCGTTCGAGCGCATCAACGGCAAGATGCTTGCAGCGGGTGAAACATTCTCCTTCAATACGGTTGTGGGCAAGCGCACGAAGGCAAACGGCTTCTATGAAGCGATTGAGTACGCGTATGGCGATCAGCGCATGGGCTACGGCGGCGGCGTGTGTCAGGCGAGCACGACGATGTACCTCGCGGCGGCGAAAGCGAACATGACGATTCTCAAGCGCGAGCCGCACTCCGACGCGGTGGGCTACACCGACTACGGCAAGGACGCGACGGTATCCGACAACCGCATTGACTTCAAGTTCCGCAACGACACGAACAGCACGATTTTCATCGTTGCGACGGTGATGAAGGACAGCCGCTACGACAAGTCGCACAAGGTGTGCGTGGTGTCGATTTACGGCGAGAGCCTCGGCAAGGGCGTGAAGTACGAGCTGGAAACGGTGACGGTGCAGACCCTGCCCGCCCCGACTGAGCCGGAATACCGCAAGGACACGAACCACACCTACGCCACCTATGTTGACCAAGAGTACACCTACCGCAAGGCAACCGACGGCTGTGTGGTGGAAAGCTACCTGGTGAAGTATGTGGGCGGCGCGGAAACCGAGCGCAAGCTGATGTACACCGACACCTACAAGGCGAAGAGCGAAATCATCTACGTCGGCACGGTAGAAAGGACGGAAGAGGGGCAATGACCAGAGGCGTTGCCTCTGGACTCCAGCAGGGGCGCTGCCCCTGCACCCTGCAAGGGAGTTCCTCCCTTGACCCTTTCGCGCGATTGAGTTGGCGACTTTTTCAGGCTGCTTCCGCGTGTTAATTGGGGGAAACCCAAGGGCGAATGAAACGGGATGAAATCCCTACGCTTGACCCTTTTGCGCGATTGCGTTGGCGACTTTTTCATGCTGCTTCTGTGTGCTGATACGGCTTCATCCGCCGAAAAGGGGGATGAGGTCGTTTTTTTCTCCAAAACTTTGTGAAAGAAAATACAACTTGTGAAAAAACCCCCTTTTCTATTTCGGCAGAATGTGCTATAATAGATTCGGTGGAAAACCCCTACATAATTGCATCAGGAGGGAAAATCCAATGGCGCTTGTTACGACGAAGGAAATGTTCAAGAAGGCGTATGACGGCGGCTATGCGGTCGGCGCTTTCAACGTCAACAACATGGAAATCATTCAGGGCATCACCGAGGCGGCGGGTGAGCTGAAGGCTCCCGTCATCCTGCAGGTGTCCAAGGGCGCGCGCGCGTATGCCAACCACACCTATCTGGTGAAGCTGGTGGAAGCGGCGGTTATCGAAAACCCCGATATCCCGATTGCGCTGCACCTTGACCACGGCGACAGCTTTGAGCTGTGCAAGAGCTGCATCGACGGCGGCTTCACGTCCGTCATGATTGACGCTTCCTCCAAGTCCTTTGAGGATAATATCGCCCTGACCCGCAAGGTCGTCGAGTATGCCCATGACCACGGCGTGGTCGTCGAGGCGGAACTCGGCACGCTCGCCGGCGTCGAAGACGACGTGAAGGTGGAGCATGGTCAGGAAATGTACACCCATCCGGAAGAAGTCGAAGAGTTTGTGACCCGCACGGGCTGCGACTCGCTGGCGATTGCCATCGGCACGTCCCACGGCGCATACAAGTTCAAGCCCGGTCAGAAGCCCCAGCTGCACTTCGAGGTGCTGGAAGAATGCTCCAAGCGTCTGCCCGGCTTCCCGATCGTCCTGCACGGCGCTTCTTCTGTCCCGCAGGAGTTCGTGAAGGAAATCAACCAGTTCGGCGGCAATATGCCCGACGCAATTGGCATTCCGGAAGAGCAGCTGGCGAAGGCGGCGAAGATGGCGGTCTGCAAGATCAACATCGACTCCGACATTCGTCTGGCGATGACCGCGAGCATCCGCAAGTACTTCGCGGAACATCCGGATCACTTTGACCCCCGTCAGTACCTGAAGCCTGCCCGCGCCGCGGTGAAGGCGATGGTCGCCCACAAGATTGTGGATGTGCTGGGCTGCGCTGGCAAGGCGTAATCAAGGCACAAAAAGGCTCTGTCGTGAATGCGGCAGGGCTTTTTGGTTATGGCAACACCGAGCAATTGCGAACTTTTCGGTTCTTCATGGAAAGCTGGGGGAGTAAACAAGGGCTTAGGCGAAGCGCCAAAAAGCTGCACGCGGAAGGAGCATGAAAGC
>ENA-UOJE01002406-UOJE01002406.1-human-gut-metagenome-genome-assembly--contig:-C23-NODE-2406-length-14215-cov-7.815254_pt1 | contig 14215 bp, 15 predicted proteins | sample MGYA00242341_ERZ723888 | MGnify/ENA metagenome assembly ERZ723888 | reverse complement strand
TTGTCGTTTGTCAACATCTTTTTTTATTTTCTTTTGAGATTTTTCAATCTCATCTCCACCACTTTTTCGCGGTGGAATCTTATCATATCATCCCGTTCGTTCTTTGTCAACACCTTTTTTGTATTGTTCTGTCGAAATTTTATTCGACCACAGTCCTGGGCGAAAAAAAGGAATCCTGAGCGTGTCAAGATTCATTTTCATCTTGATATGAAACGGAGAAAGAGGGATTTGAACCCTCGCGCCGCGTGAGCGACCTACACCCTTAGCAGGGGCGCCTCTTCAGCCTCTTGAGTATTTCTCCTTACTGCTGAACTTTATCCTCTACCAATATAAAGTTGTACGTCATCTGACGCAAATGTTATTATACATAAGCCCATTTTGTTTGTCAACCATAAACTATAAATTCTTTTCAATCGCTTCTTCAATACGACGTTTTACCTCTTCTGCGATCTCATTGGAGCGCATATGCCGGTATTCTTCATAATACAATGGTTTTAAATAGAACAGCTTTACCGTTACCTGTCTTACGGAATTTTCATCAAACGGAACAAAGGAATTGATCAGTGCACAGGGAACGATCGGGCATTTTGCTTTCTGTGCGGCTTTGAAGCTTCCTCCCTTGAACTCGAGCAGCTTATTGCCCATTTTGCTGCGTGTTCCTTCTGCAAAAATAATATAGTTTCTTCCCTGCTGTACTTCTTTTGCAACCTGATTGATCACCTGCATGGACTGTCTCAGATCTTCTCTGTCCATCGGAAGAGAACCTGTTGCTTGAATTGCCTGTTTTAGCAGGATCACATTTTTTGCTTCTTTTTTGATCACAAATGCAAACGGCTTCGGAGAGGAATAGAAAAACATCAGTACATCAAACAGCCCCTGGTGATTGGGGTAAAAGATAAATCCATCCTCTTTCGGTATATTTTCCAGCCCATGGATCTCAGGCGTGATGTTGCCCGCCTGTATGGCATGTGTGGAGATCTTCTTTCCGATCAGAAAACCGGGCATGTAATCTCCGATATATTTTTTCCCTGCCAGCCATATCCGGTAAAACAGGAATGGTACCAGATAGAGCTTCCTTAAAACCATCATTGCAATTCGCATTTTATTCTCCCGTCAGTATATAATCAGCAATTCATTCCTTTGCTTCGATACTATAATTCTATATATTGTATTGTTTTGTTTCAGTCCTACATATATATAGGAAGAAACTCTTTCAATTCTTTACGATTTCATACAGATCTGTGGATCTTCACATAGATTCCATATATTTTTCCACATTGTGTATCAGGATAATGTATTATATTCCTTCACGGCTGTTTCATACAGGTTGTTGCCATCTTTATCGATCACAACGATCGCCGGAAAATCCTTGACTTCCAGCTTGCGGATCGCTTCCGTGCCAAGATCGTCATAGGCGATCACTTCCGATGACAGAATGGATTTGGAAAGAAGTGCGCCTGCTCCGCCGACTGCAGCAAAATAAACCGCTTCGTTTCTGACGATCGCATCTATGACTTCTTTAGAACGTTTCCCTTTTCCGATCATACCCTTTAATCCGAGATCAAGAAGCTCCGGGGCATATTTGTCCATACGACTCGCGGTTGTAGGCCCTGCAGAACCGATCGGTCTGCCTTCTCTTGCCGGTGAAGGCCCCATATAATAGATCACATTGCCTTCCATTGCAAGCGGAAGCTTTTCTCCGTTCTTTAATGCTTCCTGCATTCTTTTATGCGCTGCATCTCTTGCTGTATAGATCGTGCCCGTGATAAGGACAGAATCACCCGCATGTAGGCTCCGGATTTCTTCTTTTATGAGTGGCGCTTGTATTGATTGTTTCATGATTACCCTTTCTGTTTTTCAACTATATAATAGGAACATCCTTCTGATATTCTTTATTCATAATTACCCTGTGATATTTTTCATAGCATTCCATGCCTGCATTACAATACCCGTGTGCTGTGTCTGCATACGTGACAGCAGATATTGACTGCAACAGGAAGTCCTGCAATATGCGTCGGATAAGTATTGATATTGACAGCCAGTGCTGTCGTGGTTCCGCCAAGTCCGCCCGGACCGATTCCTGTTTTATTGATATTTTCCAAAAGCTCTTTTTCCATTTCTGCCACATAAGGAATGGCAGAATGCACATTTACCGGTCTTGTGAGCGCCTGTTTTGCCATGATCGCGCACTTTTCAAAGGTTCCGCCGATTCCGACGCCTACTACCATAGGTGGACAGGCGTTCGGACCTGCATCCTTTACAGCCGTTAAAATGGCTGCTTTTACGCCTTCTATGCCATCTGCCGGTTTCAGCATAAATACACGGCTCATATTTTCACTGCCAAAGCCCTTCGGTGCAACGGTGATCTTCACCTGATCGCCCGGAACGATCTGATAATGGATGACCGCCGGGGTATTGTCCTTTGTATTTTCACGTTCAAGTGGATCTTTCACAACCGATTTGCGCAGATAACCGTCTACATAACCCTGTCTGACTCCTTCATTGATCGCAGCTTCCAGACTACCGCCTTCAAAATGCACATCCTGTCCGATCTCCATAAAGATCACTGCCATTCCCGTATCCTGACAGATGGGGATCATATCCTGCCCTGCGATCTGCAGATTGTCCTCAAGCTGCGAAAGCACCTGCTGTCCGACCGGGGATTTTTCTTCCTTACACGCCTGCTCCATGGCAGCTTTCATATCCTCTGTCAGAAAATGGTTGGCTTCTATACACATTTCCCGGATATTTTTCGTAACATCTTCAACCTGTATCGTTTTCATAACCTTCTCCTTTGCTTTATCAATGCATAATTATAGTTTCCCATATCATGCCTGCTTTTTCAAGTAATGCTTCCGGATAACAATAGGACTCTGTGTGGAGCCCGGGTGTTTCCTCTCCTGCACCGATCCCGAAAAATACGCCTCTGCACTTTTTCTGATACCATCCGAAATCCTCTGACCAGCGCATTGGCCCCGGCAGATATGTATATGGCAGTGCATGATCTATGCATAGCTGCTCCAGCTTCTCTGTCAACGCAGTATCATTCACTGTATCCGGGAAAGCATCTGTTTCCGATACCTCTATTGTAATCCCGCTTGTTTCAGCCTGCTGCCTTGCATAAGCTAAGATAGCCTCAGTCAGCATTTCCAGATCCTCCTGATAATGTGCCCGAAGTGTCAGACACAACCTCCCATTTCCAGCAGAAATACCAAAATTTTCGGATCCTACCTTCATTTCAATAATGCTTGCCATGGTAAGTCCTTTTTTGTGGTCTTCACACCATATAGGAAGTTTATTTACAATCTCAGCGATCAGATAACCCGGATTGATCCCCTGCTCCGGATAAGCTGCATGGCTTTGTTTTCCGTGCAGATCCAGAATAAGTCCCTTGGAAGCGCAGGCAAATACCTGTTTGCACAGCAGCACTTCTCCGAGTGGATAGCCCGGAATATTATGACAGCCATAAATCTCTGAAACCGATTCCTTGAGAAGCACAGGACATGCCAGCCTTGCACCTTCTCCCGTTTCCTCCGCCTGCTGCCATAACAGAATCACTCTTTTACCGATCTTTTTGCATTTCTGTCTGAGCCGTTCCAGACAAAGTGCTGTCAGAAACAATGCTGCACTGTGTCCATCATGCCCGCAGCCATGGAATACGCCGCCCTCTCCATCCGGAATGGCATCCATATCTGCCCTCAGACAGATCGTCAGCCGAGGCTGCTCACAATCCTTTTCTTCATATACAGTATACAGGTAATCCGGTGTTTCCACGACTGACAAAGTCGTATAGTTTGTCAAATAGTCCTTCAGGATCTCCTTTGTTTTTGTTTCCTGCCCGGAAAGCTCCGGCGTATGATGCAGTTTCCGCCATACTTCTTTTGCCAATTTCAAATCTCTGCTATCCATATAATCTATATCCGCCTCACTGATCTTAAAATATACTGCTGTCTACTATTATATAAAAAGGACTACTATATACATAATAGTCCCTTTTGTATCCAATTTGGATCACTTTATTTATTATGCGTTTACGATCTTGCGGAAGTTCTTTTTGCCACGCTTTAATACGATACCGTCTCCGATCGCATCCTTTGCAACTGTCTGCTTGATATCGGTTACTTTCTCGCCATCGATGGATACGCCGCCCTGCTCGATCGCACGTCTTCCTTCGGAACGACTTGCTACAAGACCTGATTTTACAAGCATTGTGATCACATCTATACTACCCTCTGTAAAATCTTCGTCTGCAAGCTCTGCAGTTGGCATATCAGCGGCATTTCCTGCTGAGAATAAAGCTCTGGCACTTTCCTGTGCTTTTACAGCCTCTTCTTCGCCATGTACAAGCTTTGTCAGCTCAAATGCAAGGATTTCTTTTGCCTGATTTAACTGGCTTCCTTCCCAGCTATCCATTTTCTCGATCTCTTCCAGCGGAAGGAAGGTCAGCATACGGATACATTTGAGAACGTCTGCATCACTTACATTTCTCCAGTACTGGTAGAATTCAAACGGAGAGGTTTTGTTTGGATCAAGCCATACAGCACCTTTCTGTGTCTTACCCATCTTCTTTCCTTCTGAGTTGAGCAAAAGTGTGATCGTCATGGCATATGCATCTTTTCCTTTTTTACGACGGATCAGCTCTGTACCACCAAGCATATTACTCCACTGGTCATCACCGCCGAACTGCATATTACAGCCGTACTTCTCATACAGCGCAAGAAAATCGTAGCTCTGCATGATCATGTAGTTGAATTCCAAAAAGCTCAGACCTTTTTCCATTCTCTGCTTGTAGCACTCTGCACGCAGCATGTTATTCACAGAAAAGCATCCGCCGATATCACGGATAAATTCAATATAATTTAAATCTCTGAGCCAGTCTGCATTGTTGACCATAAGCGCCTTGTCTTCACCAAATTCGATGAAACGGCTCATCTGTTTTTTGAAGCATTCGCAGTTGTGATCGATCTGCTCCTTTGTCATCATGGAACGCATATCTGTTCTGCCGGACGGATCACCGATCATGGCTGTTCCGCCGCCGATCAGCGCGATCGGCTTATTGCCTGCCATCTGTAATCTCTTCATCAGGCATAGTGCCATGAAGTGGCCTACATGAAGGCTGTCTGCTGTTGGGTCAAAGCCAATATAGAATACGGCTTTTCCGTTGTTGATGAGTTCCTTGATCTCTTCTTCATCTGTAAGCTGTGCCAGAAGTCCTCTGGCTTTTAATTCATCAAATACTGTCATTTTCGTCTCCTTTTTCGTTTTAATTTATTTTTCTTCTGCTTTCATACTCGAAATTTCTGCCGCTTTCGCGTCAGCCGCACTATCGTGCTCTTAAATTTCTCGTTATACGCTCGGTTAAAATTTTCTATAACCTGCTACGCAGGTTATTGCGCCGTACATTTGCTCCGCAAATATACGACAATGCTTGATTTTCTTCCTCGCTATAAAAAGAAACCCCGTCCTATTCAAAGGACGAGGTTTATACTCGTGTTACCACCTTTATTCACAAAAGCCTCACGGCTTCTGCCTCATCAAGTACATACATACTCTCCTGTTATAACGGTCAGGTTCCGTCGCAGCCTACTGGATGTTTCGTTTGGTGCGCAGCTCAAAGAGGTATTCATGATCAGCTTCCCTTGCACCTCTCACCAGCCGGTAACTCTCTGTCAGTTTCCCTGATCATTACTTGTTCTTATCATAGCCTTATATTAAGCAAAAACATAATTGGAATTTCCTATCCTATTAAAAATACAGCAAGTCTTACGACTTGCAATCAATCGGGGTGACGTGATTCGAACACGCGACCTCTACGTCCCGAACGTAGCGCTCTACCAAGCTGAGCCACACCCCGAAAGTGAGAATTTTCACTCACCACTGAGATATGTTATCACATTTTATTTTTGTTGTCTACTACAAAATTTCATATTGCAGGGTTTTTCTAAAATTTCATGTTACATATGACAAAATGAGATTGTCTAACGCATATAGAAATGCTATACTTATCATGTTGTCGCATCCCATTCTGGCAGCAGAAGGGAGGTGTATTGTTTGGAAATAGTATTTTCATTCCTATTTTCTGTTATGGCAGGTGTGATTTGTCATTGCATCTGCAAATGGCTAGACAGAAAAGACAGTGACAATTAGCCAAAAGAAAGCCTCGGAGGACGCCACCTCCGAGGCTTTCACTTTGTGTATTGCTTGAACACATTTTCATTCCTGTCTGCAGACATTATAGCATATGTCAAATACCATGTAAACATTCTATCTGTAAATAATATACTTACAGATCGGATTGCCCTTGGCAGAGAATTTTTCCTCATATTCTGTCATGACATTTCCTGCATTTAAGACCGGATCGTGATGTAAGTCATACGTAACAGCCTTTTCTTTCCAGCCTGCAAGCGGAAGTTCACTGATCGCAAAATCAAACAGATCTTTATTATCTGTTTTGAACTCAAGCTGTCCGTCTTTTTTCAGGAATTTATCATATAATGCCAAAAATTCCTTGCTTGGCAGGCGTCTCTTGGCATGGCGATCCTTCGGCCATGGATCGGAAAAGTTCAGATAGATCCGATCGATCTCTTCTGCTGCAAAGATCTCGCCGAGCTTTCTTGCGTCAACACAAAGAAAACGAATGTTCCCCGGTACGTTATTTTCTTTCTCCAGCTCTTCCATTTTCTGCACTGCACGCAGAAGTACGCTGGAATACAGTTCAATCCCGATATAATTGATATCCGGGTTTTTCTGCGCCATAGCCAGCAAGAATTTTCCTTTTCCCATTCCAATCTCAATGTGGATCGGATTCTCGTTCTGAAAGATCTGCTCTTTGAACTTTCCACGGTAAGTTTCCGGCTGTTTGATCACATATCTGCTGTTTGCAAGGGCTTCCTCTGCGCCCGGTATATTTCTGAGTCTCATTTTTACCTCTTTCTTTTTACAATCGCTTATATAGCTCCAGTGCTGGAACACCGGGAATTTTATATTCTTATTCTTACACGATGCATGCAAAAATATCTTTCTAATACCAGTAGTATATTACATGATTTCTATATAAAAAGATAGCAAAAGATTTTCATTTATCCTGAAATAGTGTATGATAAATTTGCATCTTCGTATAAAAAGTATAATTTATCTACAGTTAAAGATGATATATTTATACATATATATTTTATATTTTGAATCTAATTTAGGAGCATATATGCTATTTCATACTTTTCAATGTAAAAAACTGATCTTATCACTTTGCGTTGCTTCTCTGCTCTGCACACAGACGATCACTGCTTTTGCGCAGCCAACGGATACAGAGGCAAGCGACACCGCTGCAGTCGATTATGATACGGATGCTGCCATGCGTCTGGAGGAGCCGATCGATTCCAATGCGATCGATGGCTGGCCGACCGGTCCTGTTGTGGGCGCGGAAGGTGCGATCCTGCTGGAAGCCAATACCGGAACGATCCTGTATGCCAAGAACATTCACGAGCATCTTTATCCGGCAAGTACGACAAAAATTTTAACGACTCTTGTTGCTATTGAAAATTCCGATCTGAATGATATGGTGGAATTTTCCAATGAGGCTGTATTCAGCATTGAACAAAGATCCTCCAACATGGGAATGGATGTCGGACAATCCATTACGATGGAACAATGCCTGTATGGTATCCTCGTGTATTCCGCAAATGAAGTCTGCAATGCAGTCGGAGAACATATTGCCGGTTCTATTTCCGGTTTTGTGGATATGATGAATGCAAAGGCTGCAGAGCTTGGCTGCACAGACAGTCATTTTGTGACTACAAACGGTCTGCACGATGAAAATCATTATACAAGCCCTTATGATCTGGCTACGATCGCAAGAGCCTTCTTTTCCAATGAAACGCTTACCCGTATAGCAGGCACAAGTCATTATACGATAGAGCCGACTGCAACGCAGCCTGATCTGATCGACCTTTATACACACAATAAGCTGACAAACAATACTTATCCGTATGAGGGCTATATCGGTGGTAAGACCGGCTATACCTCGCAGGCACATCAGACGCTTGTCAGTTGTGCGGAGCGAAATGGCATGAAGCTGATCTGTGTTGTCATGAAGGAAGATGCACCGGCGCAGTTTACAGATACGATCGCTTTATTTGACTACGGTTTCAATAACTTCAGCCGGGTCAATGTGGCACAAAATGAAACGAATTATACAGTAAACAATTCCGACTTTTTTGAAAGCAACAGCAATATTTTCGGTGCAACGGAAACGATCATGTCCATCAATCCGAATGATTATGTGATCGTTCCGAATACCATCACTTTTTCCGATCTGACATCCTCTCTTTCTTACGAAGATGATGCTTCCGATCCGCTGGCAGTTGCTTCCATCAACTACAGCTATCACGATGTTTCTGTCGGACAGGCAAAGGTAGAGCTGAATGCGCAGAAGGATACTTATGATTTTACTTCTCCGGTCGTGGAATCTGACTCTGTTTCCCAGAATAACGCACCGGGCGATAAAATCATCTTTATCAACGTGATCAAGGTGATCGCTATTGTGATCGGCGTGATCGTTCTGCTTCTGCTCCTTATCACCGCCATTGCTTTTTTCCGGAATTATCATTTCTCCAGACGGCGCAGAAACAAGATACAGTTTAAGATGAACCGAAAAAATAAGTCATTTGGACGGAGAAAACGGAGACGGGACAGGAAGAGGAGAATGAAATAGGTTTACTTAATATCATCGCCCAAATACATCTTCAAGAGATGAAGAAAAAAATCTTGATGTGGTAGAATTATTTTGAATACAACTACCGCACCAAGATTTTTTACTTATTGATTATTAGCCATCTGAAACACGACAACGCGGACAATCATCTGAGCACGCAGAATATGTCTGCTTTGCTTCGCGTTCCATAGATCGCTCCATATCAATTCTGCTGACATTTTTTAGGATTGTCATATATACTTCACCACCTTTCCTCTTATTTGCTTATATCATCTCGATATAGAAGGATTAAGTCTTTAATAATAGCCTTGGATGGTGCACATGCTTCTTTTCCAGAATAAAACCTCGCATTAATTTTGCATCCACCTTGACATATAGGAAGTATAGAACATTCATTACATTCATTATAAGTTAAACTTGTATTACAAAAAAATTTGTATGCCTCATTCTTTTTAATGCCTGTTTTTACATTCCCACTAGCATATTCCCTACGTCCAAGAGCCCTATGACATTTATAAATATCTCCATTGGGTCCAATAGAAAAAACATTAGGACATGTTGCATAACAATTAATAGGAGAAGGATAAATTTTTAATTTCTTTAACAACCCATGTATATCATATTCTTGCTCTTTACTATTATCATCTTCCATATCAGGAAAACCTCTATACAAATGGTGTTCTCTTCCAAATTTAATTAATGAAATATAAGGATGCTCATTATATTCATTAAACTCACCCGAAATATTTTTTACAATTTCATCATCTGCATCAATTGGTGCAAAATATATTTTTAGATTCTCAGTTTTTTCAAAATGTTCAAGTAAGTAATTCATTGTTTCGAGTGCCTTATTTTGCTTATTCGGATCAAAATTAATTCGAATCTTTAATTTAATTCCTAGTGAAAGAGCTGTTTTTATGTTTTGCATTACTAATGAAAAAGCATTTTTATACTGTTTATCATAATTTTTTATCCTATTATACTCATCCTTAACAGCATCTATTGTTATCTGAACCTTTTCAACATGCCACAAATTAATAGCCTTTTCTGCCATATTTTTATCAAACAAAGAGCCATTTGTTGTAATTTTACATCCATAAACAATGTTCTTCTCCGTCAATTTTGTCGAAATATAATCTATAATTTCATGTGCAAGGAGGGGTTCTCCGCCAAACCATGTTATACCTAATTTCTCCCCATTCCAATGTTGTTCAAGAAATCTAATTAATGCATCCGCTATTTCCTGTGACATTATTCCTTTTCTATAACCATTCTCAAAACAATAAAAACAATGTGCATTACACTCAAGTGTAGGGGCAATGATTATATTTGCAATTTTATCACCGCTATTTCTTATAACGTCACATCGTATATTCTCCATTGCCTTTATTTCGTCATATGAATCATCGATTAAAAATCCCATATTATATAGTGTAGGAATTTCTGGACGTGTAAAATCATTATTTACAAAAATTGTTTCATATACTTCATTTGAAAGCTCAACAAGTGATGTAGTAAAAGTGTTATATAATAAAACACCATTTTCAATTGATTGACTTATATTAAAAGTACTTTTTTTCATAAAAGCTCTGCTTTCCCATTTCATTCTTTATTGTGTTATTTATCTTTTCTATAAAACACTTAACACGGATTTTTAAGATATACTTGATAATTTCGCTTAACATCATCCAATGTCTTTTCTATACATGATTTCCCGCCAGGTAATCCTTTATCTATCAAATAATTAATTCTTTGTAAAGCATCATTGCTCTCATCTTCATCCTGTTTACCATGCAAATATGCACATACTAGCCAAAAAACAGCGGTATTCATTGTATATTTAGTCTTTTTTGTCAACATAATCATATCAGCCAATTCTATCTGGGATTTTGCATCACCTTGTCTAGCTGCTAATTCAAAATATTTCATAGCCTTCTGTTCCCTTCCCCACAAGCCTATCTCTTTTGCTTTATATAAAGTAGCCAGTAAATACTGTGCATATGCCACACCACCATTAGCTGCAGCTTGTAAATATTTTAATCCTAATTTTTTGTTTTTAACTGTACCTATCCCATTTAATAAATCTATTGCTACTATCAGACTGGCATCTACATGTCCTTTATCTGCAGCCATTTTATAATATTTATGTGCTTGCTGATCATCTTTTTCGGTATACAACCCACGATTATAACAATCACCAACCATAACCATTGCATCTACGTCACCTTGTTCAACTTCTTGTACTAAATTTTTTAATCCTTCGTCCATATCCTTTTCCCTTCCTTTTTAGGTTATACTTTTTGACAATTTTATATATTTATCAGTAAGTCAGGTTTTTGACTAAGTGAATCCCATACGCAATTCCTAAAATGTTTGTTATACTCCTGTAAGTTTTCATTATCATTTATTATTTTCTTAACTCTCTTTTTAATCTCTGGATACAATTCTTTTAAATATTCACAATTAAAAGAATTATTAGCCATACGACTAACACAACAACCCCCTTGGCAAAATTGGAATAATTCACAATTTTCTTTACACCACTTATTTCTAATAATCATTTCTTTTACAACAGCGTTAAAAGGTTCACTATTAAAAATTTCTGCAAGACTGGAAAATTGATCTATATATCCTAATTCATACTTTTTTTCCGAACTATGTGAACATATTCTCACAACTCCGGCTGAACTTATATCCAAAAATTTCCCTAAACACTTTCCATTTACACATTCTCTTTTTTGATATACTCCTAATACATCTGATGCATAATCAATCAAAGGAAAGACCTGTATATTATCTTTATCTAAAATCCATTTATAGAAAAGCTCTAACATATTCTCTGCATATTCCTTTGCTGAAATTTTATATGCAATGTTATTTGTTTCAAAACATGGATTAAATCTGATTGATGTAACATACTGTTTTAGGAAATTATATTGATTAATCAAATCAATATTTTCTTTGTTTACAACAACAAGGCAACCTACCTTATAGTTTAAACTCTTACATAATTTGAATGCTTCTATCGTTTTAGATCCTTCACTGCGATACACATCATTATTAAGTCCATCGAATGAGATTCCCAATGAAATTTGATGTCTTTTAAAAAAAGAAATCCACTTTTTATTAATTAAAGTTCCATTTGTTTGAATGGAATTATGATAGATTGTCCCATATCTTAATGAATACTGCTTTTGTATAGCCAGCACTTTTTTATAAAAGCGCATACCTACCATCAGTGGTTCCCCACCTCTCCATACAAAATTCACACACTTATTTTCCTTAAATGAAAGATCTATCAAATATTCTATTATCGAGATATCTATAATATCTTCCGATCTGTTATATTGATTAAAACAATATGCACAGTTCAAATTACATTTATTAGTAGGTGCAATTATAATCGTCAGCACAACTTTCCCCTATTCCCAGTTAAATATTTTTAACAACATATATCACATGCAAAATCTACAATTGCAGGACAAATTGTGTCTGCATTATAGCAGCATATACATCCAGCTACGCTACATACTAATAAGAATATACAATACCCTGGTCCCTCTGGTGGTGGTGGAGTATCACTACTATCTGTATGAATATATTTTGTTGTTCCATACATAGTTGGAATTCCTTCTACATAATCAGAATGACATAGAGAAATTCCATTTCCTGTTCTTTCCGTGTCTATTTCTTCAAAATCATAATACTTACTTAATAATTCATTTCCATATTTGTAACTCATACTTTATTCCTCATTTTTCTATCCTTTGTAAAATAAAAATGACCGTTTATAATTTTATTTTTTTAATACACTTGCAAATTTAGCAGGCATATTATGATATGTCATAATATACATTATTTCTTTTTCATTATTATTCCATGGTATTTCCATCAATACATTCTTCATATCGTTATATATATAATTATAATAACGTGCTATCAAGAAATAGTTTTTTGATATAAAATTTCCTTTTATCTCTATATCATTTAAAAAACCAGAACTCTCATTTAAATTATTCAATGGATTGTATCTACCTTGTTTATTATCATCATCATAATCATCAATTGCATCAATCAAACATAACCATTTCGCCAAAGCTGTTATGTATCTCTTTTGTTGTTCATTCAAAATATGAATGTCTTTAAACTCTATGGCATTGATTAGCAGCTTTGCAGTTAAATTTCCCTGCAATTCTAAGTCTGCACCTTTATCCTCTTGATCTTTTATATTTTTCATGATACAAACTAATAATTCAAATAACTCTTGATTTAGTCTTCTGGCTTTTCTGGTAATCTGCTTTACAAATTGAAATTTAATATATGACATTAATGATTTTTCGTCCATATAATCATCCAGTGATTTGGCATAAGCTATACCTAATACAATTGCTGCAAAATGTCTCCATTTAGTCTCAGCATAGCATGAACTAATACATTTCTTCGTTTTTCTCAAACAACATTCTGGACGTTTGTGACATCCTTCTGTATTTTGAGAAATTGCAATCATAATATATGTAATGTCATTACTTAAAAATAAAGTAGACATCACCCCATAATTAACTTTCATTGCCGAACACAAACCACAATAGTATGATCTGTATGTATTGGTTAACTTGTCCTTTTTTCCTCGCTGCATATTCCATTTTAAATAACCATACATGAGTTATCTCCCAATCACTACATATTTTCTTTACAGAGATTCAGTGCTCTTTCCACACTTTTATAAGAATAGATACTATCTTCCCCAACGCACATATCTAATATTTCCCAATATAACTTATTATCACTACTTTCAAGATATCTTGAAAAAATACCACTTGCCTGACTGTAATTCCCCTTTTCCACATGTTCATATCCAGTACGCAATTCTTCATATCTATTCTGTTGTATAGTATCAATCCTACAAATTCCTAAAAAAACACATACTATTATTGTTATAATTACTGTTTTTTTCTTCATACTCTTTTTACGCTCCTCATTCTGATACTATTAAATATAAAAAAACATTTTTATTCCTACATTTTTACCAATGTATCAGATTGTATATGTTATCATAACACATTTATTTTATACAGTCCAATATTTTATTGCATTCTATTGGATACAATATAACGAAGGTGGTGTGATAAGATGATAGAAGATGAATTTGCGGCAAGACTTATACAATTAAGGGGACAGATGGGAGTATCTGCCAGAGATATGAGTTTATCAATTGGACAGAATCCGGGATATATAAATAATATAGAAACGGGAAAATCTCTTCCTTCTATGACTGCGTTTTTTTATATATGCGAATATCTTCATGTAACGCCGAAAGATTTTTTTGATACATCATCTGAACAGCCGACTGAAATCCAGCATTTAATAGATAACATTAAAAAATTGGATAAAAATCAGTTATTACACATTTCCGCTATTGTTGAGGATTTGTCAAAGGTATGATTTAAGCATTCAGAATACATTTTAAGCCATAAAAAGGGGCTGTAAAATAAGTCCCTAATATAA
>ENA-UOJE01002404-UOJE01002404.1-human-gut-metagenome-genome-assembly--contig:-C23-NODE-2404-length-14223-cov-5.453416_pt1 | contig 14223 bp, 9 predicted proteins | sample MGYA00242341_ERZ723888 | MGnify/ENA metagenome assembly ERZ723888 | reverse complement strand
TAAAACAACCGAGCGAGTACTGCGTATGAGTATGCTTGAATCGCGCTTGTTCAAGAAAAAAGAAACCGGAACGGAACATTTGCTTCTGGCCATTTTGAAAGAAGAGTTTAATGTTGCGGCAAAGGTGCTGAACGAAGCGGGCATAACGTATCGCAGTATATATAATTACCTGATAAGCGGCACAGGTTTGAAGCACATGGATGATTTTATTGGAAAAGAAGATGCCGAACATTTTGAAGGAATCAGTGATGGCTACACCGATGATGATGAAGACGATGACGATGATTACTCTTCCCGCCGGGAGTCTCCCCGCTCCTCTTCCGGAGCCGGCTCTGCACAACCCAAATCACCGAACGACACGCCTGTATTGGACAACTTCGGTACAGATATGACGCGTGCGGCCGCTGAAAATCGTCTCGATCCGATTGTCGGACGTGAGAAGGAGATCGAACGCTTAGCTCAGATATTGAGCCGTCGCAAAAAGAACAATCCTGTCTTGATCGGTGAGCCAGGTGTCGGCAAATCGGCAATTGTGGAAGGTTTGGCACTGCGTATCATCCAGCGCAAAGTTTCCCGCGTTTTGTTCGACAAACGTGTGATCAGCTTGGATATGGCATCTATCGTGGCTGGAACCAAATATCGCGGTCAGTTTGAAGAACGCATTAAAGCTATTTTAAACGAACTGTCGAAGAACCCGAATATCATTCTGTTTATCGATGAGATCCATACGATCGTCGGTGCAGGTTCCGCTTCAGGTTCAATGGATGCCGCCAATATGCTGAAGCCGGCTCTGGCCCGTGGTGAGATACAATGTATCGGTGCTACGACATTAGATGAATATCGTAAAAAGATCGAGAAAGATGGAGCTTTGGAACGTCGTTTCCAAAAAGTGATCGTCGATCCGACAACAGCGGAAGAAACTTTGCAGATCCTGCAAAATATCAAGGCCCGCTACGAAGAACATCACAATGTGATCTATACGCCCGAAGCCCTGCAAGCTTGTGTAAAACTGACAGAACGTTATATCAGTGACCGCAACTTCCCGGACAAAGCAATTGATGCGTTGGATGAAGCCGGTTCTCGCGTACATATATCTAACATAACGGTTCCGAAAAGCATTGAAGAACTGGAAGCCAAGATCGAGGCAACCAAAACAGAGAAGCTTGCTGCCGTTAAGTCACAAAACTTTGAATTGGCTGCCAGCTTCCGTGACAAGGAACGTCAGTACCTCTTACAGTTGGAAGCAGCCAAAGCCAAATGGGAGCAAGAATTGCAGGAGCATCGCGAAACGGTGGATGAAGATAAGGTGGCTGAAGTTGTAGCCATGATGTCAGGTGTCCCTGTTCAACGTATCGCAAAAGCTGAAAACCTGAAATTACTCGAAATGGCGGAGAACCTAAAGAAGAAAGTAGTCGGCCAGGATGATGCCGTTCAGAAGATCGTAAAAGCAATTCAGCGCAACCGCGTTGGCTTAAAGGATCCGAACAAGCCGATCGGAACATTCATGTTCTTAGGGCCGACAGGTGTCGGTAAGACTCATCTGGCCAAAAAGTTGGCGGAATATCTGTTTGACTCGGCCGACGCTTTGGTCCGTATCGATATGAGCGAGTATCTCGAAAAGTTTGCGGTGTCCCGCCTGATCGGTGCGCCTCCGGGATATGTAGGTTATGAAGAGGGCGGTCAGTTGACCGAGAAGGTCCGCCGTAAGCCCTACTCTGTTGTCTTGTTGGATGAGATCGAGAAAGCGCATCCGGACGTGTTCAACCTGCTGCTGCAAGTCCTGGACGAAGGTCGTCTGACTGACAGTCTTGGCAGACGGATCGACTTTAAGAATACAATTCTGATCATGACGTCTAATATCGGTACACGCCAGTTGAAAGACTTCGGCCGTGGTGTCGGTTTCAGTTCGCAGGCTGCTGGCGAGCCAGATAAGGACTTCTCCCGCAGCGTTATCCAGAAAGCACTGAACAAGGCATTCGCTCCGGAGTTTTTGAACCGTGTGGACGACATCATTATGTTCGATCAATTGGATAAGGAAGCGATCCATAAGATCATTGATATCGAATTGCAAGGTCTTTACAAACGCGTGGCTGGTCTTGGTTATTCTCTGGAACTGACAGACGCCGCCAAAGATTTTGTTGCCACCAAAGGTTATGACATTCAGTTCGGTGCACGTCCGCTGAAGCGTGCCATCCAGAAATATCTGGAAGACGAAATGGCAGAAATGATTATCCGAGCGTCTGTCGGAGAAGGTGATACGATTGTTGTCGACTTCGACAAGGACAAACAGGAGATTGTTACGAATGTAAAGAAAAGCGAGTCTGCTGCCGAAGCTTGATTTTCAAAAATGTGATAGGAGTGCCGCTGTGGTTTTTGCCACAACGGCATTTTTTATGTGATTTGCCATAAATCGAGACTTTTTTCTTAAGTTTGCCTAAACTTTTTATGCTATGACATTCTTCAGATGCCTTTGCTTGCTATTTATTTTATGCTGTTGCAATAGTAAACCGAAAACAGATGCGGGAATGATACGTGTATCAGTTCTGCGTGGTCCTTCCGCCATTGCCTTTGCACACTGGATGAAAGAAACGCCCGTTATCGACGGCAAGCCGCTTTCCGTTCGGATAATCGATTCTCCTGACTTGATGCAAGCTACTCTGATAAAAGGTGAAGCTGATATAGCTGTTTTGCCGATGATCAGTGCTGTCAACCTGTATAATAAAGGCATTCGATATCATCTGGCAGGTTGTCCGATATGGGGTACCCTCTATTTGGCAGGTCGAAGCGACAAAGGTATATCCGGTGAGAACAAATCGGTTTTACATATTTTCGGAGCAGGAACGACACCTGACATTCTTACCCGTTATTATCTCCAGCAACATAAACTTAATTACACATTGAATTATTCATTCACTACCGCACATGAAATCATGCAGGGACTGTTGGCCGGGAAAGTCGATTATGCCGTTTTAGGAGAACCGTTCTTGAGTATTGCGTTGCGGAAAGACAGCACGTTGCAAATATTGGCAGACCTAAACAAGCCAGATTCAGCCTCTTTAGGATTTGCCCAGACAGCCATACTCTATGTGCCTACCTTGAAAAAAAGTAAAGAAACGATAGACAGTCTTTTAAATACTTCTTGCCGTTTTGCCGTAGAGCAGCCGGAACAGGCTATTTGTATATTGGAAAAGGAAAACATTTTTACATTTGGCATGTTGACGCCCGAAAGTATCGAACGTTGTAAGATTGACTATAAAACAGTCTCCGAAGCCCAAGAAAATATACTTCACTTCCTGCAACTGATTGAGCAATATGAACCTAAAGCATTGGGAGGCAAAATGCCCGATGAGCAATTCTATAAATAATCCGGAAAATGAAGAAAAGCATCTTTACGATCCTGTCGATTACAATCCTCATATTGGCCTGGCAACTATTGACCATGCTGGTCCGTTTGCCGGATTTGGTTCCGTCCATACCTCACCTATTTAGCACGCTCGTTGCACTTTTCGCATCCGGTTCGTTCTATCAATCAGTCATGGCGACAGTGTTGCGTGGAACCATCGGGATGTCTATATCGTTAATGGCAGCTATGGGAGTTTCTCTCTTGTTCTACAAATGCGAGTGGATTTATGAACTATTTCGTCCGTTACTGGCCATCATGCGTTCCATTCCGGTCATTTCATTTATACTCTTGGCTTTGATTTTCCTGAATGCGGAAAGTATTCCTTTGATAATCGCTTTTCTGACCATGTTCCCACTCCTTACGGAAAACCTGACGAAAGGAATACGAGGACAGAGGAAAGAGTTTTCGATAATGGCTCGTCAATTTAGGATCGGACGCTGGAACAAGCTGGCACAGGTGGTCTATCCGCAACTGAAGCCATTCCTATACAGCGGTCTTGCATCTGCTTCGGGCTTTGGTTGGCGTGCTATCATAATGGGAGAGGTACTGGCGCAATGTTCGCCCGGTATAGGCGGGGAAATGAAACAGGCACAAGTTTTTATAGCCGTTCCCGAATTGATCGCATGGACGATTATAGCAATTCTGATCAGTTATCTTTTTGATAGAGGAATCAGCTGGTTGGCGAAGCAACGATTCCCTATACATTACAACAAGCATTGCGGTAAACAACCTGTGCCAAAAGGAAATTGCGATATACGGATTCGTGATATTTCATATCGGTATGGTTCGGATACGGTCCTGTCCCACTTCAGCTATACTTTCGAAAAAGGATTCATATATGGCATAACAGCTCCGTCGGGAACCGGCAAAACGACCTTGTTGAACCTGATAGGAAACATTTTAAAACCCGCACAAGGGGAAATCGAAACAGATTTTAAAACCGGAATAGCTTATGTATTCCAGGAACCCGAATTACTCAGCCAGTTGACAATTGCCGAAAATATCGCCTTACCCTTGGCTGCCTATCTGAAAAAAGAAATTGCTTTCGAACAGGCGATTTCAATATTGCAAAAGATGGAGTTGGACGGCTTTGAGAACCGTTTTCCGAATGAACTGAGTTTCGGGCAGCAACAACGAGCAGCGATAGCACGTGCCTTGACTTACCCTTCTCCACTCCTGCTCATGGACGAGCCTTTTAAAGGTTTAGACGAGGCTTTAAGCCGCCGTATTATCAAGCGTATCCGTGAACGGCAAACAGAGAACGGGCAGACGATTCTCTTCACTTCCCATAATCCCGGAGAACTGCATTTGTTTGCAGATAAGACAGTTCGTTTGGATCCAACCAGCCATTAAGAGACTTTTACCGGTGAGCAAGGGATAGTAAACCAAAAAGTAGACTCTTTGCCTTCCTTCGATTCCACTCCTATTTCCCCTTTCAAGATAGAAATGATTGTCTTGCAGATGGAAAGTCCGAGACCTGTTCCCTGTTTGAACATATCCAACTTGACAAAGCGGTCGAATTTAGGTTGACAAAATTCTTGAATTTAAACGTGAATTGCAAATGTTTAGATAAAGAACTCGCCGGCTGGAGCAAAATAAATACCAAACAATTATCTTTGCGATTCAAATATAAAGAAACAACCCATATGGTAACATCATTTCATGCGCTGATTTCCCGTATCCTGAACATTCCTGTCGGACAGGTGGAACGAACCATCGGTCTATTGGGAGAAGGAGCGACAATCCCCTTCATCAGCCGGTACCGCAAAGAGGTGACCGGAGGACTGGATGAAGTCCAGATCGGCAATATCAAAGATCAGTTGGACAAGTTGACCGAACTGAAGAAGAGAAAAGAAAGTATCTTATCCTCCATAGAAGAACAAGGTAAACTGACTCCCGAACTGAAAAAGAGGATCGAGGATTCGTGGGATAGTACCGAAATAGAAGACCTTTATCTGCCTTACAAGCCCAAACGGATCACCAAAGCGGAAATTGCCCGTAAGAAAGGACTCGAACCTCTTGCCAGAATCGTGATGATGCAAAACGAAAGAGACTTGCCAGCCCGCGTGGCAGCCTTTATCAAAGGGGAAGTGAAGAACGCTGAAGAAGCGTTGCAAGGGGCACGCGACATCATCGCTGAATGGGTGAATGAGAACGAAGAGGCCCGCAATGTCGTCCGGAATTCTTTCTCACACACGGCAGTCATCACGTCCAAAGTCATCAAAGGAAAAGAGGAAGAGGGTGCTAAATACCTCGATTATTTCGAATTCAGTGAGACTCTGAACCGTATAAGTTCACATCGTCTGTTGGCCCTGCGCCGAGGTGAAACGGAAGGTATCCTGCGTGTAAGCATTTCTCCCGACACGACGGGCTGCCTGGACCGGTTGAAACGCCGTTTCGTGAAGGGACGGGGCGAAACATCCGACCAAGTATCGATAGCTGTAGACGATTCTTTCAAGCGCCTGCTGAAACCTTCCATCGAAACCGAATTTGCTAATTTGAGTAAGGCAAAAGCTGACGAAGAAGCGATCCGTGTATTTACCGAAAACCTGCGCCAGTTGTTGTTGGCTCCGCCATTGGGACAAAAACGTGTGTTGGGTGTCGATCCCGGTTATCGTACTGGTTGTAAACTGGTTTGCCTCGACGCGCAGGGGGCATTGTTACATAATGAAGCGATCTATCCTCACCCGCCCCAGAACGAAAAAAGCAAAGCGGCAGCCAAAATCGCACAATTGGTCGCCACATACGCCATTGACACCATCGCTATCGGGAACGGGACAGCAAGCCGCGAGACGGAACAGTTCATTACCAATATCCGCTATGATCGCAAAGTACAAGTGTTCGTGGTCAGTGAGAACGGAGCATCCATCTATTCCGCATCCAAGATAGCCCGCGACGAGTTTCCCGAATATGACGTGACGGTCCGTGGTGCCGTCAGTATCGGCCGTCGCTTGATGGACCCGCTTGCCGAGTTGGTCAAGATTGATCCGAAAAGCATCGGTGTCGGGCAATACCAGCATGATGTCGAGCAGGGTGCCCTGAAAAAGAGCCTCGACCAGACGGTGGAAAGCTGTGTAAACTTAGTCGGCGTGAATGTCAATACGGCAAGCAAGCACCTATTGACCTATATTTCCGGATTGGGCCCGACGCTAGCACAGAACATCGTCGACTACCGAACCGAACACGGACCTTTCCAGTCTCGTCGCGAACTCCTGAAAGTACCCCGCATGGGAGAAAAGGCTTTTGAACAAAGTGCTGGTTTCCTTCGTATCCAAGATGGTAAGAACCCATTGGACAACTCGGCCGTCCATCCGGAAAGTTATCCGATCGTCGAACTGATGGCAAAGGACTTGAAATGTACTGTCACCGAACTGATCAGCAATAAAGAACTGAAGAAAAAGCTCGACTTGAAAAAATACGTCACGGACAAAGTCGGAATGCCGACTTTGTTGGATATTATGGAAGAACTGGATAAGCCGGGACGCGATCCTCGCCAGACCATCCAAGTATTTTCTTTCGATCCAACGGTGAAGACGATCGAAGACCTGAAAGAAGGGCAAGTGCTGCCGGGCATCGTCACCAACATCACGAATTTCGGATGTTTTGTCGATGTCGGCATCAAGGAGAATGGGCTGGTTCATATTTCCGAATTGGCAGACCGTTTTATCAGTGATCCGACACAAGTCGTCTCGATCCATCAACATGTGAAAGTAAAAGTGTTAAGCGTCGACCTCGTTCGCAAACGGGTTCAGCTTTCTATGAAAGGAATAGAAGAAACAGTTTCTTAATAGCGATGAAAATTAACAAAACAAACGTAGCACGCCTGCTGGACAAAGCCAAAGTGGCTTACCAGCTGGTTCCTTATGAAGTAGATGAAAACGATCTGAGTGCGACACACGTCGCCGACCAGTTAGGCGAGAATGTCGCGCAGGTATTCAAGACGCTTGTCCTCCACGGCGACAAAAGCGGCTACTTCGTCTGTGTCATTCCCGGCGCCGACGAGGTCGATCTGAAAAAGGCCGCTAAAGTCTCCGGCACCAAAAGTTGTGAAATGATCCCGGTCATAGAACTCGTCCCCCTCACCGGCTACATCCGTGGCGGCTGCTCCCCCATCGGCATGAAAAAGCATTTCCCGACCTACATCCACCACACCGCCGGACAATTCGATCACATTTATGTCAGTGCCGGACAACGGGGCTTGCAGATACGGATCGCTCCGGGAGATTTGATTCGGGAGGCACGAGCGGAGGTGGCGGATGTCATACGTGAAATATGAATCAATACTGTATATCGAAACGCTTCTACGTTATTTTCAATACGTCCACAAAGATCGTGTTTTTGAATGATTAAGCAAATAAATCTCGAACCCCCGTCACACCCCTGCAAACCCATTTCAAGAAATCCTGAAGCCGTTTTTCACCGTGCAGGGCGGTCTCAAGAAATCTTGAAATGGGTTTGCACCTTTGAAAAGCCGTTTTGAGAAATCTTGAAACGACTTTTCTCCATTCAAAAACGGCTTTAAGATTTCTTGAAGATATTTTTCACCGTTGGAACGGCATTTCAAGGTTTCTTGAAGACTTTTCCGGACAATAAAAGCAGAAACCAATGCTAAATCAATAATTATTGTCTACCTTGCAGGACAATTTAAACATTTAATTACGAATGCCTATGGGAACATACACGAAAATCAAAGTAATCATGCTTTACACACTCAATAACGCCGAGTACCTGGCCTATATGAACTCCGTACTCGCTTTGCTCCCTCCCCCATCGGGCGGCGAGGAAGACCGTCCGGATGAACTCTCTTTGGACAAAGAAGTGCGAGCATCAGGAGCTCCGGACATCGGTCTGTCAAAAGAGTTTGTCAATGCAATGGAAAAGGACGTGCTTGCCCTGGCAGACGTTGTGGATGAAAGCCGTATCTCGCAGGAAACGGAAAAAGCCGAATTACACGAAAAGAATCGGGATAATTTAGTTGTTTACATCACGACACGTATCTCCCGTGCCGGAACATTGCCACTTGAGGCTGAAAGAGATGCAGGAAAATATTTATACAAGGTCATCAAGCCTTATATCGGTATCGCCCGTCTCCCGGTAGCACAGGAAAGTGCCAAGATACAAGGGTTTTTGATCGATTTGAGAAAGGACGAAAACATCTCCTATGTGGAGACGCTCGGACTGGCGGCTTATTTGGACGAACTCGAAAAGGAGAACAACGCCTATATCAGCCTGACGAGCCAACGGACACAGAACCGGGCAGCCAACAAGAAGGAAAGCGGTGCGGTTCTGCGCGAGCGGATCGACGGATATTATGAAGATCTGGTCATGCTGGCACAATCCTACAGCGTTGCCGTACCTTCGGAGGCGGCAACGGCATTTGTCAACAACCTGAACCAACTGATCACCGAAACGACCACTGCCAACAACCAGCGAAAGAAAAGATCAGGGTCAAACGGCAACGGGGCTGACGATTCCGAACGTCCCGGAGAACTGTCTGTTTAAACAAAAAAAGAGCCGAGACTGGTAATTTTTACCGATCTCGGCTCTTTTCTTCTTTCTTTAATTTTATACACCTAAGACGATATCAGCATCGATATTCAATTTTCGGCTGATCTCACGAGCAACTTTCAAAGTCGGCTCGCGTTTCTTATTTAATCTTTAGAACTTCCGGAACGTATATGTTTTCCCCTCGCGGCTTAAGATCAGTTGCTTGGATTCCAGTTTATCGATTGTATAGGTTTGTTTGGAAGAATCCCAATCGGTATAGGGCAGGAATTTACTGATCGGCCCCGGATTGTTCTCCAATTCCAGCAGCAATGTTTTTTCACCTTCCAACGTGTTGTAGCCATATTGATGGCGGAAAGAGTCGATTTCCGTAACGTACACCTGGTACATAAACAAAGAATGTTCAAAATTAAAATAAACCGTATCGACATTCTGCACGTTACCGCTTGCTTCTACCTTCTGTAATTGCCATTTACCGAACAACTTGGATTCCGTGTCCTTGCTGCACGAGACGAACAGGATCACACAAAATGCTATCAATATATTTCTAACCATACTCTTTTTTCTGCTTAAATCGGACATCAAAGGAAAGGAAATAATTTCAATTTTGTATATTTGTCACCACTTTATTATGTGTTTTTAATTTTACAGACATTCTATGAGACAAATGAAACAATTTGTAATACTGCTTTCAGCTGTATTAGCTTTTTCTTCCTGCGTACACAAAGTGCAGAAGGAACAACAGGAAAAGAGTATCGTGCATACCAATCCCCTTCCCGTAAAGTTTGGTGATCCTTATGTACTGCTGGCTTCGGACGGCATATACTACATGTATGGAACAGGCGGAGGTGCTGTCGACGGCTTCAGTGTGTATTCCTCCCCCGACATGGTAAACTGGAAAGCCGAAGGACAGGTATTCCGGGGCAACATTCCGGGATCATGGGGAGTCGCCAACTTCTGGGCGCCGGAGGTGTACGAACGTGGTGGCAAGTTCTATATGCTGTACAGTGCCGACTGGAAAGAAAATCCGACTAACGAATTGGAAAATTTCCGTATCGGAGTGGCCGTTGCCGACAAGCCGACAGGACCTTTCAAGGAATTATCTGACAAACCTTTGTTCGATCCGGGCTATCCGGTTATCGACGGGAACCTGATCGACGACGAGGATGGACGGACCTACCTGTATTTTTCCCGTTGTTGCTACAAACATCCGGTGGAAAGCGAAATTGCCGAAAAGGCTAAAAAAGAAGGGAAGTTCGACGAGATAGAGGAAAGCTGGATATATGGCATCGAGGTAAAGCCGGATTTGACAGAAGTGATCGGTGAACCGGTCCTGCTGCTCCGTCCGCCAGTAAAACTGGACGACACGCAATCCGAATGGGAAAGCCGCTCCGTTACTTCCGGTGAGATCAACCGCCGTTGGACGGAAGGTCCTTATACATTGAAAAAAGGCGATACCTACTATATGATGTATTCGGCCAACTATTATAAAGGAAAGAATTATGCTGTCGGCTATGCAACAGCAAAAAGTCCGCTCGGTCCGTTTGTCAAATCGAACGATAATCCTGTGCTACAAAAGAACGTGGAGCAGGGAGGCATCGTTACCGGTACGGGGCATAACAGCGTGACCTGGTCGAAAGACGGCAAGCAGATGTATTGCGTTTATCACGGTTACACCCAGAAAACAGGAAACGAGCGAGTTGTCTTTATCGACAAGATGGGAATCGATGAGAACGGCAAGCTCTATGTGGACGGACCGAACGCGGAGTAAATTAAGAATTAAGAATTAAAAATTAAGAATTAAAAAATTACGGTCGATGATATTTTTTAATTCTTAATTTTTAATTCTTAATTTACAAAGTTCCCTTTGTACTCGGCAGTTCATACCTGTAGATGTCGCGGCGGATAGCCATCTTGATGGAGCGGGCTAAAGCCTTGAAGATACCTTCGATCTTATGGTGCTCGTTTGTGCCTTCCGCTTTAATGTTCAGGTTCATGCGGGCGGCATCGCTCAGGCTTTTAAAGAAATGCAAGAACATTTCGGTCGGCATATCCCCTACTTTCTCACGGTGAAAGGCTGCATCCCAGACTAACCAGGGACGTCCGCCGAAATCAAGCGCCACACTGCACAGACAATCGTCCATCGGCAGGCAGTAACCGTAGCGTTCGATCCCCCTCTTGTCGCCTAAAGCCTTTAACAAAGCTTCTCCAAGCGCAATAGCCGTATCCTCTATCGTATGATGTTCGTCTACTTCCAGATCTCCTTTCACCCGTACCGTCAAATCGATACCCGAATGTTTTCCGATCTGGTCGAGCATATGGTCGAAGAAGCCGAGACCGGTGGAAATCTCCGTCCGCCCATGTCCGTCCAGGTTCACTTCCACAAAAATATCCGTCTCCTTTGTCGTACGTCGGATAGTGGCCCGGCGTTCTCCGGCAAAAAGATATTCCGTGATCCGGTCCCAATCGTCTGTAATCAGGATGGGAGAAATAGCCGTATTCTCCGTGAGCAACTGTCGCGCTTCGTCGTCATCCGGACGAAGCCATATCCCTTTTGCCCCTAAATTGGCTGCCAGCTGCATATCCGTCAGCCGGTCACCTATCACATAACTGTTTGCCAGGTCATATTCGCCGGACAGATAGCGGCCTAACATACCTGTACGGGGTTTCCGGTTCGGAGAGTTTTCTTCCGGAAAAGAACGGTCGATCAGGATATCGTCGAAACGGATCCCCTCGCCTTCCAAGGTCTTCAACATCTTGTCGTGTGCCGGCCAGAAAGTGTCTTCTGGAAAGGAATCCGTACCCAAACCGTCCTGGTTCGTCACCATCACAAACTCGAAATCCAACTGTTTACGGATAAAGTACAGGTTACGGAATACCTTCGGATAAAACACTAACTTCTCCAAGCTGTCCAGCTGATAGTCCACCGGCGGCTCTATCACAAGCGTTCCGTCCCGGTCTATAAATAAGGCTCTTTTCATTTCATAAATCTTTACATTTTTTTAAGCGCTTCGAGCAAAGCATCGTTTTCATCCGACTTGCCGACCGTGATGCGAAGGCAGCCGTTACACATGGTCACATTTGTCCGGTTACGGACGATAATACCCTGTCTGACCAGATTTTTATAGATCGTATCGGCATTCGTCACTTCGACCAGGATAAAATTTGCATCCGTAGGATAAATCTTGCGCACGCAGTTCAACTCCGGCAATGCAGCTTGCAGACGAATCCGCTCGGAAAGGATCGAACGAAGCTGTTTTTCCATCTGTTCCTTGTTTTCAAGCATATACAAGGCACGTTCCTGAGTCAGCAGATTTACATTGTACGGATATTTGATCTTATTGAGGATCGCAATGATTTCGGGAGAAGCAAAAGCCATTCCCAACCGGATTCCGGCAGCCCCCCACGCTTTGGACATGGTTTGCAGGACGATCAGATTCGGGAATTTATCCAACTCGCCTAAGAAAGAAGGCTCGATGGAGAAATCGACATAAGCCTCGTCAATCACAACGATCCCCTGGAATGTATTCAATACTTTGTAAAGGCGGTCACGGCTCAGATTATTTCCCGTCGGGTTGTTGGGAGAACACAGGAATATCACCTTCACCCAGTCGTTTGCCGCTTCCAGAAGGCTGTCGGTATCCAGGTCGAATTTTTCGTCCAGCTTGATCTTCCGGAACTCTACGTTATTGACATTGGCCGCGACTTCATACATGCCGTAGGAAGGTGCGATGCTTACGATGCTGTCGATAGACGGTTCGCAAAACGCACGGATAATCAGATCGATCGGTTCGTCACTTCCGTTCCCCAGAAAGATAGACTCGCGTTTCACCCCTTTGATCTCCGCAATCTTCTTCTTCAGTTCCCATTGCAAAGGATCGGGATAGCGGTTGTACGGTCTGTTAAACGGGTTTTCGTTTGCATCCAGGAAAACGGAGGCATTACCTTGAAACTCATCTCTGGCAGACGAATAGGGCTTCATGTTCCAGACATTGGGTCTGACTAAATCTTTTAAGTTTTTCATAATGTGTTCAATCTGATTGTTACTGCATTCTTGTGCGCATCCAGCTGCTCGTTGGCCGCCATTGTCCGGATCGTCCCGCCCAACAGCCGGATGCCGTCGGCCGTGATCTCCTGGAACGTGATCTTCTTGATGAAGCTGTCCAAGTTCACACCACTGTAGGCTTTTGCATATCCGTTGGTCGGCAACGTATGGTTCGTACCGGAAGCGTAGTCGCCAGCGCTTTCCGGCGTATAGGGTCCCATGAAGACACTGCCTGCATTTTCGACCTGCCTGGCAATATCTGCATAATCGGTCGTCTGGATAATCAGATGCTCCGGAGCGTACAGGTTGGTGAAGTCGATCACTTCCTGTTTATCCTTCAGCACGATAAGACGGCTGTGGCTCAACGATTTTTCCGTGATCTCCTTACGGGGCAGCCGGTCCAGCTGTTCCCGGATCGCTTGCATGACCGGTTCGACGATGCTTTCGGATGCCGTCACCAGCATGGCCTGGCTGTCCACTCCATGTTCCGCCTGGGAAAGGAAATCTGCGGCGATAAAGGCGGGATTGGCCGATTCGTCTGCAATCACTTCCACTTCGGAAGGACCGGCAGGCATGTCGATGGCCACCTCTTTCAGGCTGACCAACTGTTTGGCCGCCGTCACATACTGGTTACCGGGACCGAATATCTTATAGACCTTCGGAACCGATTCCGTTCCGTAAGCCATCGCCGCTATGGCCTGGATACCTCCTGCCTTGAATATCTTGCTGACGCCTGCCGTTTCCGCGGCAAACAGGATGGCGGGGTGTACCTTTCCATCCCTGCCCGGAGGCGTACAAAGCACGATTTCCTTACAGCCGGCAATACGTGCCGGGACAGCCAACATCAGGACGGTAGAGAAAAGAGGAGCCGTTCCGCCGGGAATGTATAAACCGACTTTTTCTATCGCTACCGCTTTCTGCCAACAGGTGACACCGGGTGTCGTCTCCACCTTCTTTCCCATAAAACGCTGTGAGGCGTGAAATATCTCTATATTATTCTTTGCTTGACGGATAGCTTGCTTCAGCTCTTCAGGTACGAGCTCCTTCGCTTCCGCTAATTCCTGTTCTGAAACCTGCAACCTTTTGAAGGTAGCGGGATCTATCTTGTCGAACTTCTCCTCATACCGGATAACGGCGGCATCTCCTCCCTTCCGGACTTCATCCAGCACCGTACGGACCGTATCGAACAATGCCGTGACATCCAGTGCCGGACGCTGGGCCAATGAGGCCCATTCTTCTCTTGATGGATATTTGATTACTTCCACTTTAT
>ENA-UOJE01002398-UOJE01002398.1-human-gut-metagenome-genome-assembly--contig:-C23-NODE-2398-length-14238-cov-80.020306_pt1 | contig 14238 bp, 12 predicted proteins | sample MGYA00242341_ERZ723888 | MGnify/ENA metagenome assembly ERZ723888 | reverse complement strand
CGACCAGATTTTACTCATGTGCGCCGCCCTGTCGGACAGCTTTGTTAGATTACCACGCTTGGAATCATTTGTCAACGGCTAATTTCGTCTTTTGTCTACTCCGAATAGAACCGTTCTTATTATCAGCTCTACTTATGTATTATCCCCGTTTTCCCGCGTCTAAACCTTCCAAAAACACTTCATTGGCCGCCGGGCGCGCATAGACCTCCTCCAGCTCGCTCTTGTGATACAGATACCCCGCGTCGTCGAAATATTTCGCTTCCGCAGGACAGCCCTTCACACAGGCGCAGCACTTGATGCAGATCCCCGTCACCTGCGACACATCCGCCGGGTCGATGCTTCCCATGGGGCACCGCGCCGCGCACAGCCCGCAGCCGCCGCACCTGTCCATATCCGTTTTCGGCTTCACCTTCAGGATGTTGATGGGGTTCCCGTGCCGGTCGCGGGGCGTATAGTAGGGTCGGATCGGCGTCTCACCCCAGACGGCCACCGGCTCCGCAGGCGCAGCCGTCAGCGCCGTCACCTTCTCCGCTGCGCGGCGCGCAAAAGCATCCATCTCCGCCAGATCGTCCCCGTTGGGACGCCCCGCGCCCAGCGTGCGGGAGAAGGCGTGCTCGCCCACGAACGCGCCGCCGGCCACCGGCATGAATCCATCCTCCGTCAGGATATTCCGCAGCTCGATCAGTCCATCGTCAAAGTTCCGGTTGCCGAACAGTACCACCGGCACCGCCAGTGCGCCGCCGCCGTGCAGCTGCTTCGTCAAGTAGGGCAGCAGCACGTTGGGCACACGCCCGGCGTACACCGGTACGCCCAGCACCGCCAGCTCCTCCGCGTTAAACCGCAGCTCCCGCTGCCGCGCCGCCGGGGTGGTAAAATCGTATACCGCCAACTCCGCGTCCAGCGCCTGTGCCATGCCCGCCGCGATGCGCCGCACCGTCTTTTCCGTGGTGCCGGTGCCGCTGAAATATACCGCCCATACCTTTTTGATACGCATTTCCGTTCCCTCCATGCGCAGACAGCCGCCCTGCGGCGGCCGTCTGTTCTGTTTTTACAGCTGGAAGTCCTCTTCGCTCAGCCCCGCTGTCTCCAGCTTCATCGGACGGGGCGGTACCCGCTTCAGCGGATCGTATTTGAACGCGCTGCACCGATCCTCCGGCAGCACGATGCCCCGCTTGACGCAGGCCACCTTGTCGTCGCTGATGCGGCTGCCCCGCGCGCAGTAGGCGCATCGGGGGTCTATATCCTTGCGAAACAGCATACCGCTCACCTCACAATGTGTACAGCTGCACCGCGCCGTCCTTGGCGGTGGCGCCGATCTGCGTGATGGGATGCTCGAAGGCGTCGATGATCTTCGCCGCCATGGGATCCTCCAGCTCCTTCTGGATCAGCCGCCGCAGGTTCCGCGCGCCGTAGGTCAGGGAATAGGACTTCTCCGCCAGATAGTCCACCAGCGCGTCGTCGTACCGGAACTGATAGCCCTTCTCGCCCAGCGACGCTTTCAGCGCTTCCAGCATGATCCGCGCGATGCCGCAGAAATTCTCCTTCGTCAGGTGGTTAAAGCACACGATCTCGTCCACACGGTTCAGGAACTCCGGCCGCAGGAAGTCCTGCAGCGCCTTCATGATGCGCTCCTTCCCCTGGTCGTCGGCGCTGCCGCCGAAGCCCACCGCGCCGGATGCCTTGTTGTCCGACCCGGCGTTGGAGGTCATGACGATGACCGTGTTTTCAAAATTCACCTTCCGCCCGTGGGCGTCGGTGATCTGCCCATCGTCCAGAATTTGCAGCAGCACATTCAGCACATCCGGGTGCGCCTTCTCGATCTCGTCGAACAGCACCACGGAGTAGGGCTTGCGCCGGATCTTCTCCGTCAGCTGCCCCGCCTCGTCATAGCCCACATAGCCCGGAGGACTGCCCACGATCCGGGACACGGAGTGCTTCTCCATAAACTCGGACATATCCAGCCGGATCAGGCTCTCCGGCGCGTTGAACAGATCGTCCGCCAGCTGCTTCACCAGCTCCGTCTTGCCCACACCGGTGGGCCCCACGAAGATAAAGCTCACCGGCTTGTGCTTGGGGGAGATGCCCACCCGGTTGCGGCGGATGGCGGCGGACACGGCGGCAATGGCCTCGTCCTGCCCCACCACATGGGCGCGCAGCCGCTGATCCAGCTCGGCCAGCCGCTTGAACTCCTCCTCTTTGATCTTGCTGGCCGGGATCTTCGTCCACATCTCGATCACGCGGGCGATGTTCTCCATGGTCAGCTCCGGCATACCCTTGGCACGGATGGCGTTCAGCTCCTCCGTCACCCGCAGCTCCTGGCTGCGCAGCTCCGCGATGCGCTCATACCGCCGGTCAAGCTCCTGCTCGGTGAACTGCTGGCCGTCCACCGGCTGCGCCGACATCAGGCTCTCCCGCTCGAAGGTCAGATTTTCCAGCTCGCGCTCCAGCTCCATCCGCCGGTTGATCTCCGGGTCGTGGAGGTTCCGGTCGGAGCACGCCTCGTCGATCAGGTCGATGGCCTTGTCCGGCAAATAGCGGTCGGTGATATAGCGCTCCGACAGCACCACCGCCTGCCGCAGCACCCCCTGCGGGATGGCCACGCCGTGGAACTGCTCGTAGTAGTGAGCGATACCCTGCAATATCTTCAGCGTATCCTCCATATTCGGTTCGTTCACCGTCACCGGCTGGAACCGGCGCTCCAGCGCCGTGTCCTTCTCGATATGCTTGCGGTACTCGTTGAATGTGGTGGCGCCGATGACCTGTATCTCGCCCCGGCTGAGGGCGGGCTTGAGGATGTTGGCGGCGTTCATGCTGCCCTCGGCGTCCCCTGCGCCCACGATGTTGTGTACCTCGTCGATCACAAGGATCACGTTCCCGGCCTTGCGGATCTCCTCGATCAGGCCCTTCATCCGGCTCTCGAACTGCCCGCGGAACTGGGTGCCCGCCACCAGCGCCGTCAGATCAAGGAGATAGACCTCCTTGTCCCGCAGCTTGAAGGGCACCTCGCCCGCCGCGATGCGCTGCGCCAGCCCCTCGGCGATGGCGGTCTTGCCCACGCCCGGCTCACCGATCAGGCAGGGGTTGTTCTTCTGGCGGCGGTTCAGGATCTGCACCACCCGCTCGATCTCCTGCTCCCGGCCGATCACGGCGTCCAGCTTGCCCTCCCGGGCGCGCTGGCTCAGGTTGATGCAGTAGTTGTCCAGGAATTTCCGCTTTTTCTCCGTCTTGCGCCCGGCGGACTGCCCTGCGCCGCCGCTCTGGGTCGGCTGCTGCTCGGCCGGGGGATTGGCATTGTTGTTGAACAGGCGGTTCAGGAACGGGAACGTGGCGGTCTTGCCGCTCTCCTCGTCGTCCTCGTCCCCCTCGTCATTCACCGTGTCCAGCTCCTCTGCGCCGCCGAAGGCCTGCATCATCTCGCTGTTGATGTTCTCCAGATCCTCCGGCGTGATGCCCATCCGCTTCATCATGTCCTCCACCTGCGGCAGCCCCAGCTTGGCGGCGCATTGCAGGCAGAGTCCCTCGTTGACCATCTCGTTTTTCTCGTTCATCCGGGAGATGAACACCACAGCCACGTTTTTCTTACATTTGGAACAAAGAGTCGGTTGCATGGTTTTCCTCCGTTATCTCTTATACAATACATTATGTATTATAGCCGTTTTCACAGCTTTGCGATCAGATCGATAGGGCTGTTCCGGGCGAAGAATTTCAACAGCACCGTTTTGTCCACCAGCTCCGGTGTGACCAGCAGCTGTAATTTTTGCAGCACCCACACCGCCAGAAACACCAGCAGCGCGCCCTTCACCAGCCCCAGCGCCCCGCCCAGCAGGGCGTTGACGCCGTGTACCACCGGCAGCTTTGTAAACAGGTGCAGCGGCGAGAGCGCCAGCCGCAGCACCACCAACAGCAGCAAAAACGACACCACATACACCTCCGCGTAGGCCGCGGAGCGCAGTGCCGTGGACACCACAGCGCTCAGCAGTGTCTCGCCCGCCTGCTGCGCCTTCTGCACGGCGCTGTCCACCAGCTTCGACAGGGTATCCCCCTCGAAGCCGAAGGCCGCCAGCATCTCGCCGGCGTCGCTGGTATTGCCCTGTGCCGTCAGCCGCTGCTCCAGCTTTTCCGTCAGCACCGGCTCCAGCCATCTGGCCGCCGGCTCCGCCAGCTTCCCGGCGATCCAGCCTGCCAACAGCAGCGCCGCCACCACCACCAATATCCGGGTCAGCGCCTGCACGAAGCCCTGCCGCCAGCCCATGACCAGCGCGATCAGCAGCACCGCCGCCAGCGCCAGATCCACAAATACCCCTACATTGCTCATAACTTCACCTCTTTCGCGTTCTCCGCGCTCCACGCTTACGGCAGGTACAGGCTGGCCGCCGTACTGCCCGCCAGCACCGCGGAGCCGTCGCTCCGCATCAGCACCTCCCGTGCCTGACTGACCTCCTCCAGCTGGGCGCACAGCGCCAGCTGCCTGTCGTAGATATACAGCTCCTCGCCGGTGAGCACCGCCACATACCGCCCGGCGGCGGACAGGCTGCTCACCTCCGCGTCCAGCTCCAGCGACGCCAGCTCCCTGCCGTCGTCGCCCACCGTCACCACCCGGTGCTGGGTGCCGGTGCGATAGCGCCCCAGCAGCACGGCGGCATAGCCGTCCTCGCTGACGCTTACCCGGCGCAGATAGTCCCCTCCGTAGTCGTAGGCGGCGGTCATCACGCCGTCCGTGCCGATAAAGCACAGCTGCTCCTCCGTCACGGCGCAGAAGCCGCTGCCCGCGGCGGTCAGATCGTATACCACGCTGCCCCGCAGCGTGCACTTCCCCGCTTCCTTGTCGCTGTTCACATGATAGAACACCACATAGCTGGCGAACACGCCGTTCTCCTGCCCCATGGTCACTGCCGCCAGCGTCCGGCTGTCGGCAGACAGCGCCGCCGTCATCACGAACCGATCCGCCGACCGGTAGGCGAACACCGCCTGCCCGTCCGCGTCGTACACTCGCACGGTGGCTTTATAGCCGCTTTCGCTGCTCACCACCGTCAGCCAGCCCTTCTGGTTCAGGGACGCGCTGAGCACCTCTCCGGCGCAGTCCAGCGTGTACACCAGCCCCTTGTCCGACAGCACATACACCGCCGTGCCGCCCACGTCATAGGCCACGGCGCGGCCGCCTTGCGCCTGCAGCGCCGGGGTCTGGAACTTCACCGCCTCGTCGTACACCGCCCTGTTTTTCTCGTCCAGCACCGCGATCTGGTGCATGGACACGGAGACAAGGCTGCCCTCCAGCGACGCGAACCGCCCCGACTGGTCGCTGCTGTACCGGTACAGCTGGGCGCAGCCGTTCTCGTCCTTCACCGCCTTGGCGTAGATGATGCTGCGCCGCAGGCCGTCAAAGCCGCTCCGATCCAGCAGCACCGCCGCCGTCACCGCGCCGACGGCCAGCACCGCCACGATCAGCAGCGCCAGCAGCGGCTTGCGCTTACTTCTCTTCGCCACGCGGCGGGGCTGCTCCTCCTGGGGGTTGCCCAGCGTGAACTCTTTCCAGTTGTTGGTGTTGTTATCCATTCAGCCGTTCATCCTCATACCACACGCGGGTGAGATACAGTCCGCCCGGCGGCGCCGTGGGCCCCGCCAGCGTCCGGTTCCCGGAGTCCAGTATCTCCGGGATGTCCTCCGGCGTCAGCTTTCCCTCCGCCGCGTACAGCACCGTGCCCGTGATGGCACGTACCATATTATACAGAAATCCGTCCGCGCATACCTTCAGCTCCAGCAGCTCTCCGTTCCGCGTCACCCGGCAGTAGTGGATGGTGCGCACGGTGCTGCGCACATTGGTGCCCACGCTGCGCACCGCGGCGAAATCATGGGTGCCCTCGAACATCCGGGCGGCGCGATCCATCAGCGCCTCGTCCAGCTTCTTGGGATAGAAATACGCCCGGTGTACATAGAACGGGTTCTTGATCCGGGAGTTATAGATGCGGTAGGTGTACTCCTTTTTGATGCACGAGCCGATGGCGTTGAAGTCCTCCGCCACCTCATAGGCCGCCTTCACCACGATGTCCTCCGGTATGTGGGTGTTCACCGCGAAGGGCAGCCGCTCCACCGGGATCCGCGATTCCGTGCGGAAATTGGCCACATAGTGCTCCGCGTGCACGCCGGCGTCCGTCCGGCCGCAGCCCGTCACCTTCACCGGATGACCGCACACCATGGACAGTCCCTTCTCCAGCGTCTGTGCCACGGAGATCTCCGTTTTCTGCACCTGCCAGCCGTGATAGGCGGTGCCGTTATACATCAGTATCAGCGCGATGTTCCGCATCCGCACCGCCTCCTTTTTCTCAGAATCCGAATTTCTTCAGCACGATGATGCCCGCCGTCAGCACGACAAAGCCCGCCAGCACCGCATAGTCCGCCGCCTTATAGCGCAGCACCCGCAGCGCCGTCCGTCCCTCGCCGCCGTGATAGCACCGGCACTCCATGGCCGTGGCCAGCTCGTCGGCGCGGCGGAACGCGCTGATGAACAGCGGCACCAGGATCGGCACCAGCGCCTTGGCGCGCTGGAAGATATTCCCCGTCTCAAAGTCCGCGCCCCGTGCCTTCTGCGCCGACATGATCTTGTCCGTCTCCTCGATCAGCGTGGGGATGAACCGCAGGGCGATGGACATCATCATGGCCAGCTCGTGAACGGGCAGCTTCAGCTTCTTCAGCGGCCCCAGCAGGTTCTCCATGGCGTCCGTCAGGGCAATGGGGCTGGTGGTGTACGTCATCAGGAACGTGCCCATGATGAGCAGAATGATCCGCAGCACCATCTGCACGGCAGCAATAATGCCCTCCCATGTGATGCTCCGCAGCAGCCACACGTCCGCCACCGGCGTACCGGCGGTAAAGAACATGTTCATGATGGCCGTGAACGCCACCACGAAATACACTGGCTTCAGCCCCTTGGTCAGCGACTTGAACGGCACCTTCGACACCAGCACCGACACCGTCAGCACCGCGATCATGATCCCGTAGGTCAGCACGCTTTTGGCGCTGAACAGCGCCACGATATAGAGAATGACGCACAAAAGCTTTGTCCGGGGATCCAGCCGGTGTACCGGCGTGTCCGCCGGGAAAAACTGTCCCAGCGTGATATCCTTCAGCATGCCCCGGCACCCCCTCTCAGCGCCAGCAGCCGCTGCTCCAGCGCCTCCACGGTATACACCGCCGGGTCGATATCCAGTCCCCGCGCCCGCAGCGCGGCGGCCACCTTCGTCACCTGGGGCACGTCCAGCCCCACCTGCTCCAGCTCGTGGGCGCGGGCGAACACCTGCTCCGGCGTGCCCTGCATCAGCACCCGCCCGTCGGACAGCACGGCGATGCGCTCCACGTTCCGGGCGATCTCCTCCATGCTGTGGCTCACCAGCACCACCGCCGCGCCCTTGGCACGATGATAGGCCTGTATCTGGGCGAGAATGGCGTCCCGCCCCTGGGGATCAAGCCCCGCCGTGGGCTCGTCCAGCACCAGCACCTTCGGCTCCATGGCGATCACGCCGGCGATGGCCACCCGGCGCTTCTGCCCGCCGGACAGCTCAAAGGGCGACTTATCCAGCAGCTCCGCGTCCAGCCCCACAAAGGCCGCCGCGTCCCGCACACGCCGGTCGATCTCCCCGCTGTTCAGCCCCATGTTCTTCGGACCGAAGGCGATGTCCTTGTACACCGTCTCCTCGAACAGCTGGTACTCCGGGTACTGGAACACCAGCCCCACCTTGAACCGCACGTCCCGTATTTTCTTCGGCTCCGCCCATATATCCTTCCCCTCCAGCAGGATGCGGCCGGAGGTGGGCTGCAAAAGCCCGTTGAGATGCTGTATCAGCGTGGACTTGCCGGAGCCGGTGTGTCCGATGATACCCAAAAATTCTCCCTTGCCCACCGTCAGGCTCAGCCCCTCCACGGCGCTGCGCTGAAACGGCGTTCCCGCCGAATAGGTGTGGGTCAGGTTCTCTATCTGCAAGATCGGTTCCAATGTTACTTCCCTTCCGCCCCGCCGAAGGCGCGGCAAATGGTATCGGCGCACTCGTCCACCGTCAGACCGGTCAGCGGCACGTCCATTCCTGCCTCCCGCAGCAGGTGCAGCAGCTCCACCGTGTCCGGCGCCGCCAGACCCAGCTCATGGAGCCTGTCCACTTGGGCGAACACGTCATGGGGCGCGCCGTCCATGGCCACCTGTCCGTCGTTCATGACGATGACCCGGTCGGCGCTCTCCGCCTCGGCCATGTGGTGGGTGATGAGCACCACGGTGATGCCCCCCTCCCGGTTCAGCCGCCGCACGGTGTCGATGACCTCCCGCCGTCCCGCGGGATCCAGCATAGCCGTGGCCTCGTCCAGCACGATGCACTCCGGCTCCATGGCCAGAATGCCCGCGATGGCGATGCGCTGCTTCTGTCCGCCGGACAGCAGGTGCGGCGCGTGGCGGGCGAACTGCTCCATGCCCACCGCCGCCAGTGCGTCGTCCACCCGCCGGCGTATCTCCGCCGTGGGCACGCCCAGATTCTCCGGCCCGAAGGCCACATCCTCCTCCACCACGTTGGCGACGATCTGGTTGTCCGGGTTCTGGAACACCATGCCCGTCCGCCGCCGTATCTCCAGCAGCATTCTCTCGTCGCGGGTGTCCATCCCCTCCACATACACAGCGCCGCCGCACGGCAGCAGCACCGCGTTCAGGTGCTTGGCAAAGGTGGACTTGCCGGAGCCGTTGTGCCCCAGCACCACCGTGAAGCTGCCCTTTTCGATCGTCACCGACACGCCCCGCAGCGCCGGGGGATTCGTCTCCCCCTCCGGCGCGGGATAGGTATAGGTGAGCTCCTTTGTCTCTATCATCACTGCCATACGCAATTACTTCCGTTCTCGTTTACTCGGAAAACCATCTTCCCGTGGCGCCGCAGGGCAGCGCCATACCGCTGGCGGTACAGGGCAGCCCCAGTTCGTCCCATGTGACCGTCCCGCCGAACTTCTCCCCCACCAGCATGTGCAGTATGTACCCCAGCACCGACGGTGCAAGGCCGGTGGTGTAGCTGTTCAGGATCACAAACAGCGGCTTGTCCGACAGCACCCGTGAGCACAGCTCCACGAAGGGGTACAGGCTGTCCTCCAGCTTCCACACCTCGCCGCCGGGTCCCCGCCCGTAGCTGGGCGGATCCATGATGATGGCGTCGTAGGTCTTGCCCCGGCGTATCTCCCGCTCCACGAACTTGGCGCAGTCGTCCACGATCCAGCGGATGGGCGCCTCGGCCAGTCCGCTGAGCCGGGCGTTTTCCTTGCCCCAGGCCACCATGCCCTTGGCTGCGTCCACATGGCACACGGACGCGCCCGCCTTGGCGCAGGCCACCGTCGCGCCGCCGGTGTAGGCAAACAGATTCAGCACCCGCACCGGCCGCCCGGCGTTCCGTATCTTGTCCATGGCGAAATCCCAGTTCACCGCCTGCTCCGGGAACAGCCCCGTGTGCTTGAAGTTCATGGGCTTCACCTGAAACGTCAGGTCTTTGTAATGTACCTGCCAGCTCTCCGGCAGCTTGCCCTTGTCCCAGTGACCGCCGCCGGTAGAGCTGCGGGAATACCGCCCGTTGGCGCTGCGCCACACCCGGCCGGTCTTGTCCGTCTCCCATATAGCCTGCGGGTCGGGGCGCACCAGTACCTGCCGATCCCACCGCTCCAGCTTTTCGCCGCCGCCGCAGTCCAGCAGTTCGTAATCCTTCCAGTCCTTTGCGATCCACATAAAGGCACGCCTCCCCATAATAAATCAGTTTATTATACAATAATAGTTCCCCAGCGTCAACGCCGCAAGTGTAAACATTTTTCCCCACCGTTCGCCGCCGCCCATGCACCCCGTAGGGGACGGCGTCCTGCCGTGGAGCGCAGCGGAACAAATGCCCTTGGGGTACGACGTCCCGTTTCGCGCGGTTCTTGTTCTGCTTTGTAGGGGCGGACGACTCTGTCCGCCCTGTATGACCGCCGCACCCTGTAGGGCGGGGCCCGTGTGCCCCGCCGTCACTGGCGTGGGAATCCGTCTCCCCAAAAAAGAAAAGCGGATTGCCGCGTCGCTACGCTCCTCGCAATGACAGCGCGGCACCGCCGCGCTGACGGGACGTCGAAATGCCGTCCCCTACACGCGGTTCAACATACCGTCCCGTAGGGCGGGGCCCGCGTGCCCCGCCGAAAAATGCGTACCCGGCGGCGGGACACATGGGTCCCGCCCTACAGAGAAAACGGATTCCCGCAAAAACACCCATGGGTGTCCGTATATAGTATATTTACGATGTATAGGTGCACAAAATTCGGCGGTGAATTGTTGTGATTTTGACGGCGTCCGCATTTTCCCCGTTGTGGCCTCCGGCAAAATGTGGTATACTTCTGCCATCCACTATCCCAAGGAGGTCACCATGGAAAAGAACACAGGCAAGCTTTTCACCCCCGTCCACGGCACGCCCATGGACTATCTCCGCTGGCGCGGCGACCTGACGTTCCGGCAGGACGGCTTTAACGAGGTGGACAATCTGGTGCTGTGCATCATCTCCTATATCAACTTCCGCCGCATCACCGCCGTACACACCACGGAGCCCGCCGCCGCGCCCACGCTGGCACAGGTAGCGCCGCTGCTGACGGAGGAGGACGACCAGCTGGGGCTTTCCGAGCTGAGCTACCTGCCCCTTGTGCAGCTGGCGGCGAAAACGCCCCGCTTCCGGGACGTGCGGCTGTTCGCCTACACCCACGAGTACGACGAGGCGCAGGCCAAGCAGTTCGACGCCCTGTCCTTCCTGCTGCCGGACGGCACCCTGTTCGTGGCCTTCATGGGCACGGACACGTCGCTGGCCGGGTGGAAGGAGGACTTCAACATGAGCTTTCTGTCCGCCGTGCCCGCGCAGGCGCGCGCCGCCGCCTACGCCGCGGACATGGCTGCGCTGTGCCCCGATATGCCCCTGCGCATCGGCGGCCACAGCAAGGGCGGCAATCTGGCGGCATGGGCGGCCATCCACCTGCCCGCCGACCTGCAGGAGCACCGCCTGCTGTCCGCCTATAACAACGACGGCCCCGGCTTCGCCCGGGACATGCTGGAGACGCCGGAGTACCTCCGCGTAGCCGACAAGCTGCACACCTACATCCCGGAATCCTCCATCGTGGGCGTGCTGCTGGAGCACGCCGAGGATTACGCCGTGATCGACAGCGCCAACCGCTCCGTCATGCAGCACGAGCCCATGTCGTGGAGCGTCATAGGTCCCCGCTTCGTCCATCTCGGTCAGCGCTCCCAGATGGGAAAGCTGTCCGACGGCGTGCTGCAGGAGTGGATCGGCTCCATGACCCCCGCCGAGCGGGAGCAGTTCACCGACGCGCTGTTCGACGTGCTGTCCCTGTCCGGCAAGGCGCGGACGCTGGACGATCTGCGCAGCGGCGGTCTGGCCGGCGGCGCGGCGCTGCTGAAGCAGTACGCCGGTGCCGACGAGCAGAAGAAAAAGATCATCTCCGAGATATTCCGCCGTCTGGCTGTGGACGTAAAGAGCGAGCTGAAGCGAGCCGCCGGCGAGGGCTTGGAGGGCGTGAAAAAAGCCGCCGGCGAGGGGCTGGAGGCCGCCAAAAACGCCATCACCAGCCTGACCCGCGGCGAAAAATAAGCAAAAAAAGAACCGCGTGAGCGGTTCTTTTTTTCTTATTTAGCCCGGAGGCCATGTCATGTCGCGCCCGGCCAGCACATGGAAGTGCAGGTGCTTGACGGTCTGCCCCGCCTGATCGCCGCAGTTGTTGACGATGCGGTAGCTCTCCACGCCCAGCTCCTTGCAGATCTTGGCGATGACCTCGAAGCAGTGCGCCACCACGCCGCTGTTGCTCTCGTCGATCTTCGCCGCGCAGCAGATGTGCTCCTTGGGCACCACCAGAAAATGGGTGGGCGCCTGCGGCTCGATGTCGTAGAAGGCGTAGCACTGCTCGTCCTCATACACCTTCTTGGAGGGGATCTCCCCTGCGATAATGGCGCAGAACAGGCAATCGTTCTTCATGTCGCATCTCCTTTCGGATAATTCTTTATTGTCACCCCCGCCCCCGCAGGGCGGGGTGCGCGTCCTTACTTCAGCTTTTCCGCCACGAAATCGTCCACGGCCGCCAGCGCGTCGTCCACCTTCAGCAGATCGGTGCCGCCGCCCATGGCGCTGTCCGGCTTGCCGCCGCCCTTGCCGCCGCACACGGCGGACACGGTTCTGACCAGATCGCCGGCCTTCACGCCCCGCGCCACGGCCTCCTTGCCGCACACCGCCAGGAACGTGACCTTCTCGCCCACGATGCTGGCCAGCACGCCCACCACATGGGGATCCTTGTCCCGCAGGAAGTCGCCCATCAGCCGCAGGGCGTTGGCGTCCAGCCCCTGACGGGTGCCGGTGATGACGTGCAGGCCGTCCACGGTCTTGGCGGAGGCCAGTATCTGCTTGGCCTCGCCCATGGACGCCTCGCTCTTGAACTTCTCCAGTGCCTGCCGCAGCGCCTTCATCTCGCTGGCCTGCTGCTCCAGACGCTCCATCAGCGTCTCCGGCGCGGACTTGAAGAACTGGGACGCCCGGTTCAGCAGCCCGCGGCTGCGGCGCATATCCTCCATGGTCGCCTTGCCGGTGGTGGCCTCGATGCGGCGCACGCCGCTGGCCACGCTGCTCTCGCTCTTGATGCGGAAGGGACCGGCCTTGGCGGTGTTGTCCAGATGGGTGCCGCCGCACAGCTCCATGGAGAAGTCGCCCATGGTCACAACGCGGACGGTCTGGCCGTACTTCTCGCCGAAGGTAGCCACGGCGCCCCGCGCCTTGGCCTCGGCGATGGGCAGCTCCTCGGTGGTAACGGGCAGGCCGGACAGGATGGCGTCGTTGACCAGATCCTCCACCTCATCCAGCTGCTGGGGCGTGATGCCCTCAAAGTGGGTGAAGTCAAAGCGCAGGCGATCCGGCTCCACCAGCGAGCCGGCCTGATGCACATGGTCGCCCAGCACCTTCACCAGCGCCGCATCCAGCAGGTGGGTGGCGCTGTGGGCGCGGCGGATGGCGGCGCGGCGGTCGGTGTCGATGGACGCCGTCACGCTGTCGCCCACGGCCACGCTGCCGCTGAGCAGCTTACCGTAGTGCATGAACTTGCCGCCCTTGTTCTTCTGCACATCGCTGACCACGAACTCCATGCCGTCGCCGGTGATCACGCCGTGGTCTGCCACCTGGCCGCCCATCTCGGCGTAGAAGGGGGTCTTGTCCAGCACCAGAATGGCCTCCATACCGGACACGATCTCGTCCACCAGCTCGCCCTCGGCCACGATGCCCAGCACCTTCGCGCCGTTCACCGTATCGTGGTCATAGCCCACGAACTCCGTGGCGGGCATGTCCTTGCCGAACTCCACGCCGGCCCAGCCCAGATCGCCCAGCGCCTTGCGAGCTTCGCGGGCGCGCTCCTTCTGCTTGGTCATCAGGGACTGGAAGGCCTCCTCGTCCACGGTCATGCCCTCCTCGGCGGCCATCTCCGCCGTCAGGTCGATGGGGAAGCCAAAGGTGTCGTACAGCTTGAAGGCGTCCGCGCCGGAGAACACCGTCTCGCCCTTCTCCTTGTGGGAAGCCAGCATCTCGTTGTAGATGCGGATGCCGCCGTCAATGGTGCGGGCGAAGTTCTCCTCCTCGGTGCGGATGACCTTGGTGATGTAGCTCTGCTTTTCCTTCAGGTCGGGGTACTGCCCCTCGTTCTCATGCACCACGGTGTCCACCACCTTGTACAGGAACGGCTCGTTGACGCCCAGCAGCTTGCCGTGGCGGGCGGCGCGCCGCAGCAGACGGCGCAGCACATAGCCGCGGCCCTCGTTGCTGGGCAGGATGCCGTCGCAGATCATGAACGTGGCGGAGCGGATGTGGTCGGTGATAACGCGCAGGCTCACGTCCCGCTTGTAGCTCTCGCCGTAGTGGGCGCCGGTCAGCTCGCTGACCTTGTGGGTGATGTTCATCACCGTGTCCACATCGAACAGGCTGTCCACGTTCTGGCACACGCAGGCCAGACGCTCCAGACCCATACCGGTGTCGATGTTCTTCTGCTTCAGCTCGGTGTAGTTGTTGTGGCCGTCGTTGTCGAACTGGGAGAACACGTTGTTCCAGATCTCGATATAGCGGTCGCAGTCGCAGCCCACAGTGCAGCCGGGCTTGCCGCAGCCGTACTCCTCGCCGCGGTCATAGTAGATCTCGGAGCAGGGGCCGCAGGGGCCGGAGCCGTGCTCCCAGA
>ENA-UOJE01002392-UOJE01002392.1-human-gut-metagenome-genome-assembly--contig:-C23-NODE-2392-length-14255-cov-15.142113_pt1 | contig 14255 bp, 10 predicted proteins | sample MGYA00242341_ERZ723888 | MGnify/ENA metagenome assembly ERZ723888 | reverse complement strand
CCGGGGCGCTCTCCTCGTTGATGACGATGGCGTCGCAGGTGCCCTGCTGCAGGCGAGAGATCATGTCGGGTACGCTGCCGACGGGGCTGAGGTGCTCGACGCCCTCGATCTGGTCGATGACATCGTCGAGCGCGGTGCCCTGCTGACCGAGCACGGCGGCGCCGGAGAAGTCCTGAATGGAGGCCGCGTTCTCATACGGCGAGCCGGCGAGCACCATCATGCTGTAGATCGTCTCCTTGTACGGGTCGGAGAAGTTGATGGATTCGCGGCGCTCGGCGGTGTCCATCATGCCGGCGATGATGGCGTCGATCTGACCCTGATTGAGCGCGTCGATCAAGCCGTCCCAGCTGAGCTTGACGATGACCAGCTCCTTGCCGAGCTGATCGGCGAGGATGCGCGCGATCTGCACGTCATAGCCCTCGGCGTAAGCGCCGGCGACGTTTTCCACGGGAACGTTGGTGTCGGTCGCGGCGCTCTCCTGCCAGTTGCTCGGCGCGTAGGCGCATTCCATGCCGACGCGGAACTGGCTGCTTTCGGTCGTGGAAGAAGCTGTTTCCTCTGCCGGGCCGTTTGCGTCCTGCGCGGGAGACGCCGTGCCCGCGCCGCAGGCGGTGAGGGCAAGCAGCATGAGGGCTGCGAGCAGGGTAGCGATGGTTCTTCTGAGGTTCATGGTGTTGCTTCCTTTCTGAATGGAAATTGGCTCCGTGGGGGGGAGTCGGCCCTTCGTTGTCCGCGCCAACGAGTTCGGAAACAGAAAAAGCCGTAAATGCTCGTGTGGAGCATTTACGGCAAATGATCTGCAATACCGGCAAAACCGAAAACGGCTTGCCGACTCTTCGATAGCGCTCCACAAATTGTGACAGTCCGGCGGATCTTCTCCGACGAGCCAGCAGAAAACGGCACAGGAACCATTCCCCACTTCGGCGGCTTCCCCTTTCCCTTTGTCCCGGATCTCTGCTCCGTGTGAACTCGGTACTCTTGTCGGCCGCGCCTCTATCTCGCTCAACTGAATTGAGCCTATTCAATTGTTGACGTGAAGATACTACGGCGGCTCGCAAATGTCAAGCCCCCGCAGAGCGGTTCTCAAATTCTTGACAATCTTGCGCCGAAAATCCTCGCGGCCTTGTAGAATTTTACTATTCACACGGTTATTTATGCGCGGCAAAAGCGCGCAGAAAGGCACGAGACGACCGCTTGACGGAATATTTATGCTCTCTGCCGCTCTGCGCCCTCCGTTTTAGGACGCTTTAACATAGTGCAAAGCGGGCGCTTTGCCAAGTAAATACAGCAGCGACGCGAAGCGGCAAGGCGACTTTGGCGAAATGCACGGATTCTCGAAAAATGTCGCGCGAAATTTGTCATTTCCTTACAGGAAAAAGGTTGATTTTTTTACACGGGCGTGCTATGATATCGCCATAAAGTGCAAAAAGGGGCCATGGCCCCTTTTCTGTTCCCGACCGGGAACAGATGTGCTGTGCTCGCCCGCGGGGAGCCGCGGAGAATATACATTGTAGGAGGACCTTTTATGAAACGTAAATTGCTATCCGTTTTGCTGACGCTTTGCCTCGCGTTCAGCTTGCTGCCCACCGCTGCCCTGGCGGCGACCGCAGAGAACTGCCCCAGTGGTGAGTCCTGTATTCATCAGGCAGCGATCGGCAGTACGCATTATGATACGTTGCAGGAGGCTGTTAATGTGGCGGCTGCTGGTCAGACTGTCACACTGCTGAAAGATGCCGAACTGACCGAAACACTTGACATTAACAAGGCTATCACTTTAGATGGTGCGAACCACAAAATTACGGGAGGTTCTTCGGCAAAAAAAAGCCTTATCAAGGTACAAACCGATGAGGATTTCACGCTGACCAACTGCATCTTTGCACCGAATACACCGGTTAATATAAGCAATGGTGAAGTAGTGGCTGGAACTCGGACCGCTGTTTATCTGAAGGTCGGTGGTAATGCCACTGTCACAAATAATACCTTTGAAGGCATTGATAATGGCTATTATAATGCCATTGAGTTTGGCATTAACGATGAACCTGCCTTGAAGGGAGCGAATATCTCCGGGAATACATTCACAACGTCCATCAAGAACAACTATTTCAGCTTCTACAACTTACAAGAGGGAGCCGTTGTCGACATCAAGGATAACAAACTTCTGAACTCCAACAAAAACAGTGATGGTATCCGCATCAGCAATCCCAAGAACGTAAACGCTAAGTTCAACATTGTCAACAACACTTTCACTTACAATGGCTCTGGTGCCAATTATGATGCTCTCATTCTGCTTCAGGATTATTCTAAGGGAGAAAGCCCTCAGAATTTCGGTTCGATTACTCTGAATATTGAAAAGTTATCCGCACCGCAGGATATCACCACACTCTATTATGTATATAAGAACGGTACTGGTGTCATTACTACCAATCAGCCGGTTGTCAAGGGCGACAGCAGCATTGAAAAATTCTTTGCTGCTAAGGTCGACGATACCTATTATAAGACGCTGGCTGACGCTGTTGCCGCAGTGCAGAACGGTGATACAATTACGCTGCTGAAAGATGTTGACCTTGGCAATACGGTTACTGTTGCGAACAAAACCGTAACATTGAATATGGCAGGCAAAACTATTTACAACACAAAAGATTTGTGGGATAGCAAGCTGAATGCTTGGTCGCTGATTTCTGTTCGGGAGAACGGCAATCTGACTATTACCGGTGATGGTACACTCAAGGCAAAAGCAGATGATTGCTATGCTCTGGATACGCAGGAAGGGTCTGCGAAATTGACCGTTGAAAACGGTACGGTGATTGGTAATATTTCTGCAATTTACGCATTCCTGGGTGAAGTCACTATTAATGGTGGTAGTTATTCGATCCAGCAGTTAAATACCAATAATGTTCAGGACGGGTATGGATTGACAATTAACTGCTACGATCAAAATTATAAAGAAAAAACTGCTAAGATTACTGTTACTGGCGGCTATTTTGCACACTTTGACCCTGCTAACAACAAGGCTGAGGGTGTAGGCACAAACTTTGTTAAAGACGGCTATGTTTCCGTAACCAGCGACAAATCTGGTTATGACTACAAGGTAGTTAAGAAAACTGATACCGGTTCTATTGTAGTTAAGCCTGCTGTTGCAGAACCGGAAGTCAATGTAAGCGATAAAATTTCCGAAAATGACAAGCCAGCAGTTGAAAATGCAGCTAAGTCTGTTGCTGTACCGACCCTCGGCGCAGCAGCAAACGCTCAATCTCAGCAGATTAATGCCGAAAAGGCAGCTGCCTTGATTGCAAATGCGACGGACGTAGATAGAGCTAACGCTAAACTGTACGTTCAAGTCTCCTTGAAGGTAACTCCGACTGCTTACACTGATACTACCGGAAATAAAGAACTGGCGTTGGAAATCACTCCGCAGTATCGCATTGTAGCATCTACTGCTGATAAAGCAAATGACATCAAACTGTCTGGTAGCTCTAAAAATGCACAGGTTGTGCAGGATTATCAAAATCTGACGATTACTGCCCCGACTGTTGTTACGATGGAATTGCCGACCGGATTTGCTAATGATGGTGATAAGCTGAGCATTAAGCACATCAAAGACAATGGAACCGTGGAATATTACACCGGTATTGTCACTGAGACTTCCGGCACCAAAACCCTGACCTTTACTACCAATGGTTTTAGCCCCTTTGTGATTTCCTCCGCTGTTGCATCTATCGATGGTGTGATGTATCCTACCTTGGCTGAGGCTGTGGCTAATGTTGACAGCGGTAAGACCATCAAGCTGGAAACAGATTGTGCGGAGGCTGTGACCGTTTCCCGCACCGTGAAGTTCACTCTGGACAAGAACAACCATGCTTTCACCGGCTCCATCAAGGCTGGCAGCTACACCACCGTTACCGCCACCGACACTGAGCCTGTTGAGTACACCTTCACCTACAGCAGACCTTCCTCTGGCAGCAGCTCCTACGACCCGACCTACTCCGTCTCTACCCCGAGCAAGACCGAGCACGGCACCGTGACCGTCAGCCCGAAGAGCGCCTCCAAGGGCGACCGGGTGACCGTCACCGTCAAGCCCGACAGCGGCTACGTCCTCGAGACCCTGACCGTCACCGACAAGAACGGCAACGAGCTGACGCTCAAGGACAAGGGCAACGGCAAGTACACCTTCACCATGCCCGCGGGCAAGGTCGAGGTCAAGGCCACCTTCATGGAGGACAACTCCATGCTGAACTTCTTCTACGACGTGCCCAACAACGCCTACTTCTATGAGGCCGTCAAGTGGGCGGTCGAGAACGGCATCACCACCGGCGTGGGCAATAATCTGTTCGCTCCCGAGCAGCCCTGCACCCGCGCCCAGATCGTGACCTTCCTGTGGCGTGCCGCCGGCTCTCCCGAGCCGAAGGGCGCTGCGTCCGGCATGACCGACGTGGTCAGCGGCAGCTACTATGAGAAGGCCGTCGCGTGGGCCATCGAAAACGGCATCACCACCGGCACGACGACCACGACGTTCTCTCCCGACGCGACCTGCACCCGTGCGCAGGCGGTGACCTTCCTCGCCCGCGCCCTGAAGGCCAAGGCGGCGAGTGCGGCGGAGTTCTCCGACGTCCCGACCGGCAGCTACTTCGCGGACGCGGTCGCCTGGGCGGCAGCTAACGGCGTGACCGAGGGCATCGGCGGCGGCCTGTTCGGCTCCGACAACGATTGCACCCGCGGCCAGATCGTGACGTTCCTTTATAGAGCATACAACAAGTAACGGGAACGCGCTCCCTCAGACAAAACAAAGAGAAGAGGCCCATCTGCCAAAGCAGATGGGCCTCTTTGTATCTCGCGGCGGCTCAGCTCCTGCTGAGCTGTGCGGCGCATTTGCTCATCGTGTTTCCCCGGTCAAAATCCTTCCGGAAATGTTCCGCTGCGGGACGGGAGGCGACCCGGTACGATCGGTCAAAGGCTCTTCACGAGCGTCAGGATGTTCGACCCGTCCGCGTATTCATAGGTCACCTCGTCCATGAGCTTCTTCACCATGAAGATGCCGAGGCCGCCGACCTCCCGCTCCTCCGCCGACTGCGTTGTATCCGGGTCGGGCTTTTCGGTGGGGTCGTAAGGCCGTCCGTTGTCGGAAAAGCGAAGCGTCGCCCTGCTGTCCTTCAGCGAGCAGCCCAGCACGACGCCGGTCGCGCCGCTGTAGCGGGCGATGTTGGAGAAGATCTCATCCACCGCCACGTTGACCTGAGCGATCACCTTCATGGAGGCGCCTGCCTCGGCGAGAATGCCCTCAAAAAAGTCGGTGGCCTGCGGCAGCTGCTCCAGCGTCGGCGCGAGATTGATCTTTTTCATGCCCGACGACTTCATCTCGATGCAGAGCATGGTGATATCGTCGAACTGGTCCGCGCCGCCCGCGAACTCGTCCACATCGCGGTGCAGAGCCTCCAGCAGCTGACGGCACGAGCCGCCCTCGACGGCGTTCAGCGCACGGAGCATCCGGTCAGTCCCGTAAAGCGTGTTGGAGGCATTCGTGGCCTCCGGCACGCCGTCCGTGTAGACCACCAGACGGTCTCCCGCGTTCAGCTCCAGCTCGTATTCCCGGTATCGGGCGCCCTCCATGCCGGCCAGCACGAAGCCGTGCTTATCCCTGAACAGCTCGAAGGAGCCGCCGTGGCGCATGATGGCCGGATACTCGTGGCCTGCGTTGGCGCACTTCATTTTTCCCGTGGAGATCTCGAGAATGCCCAGCCAGACGGTGACGAACATCTCCGCGTCGTTGTTTTCGCAGAGCTGATCGTTTACCTTTTCCAGCACGGCCTTCGGGGACAGACCGCTCTGCGCGGCGGATTTCAGCAGCGTTTTGGAGATCATCATAAACAGCGCCGCGGGGACGCCCTTGCCGGACACGTCCGCCATGACCAGCGCCAGATGGTCGTCATCCACCAGGAAAAAGTCGTAGAAGTCGCCGCCGACCTCCTTCGCCGGAGTCATGGAGGCGTAAATGTCGAACTCGTGGCGCTCGGGGAAGGCGGGGAAGATGCAGGGCAGCATGGACGCCTGAATGTGGCGCGCCACGTCCAGCTCCGCGCCGATGCGCTCCTTTTCCGCGGTGACGCGGCTGAGATTTTGGATATATTCATTCAGCTCCGACACCATGTACTGGAACGAATGGGCAAGCTCCTCCAGCTCGTCGCCGGTGTTGACATCCACCCGGAAGTGAGAAAGATCCTCCATCCTGTTCTCCACCAGCCCGATGGCGGCGTGGTGCAGAGTCCTCAGCGGACGGATCAGAATGCGCCGCACATAGTAGTAGTACGCGAAAATGGAAAGCAGTAGAACGGCCAGCACCACGCACAGCGTCAGGCCGAGAAACTGCCGGATCTGCTGGTCGATCATGTCCATCGAGATGTCCACGCTGGCCAGCGCCACCGGTGTGCCGGCTTTGTTGAGGATGGCGACGTAGGCCGACGCCAGATAGCCGTACTCCTCGTTGTTGGTGATGAGGATGGTCTGTTCCGCGTCGACGGCAAAGGCCCCGTGCATCAGCTCGTTGCCGCCGCCGTAGTAGGCGTCGGTGTCGCCGAGGTCGCAGACGCCGTCCTCCCCGGGGACGCCCGCGTCCCAGATGTAGTACATGACCTCATCCTCCGGCACGACCACATAGAAGTATTTCAGCCCCAGCTTCTCCCTGACGTCCTGCAGGTAGCGGTGGATCTCCTCGTAATAGGCGTCCTTCTCGCCGGTCCGGTAGTATTGCTCCACGCGGTCTCCGTCGATGAGATCCGCCGCCACGGAGGCCTGACCGAACGCGAGAGAGGCGTATTGCTCCTCCATCCGCGCCCGGTACAGTTGGGCAATCGAGGGGGCCAGGATCGCCGCGAGGACGGCGGCCATCGCCACCAGTCCCAGCAGCAGCTTGGGCTGTAACCGTATGCTCCTTGCTCGTTTCATGTCCGCACCTCCATCGGATGGATATGAAGCCGCAAATGGCCGTCCATTACGCGGTAGAGCGCCCGCGTGGGGGACAGACGCTGCACCTCGCAGGGCAGGGAGGCCGTGCCGGTCCCTATCGCGGTCACATAGAACCACGCGCCGCCCAGCTCCACCTGAGTCATGGAATTGTATTTTCGGAAGATCGCCAGGGCCTCCGCCCGGCTCATTTCAGGATGCAGCGTCAGCAGCGCGGATGCGGGACGCTTCCAGTAGGGCTGCTTCTCCGCCTGCGGCCGGCCGGCGGCCCAGCGGTCGTCGAGGTGCTCGAGGAGCTCCTCGACCGTCGCGCGCGCCCACGCCGCGCTTTGCAGATAGACGTCGATGCTGTCCGTGTCCGCGGTTATGTCAATGGTATGCTGCGCCAGAACGTCGCCGCCGTCCAATCGCTGCGCCACCTTGTGCATCGTCACGCCGGTGCATGACAGCTCCCGCTCCATGGCTCCCTCGATGGGGTAATAGCTGCGCCCCTGCGGGAGCAGCGAGCTGTGGGTGTTGATGCCGCGGAACGCGGGAAACTCCTCCGGCAGCGTCAGGATGCGGTCATACTCCGCGATGAAAAACAGCTCGCAGCCCTCCTCCGTGAAGTACCGCCGGATCTCCTCCGGCGAGATGGCCTCGTAGTGAACAGGGATGCCAAGCTCTCCGGCCCGCCTTACGATGGCGTATTCCGTGAAATAGTCCTCGTCGTTGTGATAGGTATACAGCGCCAGCACCTGATGCTTTTCCACAAAATATTCAAAGCACGACAGGAACACGTCGCTGCCGAAATAAACGACCTTCATCGCTTTTCCCTCTCTGTCCTCAAATCTTGATGATCAGTGTGTTGAAGCCCTGATAGCGGCGGTAGAAAAATTCCTTCGCCCGCTTTTTGATGACCAGTACGCCCATGCCGTCCATGTCGAAAGCCTCGTCCCGGCTGGCGCGGGAGGTATCTAACGCAAAGGGATTGAAGGTCGTGGCGTCGTCCCGCAGATGCAGCTCCAGCACGCCGCCCTCGTCCATGATGGCCGTCAGCTGGAGGTAGCCGTCCGTCCGCCCCTGAAAGCCGTGCTTCAAGATGGCCATGCCGAGCTCCTCCACGGTCATGGTCGAAAGCATCTGCTGCTTCATGTCCGCGCCCCAGACTTCGCAGAAGGCCTCCAGCTCGCGGCACACGTCCATCACATCCTCCGCGTTGCTGAGGATCGTCCGCTGGAAGATGCGCTCCTCCGGCAGCTCCGCTTTCTTATAGCGGCCGCCGAGCCCCAGCAGCAGGAACACCGCCAGCGAGCCGGCCTCCGTCAGCAGGAACAGCAGCCAGAAGCGCTGCAGGCCAAAGGCGTAGCATACGAACGTCAGCGGGATGAGCAGCACCGCGCCGCGCAGCGTCTCCAGCAGGAACGACGGCTTCTCATTCTCGCAGGCCTGATAGTAATTGCACAGCAGGATATTGATGCCGGCGAACAGCGCTCCCGCGCCGTAGAGCCGCAGCGCGGTACACGCCAGCGCCTCCGACGCCGAACCGGCGATGCCGAACAGCAGGCACATTCCCGCGGGCCACAGCTCCACAAGGGCGATCAGCGCGCCGCCCACCGTCAGTCCCGCCGTGAAGCCGAGACGCACCGTGTTCCGCATTCCCTGCCGGTTGTGCTCGCCCTGATAGGTGGAGAGGATGGGCTGCATGGCGCGCCCCGTCCCCTCAAACAGGTACAGGATCAGGTAGGAGGTGTTCTGAATGACGTCGAACACCGCCACCGCCGTTTCGCCGCCCAGACGGATCAGCAGATTGTTGCACACGAGGAAGAAGATCATCTGGTACAGGTACTGCACCGAGGTGGCCATGCCTGCCTTCAGCGCGGAAAGGGCAGGGACGAGCCAGCGCCCGCGTGGCAGCGCGAAGCGCAGCGTGTGCTTCTGACCGAAAAAGCCCGGCAGATAGATGGCAATGGTAATGATCTGTCCCAGCGCGGTGGACAGTGCCGCGCCCCGCGTACCCATGTCCAGCGCCAGCACCAGCGTGATGTTCAGCGCAATGTCACAGAGGTTGCCTATGACCGAGCCGGCGCCGGCGCGGCGCTGACTCCCGTCGTTGCGCAGATAGTAGTTGAACACGTTGGACAGGTAGAACAGCGGCGTGGCCGCGACAAGGATTTGCAGATAGTCCCTTGTGGCGGCATACAGCGCGCCGTCTGTGCTCCGCGTGCCCAGCAGCGCCAACAGCGGGTCTATGAATACGCTGCCCAGCACGGCGGTCGTGACGCTGAAAAGCAGCGCCAGCGCGAGCACGCCGTGAAAGCTGTCCGCGGCCTCCTGCGTTTTGCCCTGACTCAGCAGACGGGAATAGCGAACGGAGCCGCCCAGTCCGAGGCCGTGGGCAAACATGCAGTTGATCATGTAGACCGGCAGGATCAGACCGATGGCGGCAAGTCCCACGGCGCCCAGCCGCTGTCCCACCACCACGGCGTCCGCCATATCGCTCAGCGCCCAGCCGAGCGACGAGAGCATGGCAGGGACCCACAGTCCACGGAACATCCGAGCGGTAAAGCGGTCCGCCGTCCGATGTGCGGCGGGGCTCATCGTCCGCATGGTGTTACTCAATGGTCAGAATATCGGAGAAGCCGGTCACCTCAAAGATCTCCATCACCGACTCGCTCACATGGGTGAGCACCATTTTGCCCTGACGGTTCATCAGCTTCTGCGCGGACAGCAGCACGCGCAGTCCCGCCGAGGAGATGTACTCGACCTGCCCGAAGTCCAGACGCAGCTCGGTGACGCCGTCAAGGTCGGTCTTCAGCTCCGTTTCCAGCTGGGGGGCGGTGGTGGTGTCGATACGGCCCTCAATGGCCATTGACAGCGCGGAATCCTTCTTTTCTTTTCTGATCTCCATGATTTTTCTCCTCCAAAAACGATTGAATTTTCAGTGTGCGGCGAAGGGCCGCGCGTTTCATTTTCTATGATAGCTGTATCCAGTGTAACACAAGCGCGGCATTTTCTCAACGAAAAAAGTAGATTCTGCCGAAAATCGGTGCGCGGCCGGCGGACGGCGGGACGGTCCCGTGACGCGCGCGGGGCTCCGCCCGGTATGAAAAAGAAAAGCGCCGCATACCCTCTACCAAAACAAAATGGGGAGGATATGCGGATGTTTTTGCAGTTTGCCTTGAGGAAAAAGCGCGGGAAGCGGGAGACGGCGAAGCCGCGCTTTCTTGTTCTGCGGCGCAGGACGCTGACCGTCGGTGCGGCGCTGCTGGCGGCGCTCGCCATCTTCGGCGCGGTGAACGCGCCCGCCGCCGTGCGGGCGTCGGCCACGACGCGTCAGCTGCCCATCTACTGCGTCGAGCGCGACCAGAAGGTGTGCAGCATCTCGTTTGACGCCGCCTGGGGGGCGGACAACACGCAGAAGATTCTCGATGTGCTCGCGGACTACGGTGTGAAGTGTACCTTCTTCGTCGTCGGCAACTGGGCGGACCAGTACCCCGAGCAGGCTAAGGCCATCGTCGAGAGCGGCAACGAGCTGATGAACCATTCCAACGCGCACGACCACTACAATTCCCTGACCGCCGACCAGATCATCGCGGACGTGAACACCTGCAGCGACAAGATCGAGGCGCTCACCGGCGTCCGCCCGACGCTCATCCGCTGCCCGTTCGGCGAGTATGACGACCATGTCATTTCCGCTATCCGCTCCATCGGCATGGAGCCCATCCAGTGGGATGTGGATTCACTCGACTGGAAGGGCATCTCCGCTGCTGAGATCACCAAGCGCGTGACGGGGAAGGTGACGAACGGCTCCATCGTGCTCTTCCACAACGCGGGCGAGCACACGCCGGAGGCGCTGCCGGATATTCTCAACTACCTGCTCGGCGAGGGCTATGAGATCGTGCCGATCTCCAAGCTCCTGCTGACGAACGAAGAAACGTACATCGACCATACCGGACGGCAGTGCCGAAGCGCGGAAACGTGAGATGCCTGCTGCACCGACCAGATCACGGGCGCGAGCGTCAAGCGTCCGGACATTACAGGCATCGAGATTATGTGTGGGAGTTCGAAGGCCGCGTGCGCACCCTATAAGAGAACCGAAAAAGGCCGCTGCAGGAATGTTCTGCGGCGGCCTTTTTTCGCGCTGAGAACTGGCGGCTGTCAAGGCTCGGACCTTTCACCGGAGCCCCGCGGAATTTTCGAAGCCTCCGGTGCGCTCGGTGAGCTGTGCGTGGCGTCGTCAGCTCTTGCTCGCCGGACTGGAAGTGCAGTTTATAGCTGCGCGGCGTATCCTCGGCGACGGTGATGACAGGTGCTTCACCGTTTTCGCCCTTGGGACCCTGAATACCCTGCTTGCCCTTTTCACCGGTATCGCCCTTCTCGCCCTGCGGACCCTGAACACCCTGCTCTCCCTGCGGTCCCGGACAGCCGCGGTCGCCCTGCACACCCTGTGGACCGACCTCGCCTTGAATATGCAGGAGGACAAGGAAGCCGTGTTCGACTGCGTGGACACCGTAAAAATGTGCCTGCGTGTGTTCACGCCGATGATCGCCGCGATGAAGGCCTGCACCTGCAATATGTACCGCGCGGCGCAGCGCGGCTTCCTGAACGCGACCGATCTCGCGGACTATCTGACAAAGAAGGGGCTGCCCTTCCGCGCAGCGTATAAGATCGCCGGTCAGCTCGTGGCCTACTGCATCGAGCACACCACCGTACTCGAAGAGCTGCCGCTCGCGCTGCTCCGGCAGTACAGCGAGCGGTTCGACGAGGACGTTTACGCCGCCATCGCGCTCACCAACTGCGTGACGGGCCGCACCTCGCTCGGCGGCACCTGCGTCGCGTCGGTCGAGGCGCAGATCGCCTCCGTCCGCGACTTCCTTGCCGGACAGACAGAGGCTGTAAAGCAGGCAAAGAACGGTTGACAACACGGAGGATCGGACTATAATAAGCGATAGTCAGCGGGCAATGTCTCCGCTTACGAATCAGAATTTGAAGGAGAGCTTTTTGAAACACATCACTCTATCACCGGAGCGTGTGGCCTGACCGGGAGGTCCGGCAAATCCAACACACGCCGCTCCTCCCGAAGGATTTCGCGTGATCTTTCTTCCGGAGGAAACACCATGAACCGCGAAAACAAACGCAAGACCTTTGAAAAAGGCTACTACAAGACGCACGCCTGCAAGGATACCTTCACCTGCAAGGTCTGCGGCCGGCTCTGCACGCCGCAGAATGCCGGCAGCGACCACCGCAACCACTGTCCGAACTGCCTTTCCAGCCTGCACGTCGACATCGAGCCCGGCGACCGGGCGTCCGATTGCGGCGGCATCATGGAGCCAGTGGCTGTTTGGGTGCGCAGAGGCGGCGAATGGGCCATCATCCACCGCTGCAAGCGCTGTGGGACGCTCAGCTCCAACCGCGTGGCGGCGGACGACAACCCGATGAAGCTCATGAGCATTGCCATGAAGCCGCTGTGTGAGCCGCCATTCCCGCTCGACCGCATCGAGGAGATGACCGCTCTCATGGGCGGCGACGGGCGGCTCCGCTGAAGCGGGAGCCAACGAAGGCCAAAACGCAGAGCAGTACCGAAACGGTGCCGCTCTGCGTTTCCTTTTTTGAAGAATTTTTGAATAATTGATAAAAATGGTTGACGACCGGACGGTGGAGGACTATAATGACGCCCTGAAACAGAGAAAAAAGGGGGTCATGGTATTCTCACATTGTTTATCATCGGAATGCTCGTTCTGACCGTAAAGCTCGTGGCATTGACACTCAGCGTCACCTGGGGACTGACCAAGACGATCCTGTTCGGCGTCGGCCTTCCGGTCATCCTGGCTGCGCTGTTCATCGCGGGGCTGACGGCCTTCGCCGTCCCGCTGCTGATCCTTGCGCTGCTGGGCGTGTTCCTGCTGCCGCTGTTCGGCATCTGAGGAAGCGGCTGCCGCGGAGTGCATGGGACGCGGCAGCGCGTTTGTCCTGATTTTGTACAAAAGGGCGATTGACTTTATCAAGTAGAAGTGTTAAAGTTTCGCTATTATAAAAAGTGCGCGGGCGGGAAGGACGCAGGCTCTGCCGACACGGACAAATGAGAAAGGGAGCAGTGATACCATGCAGGAACTGAGCAGAAGAAACGAGCATTTTACCGACTCCGTCATCCGACGGATGACGCGCATCAGCATCGACTGCGGCGCGATCAACCTGGCGCAGGGCTTTCCCGACTTTGACCCGCCCAAGGCGATGACTGACCGACTGGAGGAGGTCAGCCGGCTCGGTCCGCACCAGTATCCCATCACGATGGGCGCGCCGAACTTCCGCCAGGCGCTCTCGCGTAAGTGTGAGCGCTTCATGGGCATGAAATACGATCCCGAGACCGAGATGGTCGTGACCATCGGCTCGACCGAGGCAATGGTGGACACCATTTTTGCCCTCACGAATCCGGGCGACAAGATCGTGATGTTCTCTCCCTACTTTGAGAATTACCGCGCCCAGACCATCATGGCGGGCTGCGAGCCGGTGTTCGTGCCGCTCGTGCCGCCGACGTTCGGCTTCGATCCCGAGGTGCTGGAGGACGCCTTCCGTCAGCATCCCAAGGCAATTTTGATCTGCAACCCCTCGAACCCAAGCGGCAAGGTCTTTACCTACGACGAGCTCAAACTCATCGCGGATCTCTGCATCCAATATGACGTCTACGCCATCATGGACGAGGTCTACGAGCACATCGTCTACGAGGGTCACAAGCACACCTACATGAGTACGCTCCCCGGGATGCGCGAGCGCACGGTCTGCTGCTCGAGCCTGTCCAAGACCTATTCCGTCACCGGCTGGCGTCTGGGCTACGCCCTCGCGCCGCAGAACATCATGGACCGCATCAAGCAGTATCACGACTTCAACACCGTCGGCGCGCCCTCGCCGCTGATGGAGGCCGCCGTCGTCGGGCTGGATATGCCCATGAGCTACTATGAGGAGTTCGGCGCGCACTACGCGCACATGAAGGCGCTCTTCACCGGCGGCATGAAGGAACTCGGCATTCCCTTCACCGACCCGCAGGGCACCTACTTCGTGCTGGCGGACATTTCCCCGTTCCTGAAGAAGGGGCAGTCCGACGTGGACTTCTGCGTGGAAATGGCGCAGAAGATCGGCGTGGGCGCCGTGCCGGGAAGCTCATTCTTCGACGAGGACGTGAACCACATCATCCGTCTGCATTTTGCCAAGAAGGATGAAACGCTCAACACCGCGCTCGAGCGCCTGAGCCATTTGAAGGACCTTGCGCGCTGATACATGAAAGTGAAAACGGACGCTGCGAAAAAAGCAGCGTCCGTTTTTTG
>ENA-UOJE01002377-UOJE01002377.1-human-gut-metagenome-genome-assembly--contig:-C23-NODE-2377-length-14320-cov-17.220329_pt1 | contig 14320 bp, 10 predicted proteins | sample MGYA00242341_ERZ723888 | MGnify/ENA metagenome assembly ERZ723888 | reverse complement strand
TATTGCTTATTATCCGCACCCAAAAAGTTGCATTTATAAGTTGAACTCAAGCAAAAATAGAGGACTGGCGCGACGGCGGCAAATTAATTCAACGAACCCCGGGACAATCATCACCAACAGGCCTTTTTCAATAACGAACAGAATCGGCGCGCAGAGGGGAACAGACCGGAGGAAAAGGCGACAGGGGTTAAAACAGCCGGGGAGCCCCCGGTGATCCGAAACAAAAAAACGGCCGCACTTGCGTGCAGCCGTCAGTTTGGTAGTGGATAGGGGATTCGAACCCCTATGTCATGCGTGAGAGGCATGTATCCTAACCCTTAGATGAATCCACCGGTTTAGTTTTGTGGTGCAAAGATAACGCCTTCTTTCGAAACTCCAAAATTTTCCGGCAAAATCTGTGATTTTTTTCGTTTTTGGGCGTCGCAAATGCTTTTTGAGCTATCTTTACAGATAGACATAAAAACGTATTGCCATGAAATTCCCCATCCTCGCCCTCCTGGCCGCCGCCGCTCTGACGGCCGGGTCCTGCACGAAACGCCCTGTCCGGCCGCAGTTCACCGTCGTAAGCACCGACTCGCTGATCAGCGGAAACGGCTTCTCCTGCGATTTCGAATATCGCTTCGCTTCGATCGCCAACGCCCAGGACTCCCCCGCCCTCGCAGCGATCGAACGGATGAACATCGACCGTTTTTTCGACCTGGAGAATTTCGAAGGGACGCCCGAAGAGGCGGCTTCGGCCGCGATCCGTCAGGTTACCAGCGACATGACGCCTCCCGGGAATACACCGGAAAGCACCGTCCGTCCGGCATGGGAAGGCGAAATCTCCGTCGAATCCGAAGGATCGGTCGTCGACACGCTCCTTTGCTACGTGATCACGCGGGCAAGTTACACGGGCGGAGCGCACGGCATCTACGGCACGGAATGTTACAACTATTCGCTGGCGGGCGGTTACGAAATCACGACGGCCGACCTGTTCACCGAAACGCAGCTGGAGCGGCTCAACCGGCTGATCCGCGAAGATATATACGAACAATACGGGGTCCGGAGCGACGAAGAGCTGGAAACGAAGGGTTTTTTCCCGGAATACATCGGTGTAACGGAGAATTTCCTCGTCACGCCCGAAGGCATCACGTTCTACTACAATCCCTACGACATCGGATGTTACGCGCTCGGGAGCGTCGAGGTGAGCGTGAGCCGCGAGCAACTGGCCGGACTCTGACGGTCAGGCCCTGCAAGGAAAAGAAAAAAGGTCCGAGTCTCACGACTAGGACCTTCTTTTTCGGCGGGGAACCACCCCCTCCGAAAATGAGGTTCAATCGGAGGTATTCGACCGCGGAGCGAGTACCGCCCCTCTGGTCTTAGCAACGGACAACCCGTTACAACCTGCCGATTTCCTCAACCAACCTAAAACTACTAACCTAAATGAACCTTAAAACTTCACTGCAAAGATAAGGGGGATTTTTCAATTACGCAAATATTTTACGAATATATTAAATATATTTAACAATTTGGTAACATTGATCTCCCGATAAAGCTACTTACCCGATTAAGTAGCTACTCTCGCAAGTGTTTAATCCTAAACGCATTCAACGCGGCGCCACGGCCTGAAAACCCCAATCGACGGAATTTTCCGGAAAATGGAACCGGCCAATCGGGTTGAACGAAAAAACGGGCAAAACCCGGGAAGACCGAAACGGAGGTCCGGAAAATTCCGGACGCACGAAAAGAGAGGCGCCCGGAAGCGGGCATAAAAAAAGCGCCTTCCGAAAAGACGCAAAAAAAAAGGAAACCTGGAACCGGACCGCAGTCCGTCTTTCCCAGTTTCCTCACCAACCTAAAACTACTAACCTAAATGAACCTTAAAACTTCGCTGCAAAGATAAGGCGAAAAAACCATCCGCGCAAGCTTTTATTAAAATAATTTTCAAATTTTTTGAGCTTTTTTAATATCACCAGCCGGCAAGAATTCATACGCCCATGTAAATCAACCATATAACACCCTCGCAACCCAAACCTTAAAAAACTTTTTTCCACCCGGTATGCAGTATCGGCCGAAAAGCGCATTTATATATATAAAAAGAGCGATATGACGATCATAACGGATAAATTGCTACTTTTGCAAAATGATTTCAGCAACGTCATTTTCTTTTCGGCCAGAATCTCCCCGCGCAACACCCCGGCAGAGATTTTGCACACTCGCTATTGCCCATCCTCGAACTCCTAACCTAACCAATAGTTTTACAGTACGATGACAGTATCGTTGATCATTTCCACTTACAACTGGCCTCGGGCGCTTTACCTTTGCCTCGACAGCGTGATGCAACAGACCGTCATGCCCTCCGAAATCCTGATTGCGGACGACGGATCGGGCATGAGCACCCGCGATGTCGTAAAGCACTTCGAGAACATCTCGCCGGTTCCCGTGCGCCATATCTGGCACGAGGATAACGGTTTCCGCCTGGCGGCCATCCGCAACAAAGCCATTGCCGCCAGCAAAGGAAAATACATTATCCAGATCGACGGCGACCTGATCCTGCAACGGAATTTCATTCAGGACCACATGCTTTTCGCCCGGGAAGGATGCTTCGTCACCGGCTCCCGGGGCATCATCACCGAACTGCTGACCCGCAAGGTGCTCAGCGGGGAGATCACATCGCTGTCCCCGCTGATGAAAGGCATCCGCAGCAGCAACAATGTCGTACGAATCCCGATCATGTCGATACTCTACCATACGTTCGGCCCGACCCGCGCTCCCCGTGGGTGCAATATGGCATTCTGGCGCAACGACCTGATTCGCGTAAACGGCTACGACGAAGATTTCAAGGGCTGGGGATTCGAGGACGCCGAATTATGCATACGGCTCAACAACAGCGAGATACATCAGCGATGCATGAAATTCCGGGGCGTTGCTTTCCACCTCCATCACAACCAGGCGGAACGTTCGGGCTGCAACAGCAACGAGCAGCGTTACAAAGACAGCATCCGCTGCCACCGGACCCGCTGCGAGAAGGGGCTCGACCGGCATCTTACCCCGAAAATATCCTACGAGATCGGCAGAGGGTCGGCCATCGTCATCGGCGGCTGACCCGGTCGCAGCGAATTCGCCGCGCGCTACTTTTCGAACGATGACTTTTCGGGGAAACGGGTGTCGAGAAACGTCCGGACCCGGATACGGTCTTCGTCGGTCATACGCACGTCGTCGTTCAGGCAGAACAACGACGGATCATATTTCTCCATAATAGATTCAAGATTAGGCAGATAAGCCGGGATGCAACGCGAATCGCTGCCGCAACCCGCGCCGAAAGCCGCACGAAGCAGCCGTAAGGGGTTGCGCAGTTTGTTGAAGCGGGTCACCTTGCGCAGCGAGGCGCGTCCGCGCGCCAACGCATCGTAGAGCACCAGGGCACGCTGCCAGTCGTCGCGCGAACGGAACCGGGCGTGCTTCGTATGCTCCAGTTCGGCCCGGAAGGTCTCGCAGCATTCGAGAAAATCGCTGCGGCGGTAAGCGTCGACATTGTGGTGGGGAGCCAGCGACGAGCACCTGCCGTAACGCGCCCGCACGAGATCCTGCATGCGGAGGATCGTATGGCAATAGATGTCGTCGTCGTGCTTCTTCAGCGACTGGACCTTAAGCCGCACGATGGGGCGGCCCTGCCAGTCGAAGAAAAACCCGGGATCGACGGGACGGCTGAAAAACATGTCGTCGTTGGCATAGAGGAAATGCTCGGCCAGACCGGGAATCCGGGGCAGAAACAGCTCGATGGTGCACGAATTGAAGACGGGAAGAATCTCCGCAGGCATGATCTCCCGGTGGGAAACCACCCTTATGCGCGGATTCGACGTATCGAGCCACGCAGGCGTCTGGTCGTCGGTCACAATATAGACGCGGCGTATCCACGGCGCGAATTTCTCCACCGAACGCAGGGAATAACGCAGTTCGTCGTTCTCGACGTAGCGGCACTCCCCCGCCACCTGGGGGTCCACCTGCCTGTCGGCCGGCAGAAATTCATTTTTCTTCGTCAGCCACACAGGGTCGTTCCCATCGACCCAAAGGTATACCAGATCAATGTCCATCGCATGCTTGTTTATCGGTTACACGTTTCCGCCACACCGGAATCAGATCGAACAACCGGTAGGTCTCCCGGTCGCCGCACTCCTTGATTTTCAGCCATGTAAGTCCCCAGCGGCCGAACGAACGGCGGGTAATGCGCCGGAACCTCGCGTCGAGACGTATTCCGCGGGCGTCGACGTAGGCCACGAAGGCTTTGTGGGCCAGATATTTGTCCTGCTGCTTTTTCGGCGTCTGGCGGCTCTTGGTAATCGACGCCCCGTTGACCACATAGCGGTAAACGACATCGGGAACCGTCACCAGAACACCCCCTTCGCCCAGCAGGCGCATCGTATATTCCACATCCTCGTAACAGACCCGTTCGCGAAAGCGCAGTCCCAGCCGCAACAGCATCTCGCGCCGCAGGAGCTTGTTCATCACATAGAAATCGGGCGGGCAGCGGCAGAGGCGAAATTTCTCCTGCGCTTCGGCAGCCACCTGCCGCTCCGTATAATGAATCGTCCATTTCGAATAGGAGGGTCTGATCTTCAGCATCGAGGCGCAGGCAATGTCGGCCTCCGCCTCCCGGGCGGCCTCGTACAGCCGCTCGCAGTAAGCCGGGTCGATCCAGTCGTCGGAATCCACGAAAAGGATGAATTCGCCCGTCGCGGCGTCGAATCCCCGGTTGCGGGCGCCGCCCAGGCCGCGGTTCTCCTGCGAAATGACCCGGATACGGTCGTCCTGCGCCGCATAGCGGTTCAGGATGTCGATCGACCGGTCGGGACTTCCGTCGTCGACGCAGATGATCTCGATCCCGCGCAGGGTCTGTCCCACCACGCTGTCCAGGCATCGGGCCAGAAACGGCTCGACATTGTAGACCGGAATGATAATGCTGACTTTCGGTTCCATCGGCTATCGAATATAATTTTTTACCGCCTCGGCGATTCGTTCGCCGTCGAGCGCCGCAGAAATGATGCCGCCGGCGTAACCGGCCCCCTCTCCTGCGGGAAACAAACCCTTCGTTTCGGGATGCATCAGCGTCCCGGGGTCGCGCGGCACGCGCACGGGCGTCGAGGTGCGCGACTCCACGCCCACGACCACCGCTTCGTTGGTCAGATACCCGCGCATCCGGCGGCCGAAGGTCGCGATGCCCTGACGCAGTCCCTGCGCGATGAAGCCGGGCATCCACTCGTCCAGACGCGACGGCGTGATACCGGGAATGTACGACGTTCGGGGCAGCGACCCGCTTGCGCGGCCCGCCACGAAATCGGCGACCCGCTGTGCCGGAGCGATCTGATGCTCCCCGCCCCGCTGCCGCGCCGACTCTTCGAACCGCTGCTGGAATTTCAGCCCCGCCAGCTCGCCCCATTCGGCACGCAGATGTTCGAAATCCGCAAGCCGGACCTCCGTGACCAGCCCCGAATTGGCATAAGGCGACGTACGGCCGCTGGGCGACATGCCGTTGACCACCGACTCCGCGGCATCGGTCATGGCCGGGACGATGAATCCGCCCGGGCACATGCAGAACGAGTAGACCCCGCGGCCGTTTTCCTGGCTCACGAGCGAATAGGAGGCCGCCGGGAGGTACTCGCCGCGCGTCTCGCAATGGTATTGAATCGAGTCGATCAGCGCCTGCGGATGCTCGATGCGCACCCCCATGGCAAAGGGCTTGGCCTCGACGCGCACGCCGCGGCGGTGGAGCAGTTCGTAAATATCGCGCGCCGAATGGCCCGTAGCCAGCACGACGGCGGCTCCCTCGATCAGTTCGTCGCCGCACCATACGCCTTTTATCCGGTCGCCTTCAATTTTCAAATCGGTGACGCGGCTCCCGAAACGGAACACGCCGCCCGCTCCGACAATCGTCTGCCGGATACGCTGCATGATGCCCGGCAGCTTGTCGGTTCCGATGTGAGGATGGGCCTCGAAGAGAATTTCGGGCGTCGCACCGTGAAACACCAGCGTCTGCAACGCCTTGTTGTAGTCGCCGCGTTTTTTGCTGCGGGTGAAGAGCTTGCCGTCGGAAAAGGTCCCGGCTCCGCCTTCACCGAAGGCGTAGTTCGAGTCAGGGTCCACAGCGCCGTTGCGGTTGATCTGCGCGATGTCGCGCTTGCGGGCCGAAACGTCGCGCCCGCGCTCCAGAATCACGGGCCGCAGGCCCAGTTCGATCAGCCGCAGCGCCGCGAACAGCCCCGCAGGTCCCGATCCCACGACCACGACCTCCGTGCGTCCGTCGACCGACGGATAGTCGAAATGCACCGGCCCGGGCTGCGGCTCGCGGTCGACGTACACTTCGAGCGTCAGATTCACCTTCACCTGCCGCTGCCGGGCGTCGATCGACCGTTTCACGACCCGCGCCAGAGCAATATCGGCCTCCGAGACACCCATGCGCCGCGCCGCCTGCGAGGTGTAAAACGTCGCATCGGCAGCCTGCTTCGGCGTGAGTACAAGGGTAATATGTTGCGGCATGTCTAAAAAATTACTTACAAAAGTAACCAAAAAAGCCGGATAATGGCCCGTGCCGGTTGTGTTTTGTGAATTTTTATCTACCTTTGTCCTACCGATGCGGATATGGTGTAATTGGTAGCCACGTCAGACTTAGGATCTGATGCCTTACGGCGTGGGGGTTCGAGTCCCTTTATCCGCACAAAGGAGCCTTTTCCGAGGCTCCTTTTTTTGTCGCCCGTCCGGTAGGGGGGGGGCTGGTTATCACCATTTTGCAAAGGTCTCGACCGATTCCCCGAACCGGAAGCGGAAAGCAAGCCGGAGAAAACTGTTGGGTGGCAAAAAAGTGGGCAGAGACGATTTGGGCTTCCGAAAACAGGATTGCCACCTTTTTAGCCCGCAATACATTGTTTTGCTGCGTTTTACACCGCAATAAAGTTTCCTTGCAGACGTTTTGTCAATCCTTAAAATGTCACGAGTTATGAGACAGGAAACTTTTACCATCCTTTTCCTAATGCGAAAAGGACGACCGAAGTGGGCGTGCGCATCACGCAGCGCACGGCAGACAAGTACGAGCGGCTGCTGCGCTACCTCAAACAGTATCTCGCCCAACGCGGCAAAGCCGAGGATATTCCCGTTGAACGGATGAACTACGAGTTTCTGGACGGCTTCAACCTCTTCCTGCAAACCGCCCACCGCTGCCGCCACAACGGGGCGGTCGCCGTCATGGACTGTCTGCGCAATTTCGTCCTCTACTGCCTGCGCAACGAGTGGATCACGAAAAATCCGTTCCGCTACTATAAACTCAAAGAAGACGAGGTGCAGGCCAAGGAGCACCTCACGGCGCATGAACTGGAACTACTGAGCCGCAAGGCGCTCGACCACCGGCTGGCCCGCATCCGCGACGTCTTCGTCTTCTGCTGTCTGACGGGGCTGGCCTTCGCCGATGCCGACCACCTGCGGCGCGAGCACCTCTCGCAGGACGACGAAGGCCGCTGGTGGATTCACAAGCCCCGCGAGAAGACCTCCGTGATGAGCCGTATCCCGCTACTCCCGGCCACACTCGAAATCCTGCGCCGCTACGAGCACGACGAAGTATGCGTCGCACGCTCACGGGTGCTCCCTACGCCGAGTAACCAAAAGATGAACGCGTACCTGAAAGAGATAGCAGCCGTGTGCGGCATCAACAAAGTGCTGACCACCCACGTTGCCCGCCACACCTTCGCCTGCATGGCCGTCGAATACGGCATGCCGATTGACGTTCTAGCCAAGATTCTCGGCCACTCGAACACCAACATGACGCGCCACTACGCCAAGTTCTCCGAGACAGTCATCGGCCGCGAAATGGAGATGTTCGGACAAAAACTGACATCGGCCGCCGCGGAGTAACATTCCGGGTTTTAAGAGAGCAAGTTTATGTTTCGGGTGCCCCGAAACCCTTGCAGATTCATCCCGCTGGTCTCAAATGGATATAATGAAAAAGAATCCCAAAGGCGGACGTCCGCCCAAATCCGCAAGCGAAAAGCTCAAGGAGCGGCTGACCGTGAAGATGGCCGCAGCAGACTACTACGCCCTGCGCGGCAAGGCGCGGGCGGCAGGTCTCACCTGGGCCGAATACGCCCGGACGGCGCTCTCAAGGAGCGTCGTCCGCCAGCGCCTCACGGCAGAACAGATGACCCTGCTGCGGCAGCTCGCCGGTATGGCCAACAACCTCAATCAGCTCGCCCGAAAAGCCAACTCCGCCGGATATGTTCAGGCAGCGGCGGAGTGCACAGCTCTGATCGAAAAGATAGATACGCTAATAGATCAAATTAACGAATAACCATGATTGCCAAAATATCGAAAGGCGGTTCGTTCGGCGGAGCCGTCGATTACGTCCTTGACAAAGGAAAAGACGCCGAATTGCTCGCCGGACTGGGCGTCCGGATGAAAGACCGGGATTCCATCGTCCGCAGCTTCCGAATGCAGGCGGCACTGAATCCGCATCTTTCGAAGCCCGTCGGCCACATCGTCCTCGCCTTTTCGGCACAGGACGCCGCACGGCTCGACAACAGGCGGATGGTCGGAATCGCCGCGGAGTATCTCTCCGGCATGGGCATCCGAAACACGCAGTTCATCATCGCCCGCCACCGCGACCGGGAACATCCCCATCTGCATATCCTTTTCAACCGGGTGGACAACGACGGCCGTACCGTCTCCGACCGCAACGACCGCTACCGTTCGGAGCGACTCTGCAAGGAGCTGACCGTCCGGCATGGGCTCTACTTCGCATCGGGCAAAGAGAATGTCAAGGAGCACCGCCTGCGCGAACCGGACAAAACGAAATATGAAATTTTCCACGCGCTGCGCGACGCCGTACCCCGCTGCCGCGACTGGCCGGAGTTGACGGCAGCGCTGCGGCACGAAGGGATCGCTACCGAGTTCCGGATGCGCGGCGGCACATCCGACGTACAAGGCGTCGTCTTCGCCAGGAACGGCTACCCGTTCAACGGTTCGAAAATCGACCGGCAGTTCAGTTTCTCCAAAATCGACCATGCGCTGAGCCTGAACCGCCGACAAGCACTCTCCGCAAACGAACGCGGTTCTGTAAGCAATCCGGTCGCATCGTTCAGTCACCTGCTCGAAGATCTTCTGCAACCGGTCTACGATGCGGACGAAGAACGGCGCCTTCAGGAACGACTGCGCAAAAAGAGAAAACAACACCGACTTTAATCGACAATACCTATTATTTATGGACACGAACACGATTATCGAACTTTTCGAAGAACTGAGAAAACAACTCACCTCCCTCAGCCGCAGAATAGACGACCGCAACATATCCGCCCCTGCTCCAGTAACAACGGATGATAAAATCGCCCGACTGCTCGAAACGGCCCAATTCACCCGCACGAATGTCGAACGGGTACGCATGGAACTTGCAGACCGCATTACAACTATCGGAAAAGAGACTGAAAACCATACCGAGAAAATTATTGCGGCCGTCGCTCATCCTGCGCAACCCGCAGCCCAACGGCATATCCACGTCATCGACTTCAACACCTCGTGGGCACTACTCTATATGGCGATCTCTTTCATCGTGATTCTCTGCGGCGGCATCCATATTACTAAATTATACGACCGTATTGCCAACCTGCGTGATACGGAATTGAAATACCGTTACGTTCAAATGATGGGCGACATCGACGAGCAAAAATTGCGCAACCTGAACGCCCTCTTCTACGATTCCGAACGCCGCGCAGACCGTCGCTCGCTCCGGCAACAAGTTGAGCGTTACGAAACAGCCGTCCGGGAAGCAATCGAGAATCAACAACGTAGCGTTATCCGAAAGCAGGAAGCAGAAGATATCCGGCAAAAAGCAAAGCAGTTCCAAAAGGAATTAGACATTACAAAATAATCATACGCGCCTGTTATCTAATCAGAGTTAACAGGCGCGTATTACTTATCTTGCAAAATCATTATGCAACTCTTCTATACGACTCTTCCAACTTACCCATAGCTATCCCATTCAATTATTTTCGTTCCACTTCTTACACTGCTCCATAATCGTATTCAAAGCATCTTCCTGCCCTGCAGGCGGATAATCATACTTTTTCAACAACCGTTTGACAATACGCCGCATTCCGGCACGAGCACTCTCCTTCATATTCCAGTCGATCGTTTTGTTACGCCGGAGTGCATCCGTCAGCTCACGTGTAATAGCGATCAACTGATCGTTGGAATAGAAATCTTTTACAGCCTCAGGCTTGGTCAACGCATCATAAAAGGCAAGTTCTTCGCTGTTCAGATTAAGCGACTCGCCGGCCTTTTCGCCGAAAACGATCTCACGGGCTATTTTCAGTAATTCTTCGATAACCTCTTCGTTCGTCAGCATCCCTTTCAAATAGCGACTCATGGCATCGGACAGAATTTCCGAAAACTTCTCGGCTCGTACCGTATTCGTTCGCTGATATAGTTGTACCTGTTCTGCAATCAACCTACGCAATAATTCTACGGCGAAATTCCGTTCCTTCATCCGGGCAACCTCTTCAAGGAATTTCGGATCGAACAAAGAGAACTCCTCCTTAATATCGGAGAAAAGATTAATTACCCCTTCGCTCTTGATACTCTGCTTGAGCAATTCATTAATACGCCCGTTGATCTCACGGAACGAAATCTTGCCCTTGCCCTCTACGCGCGTCAGTAATGTGCGCACCGCCTCAAAATAGGCAGCTTCGATACGCTGCTCGTAATTCAGCAAACTCTGACAAAGCGACAATGCCTGCCGCAGCAGCAGCGCCTCTTTGATATAGAGTTTTTTCGTTTCCATCCGCTCGGGGGACTGCATGAAATCGACACCTCCGCTGATGGCTTTCGCCCGCTCCAAATCAGACTTACCGAAGAAAGCACCATAATCGAATCCATACATCAGATCACGGCAAACGTCCAGTTTCTTCTGAAACTCCGGATAGGCGGTTTTAGCCACATCCGTATCACCATAATTTTTGCGGTCACGGTATGTATAATCGTTCATCGCCGTCTTCAACGCCGAAGCGATACCCACATAATCCACAACCAAACCGCCTTGTTTATCCCCGAACACACGATTCACACGAGCAATAGCCTGCATTAGATTGTGTCCGGACATCGGTTTATAGACATACATCGTCGAAAGCGAAGGTACGTCGAAACCCGTAAGCCACATATCAACTACAATGACGATTTTCAACGAGCTGTCGTTGTCTTTGAACCTCTTCTCCAACTCTTTCTTGTGGGAATCATTTCCGATAATCGCCCGCCAGTCTTCCGGATCTTTATTACTAGAAGTCATCACAACAGCCAACTTGTCACTCCACACCGGGCGCATTTCAAGAATTCGACGGTAAATCTTGATCGCTATCGGCCGCGAATAGGCTACGATCATCGCCTTACCCGTCTGCTCGTATTGCCGGAATTCCTCATAGTGTTTTACGATGTCCTCGCACAATGATGCCACCGTCGCGTCAGCTCCAAGGATCGAATCGAGCCGCCCCAATTCACGCTTGCTTTTCTCAATGACATACTCTTCCGCTTCCTCGGCCATCGCATCATACTCCGCATCAATACGTCGCAAGGTCTGCTCGTCGAGTTTCAGATTGATTACACGGCTCTCGTAAAATACCGGCCGTGTCGCACCGTCATCCACCGACTGCGTCATATCGTACACGTCGATGTAATCGCCGAATACTTCGCGTGTCGACCGATCTTTTTGCGCAATAGGCGTTCCGGTAAACCCGATATAGGTAGCATTCGGCAACGCATTACGCACCAGACGCGCCGCGCCGATTACAACTTTGGCCTGCATCACCCCGTCAGCATCCGTAACCATTCGGACCCTCTCCTCCAATCCATATTGACTGCGATGCGCCTCGTCGGCCATAACGACTATGTTTCGTCGTATCGAAAGCGGTTCTTCGCTCTCCTCGAATTTCTGCATCGTCGAGAAAAAGATACCGTTCGCTTCGCGTCCCGCCAATAATTCCCGAAGATGAGCCCGACTTTCGGCTTGCACGGGTGTCTGACGCAAAAAATCCCTGCAACAAGCGAACTGCCGGTACAACTGGCCGTCCAAATCGTTACGGTCTGTCAGCACGACAATCGTCGGCGACGACATCGCCTGCTGCAACTGCTTGGCGAAAAAGACCATCGACAATGACTTTCCGCTGCCCTGCGTATGCCAAAACACGCCACCCCGACCATCCGTCTCAGCTGCTTTGACCGTCGAAAGCACAGCCTTGCGTACGGCATAAAACTGATGATAGGCACTTAATATCTTAACGCGCTGTTTACCGTCTTTCGAGTAGCAAATAAAATTCCGCAACAATTCAACAAACCGCGTTTTTTCGAACATTCCCGCGAAAAGCACATCGAAATTCGCGCTATGGGTATCCTCATAACTCCCATCCACCGTCTTCCACTGCATAAAACGGTCTTCACCCGCCGTGATCGTCCCCGCCTTAGTCATCCCCTGATCGCTCATCACACAAAAAGCGTTATAGATAAAGAGTGACGGAATCTCCTGCATATAGTTACGCAATTGTGCATAAGCTTCCGACACGTCCGTATTCTCACGCGAGGGCGATTTGAGCTCGACCACCACCAGCGGCAATCCATTGACAAATACGATCATATCCGCACGCCTTACCGAGTGCCCATCGACCGTCCATTGATTAGCGATTGTAAACCGATTATGTAATGGTGAATCATAATCGACAAGCCGGACATTGGCGGAACATTGCTCGCGGCCATCGAAATAATTGACAGCAACACCATTTTGCAAGTAATCCGTGAACAATTCATTCTTCTGTACCAACGTTCCGCCCTCATAAGTTCGAATCTTCACCATGGCTTCGTCAATAGCGGCCTGTGGCAGTCCACGATTGATCTGCAGCAACATAGCCTCCAGTACCTCCACGTAAAGCGGTTCTGCATAGTCGCGTATCACATTGGGGCCGTACACATAATCGTAACCTAATTGCTCTCGAAACAACTCGAGAATGGCGTTTTCAAAATCATCTTCGGTGAAGTGCATATAATTGTTATTTTTTCACATACAAGTTAACAAGCTGTGATACCATATTACGCGCAGATTGCGTTGCGACATCAGAACTAATAGATTGTAAAGACAGGCTTCGTTTGATTTTACGTCTCAAATCACTAATGGTCGCTTCCTTATTGGCCCAATCTATATATTCGGTTTGCCGTGTAATAATTCGAAGAACATTCTGTTTTATAGCATCATCTGAAATATATTGTGATACGATATCATAAATAGCCTTATCAACTAACTCTTCTTTCACTACGGATTCAGCTATCTCAACTCTTTCCTTAGATTCTTCAGCTTTTATTGCATCAAAATCTATCTTTTCAAAAGATGAAGCGCTTCTGACATTAGATTTACACATACTATATTTGATATATGCCATCTGATGCTCCAACTCCGGAAATAAAGCCCCTTGGTTTATATTGTAGAAATTCAATTCTTCTAAAAGGCTTTCCTTACTTCCGGTCGGTATGATTATCCTTTCGCTCGCAAACTGGCTATTTAAAGAACAACTGCTCTTTTCGATCCGACTGACGCCGTAATCAGATTTATTGAGTTGAATATTAATGCTACCCGAAAGCAAAAAGGCTCCGCTCTGCCGAATCAAACGTTCATTGTTGAATGTCGATATAACAAAGTAGGCATTTTGCATCACCTTTGCCAGTTCCTCAAAATCCTCGGCTTGTTTTATTTGACTGCGTAATCCTAATTTCTCGACCAATTGATGCAATACAATATCTCCGTTGAAATCCATTTCCGCAATTCGAGCCAACAGATCAATATCATCTGAATTATGCTTATGTCCATAAGCCCGTCTATAATAAACAGCCCCATCGACATCATATTCATTATCAAATGGATGATCGGAATCGACATCAATAGTATCAGATTCTTTATAATTCTTGTCGTAGTTTTCTTTATCTTCACATTTTGCACACGCAAAATACAACGCGACTAAAGGGTTTAGCGTTACATCCAACATTCTGGTTGGCAGTCCATAATGTTGTAATTTTGTCAGTCGTTCAAATGCGCTTCGGCCACCAAATTCAAAAGGAGCACGAGCACAAGCTTCGGATATAATATCGGATTCAATCGTCAGGTTATTCTCTCTAAATAAACATGGGCGCACATCCCAATTTTTATTGGATTGGCCCCTAAAAAAGAATCGCTCATTGCTACCTTCATTGGCAGCTTGCAACTGAGAAATATATGCAACATCACTACTGTCCCGTAAAAGCGGGCAAGTCGGTCTTTGAAATAGTTGAAACATAG
>ENA-UOJE01002376-UOJE01002376.1-human-gut-metagenome-genome-assembly--contig:-C23-NODE-2376-length-14321-cov-7.141946_pt1 | contig 14321 bp, 17 predicted proteins | sample MGYA00242341_ERZ723888 | MGnify/ENA metagenome assembly ERZ723888 | reverse complement strand
GCCTTGGCGTTTCTCACTTTTTAAAATATTTTTCGAGTCGAGCTCGGTGTGTTGCCCCTGACGAAAGAGCTGCCCCTTCTATAAAATTGTATCGTGTGTGGAGAGGCAACTCCCGAAATGCCTTCATGAACGGTTGGCCATCCGATTCGAATATCTTGCCAGCGGGATTGCCTGGGGTGACATCTTTCATCTTTCGGGACTTAATCCACCACAAAGCCTCTTCCCGATCTATAAGATGGATGGAAGGTCTGACAGACCCATTACGGAGCGTCATTTTGAACCACTGAGCCCCCGTGTTGGAGTCATCCTCTTTAAGCCATACCCGGTAATATCCAATAGCTATTTCCATAAGTTGTAGAATGTTTCGTGACACTTCTTGCGGTACGCCATCGGGTCCTGCCGGATACTTTGGCACTCTTTGGGTCGGTCGATGATCCCCTGGGGCAGAACGTCGCTAAAGGCCTCTTTGAGAATGCGCTTGTGAGTTCGGTCCTCCCGGGGCAAGCGGAGAGCGAATCTGACAACGTCATGTCCCAGGAATGGCGACCGGAGTTCAACTGTGCTCCGCATGGAGGCCCGGTCAAGCCGAGGCATGTGGTAGAACGGAAGCTCCTGGAACACGTCTGAGAGCTGGGAGTCATAGTCATCTACTCGGCGATGGCCCCCGAATAGTTCGTCAGCTCCATCCCCGGTCAGAATGACCTTCTCCCGGACCTTCTCCATCAACCTGAACTGGGGGATCATGGAACCCAAGTCGATGGGGGTCTCGTTATATCGGAGATACTTCTCCAGACAGTCATCATCAGAGATGGGGCCGAGAGAGGTGATAGGAACCCCTAAAAATTCGGACAATAGCGTGCCAAATTTTGATTCATTGTTCTCCGCCATATAGAGATTAACCCCCAGGCCCATTCGATGAAGAATAGAGGCAATTATGGACGAATCCAGTCCTCCTGAAACCAAAGCCCCGACGGGGACTTTAGAATACATTGCCCGGCGCTTTACGGATTTCTCGACCAACCCACGGAGGATCACGGCATACTCGGATTTGCCAAAATGGTTCCGTTCTCCGGCCCCCCAATTGAAGTAGTTATTGCGTATGATCTTGGGCTTCACCGTCATGTTGTCGAAGGCGTAGACCGTGTTCGGCATGATACGCTTAACATTGTTCCACGGAGTCCGGTCATCCCAGTTGTAACCCCATTTGAACACTTCCGACTGGTAGTACCGGTCGAAGTCCTTGAAGTCCGACACCAACGGGGCTATCTCCGAGCAGATCTCTCCGAACTGGTTGTAATAAAGCTGCTTCTTACCGAGGGGGTCAGTGAAGACAACAATGCGTCCATCCCGGTACCAGCATATTGCCCACATGCCATCCCAGTGGTTGGCTTCGAGGAGAATGTCCTCCTGAATCTGAGCCCCAAACAAATCCCGAAGGTACTCAACGTCGCTGGAATAACGCTTAGGATAGTTGTAGATCTCCCCCACGTAAAGAAGCCAACCGTTGTTTTCGGGTAACTTTATAGGCTGAGCCAGGCCATCGCCTGGTTCAGTCTGGATGGGCAAACGAACATGACTGAGGAACCATCCTCCTTCTGCAATCTGGGCGGATTCGATGCCCCTATGCTGTATCTTGTCAATGGCGTTAGCCCTTCTTGTTATACTTATTCCGCACATGTCTTTTGTATTTTTTAATCGGGAAACAAATGCCGAGTATCCCTATTGCTATGAGGATTGCCATTGCTATGACAACTGCATCCTCACTTCCTATTACCATGTCTTTTTCCTCCGGATCTCATCTAATGCGACCAGAAATGCAATGCATAATACAGCTGCTGCCGCCAAAGAGGTCAAGATCACCCCAATCAGCACTTTAGTTTCTATGTCCATTATTCTTCGAATTTTTGAGGATCTGTTGTGCCTTCTTCTCGATCCAGTTGGTGTAGCACTGGCTCCCCAGGTGGGGCCCAGTCAGGGGCTCCGAGCATCCCGGGCAGAATATGCAATCGTCAAATTGCTGATGAGCTTTAGCTCTTGCTTCGTCTATAGTCATAACTTAGTATATTGTCCATTTAGGTCATCGTTGTATGCATGAAGGGACCCAGCGAAGTAGTGCAGAGGGCCCTTCTTGAGAGAGGGGTAGGTGTGTGCGAGGATGTTGAACACGTAGTCCATCATAGCCTCCGTCAACCAGATATCAATCGCGAAGTGCTTGAAGAAGTCATTGCTCCGGATATAGTATATCACGTGGAGTCGATTGTTCCGGATGAGAAACTGGTAGCTGACGGAGCAAGGTACTCGGGTAAGAGCCCCGACTGTTGCCCGGGTGTCCTCCGGATTGAAGATCATGACCATTGCTCGTCTGGAGTGCCGGTCGTCCCGGAGAGTCATGATGACATTATCCAACTGGTGGAGCTCGGCCCCCTTGGAGGAGAGGTGCAGACGCTCCGAATAGGTGTAGTCGAAGCGACCCTCCTGCCGAGTCTTGCTCGCCAGCTTCTGCCACAAGTCCCGGCGGACTTCCCAGCTTTTACCGGGGTTGACCCCGTTTCGGTCGAGCCGGTCGGAGAGCTCTGCTCGGCAGTACTTCTCGATGAGCTCGGCCTCATCCTTGAACATGAAGTCCAGCATCTCGCGTTTGCCAAGATACGGCTTTGAGATGACAAAGCCCACTCCGATGAGTTCCTTGGTGAGCCGGTCGTCCCCGCTGAGTTTTTGGTCTTGGTAATGGTTGACCGGGACCGTGATGCCGGAAACCTTGAGCTCCCGATCCATCTCCCGGACCATTTCTAAACAGTCTTTGAATATTCTATCCATATCAGTATTTGGATTTAATGTGAAACATATTTACTTGATGCTTCAACGACCAGAGCCCCTCTACAATCTGCCGACAGAGCTTTTTGAAAAGCCCCTGATCCTCCAAAGTGTTGATGTCAAAGTCCGCAATGCGCTCTTTGAAGTACGGTCTGTACATGAGCTGGAGCCCCCCCCCCCCTGGAGGGCGTCTCAGTTCCTCGCGTGACATTCCATTTGCCGTGAATGCCTTGCTTTCCCTTTCTGCGATTATCTCAATTCCTGTTTTCATATTCTTTCTTTAAAAAATTACCCCACTGCTCAGCCATAGCCTGTGCGATTCCCTCAAAGGTTTTACTCCTATTTTGTTTGGCGCATCCATATTTAGACCGATCTTTTCGACTTGTTCCTGACGCAATATAAGGCCCCGCAGGTATTACTTCGTTTGTTGGGGATAAATAAGGTAAATTCCTGAGCCATAGTCGAGTTTTTTTTTGGTATAAGGGTGGCCGAATTGATATGGCTGTATCTCTTGGTCGCACTCAGGCATTTCGAATACTTTGGATGATACCGGGTTTTCCACTGCTACATGTTTGATCGGCCATTCAAGCAGCTGCATGAAAAACATCTTAGCCTCCACCCCTTTCATATACCGAACTGGGTCTAATTCGCCAGCTTTTGGATATAAGCGTACCGCCCCTGCGTTGCTCAGGAAAGTGCATGGCGGATGGGCGATCATCAAATCAAATCAAATCAAATCTGGGTTCCCGCCGCAGCACTGTGAAAATATCCTCCTGAAAGTGCCATTCTGGATGACCGCCGGAGCAAGGTTCAATATCGCAACTGAAAGCTTCAAATCCCCGATCTCTAAATGCTTTGCATACCGCTTGAGACTCTTCGCAAGCCACTATTACTCGTATAGTTTTCATCCCCTCTTCCGTTTTAGCTCCGAAACGCGGCGGAGTACGTAAATAAATCTCCTCCCAGCTTTTAATGAACGGCTTAAAATCTTGCGTGTTCATGGCTTGATGTTTGAGAACGGGTTGTATTGCCCCGGGTCTTCTTTGGGGGAGTAGTATACAGCTATTCGGCGTCCTTCTTCGGTGAGAACATGTTTGATCTCATGCACCTCTATGGGACTGATCCGGATGAAGTCTACAGCCTCCGAAAAGGTTGAGAAGTACGTAGGTACCACCCCCGGAGCTTTTAACGGCTTGGGGCCCTCGAGTTCGTTGTTGATGGCCCCGATTGTAGCTACCATGTCAAGGAGGTTGTCCTCCTTGTGCGCATTGGATTCACAGGCCATTTTCACTGCCACTTGAACCCAAGATACATCAAGAGCGGTCAGAGGTTTGCCGGTAATGACCGAAGCGATCTCTGCGGCCTTCTGGTTGCATTCCATGAACGGTCCGTATTGTCTCCCCCTCTCCTCCGACCGCTCATTGATGATTTGGTCAGCGTGTTTAAGTATGTTACTCATAATTTTTCTCTAATTAATTCCTCTTTTCGGGGGGTCGCGTCCAGCCACACCTGCCTGATCTCTTTGATTGCTTTTCCCCTGTTAGTCATCGCTCAATAGTTTTTCTTTAAGGGGTGTATTTTCCCCCCTTTCCATTTTTTATCTGTCTCAGACCAATATTCGTGCCCTTCTCTTGTCTTTGACCACGTGAATGCGTAGCTTAAATGTGAGTTTTTGAGTGTTTTGCAATACCTTTTGTATTCTTTTACGCCCCCCCCCCTTGCTCGATGAAATTTCTTTCGAAGTTTTCCCATGCGTTGTTGTCTTCCAGGAACTTAATGAATTTTTCCATAATTTTTAGTATATAGGTTAGACCCCGGGGAGGGATTCGAACCCTCCTAGACCACTCCGGGGTGCCCAACGGAGTGACGGCTCCATTGGGCGAGGAGTTCTTACTTACTCCTCAGCCGGTGCGTTCTCCGGCTCGTCCTGTTATGCTTCGGGAGCTGCTTTGGGGGCTGCCTTCTTCCGGCCGCGCTTCGGCCTCTCGGACTCCGGTGCCATCTCGCCGAGCTCCAGATCCTTCGAGTCGATTGCCTTTCCCCAGACGTGCCCGTCGTTGGCCTTGATGCGGTACTGGATGAAGTTGTTGCGGGGATCGAGACGAACTCCTATGACGATGCCGTAGGTCAGCTCCCCGGTCTTCGTGCGGATGAACTTGCAGAAGCGACCGGTGTTGGCTTTGGCATTCTCGCGGTTAGCCTTTGCATCCTCGTCCGAGATCTCTTTCTTCAACGGGCGAGGCTCTTTGGGCTCCTTCGGGGTCTTGGGAATCTTCGTGCTGTAGGTCTCGAACTTTCTGATAAACTTTCCCATAGTGTTTAGTTGTTAAGTGTAGTACAAAGGTAAGAAAAAATATTCAATTAAAAAAATTTCAATAGTCTCTATTTAAGGGATTCACATTCTCCTCCCCATAAATCGTTCAGACTACTCCAGTACTTGTACCCCTCCTTTGTATAGCCCCATGTGAATGCTCTAATTAATTCTAAGTTTTTCCACGCCCTGCATTCTTCTTTGTACTTTTCTACATCTCGTCCACTTTTGGCGAATTCTCTTTCGAAGTTTTCCAGTGCGTTGTTTGCTTCCAGGAATTTAATGAACTTTTCCAATGCGTTGTCTGCTGCCAGGGATTTGATGATATTTGCCATAGTGTTTAGTTGTTAAGTGTAGTACAAAGGTAAGAAAAAATATTCAATTAAAAAAATTTTTCACCAGAAAAATTGAAAATATTTCAATTCGACTGTAATTAATATCCTTTTGTTTGTATCACAAATATAAGAACTCTTTTGCAAATACTACGATGTTTTGCGAGATTTTTTCAGATATTTTTTCACCCTTGCTTTCACAGCTTCCATGAGAGCATCCTGTCCCCGGGTCTTCGCTTTCTGGGCTCTTATGACGTCCTGGTCCACTGTCTTCGAGCATACCAGTTTATTGACTATCACGACATCTTTCTGTCCTTGTCGGTCAAGCCGGGCATTGAACTGTTGCTCCAGCTCGAGAGAATAGGTCTGCCCAAACCAGATGATGCGGTGTCCTCCGGCTTGGAGGTTGAGTCCGTGACCTCCCGAAGCCGGGTGCATCAAAAGAACCTGAATCCGGCCAGCATTCCAGTCTATAATGTCCTTCTCAGTTTTGAGTTCTCGGGGCTTATACTTGGCCAGAGCCTTCATGAGCCGGTCCCGGTCATGCCGGAAGGTCCAACCTATGAGGACCGACTGTCCCCCGGTGTCCTCGATGAGTTCCTTTGTGGCTTCAATCTTCAACGTGTGCACCTCATGAACCACTCTCTGTTCATCGTACACTGCCCCATTGGCAAACTGGAGGAGCTTAGTGGACAAAGCTGCTGCATTGACGGCCGGGATCCCCACTGAGTCCCCGAGCTGATCGATCATGCTGAGAACTTGCTCCTCCTCGAAGGAGTCGTAAGCCTTTTGGATTTCCGGGGGCATCTGGATCTCCACTATGTTGTCGATGCGCTCGGGGAGATCGAGGTAGTCCTTAGCTTTCATGCTCATGCAGATGTCCCCGATCTTAGAGTATATCTGCTCCTGACTCTCTTTGGATATGTCGTACGAGTACACAATGTGTCCATTTCGGCGGCCAGGCTTAAAGTAGTTGTCCCGGTAGTGGGATATGTACTTGCCCAAGCGCTCTCCTCGGTCCAGGAGGTACATTTGAGCCCAAAGGTCCATAAGACCGTTAGGTGCGGGGGTACCAGTCAAACCCACTACCCTGGAGAGTGAGGCCTGAACGTGCTTGAGAGCTTTGAATCGGATAGAATTTGGGTTCTTGAAGCTGCTGAGCTCGTCGATGACCACCATGTCGAATGGCAGACAGGACCCCCCGTATAGTCCACATAGCCAAGCCACATTGTCTCTCCCGATGGTGTATACGTCCGCCTTCCTGGCAAGAGCCTCCCGACGTTGACGTTCTGTCCCAATGATGCGGGAAACTTTGATGTGCTTCAAGTGGTCCCATTTCTCGACCTCCTGAGTCCAGACTGATTCGGCTACTCTTTTGGGAGCTATGACTAATACTCGTCCGATCTCGATCTCTTTAAACATGAGCTCATTGATGGCAGTAAGAGTAGACACTGTTTTGCCCAATCCCATATCCAGGAACAGAGCACAGTGCGTGTGGCTTATTATGTGGTCAACAGCTTGTAGCTGGTATTGATGGAGATCATTTTCGGTCATAATCCAAGGCTAACATTTTACAACCCATGGTTGTGTCTATCACCTCGACTCGAAAGCCCAGTGCTTTCAGTTTCTGGTGCATTAATATCTGGATTTTTCTGGGCTTTTTGCCGAATGCTTTCAACTCAACAAAAACGACTTCGCCACCGGGGAACAGACAGAGTCGGTCGGGGAGGCCAGCATTGTGGATTGCGGGGAGTTTCAAACACCATCCACCAACTCTCTCCACCTCAGTGACGAGTCGTTTCTCAATCGAGCTTTCGCACATAATACCTTTGTTTTCCATATATGGGGAATCTTTTACTAGCCTTGCACGGCTCCCATTCCGACATGCTCTTTAACAAGTCATTTATTTCTCTAGTCCTATACCGGTCCATGTCCTCTCTGTTCCGCCCGAGGCATTCACACCATATCTCAGCAACACACACGTAGTCTCGGTGGGTGGTGCCTTTGGGGGTTAGTTCATCGGCCAGGAAGTCTCTCCTCTGGTAAATGTCCATCGAATCCCAGTTGTCGGGGAGTTGCCGGTCCAAGTATGCCTCAATAATACCTTTTCGTTCATCTAACTCGCTGTGAGACCATTGTTCGCTTTCGGCTATTTTCTCGGCTTCATGGCTCAAATAGAGCTTCTCCTTGGATTTGTACAGGACAACTGCCTCGGCCCATATCTGGTCTATCTCGTTGTCCAGTTCCATGAATACGTCTTTTTTGGCGTTGTTGGGTATCACGTCTACAGGCATGAAACGTCGGTTGCCAGTTGGGTCCCTCAGGAATTCGCGGTCGTTTGTGGTGCCTAACAAGACCCATTGCCGAGCGAACCCCTCACACGGTCTGTCATAGGCCGGTCTAAATGAGTCTTCGTACTTGGATATGAAATGCTTCACTGACTCAGCCTCCGCTTTGCGGAGACCGGAGAGCTCGGCTATTTCAATAAGCCATGACCCCTGGATCTGCTCGAGAGCCTCCTTCCCCTGGACTGTCAGGAATGTGTCACTAAACCAGGATTTCCCCAATTTTTTGACAAGCGTACTTTTGCCGGATCCTTGGGGTCCTACGAGCATTAGCACAAGGTCAAATTTGACCCCCGGGTTCATAACTCGTGCGACTGCTCCAACCAGCATCTTGCGGATGGCTTCGCGGGAGTAGATGTTGTCATCAGCCCCCATGTAGTCAATCAGGAGTTTGTCTACCCGTTGGACTCCGTCCCATTTGAGGCCATTGAGGTAGTCCAGAATTGGGTGGAAATGGTTGCGCTCAAATTCCAGGGCCATGGCATCGTCGACCTTTAGAGCGGCCGATATGCCATATACGCAGCCTAGATAGTTCCGGACCCCGGAATAGTCTACGTTCTTGACCGGCTCCGGCTTAACAACCCGACGCCACGGGAGATTCCCGAAAACATATCTCTTACTGTCAAAGTCGTTCTGTCTGAACAGTCTTTTGAGCCGGGGGTCGTTTGCAAATATGAGATTGAGGTTGGTATCCGACGACAGGTATGTTCCCCGGGTGTCGACCTCCAGCTCCTTCATCCACTCGACGCTCTCAGCCTCCGGATCGACCTCCTCCTCGACGGCTTCCTCCTGAGTCCTGTCATGCTCCGGATCGGCAAACTCGTACTTGGCACTGTTGATGCGGTCGTTGGCAATAGTCGTCTTTGTGTCTGGATCGTTGCATACAAACTCCTCCATTGCTGACATGCTCGGCAACTTCGATGATGGATCCTTGACCTTGTCGTCAAGGTGACCGAATTTGTGTATGCGGACCAAGTCAAACGCATTGCAAAGTTTGCCCCCACACGGGTCAGTCCCGTGATGAGAATAAGCGAACTTGTCCTCATACACTATAAGACCAGCCGATGCACTGCCCTTTGTGTAAGTGTATCGGTCTTCCAATGCTGACTGGACATAAGTGTCAGAAAGGAAGGTCTCTATTGCTTCGGGGATGGAGTAAGTCCTGCAAAATGCTCCTACGAGCCCCTTCTTTGCTATTGGGTCCTCCTGCTTCTTAACGGCTCTGTCGACCGCCTCGAAACGGGACGAAGCTGTTGGCCAAAGTGACGAGTCTTTCCAATCAGCATAGGAGTTGAGTATCTCATCAGCATCAATCCATGGGCCGTCCTGAACCTTAAAGTAGTAGTCCATGTCCTTCGGCGTAGAAGGCCAGAACATGAGTCGGTTGGTCTCGAAGGTTGAATTGTCGAAAAGGTCTATGCCGATTATCCCGGCAATTTTTCGGCTTATGGCCACATATTCATCAGCCGTGACCTCTCTGCTCAGTGGCATTATTAATCGGTACCGGGGAGACGCATCCGAGTGTTTGTGAGTTCCGTGCAAAACAGCTGCATTGTCAAACTGGAGAGTAAAGTCATCCCAGAGGTCTTTGTGGGCAAAGTCCAAGTCGAGTGTCATCAACTGTCTGTGGACCACATTGGCCGGACTTCTTTTGCCCCCTCTCAGGTAGCCCCCGACATATCCGCCTACGTCCTTTATTTTAAGCTGGTCCTCCTTGCTTGCAGAAACAAACTCCTTGAATGTCTCCGTGGTCTTATTCTCCTCCCCGAGTCGACTGACCAATTCAGACCATTTCAGTCTCTTGTTGCTCCACACTTTTGATCTTGCACTTAGTCCGATTGCAATATCGAGTTCTCCGTCGTGTACCATTAGTCTTTTTTATAAAATTTAGTAACGTATCCGTCAGCTTTGAGAGGTATTCCCATTGGCAAGCAGTTCAGCCAAGGGGGCCCCTCCCCCATAACTTTACACATAGTTTCCAGGCAATCCCCGGCTCGATCTTCGTCTACCTCTGCAATGACTTCATCATGGACGTGCATTACTATTTTGAAGTCTTTCATAATGCTCAGTCTGTACATTGTTTCGGCGAGAAGATCCCGGGCGATTGCCTGGACTATGTTCTCCACCAGTTTGCCCCCGTATGTCTCTACCTCGGCCCATCCTACTGACTGGATCATGCCATCGTAGACAATGCCGGCCTGCCCGAACCTGTTGGGTCTTACACGGGGATTTCGGTAGTATAATTTTCTCCCAGCGGGGAGAGCTATTGTCAAATTGGTTCCGTCATGTTCAAATACAAGGCAACTTACCTTCTTGGTTTTCCTGGTCTGGACGCACTCGATGGCCTTCTCGTTCACCTCAGCCCAAAACTCAACAATTTTAGGATTGGCTCTTCGCCAAAGAGCTACGATGGAGTACATTTCCTTTTTGGGCAGCTTCTTGTCTCTGTCCATCGCCTCCATTGCGTTGACCGATCCTTCGTATCCGAGGGCCAATTCTGCCACCTTACCGCGCTGTCTGAGGTCCGATCCTTTCGTAACCTGCTCAACCGGGACTCCGAACATTAGTGATGCTGATGCCTCGTATATCTTACCATGAGTATTGAAGACGTCAAGTCGCCATTTCTCCTGGGCTACCCAAGACAGGACTCGGGCCTCAATAGCACTAAAGTCGGCTACTGCAAACATTTTCCCCTCCGGGGCTATGAATGCTGTCCGGATGAGCTCGGACAAAACATTCGGGGTATTGTCGTAACACATTTCGAAAAGGTCGTAGTCTCCTTTCTCTACCATGCTTCTGGCGAGGTCCAAGTCCTTCATGTGGTTCTGAGGGAGGTTCTGGAGCTGAATCATTCGGCTCGACCAACGTCCTGTTCTGTTGGCTCCGTAAAACTGGAATAGTCCATGGGCTCTCTGGTCTTTGGCAGCGCAGTTGAGCATAGCAGTGTACTTCCTAGTTGAAGTCTTGGACAGCACAAGCCGACCAGCGAGAACCTCCTTGACCAAGTCGGGAGCATCCGGGGTATTTTTCAAATATTCCAGGATCTCGGGTTTGCCAAGTGCTGGAAACTCGAGCCCGAAGTTAGTTTTGAGCCACGTCTTGAGCTGAGCTAAACTGTTGGGATTGTCCAGTCCGGTTAGTTCCTTCATCCGGTCGGTCATCTCCTCCGTGTACGCCTCGTCAAAAGAGATGGCATTTCCGGCCATGTCAAGGTCTATTAGAATGCCCCGGTCATTGACGCTCTGGTCTACGAGGTAGTTCCGGCGTTCGAACTCCGGAAACGGGAATTGGTCCAGCTGTTCCACGATCTCCCGTTCGGCAATCACGTCATATTCGGCATATGTCTTGAACTCGTTCCACTTGTCTGGGTCGTCGTCCGGCATGTTCCTGGCCCTCATCCCGTTGGACTTAGTTGGCTTGCACGGGGAGCAGAAAAACCGGATTAAAGCTTTACCAGTCGACTTTTTCCCGAGCTCCCCGAGGATTAATGCCTTGGAGAGTTCATCCAGAGACAAAGGCAGTCCGCAATAGGCTGCTTTGGTCATTGAGCAATACAATTGGTCAATTGGGATGGGCAGTCCTATGCGATTAAATACGAGTCTCTCAAATACGGCGTTGTGCGCCCATTTCTCAACCTCCGGGTCAGTTAAAGCAGAGATGAAATAATCGGGGAGCTCCTCTCCTTTGGCCAGATCAATCACCTGAACGGGAGAGGTGTCAAAGGCGAAAGATACTATAAGAAGTTGAAAGCCCCCCGATTCTATGTATTTATAGGCTCCCGTGGATTTAATGTCCTCAGGGCTATATGTTTCCGTATCAAAATATAAGCGTCTAGGCATGTTGATTATTTTTAAATTTGTTGCTGGGCGGGGATTCGAACCCCTAATCCCAAGTAAGACCCAGCATACCAACCTACATAAGGTCGTCGACCCACGGGGCCTGGCCGAAGTCCGCCTCTGCCGAAGATCCCCCGGAGAGGCGTTCTCCGTCGGCCAACTTCTGGAGGTTGTTCAGCCCGCAAGCAACGCCTTTGTTGCCATTCGTGTTGAAGACATAGAAGTTGATCGACGCCCGGCCATAGCATCCGGAGTAGAAGTCCTCTTTTTCGATGATTGGGTTGAGGTTGATGTCCACGATGCCAGGGCGGTTGTCCGAGTTGGCATTGACGAACATATGCCCTGCATACTCCGGGTTGTCAGGTCTTTCGACGTCCCCGTCACGGAGGGGGTTCTTCCACGTGGGAGGAATCTTGCCGCCCAATTTGGCGATGCCTTCTTTGAGGGCCGTGTCGATGGCTTCCTTGACCCGAGCCAGAGTCGCCGAGTCAGTTTTCGGGATGAGGATGGACACCGAGTATTTTGCTCGGTCGGAACCCTCCATCGCACGGGGTTCAAATACGTTGGCGTAACTGAACCGGACTTTGCCGGTAACTACTTTAGTTGTTGCACTCATAATTGTTGGAGTTTAGTTATTTGAAAAATCGAGTTTTGCTTGCTCTATGCCCATTGCCGGACGTTTGTCAGACTCAGGGACGAGAGTAGGTTTGCCAGGAGCTTTGATGACGAGGTCCCCAACCAGAGAATCGAAGTCCTTTTTGAGGAGCTTCTCGATAGCCGGGATTCCAGCCAGTTTGACAACTTGGAACTGCTCCGGGGTGTAGTCGCATGCGGTAAGAACTTCCTGAACTGCACTCTCGTCAGTCCATTTCCGCATTGACCTTCCTTCGACTACCTTATATCCCGGGACCTTCTCGCCCGAGATGGCTTTGGAGAGTAGGTGCTCAGATACAGCATTTACCCAATCTTGAAGCATGGGTGCTTGCTCGAAAATCTGAGCGAGTTCCTCGGTTGTCAGGAGTTCGGGTTCTTTGAACTCGTGTTTGGCCAAGTCGAGATTGTGGTCTGCCATTTTGCGGCACAGAGCTTTGACTTTACACCACCTGCACCAGTGTCCAACTTGGAGTTCCCCGTCTCCGGAGTAAGCGAGAGCTGCTTTGGGCTTCACTACTTCCTCACCCCATTTGTAGAGGTCCTCGGGAGTAATCTCCCATGATGAGACTCGCTCCTGTCTGGGCTGGACAATAGTCAACTTCACCATATTGATGTCGTAGACCATTTCAAATTTGGACAAGGCCCCAAGAGCATACAGCATCAACTGAGCATTGTTCTCGGCGAAAACCGGCACTCCAGTGCCAAACTTGAGGTCAATGATCTCCATGACCCCGTCAGCGATAATGCAAGCGTCTCCAGTGCCAAATCCCTGCTCGACCCAAGCCGAGAAATCCAGTCTCTCCTCCAGGAGAATGAGAGCGTCTTTGGTTTTCCGCAGAGCTCCCGTATATTGTTCCGTTACGTACTGGCAATAAGCCATTACGGGCTCATCCATGGCCTCAGTGTAGAGGTCGCTATTCTTCAACTTCCGGAGTTCAGCAGACGTAACGTCAACAGGCGTTATGCGGAATCTCGCCCGGAGGTAGCATTCTGACATCTCGTGAGCCAGAGTACCCTCTTCGGCATACTTGGAAGGCTTACCGGTCTCCTCAGCCTTTTCCTCCAGTCTGGCACTGGGGGTGCAGTTTAACCACCGGTCTGCCTTTGATGCCGAGAGCATGGCGTGCTTACGAGATGAATGATCCAGGGTTCCCATTACGCAAGGTCCTTAAGGAATTCGTAGAATGAGCCGTAGTTTTGGGGATCCAATCCCGTCACATTCTTCGCTCCCAGTTCGGTGAGCTTTGCCCGGATGGCTTCGCGGTTGTTGTCCACCTTACTTGCAAGGAGAGTCCGGATGTCCTGAATGGAGACAGCGGGGTCGGAGCCCAAAGAGGAGTCCGCATCCATCGGCATGGGCTCAGGTTTCTCCACCTTCTTGGGGGCCGGAGCCGGGGCCGGAGCTGTCTTCTTAACGCCCAGGGCAGGGGCTGGTTTCTTGACGTCAGTCGTCTCGACTGTTACAGGGCTTGATCCTATGGCCTGACAGATTTTGCGGACCATTTCGAGATCCTGAGACTCTTCGAGGTTTGCCTCGAACTTAATTTCTACTTTCATTGGCTTGATGATTTTTGATTATGGCGTTCAGAAGGTCAATGTACTGGCTGAGGGATATAGCTGGGTCATGGAGGATAATTTCATGAAACAGGGCCCCGAGATGGAACACCTTCGTCTCTCCAGTTTTGATCGTTAATTCTGCTCTGTAGTTTCCGTTTGTCAGAATACATGTCTCGCCCTTAAATTCAGAGCTCCACCCCCCTTTGTAGAGGCTGTCGACCGATATTCCAAGCCAAGCCGCTAAACGGGAGACTTGCTCCGAGTTTAACAAGGCTTTTCCGTCAAGGACCCGTTGGAGAGATGTCCGAGGGAATTTGTTACCGGGGAACAGAAATTCTGCCACTTCTCTAATTTTTAGGCCCCTTTGTTCAATTAGTTCTCTGAGATTGATAGTCATTGTCTTATCATTTTGTTTGTTTGTACTGCAAATGTGATCAATTTTTTTCACATAAAAAAATTTTTTCAAACTTTT
>ENA-UOJE01002374-UOJE01002374.1-human-gut-metagenome-genome-assembly--contig:-C23-NODE-2374-length-14335-cov-17.135434_pt1 | contig 14335 bp, 10 predicted proteins | sample MGYA00242341_ERZ723888 | MGnify/ENA metagenome assembly ERZ723888 | reverse complement strand
TTTGCATTTGCAAATCTATTTTTTATCCTATATCCCAAAATGAACAACATATTTGTCTTCTTCTATTGCTTTTCTACACAATTCAATTAATTCTTTTAATTGTTCTTTATATTTGGGCTTACATTTTACTTGTTCTATATTTTTAATAAATTTTTCTAACGATTCAGTAGGCAATATAGTTATTCCATAATAATCAAGTCCCTCACTTAAATTTTTAAAATAACATTTAAAACTTTTAAATCCTTTTAAAAACAAGGGATTATTTAAAACTATTTCATCATCAATATAAATAATGTTCTTGTTTTTTTTGTTTTCATCATATAACTTATTAAATTCTTTTTCAGGGTCAGTAAATTCATTTTTTTTAGCTAAAAAGAAATCATGTAACATTTTACACCTCAAGTAATAAAACCAAAAGAAACAATTATCTTGTTAACTTTATCCATATCAATATACTTTCCTAGATATTTATATCTACGAATATTCGATGTAGCACCATCTACATATTTACTAGCTTTCACACCTCTTTGTACCACCGTATCAGCAAATTTTTTTGCTTTCTCAAAATACCCGGATACATCATTCGGTTCCAAACCTAAACTTGCGTTATGTTTTTTAGCATGTTTAATTAATGACTCCTCTACGGAATCAAAACTTCCTTTTCCCCATTCCCAACACTTATTATGAACCAACACATTGCTATGAGAAACATAGTAAGTATGGAAATCCTTTACTTCAAAGTTATAGGTGGTTTCAGGGATTTCAACGTGTTCAGTTTTTAAAGATTCTATTTCAACTTTGCTGCCGTCACTGAGAAGAAGATTGTCTCGTTCTTTCAGTTCCCTTGCAGGCACAAAGCCTTTTCCGTCTACATAGAAAGGATGTTCCGCAGTGCAAACAATTTCTTCGCCATTAACAAAAACATGATGCCACTCTTGCGTTTCGTTGCGGAAAAGACGCACCACCTCTTTGTAGCACTGCTCGCCTGTTTCCTCGTCATAGGCAAGCACCTTGTCTCCGACTTCTATTTCTTCTATCGGTTTAAGCGTTTCTTTTCCCGCTTGGTCTAAACATGCTACAAGCGTCCCTGCTTTGAAACATTTCGGAGCTACTCTCTTTATCGCCTGTGCTGCTTTGCTTATGCCGAATGACACCATTGCAAGTGTCATGCTTATTGCAAATGCGGACGCCCACTCTTCGCTTATGTAATCGGCAAAACCTTTCCAGAAATTTCCACCGCTTAAATCCCGCTATTATACCGCCTGACAACAACGATATACTCGTTCCGATTGCCGCAGACAGATAATACGGTACAAATGCCGGGCACATTATTGCCAGAATCGTTGCCGCTACTATTATTCCTATTGCCAACAATTTGCCCCAGTCGCTTCGCCAAAATGCCTGCCACTTTGTGAGTTTAGGAGGGTCGTAGGTCAACGCCGTTTGCGTTTCGATTGTGTATTCATTATAAAGCTCGTTGACGGGGTTTGTCAAGGTCGAATTTTGGAGGTTCAGGCCGTATATTGTCGCTGCGTTTGCAAGCGCCGTTTCGGGGTTGCCGGAGTCGACGTATCTTTTTGTTTCGGGGCTGTAATATCTTCCGTTTATGTAATACAATCCGCTTTCAGTGTCGTAATATTGACTTTTCCAGCGGATTGGGTTGAACTCGGCTACGTCAACGCCGTCTATTTTTGCGTTGTTGAAGTTGCTTGACGTTGCGTTTCCCCATGCGTCGTACTCGTACCGCGCGACCTCGTCCACCACAAAGCCCGCTTGCGCTATGTTTTGATGTGCTCTGATAACCGACCTTACGTTGCCTTGCACGTCTTTTAGGAAATAATAATACTCCTGATATACCTTGAAGCCCATTATCCCTTCCGCGTCGTAAAGATACCTTATGCGCGCGTTTCCTCTGTGCTCCTCTATTATTTTTCCTCCGTCGCGAAAATACTCCGTTCTTTCGTTTCCCTTTGTTTTGGCATATCTTGTCCCCTGCGCGTCGTACAGATAGCTTGTCTCTCCAATGCTTTTGAGCAGGTTTCCTTTTATTATTGTAGAACTTTAATTTTGCTTCGTCAATGAAATTAAAAGTAAAAGAGATTTGCGTTTGCAAATCTCTTTTTGTAATTTTATTATAAGCTATCCTATATGGGTCAAAATTCATTTCAACATTAAGCCCAAAATGTTTGCAACTTAATCTAAAATAAGCCACATATTGGGCTCGTCATAATCGCAAACTTCTCCTAAAATAGAGTCGCCTATATTATAGTTTACATCGTCTATTTTTTTTGCATAAGCAACCCCATTTTTAAAAATGGCACCGTTAGGGTGATACCTTACAAAATTACCTTTAAATTTACTCCCAATTGGATATTTCAGCTTAATTTTTCTCCATATATCAAAATATTTTCTAGTGCATTCTTTCCATTTCAAATCAAATTTTTCTTTATCAATTTTTGTAATATCACCATCCAACTCATAAAGATATATTTTCCCTTCTGCCAAACAATCATTTATACAGGATATTTCTATATTATCTCCGGAAATAATAATTTGCCGAATTGCATAATTCTCCTTATCTATTTCTATCCAAAATTCTTCATTTTCATATTTAATCATTATATAGTTCATGCTAACCTCCCAGTATACCCGTACTAATAATTCTTCCGGTTAAATCCAAAGCCTCCTCATTTAAAATCACATAAACTCCATTTCTGCCCTTTATAATATTTAACCCACTTACATTAATTTCTATATAATGAGTAAACTTATATTTATTAGGCACATTAATTAATTTTTTAGCTAATTTTGTTGGCGTAGTATTATTTGGAGCTATATCAGTTAAATATTGACCATTTCCATGACGAGCGTCTTTTAAATTATTTGCTTTCAAGGACGGATTAAGTTTATTCGAATTAACTATACCATTTAATCCCTTTTCATTAGTATAATGATATAATGTTAATTTTTGATTAGCCTTTTTGCTTACGGCATTTGCAATCGCGTATTTGGTAAGGCTGATACCTATGGATACTATGTAAAGCGCGGATGTTATTGCCGCTTCCTGCGCCCAGTTGTCGTGGATATATTCGCCAAATCCGTTCCAGAAGCCTTTTCCCTGCCGCGAACTGCGATAACCGGCTATCGCCGCTCCTACACCCAACGACACTGCCGTCAAGCCGAACGTCATTCCGTAGCCCGCCCATATTGCGCCAGCCGCTATCGGAAATGCCAGCGAAAACTCTAAGGTTAATACCGTAGCTACGAACAGCAACAGCGCCGCTGTCGCTTTGCCCCATTTGCTTCGCCAGAACGCCTGCCACTTGTTTAGCTTAGGAAAACTTTTAAGCTAACGTAAACAATATAGAACTTTAATTGTCTTTTGTCAATCATTTTAATTGTACAATTTATTATTTTAAATCAAAAAAACAACCGAGCAATTTTTTTTGCTCGGCTGTTTTTAAAATTACCTAACAGCTTTCTTAATTGGTTTATCTATAATTTCACTAATATGTGCCAATTCTTTTTGCGATAAAGTAAATTGGATATCAGAACGACGATTTTTTTTTGCTCTCCTTAAAGACATTTCGGAAACAGGAGATTCAGAAAATACAACCGTATATAAATTTGCACCTCTTTTATTGTATATCACTATGTCGGCAATAGATTCAACGGCAAGACAGGTAATGATTCTGCCCAAAAACGTAATTTTGACATACAAATTTGTAATCGTTATTTTTCGGAGCGAAAATAAAACCATGCACATACAAAACAATATTAAAACCGCCAACAACAAGCAACACACTATTAAAGCTGAAATAGGAAATTCATCTGCATTTTTAAAAACCATAACAACGACACAAAGCCATGCCGAAAAGAATAGTGCAAATATTGCATAAAATATTGCCATAGGTAACGAGTAAAATCTTTTCATTATTTCTCCTTTTCGAATATTTAATAAGAATATCTGTAATGAAGTATTCCAACAACATTAGACTTATCTCTGCTTAACAACCACTCAATAAGTTCACCAATTGAACTTTCCGCAATATTCAGTCCTATTCCTATCGCAAAATTTTTTAAACCGTCCCCCAATAAACCGCCAAATGCACCAAACAACATGGACACTCCGACGCTTGTCCATGAAAAATCGCCGCTGATTATTCCTTGTGTTGCCGTTATACCTCCCGAAAGTATACTATTTAATCCTGACTGTACAAAACGAAACACACCAGAGTTTAATCCATTACCTATATTGCCAATAACTGAACTAGAAGTACCAGCAATTCCACCAGTAACTACCCCCCCACAACAATCCTAATGCTGCTCCATCCCAACTCCAACCACCTTGACCGTTTGAAAACGTTAAACCTCCTGCCAAAAACCCAATAATCCCAGTAACTGTCGCGCCCGCAAATACTGCACTACATAAGCAACCGCTGTTACAGATGCTCCTGTTGCACTTACCAATGCCGCCCCTGTAAATCCCGAAGCAAGTGCAGCCCCAATACCAACTCCGGTCGCTCCTGCGGTCGCCACTGTAGCTATTGCTAATGCCGCTATTATAAGGAGACCAATTCCAATTTTCCATCCCCAATGCAGATTATTAAACCATTTAATTGCTTTATTCCAAAACGTCTGCCACTTGTTTGGCTTAGGAAAACTTTTAAGCTAACGTAAACAATATAGAACTTTAATTGTCGTTTGTCAATTAAATTAAAGTAAAAGAGATTTGCCCAAGCAAATCTCTTTTACTTTATAAACCCAAGACCGAAAAAAATCTTTCTTTTTGTAAAACTTCATTCAGCCAATAGCTCAATGTTTTTACTGTCGAAGACAGTTCGTCAATATTTAAAGAACTTATTTCATGTATATCAAGACTGCTTAAATCATCAATATTATATTTCATGTCTTTTAAAACATTAATTATATCGTCAGTTTCATGTAATTTATTTAAAAATATGCCTAACTCTTCCAAAATCATTGCAATCATACGTTTATTGAAATTGCTGTATCTAAACGGGCGATAATCGGAATTAAATTTTGAAAAGATTAACTCAAAAACAATAAAGTCTTCTTCACAAAAATAAATCGAATCCTCCTTAAAGTGCAAATTATTGTATTTTCCCTTTTGCAATTCGATAAAATCTGTTCCGCTTATTTCATTCTTTAAATATGCTTTCATTTAAAACCACCAAAATGATACTATTTTACCACTGCTATTAAAATAACCACCTAAGATTTTACAATAATTAAGATACCACCTTGCATTTTTGTATTTATAACTATATGTGTATTTAAATAAAGACGAATTCCTTGCAGCAAAGTCTAATGCTTTTTGAGTATAATTAAATACGCCAAAACGTCTGCCACTTGTTTGGCTTAGGAAAACTTCTAAGCTAACGTAAACAATATAGAACTTAAATTGTCGTTTGTCAATTAAATTAAAGTAAAAGAGATTTGCCCAAGCAAATCTCTTTTTGTTTTAAGAAAATAAATGATTTTTAAAAGATTAATTCTTACCGCAAGGTTTAATGTTGTTTGTTGCATTTACCATAACTTAAACTCTTCCGCAATTTTTCTTATCGGTTGTCCTTCGATTTTTGCGTTATTCAATAAACTTTCTTTGGTAGGATAAGTGTCACACGTTCCGTCTTCTTTGTATAACTCTATTTCCTCGTCGTTGCCCGTTCTGACAATTTCGTATTCTTTTCCTCTGAATTTAAAAACAAACTCTTCACCTATTTCAATCAAAAGTTGAAAATCTCTGAAATTCAATTTGCTGTGGTTTTGTACTTTCTCATCCAGTAAAGTTACTTCCTCATCCCTCGTCAAACTTTTTCCTTCCGCAAGTTTTTTGTGGATTGCCATTCTTTCCTTAAAAAGTTTAATTTCGTATTTTCCCATAATTACTTACCTATAAGCCAAATTAACAATTCCCAAAAATTCCAATGACCTATTAACCTTTCGCCATTCAACCAACCGTGATAATGAGGAAATTTATATTTGCCTCCATGTATAATATCTTTGTCATATAATGCCAAGCCTCTCCTATCGTAATATCTGTATTGTTTAACGCCTTTACCGGTTATTAAAGTAGTGCGCGAAAACGGCTTTCCTTTTTTAGGCACTGTATCATCGAATATTTTTACATCGGCATAATTTATATATAGTCTTCCTGCCAATGTTCCAACGGCAGAGCCAATATTCAATCCCAAATACAAGCCGTCATAAAGTTCTTCGCCCATCCAGTCTCTCAATGTATCATTTCCCGTAAATCCGGAGATTACTTCGTTGGCTCCTAATGCCGCTGTCCCCGCTCCGACAGTCAGCAATATTCCGCCCATAATCCAACCTATCGGGCCATATCCCATCAGACTTATTCCGGTTATTATCGCGTTTACGCCATTTAAAACCGTACCTAATCCGCCGCCGATTTTGGAGCCCAAAATGTTGCTTACCAGACCTATGCTTCCGCCGGCAATAAGCGATATTCCAAACCCTTGCGCTCCCGGTATAAAACACAAAATTACTCCGAGCACAATTTGCAAACTTGGTACAAGCCATCGCAACCATGTGGGCGCTGCAACGTTTATTTCTGTTATATCCAAGGCTATCGGAGTAACAGCTGCGATTGTATATTCATTATACAATTCGTTGACGGGGTTTGTCAAGGTCGAGTTTTGGAGGTTCAGACCGTATATTGTCGCTGCGTTTGCAAGCGCCGTTTCGGGGTTGCCTGAGTCGACGTATCTTTTTGTTTCGGGGCTGTAATACCTTCCGTTTATGTAATACAATCCGCTTTCAGTGTCGTAATATTGACTTTTCCAACGGATTGGGTTGAACTCGGCTACGTCAACGCCGTCTATCTTTGCGTTGTTGAAGTTGCTTGACGTTGCGTTTCCCCATGCGTCGTACTCGTACCGCGCGACCTCGTCCACCACAAAGCCCGCTTGCGCTATGTTTTGATGTGCTCTGATAACCGACCTTACGTTGCCTTGCACGTCTTTTAGGAAATAATAATACTCCTGATATACCTTGAAGCCCATTATCCCTTCCGCGTCGTAAAGATACCTTATGCGCGCGTTTCCTCTGTGCTCCTCTATTATTTTTCCTCCGTCGCGAAAATACTCCGTTCTTTCGTTTCCCTTTGTTTTGGCATATCTTGTCCCCTGCGCGTCGTACAGATAGCTTGTCTCTCCAATGCTTTTGAGCAGGTTTCCCCTGTGCCAGGTCATCTCCGTTCCGCCGAAATTCGTGCAGTTGCCCAGATTGTCGTAGGCAAACTCTTTCTCTCCACGCCGCGTCAGTCTCCCGCACTCGTATTCGTAATTTGTCCTCGCTCCGTTTGTTTCCTCCCAATCAAGGCTTCCGTCGGCGTTGTAACCGTAGGTCGTGTACGCGCCTCCCGCCGTCTCCTCCGCTATGAGCCTGTCCGCTTTGTCGTACATGTATTGCGCCTGCTGTCCCTCCGACACGGGATTCTCCCGCGTCAGCCTGCCGCGCGCGTCGTATTTGTTTTGGAAAACTTTGGAGATATTTTCCGACAAACCTAAGCCGTCATAGCTGTATGTTATTTTTTCCTTGCTCGTCGTGCCGTATTTGTACTCGTTTTTTATTGTCAAAAACTCGTATGCGTCCACGTTTATCTGCTTTTCTCCGAGTCTGCCCAGCTTGTCGTAAATATATTTTACTCTCCCTTGGTCTCCCTCTAACGGCATGGAGTTCACATTAAAATACTCTCCCGCCATGTCGTTTGTCGAAATCAATCTCGGCTCAATAAGCTTTTCTTTGTCGTAAACCGTTTCGGAACGCGAAGTATATTCGGCACAGATATACTCCGTCGTCTGTTCATCGGTTTTTTTCATTTTAAAATCGCCTTTGTCGGAGGAGCTAATGTATCCCGTGCAGTTGTTGAAGTCGTCGTAAGTATAGGTATAGGTGCGGTTTTCAAAGGGGTCGTAAATCTCCGTCACCTCTGCCAAACCTGCGCTTTCTTCAAGCGTCTGCCGCGTGAACACCGTCGTTTTCGCATTGCTTGCCCAGTCGCTTTTTTCCTCCAAGCTGCTCGTTCTTCCGTACTTGTCCGTCGTCACCTTGACTTCGTCCGCGCGCGTCGCGCTTCTGTAACGTCGGGCGGTAACCGTGCCCGCGGCGTAATCTGCTTCGTTTGTTACCAACAGGTTGCCCGTCGTCTGTCCCGACGCTTTCAGAAAAACTTTTGTCAAGTCGCCGGCATTGTTGTATTCAAAATCAAAGCAATAGTTACCCTCCCAATCGGCACCGACGGGCGCGACAGATTTCAGCCTGCCGTTTTGGTCGTAGTTCAGGATGTTTTTGCCGCCCGCGTTGTTCTCGACGCTCGCAATTCTTCTCAAAGCCGAGTCGTAGGTATATTGTTTAATCACAGCGTTCCCCGCCGCTTCCGTTCTGCCGTTTACCGCCGTGCTTTTAAGCATTCCCAACGGAGAGTCGAAGGTATCCGTGACTACGTTGAACGGAGTTTTTTGCTCTGTTTTTACGTCGGTTGCCGTCGTTTCGAAAACTATTTGCTCGTCGGTGTCGGGATGCCGCAAGGTTTTTTTGCAAAGCTCTCCGTACGCGTCGTACCCGTACAGCGTCCGGGCGCCGTATTCGTCCGTCTCGCACAGTACGCGGCCTTTCAGGTCGATGTAAGTCTTTGAAAAACTTTCTTTGTGCTCCGGCACGGGCTTGCCCTTGTCGTTTGTCTTTGCAAAACGGTTGCCTTCCGTTACCGTCATCATACAGCTTTCCGTTGTTTCAAGCTCGTCCGATTGAGTCAGAAAATGCGGAATAACGTAAGTGTAAACGTCGCCGTCGGGCGAAACGGTTTCATGAAAATATTGCGCGCGCGTGCCGTTTCCGTAAGCATCCGAACCGAAAACAAGCGGAAACTCCTTTTCGTCCGTGCACAGGATAACGCTGTCCACCTTTCGTTTTTCGGTGCAGTCGCAAAGCGACAAAACAAATTCCGCTCCGTTTGCGGATAGAGACCGCGCCTTGAATCTGCTCAGATACGTTGCCTGCAAATCCTTGTCCGACATATAACAATCTTCGTTTATTTCAAGCGTCTTGTATTCCGATACGCTGTCGTCGCGGTATTTAAGCCGAGTTACCTTGTCAAGCCCCGCCCATTCCGTGCCGTCGGTCAAACAATACCTCGAACTCGGCGCATAACACAGTCTCGCGTCGCCCAGCATAATGTCGGTTTTTGTTCCGTCGGTTAAAATTTCCAATTCTATTTTTTCGATGTCATCATTAGAAATTATAACGGGCACGGACACGTATTGCCACGCTCCCGCCGCACTGCCGTCGACAACCGCAACGCCTTCGTCAATAACTTTGTTCGTCGCGGAGTTTCTTGACGACACGACAACTCTTGCTTTTGGCGACTTTACGCGCTTGTCAAGCCACAGCCAGAAGTTGACGCAAAAACGGCTGTAATGGGGACATTTCGATTTTCTGTACTCTGCGGCGGCCTCAGGCTCGATTATGTCCGTTATGCTGTTGCCGACAAATTTAACAACGTTCTGCCCGTTTATTTTTCTGTTCTGAACCGAGCCGTAAAACGGTAGCTTTGCGCCCGCGATTTTCTCCGTCGTTCTGAGAGAGGTAGAGCTGTCATCGTCCGTTTCGAACACGGCGGTGGTAAACCCCATCGCATTGAAAAAATAAACAATCCGCAAATCGTTTTCGTCGTTATCCGACGCGCCGTTCCTGTACCTCACGACAGTTGCCGCGCCGGCATACCTTTGATAGGACAAATTCGTGCGTCGGACGACGTCGGACGCGGCAACGCTTATTTCGCTTTCGCCCTGAGCGCTTATAGATGCGCTTGGTGCATAACCTTTGACAACCTCGGTAAGTCTATCGGAAGAATAATCGAATTTCAAAGCCGTTTTTTCGGGCAGAGACGCTACGCCGTCAAGCAACCCGTCCTCGTCGTAAGAAAATACCGTTTTGTCCTGCGCGCTCTTTTCTATGCACGTCAGAAAGCCACAGTTGTCGTAAATGAAATTTATTTCGCGCTTGGACGACGAGCCGAGCATACATTTCAAAGTCGAAAGCAGTCCCGTCGACTGCGAGTATTCCAACACAAGGCTGCTTTCCGGCTTGCGGCTGTCGTAAGCCTTGACCAACTGTCCCGACGCGTTGTAGCAGAAAATTTTTTGCACCGACGTATTGACGCCCGATACGGTGCGCGTCATGCGTCCGCCTTCAAAGCACATCTTGTTTCCCGCTTGGTCGCAAATTACAAGCTCGTCGTCCTCCTGTGTCATGACAAGCCCCATGCCGTCAATGTCAAAATATTCCGTGCCGTTGCCAATCGGCTTAAAAATATGCCTCATGCCCGCGCCGTCGGTATATACTTTGTCGTCGCCGCTGTCGGTCACGTACTGCTGAACGTCAAGCTTGAAACCTTTTCCCATATACGTGTCGAAAAAATCGCCGTCGTTTTCACCGTATTTCAAAGCGAATTGCGGATTGAAGCATGAGTTGTAAACGTGGTTCAGGCTCACACCGAAGCCGTTTGCGCATACCGAAGCGTCCTCAGTGCAAAACAGCAGTCTGCCGCTGAACAGGTTGGCGGACGCCGTGCCGTCGCCGCAGTCGAATTTCAGTTCGGTCTGTTCGGTTTTGCTGTTGTCGAAATTTTTGGATAATACCGTCACTTCCAGAGTTGCGGTTTTTTCCTGCGCTCCGCTGTAAGTAACAGTAACAACGGTTTTGCCGTCCGCGCCGTCCGCCGAAAGTGCGCCCGCGGGACTTATTGAATAGTTTTCTGCCTTTTTTCTCGTTCCGTCCGAATATACCGCGTAAACCTCCATACCTCTTTGTTCAAATCGTTCGTCCTCGATATAGACAGTTTTGTAAGGCATCGAGGTGATTTCGATGCCCGTAAGTCCCGTTTTATATACGATTATCGGAATAACTAGGCTTTTTACCGTTTCCCCCTCGACGTAGGAAACCGTAACGAAACTGTCCTCGGGCGTCAAACGGGCTGTTCCGTACGTATAACCGTTTACCTCCCGCCAGATTTTGCCCGAATACTGCGCCGAAATAATCATGCCCGTCGCTACAAAGAAATCACCCTCCACATATTCCGTTTTATCGGGTCTCCGCGATATTTTAAGACCGGTAAGCGCCCTTTCGACAACTTCTGTCGAGCCAATAACAGCCGACGCCGTTTGACCGCCCGCCGTGTAAGAAACAGTCACCTTATCTCCCGCAACAAGCACATGTGGACTGAAAACGCAGTCTGTCGGAGAAATTTCTCTCCACGCCAAGTTACCGAACTGCGCTTCGAGCTTTATTCCGTCAGAGCAAAAGTAATCGTTTTCAAGATAAACGGTTTGTTTTGGCGGCTCCTTTATCCTCAACCCCGTGGCGGCTCTTTCCGCAACCGTGACGGAAAACTGCGCGCTGACCGTCACGTTGTTTTTGGTGTAAGTTACGCAAACTAAAATATTTTCCCCAGCTGTCTGAAAACTCGTTGCGGAAAAACACAGTTCCTTAGGCGCTATCGTTCGCGACGTCCCGTTTTCGTAAATTGCTTTGACCGCAATGCCTTTACTCTCGAAATTTTCTCCCTGCACGTACAGCAGCTTGTCGGGGTATCGCGTTATTTCTATACCGCTTAAAATTCGCGATACAACCCGTACCGAGACGCTCGCATGGGCGGCGATTCCGTTTTCTTTGTAGGTTACGTCGACGTTTACCGTTCCGCTGCCTGACAGTATGGAAGGAGTGTACGTACAGTAGTCCGACACGTCTGCGGAACTGCCGTATTCGTAATATGCCGTGACCTTCAAGTTCGGATGAGGAAAACCGTCCTTCAAAAAATATTCCTTGCCGGATTGGTCGTTTATTTCTATTCTTTTCAATTTTCTATCTTCTACTTCAAAATCGCTGCTGGCGGTTACTACGTCTTCGCAAGACAGAAAAGCGGACACCTCGTTTCCGTACGCGTCCGTCACCGTCCCGTTTTCCGGCTCCTCACCGTTTAATAACATTACTGCCGCGTCAACCGCCTTTTCCGCCAGCGTTTCGTACCCGAAAGGTACTGTCATGCTTTGCAAGCCGTCGCGTATGTTGACAAGCGTTTCCTTGTCGTCGCCCGCCCCCGTAACTATAGGTATATTTCCCGCGTCGCAGCCCTCTCTGCACAGCCCTTCAATAATACCCGACGGAACAACGTCGATAAGACCGAGAATGGCGGACACGCCTTCTCCCCAGCCGTAAGAGTCGACAAGCTCCTTTCCCGCTTCAAAATCAATTCTGTCTGTGTAGACAGGCTCGGTTTCCTCGAGCGTGCCTCCCATATAAGGCTCCAACACACTCATAGCCCCGTTCAGTATTTCAATATGATTCGCATTGCCTGCAATTCCGCCGTAAATTTTTACCTTATGCGGCGTTTCGCAAGAATCCAAATTAAGACTGTCTCGAATAAACTCCGCCTGTTTTTCGCCTATGGCGCGCCAATCCACTCCCGCATAGAAATCTACGCAACTCATGTCTTCCGTTTTTTCTCCCAAAAGCGCCACCAAAATGCCGCTGTCCTTAGCCGTATTGAGCGCCGAGACAACGCCGCTGCTTACAGGCCAAACGATAATTGCGCCACATCCTTCGGCTGCCATTGCTTCAATCTGTTCTGCTTGTTTTTGTTCTTCGTTGTCCGCGCAAAAGAACAGCATTTCGCATCCGTATGAAAGCAGCCTCTGCTCCAATGCGTTTCTTATTCTTTCCGTGTATGACCATTGCGCTAAGGGCAAGGTCACGCCTATTTTAAAACCGTAATCCATAATAAACTCCTTTTTGTTTTTTATTTAACATTAACACTCAAATGTTGACACCTATATGTCATATTTAACCTTTCTGTCCAAAAAAATTTCAATTTAAATAAAAAACAGCCGCTTTGCCCGACGGGCAAAGCGGCAAAATGCGATTTATCCATTCAATTTTCTACAAACCCTGTATTTTCAAGGCATATCTCCTGTTTTGTGTTCAAACATTTTATCTTTTCCTTGTTTTTGCCGTTACGAGCCGAAACAAGTGAATCAGCGAATGCCAAACTGTTTTAAACACTTGCCATTTTAGCGAAATACACTCCGCACAAAACTAAGTTTTGTGCTACGCGTAATTCGCTTCGAGACGTCATGAAATATAGTATCTTCCAAACATTGTAGTTGTATCATGTGACCTGACGGCGCATGATACAGACGGAACAACACTTTCCAAATTTTATTTCTCATCGGGATTTTCCCATACTCTCTGCGTATAAGTCTCGTCCACCATATCGCTGATACCTGCCAACAGCATAATGATTCCTTGCACTTTATGCGGTTGGATAATATAAACACCTTTTTGCTTCTCATCTTCTACAACCACATCAGCGGCCAGCAGGGGCTTCATATGATGATATACTTGTCCCGTCGAACCAAAACCGCACTTCTCCACAAGCATTGTCACTGTCTTGGGTCCGTGAAGTATCTCTAACAATATCGCAAGCCGGTTTACATTCCCTATACAGGACAACACCTTACTTGCAACACCGCTTTCGATTAGGGGCAGTAATTTATCGATGGGAACGGCATTTCGTATCCAGTTAGACTGCCGCCGAGCAGAATTATACACCCCGAAGTAGCTCACAAATCCGGTCACTTTTTTTTCCTCGGTTTTATAGCACAATTCCTCCATCATTTTACTGAGACGGCTGTCCGGATGCATCTCACGCATTACGTGTACCCTTTCCAACTTCTCTGTCGACGGCTTGTTAGGAATCACCATCGTTCTTAGCTCATCAAACTGTGAAGATGTCATACTTTGAAGGCTTTTTATTTGTTCTCTTAAAGAATCAATCTCTTTACCATAATCTCGTTCCATAATTTACTCCTTATAATATTTTTTTGTTTTTCGGAATTCCGTAATTCCATTATACATCAAGTGCTAAGAAATGTCAATATTTTTTTAAATTTCGGAATTTTGCAAATAATTCGTATCAGAGCAATATGGGTACCGATTTGCTTGATAACAAAATTACACTTAATTACATTTTTTTAATAATAAAATCTCTTTTTAACCAAATTTGTTATTTTAGCCTAAAAGTCGTTATTCTATCGCAACGAACTATTTTCGACTGTTTGTATTCTTGCCAATAATCCGTCTGAGAACCGTCAATCTTGAGCGATGTATAGTGGCTTCCCTTGTAATTGTTCTGTAGTTTTTAACAGTCCGCGCGACAACGTCGCGCGGACTGTTATTATTACTTTTTTCTTACAATTTTTCCCTCAAAAACAGCTTCAAATTCTTCTAT
>ENA-UOJE01002371-UOJE01002371.1-human-gut-metagenome-genome-assembly--contig:-C23-NODE-2371-length-14343-cov-3.849664_pt1 | contig 14343 bp, 18 predicted proteins | sample MGYA00242341_ERZ723888 | MGnify/ENA metagenome assembly ERZ723888 | reverse complement strand
AACAAGAAGACAAAGAAGGTTTTGATACAAGGAACTCTTCAACCGTTTCAGCTTCGTGTTGCCCTACATAAAACCTTCTACTGGTCAATATAGTGAATTTGTAAATTATACCTATCATAACATACATTTTCTACTATATAACTGCTTTACGTTACTTACGCTTGGAAGTCTTGAATATATCCTAAAAAGTGCTTTGCTCTCGTTATCGCTACATAGACAAGGTTTCGTTCTTGTTCTGCCATCCAAGGAACGGTCATACAATATTTCAAATACAACTTATCTTCACATATGATGAAAACTCTGTCGCTTTCCAAACCTTTCGACTTATGAATTGTACTCAAACAAATACCATTCTTATTATCATCGGAGAAAATCATGTCTATGCGGTCAATGACTTCTTGGGAAGTTACCAAACCTTCTGATAAGACTTCGATTGCTTTCAACTTATCTTCGTAGTTCTTATACATTTCATGTTCCTTCGCTTCAGCTTCGGTGCATCCCTGCTTTGCTACCACCTTTCCGATTATCCGTGATAATTCCCTTTCAAGTCTCTCCATTACGTCCTTAATCTGCTTGCGATTGGTTTTCTTTATCATGTTAATAAGATTGGTTCCAATATCCCTTCCTTTAACATACGCTTTCACCCCTCTCCCGATATATTGCATACACAATTTAACCAACGGAGCTGAAACCCGACAAAGTATCATATCGCCATCCTTAACATCTGCCATAACGCTCTCCCGACTAACTACACCTGCTGGTGCACCTGCTCTTGCTTCTATCTGAGGCACTATCTCTTTGGCCATACCGATTATGTCTCCATCACAACGGTAACATACGGATAAAGGAAGTTTCACGGTGTGCGGAAGTCTCTTCAAAAGATTGAAACTTTCAACGTCCGCTCCAGCAAAACCGTATATTGCCTGACGTGGGTCTCCTACGGCTACAAATCTTCCATTCGGTTTCAAGCATTTCAAGAACAAGTTTCTTTGAGCAGCATTAAGGTCTTGACATTCGTCTATAAATACCCAATCATATTGGAACATCTTTATTTGCTTAACGTTCGGGAAGTATATCATGTCTGTAAAGTCTATGACTTGCGTTTCCCTTTCTCCCCAATTGATACCCTTAATAGCAATGTCAACCTCGTTATCTTCTAAATCAATATTATGTTTCCAAGCAAGCTCTTCCAATTCCTTCTCGGACTTAACCAAATTCACTCTACCAAGGTCAATGAGTTTCAAGATATTTTGCTTCCACGTATTCATCTGTTCAGGTAACAGGTCTGACTTCGGAGAAAGGGAAGAGTATTTGATACCATTATTCACCCAAGCCGTATATTTATCAACCTGAATTTGAGAGTTCAAAGCTCGCATAGTTGCCGAAGCTCCCAAACTATGTAGCGTTTTAATATCTACGTTATTGAGATTGCCTACTTTGATTTTCAGTTCCTCTACGATTGCCTTGTTAAACGCCAAAAACAATACTCGCTTGTTCTTCGGAATAAGTTTCAACGCATTCACAATCGTTGTAGATTTTCCTGAACCTGCTACTGCGTCTATAACCGCATTGCCTTTACCCTTCTCAATATAGATGTAAACGGCTCTTTGATATTTACTTGGTATAAATGCTCCCATGACTTTGTTATATTGATTATCTGGTACGAAGTTACGAACTTATTTTGTAACCGCAAAACTTTTTATAAGAAACTTTGCTAAATTTAACTTTTGTTAAAAAGAAAGGAGCGACTTTCACAAGTGGCTCCTCCCAAATCATACTTAAATGAGACAATTAAATTACACGTTCAATATCAAGTTATCCTCTTCCATCAGTTTGACAAGTTTCTCCTCCGTAGGCTTCCAACCGCAGACAAAGATTATCTTATGACCTTGAGCTTTCGCTGCTTTATGCCAAGCATTGGTAAGAGTTTTGAAACGCTTATCGTGCATATACAAATCAAAATCTGAAACGGAGACTTCCCACCAAACGTAGGTCATCGGAGCATTACCAGTCTTATAAGCATAGCAAATAACTCCTGGCCATGACTCTTCAATCTTCTTGAGAATACTTAATATAAAACTTTCAATCTTCATATCTATTTCAATTCACAGGCTCCTCCCGAACATCCTACGGCTACCATGTCGCCTGAATAGAAGTTCTCACGGTCGCTCATTATCTCGTTGAAATCTACTTCGTGGGTATCAAGATACTCTTTGATAGCATTGTACTCACTTTCAACTTCCTTAGAAGATAAACGTTGGAACGGAGCATTGTCATAAATTTGGTCTCCCATCTTCGGTAACAAGCTCACGCCAGTAAATAGATAATCGTTGGTAAACAGAACAGCTGCTACTTCGTCCCACTCATCGTCTTTTACCTCGACAGTCGCCGATATATTGTTAGCAACGGCTTTGGTATTCACGCTCCCCTTGTTTATCCAATAATGTTTTACCATACCGATAAACTTGAGATGCTCAACGGCTGATACCTCGTCTTTGAATATCATATTCGGGTCATCGGACTCAATTGGGAAACTTATCACTGCTTCATCCCCTCGTAGAACTTTCACCAACGGAGTATCTTTCAGCGCAATGAACTCTGGGCTATAAGTCTTGATGCGAACTCTACGCAAATACTTTTCAGCATGAGCTGGATGAATACCGCTACAATACAAACCAAGAATAGAAGAAGCATTGCCGCTCGGTTTAATTGTTGTACAAGTACGGCTCTTATTTATCCCGAAGATTGCTGCCCATTCCGCATTGGTTTCTGAAACTACTTTCGCACCTTCTCTTAATACCTCACCCCGAAGGATAGGATTGGCATATATGCCTGTTATGCTCACTCCAATAGCTCTATCACGCTCGGCTATTTCTCGTGAAGCAGAAGACAGATATTTGAAGTCAGTATAAAGAGCCTGAACAGTGGCTACGAACGAAGCTACACGACACGCTTCCAAAAACTCCTCTTTGGTTTTAACTCGCTCGGCATTTATCTCTACAAGATTGCAGAACGCAAAACCAGACTTGCCGTTGATAGCAGGCTCCATAACAATCTCTCCACAAGGATTGACCGTGTACTTGAAACTCTTTACGTTTACAAATCCTGGCTCTCCAAACTGACGAATGACTTGCAACTTGTCTTTCATTTCCTCGTAACCCAATGGGTCAGATAAAGTAGCAAGAATACTATTATTTGCCATAGCTCTTTGAGGATTGTCCGTCCACCAGCTTCCTGTCTTAGCTCGGAGCATCAACTCATCGTCTTTATCGAACAAGGCAATCATAGCAGAACGTCTCACCCCTCCGCTCACAACGCTGTCGGCTATATAACAAATGATGTCATGAACTTCGATACTCGTGAGCTTTCTGCCTTGAGCGACTTTCATGACTTCTTTGATATGATTATGAGCTTTTATCAAAGGCTCTGGGCCAGGTGCAAGGAACTTACCGTCAATCAACGCTCCTTCTGGTCGGATAGCGTCAAAGACTATATCAGCGGACTTGCCTTCAAATAGAGCCGTCATAAGCTCTCGAATTGAATCAGCCCAGCCTTCGATACTATCTTCAACAAAAAATTGAGGTCTTTGGTCTCCGTTATACGGCTTGACTATTGGCAGCTTGTCAATATACTCTTTATGTAAGGAATAACCGACACCGCAACCGCAAAGAAGCAAATACATGATTTTGCTGAATACTTCTACGCGGTCAACGTAGGTAGAACAGCAATTGTATAACTTGGCTTCATGCTTCAATATTCCAATCGTTACGAAACGAGAAGCGAACTGACGTCCACGCTGGGAAGATAAAATTTTCTTATCAACTTCCAAACGCTTTGCTTCTTCTATCATAGCAACCGTTTCTTCACCAAGCAGACCTAACTGTTTCAACTTGACCTTGTGCATCTCGTAGATACGGTCAATAGTTTCATCCCAGTGTTCAAGTCGTCCATCCTCTCGTCTTTGAGAGTATTTGGACAAGAACACGTAGTCTGCTAACAAATCAATACCGTTACATTTCATTTTGTTAATCATTCTTTAATTGTTCTTTTAATAGTTTCAGATGAACTACCTCATCCGCTACTAATTTAGCAAGCAGTTGAAGAGCTATCTTGATTGTCTCCGTTTCTTGTAACTTCAAGAGCTTCTTTTGCAAGTTCTCATAGAAGTCAATTGTTTTCTCCTCCGCACCTATTGCTATTTCAATAGCTTCTTTTGCGGTCTTTCCTACGGTAACGCCTGAGTTGTTATATCTCTGGTCAATCTTTCCTCCTATCTTTCGGATAAAGTCTGACAGCTTATCGTAGTGTTTCATCTCAGTCAGAGCAATGCCCAATAGCAGCTCACCTACGTCCTCAAACGTAGCTTCCTGAGTAGTGTACATATGAATGGCTGTAAGCTCGGAGAAGTCATTGGTACCATTGAAAATGGGATAAAACCATTCAGCCATTACCCCATCATCTTGTTTCGCCTTATCGTAACTTGGGTATTCAACATTTGGGTCAGAATAACGCATAGCATTAACAAGCCCATTAGTCAAATCGTCAAGTTGATTTTTGCTCAACGGTTTCTTGATTGCAAAATTTTTCATAATTATCCAAAACCTTTTGTTTATAATCATCGTCAGGAATACCCTTGCCGATTATGCTACTTTCCACGATTTCAAAAACTCCGTTTTCTACTTTACGCATAACAGTAGCAACGGAGAAGTCGCTTGAATGATTAGCGAAATCAACGCCTACAACCAAACCTCCTCCGTTGCTTATCATATGGAATGAACCGTTCACGTACATCCTTATTTAGTTCCAGTATGTCCAAATCCACCTGCTCCTCGTTCCGTAGTCTCGGAGAACTCTTCAACAAACTCGAAGTCTGCCTGAACAACATTCTCTACGAATACAAACTGAGCAATACGCTCTCCCTTCTCAAAGCTCACTTCTTTGTCTCCGTGATTGATAAGAAGGATATTGCACTCACCTTGATAATCGCTATCAATAGTGCCAGGAGCATTCACGCAAGTTATACCATGTTTCATAGCAAGTCCGCTTCTCGGTCTTACTTGAACTTCCATGTCTTCGGGCAATTGCATATAAATACCCGTGTGAATCATCTTGCGTTCGTTCGGCTGAATAGTGAAAGTTTCATTCGCTCTCACATCGGCTCCTGAACTTCTCGGAGTAGCATAGACAGGAGCTTCACCCCCATCCTTCAAAATCATCTTGACTTTTCTTTGTTTCATGTCCAAATCTTCTTTATTGTTATTAAATCTAAAACAGTTTACAATTTGTTGCTTTTCAGCATCCCAATTTCCCCAACGCTTAGTTTGGGAATATCCCAAGACAGTTCTTCTCAAAGCCCATATAGCAATATAATATGCTCGCCTTTGACTGAACTCGTCCTTACAATAGACAGCTGACTTTGGTATAAAACCTTTCCTGCCCTGACCGTCAGTTACTTGATAACATTTCTCGGAGTAGTCTCCAAGATGCGTAACAATTACAGATACGCAATTACAAAACGGTTTCTTTTCACTCTCACTTTTCTTAGTCATACCAATTTGATTTACAGTTTACCCTTATAAACTCTGGGTTATAAGAAAGTATATTTGAATCCCGTGGTTATCAAGTTAGCTCCCAATTTAGCAAGCCAGAAGCTGGATGAAATATCGTCATGTTCTCCTACTGACTCAAGTCCTTTATCGGTAAAGGCTACTGAACCAAGGTCGGAGAAAATCAAATCTTTCACGTCTTGTGAATACTTATCTCCAGTTGGTATATGTATCTTACCTCGCTCAAAATCAATAGCCAAACCTGGCCATCCTGTCTTCAAGTCGTACTTATCTATTCCAGTGGTATGTCCTATAACTGGCAATCCCTGCTTATCGTTTTCCTGAACGAATATCTGTTGGAATGTGTTTTGCTCCATCACCATGCTATCAGGTCTGAATCTTGCGTTAATTCCCTTCAATATTTGCATCTGTTCGTGGAAGGTCTTGCCCTTGTCTCGGTAGAAGTTCAGCAACCAACGCTCTCCTGTTTCGTCATCAACGCCCCAAGTTGTGAATACAGTGTAGTCGCTTCCTACGTTAGCTGATATTGCGAAGTCACAACCTGTAACTACCTTGTTAAACTTAATCGGGAAGTCATCACGATTGCGTACCAACGTGTAGTTCTCCATACGTACCAAAGAACGCTCCAAAACTTTCAATGGGAAAATAGAAGCCTCATTGGTAATAGGTCGGCATAAGTTCTCACGGCTGAAGATGATGTTACCTTGCGTTGCTTTCTTGTCCATCAAATCGAAGAAGCTCCAACGCTGTGGCCACAAGATACGTCCGTCAGGAAATATAGCAGGATATTCGATTACAAACCAACCCTTCTTATTATGTGTAGCAAATATGCTCTTGCTTCTCAAGTCTCCGTATAAGTCCGAAGCGTGGAACGGAGTACCAACGACAATGATTTGTCCTCCTGGCACGAGCATATTCATAATAACAGCGTGGAAATAGTCTATACTTTTCTGCCTTTGTAGGGCACTGTATATGACGTTATCTTTCAGTCCATCATCTACTACTATCCAGTATGGGTGAGCACCACGTACTGATGACCCAAATCCCTTACACGTCAACCTCGCTCCGTTCCTACATACTATGTTCGTACTCGCCCACGCTCCGCTATTTCTTGAATCAGGATACAGTCTGTCTTTGAGAATATCATTGCTCTCAATTGTTCCTTTCAAAATCTCCATAAGGTCAACGGACTGCTGGAGTGAGAAGCTAAACAAATACCCACGATTGGAATTGCTCTTCGTAGGTCGGGCAGAGAATACACTTGATTTTGGTTTTGCGTAAGAATAGAGCTTCCACGCACAATAGGCATTTGAGAAGTAATACGATTTACCGTGGTCACGGGCAGCGTTGATACATAACTTATTGTATCGGTGTACCAAATCTCCCCATTCCAAATGATGCCAAGACAATTGGAAGTCGGGCATTACCGAAGTAATAAAGTAAGTAAGGTTGCGTGTACGCAATGTTTCTTCGATTGACTGTGAAAGTCTCTCGGTATATTTCGGAGCGAAGTCAATATTTGGGTCTCCAGTGTACATAACCTGATAAGTGTCTTTCATCAAGTTATCTAATACCCAATCCAAGTCTCCTCCTGAACCTTGCATGAGCTCCAATATTCCCTTATCGTCCATGCCGTCAATTATCTCATCTACTATATTGAGACATTCCAATTGATGCATCGGAGACTGTAACAAGGTTACAGGAGCTTTCGCAATTATGTCTGGTACTGTTGCTATCATATCAATCCTCTTTATACGACAAAAGCTGACAAGGCTTTTTACACCCTGTTAGCTCTCAAACTCTTTTATGTCCGTTTTTGGTTAATACTCGATTGTCTCGTCAACGGCTCTTTGTAATTCTTTATACAGTTCATCTTTTTGCTCTTTCGTCAATTCAGTATCGGCTTCGATTGATGCCTTGTAACGGAGAATGTCGTTGTTCATCGCCTTACACATCGCAAGAACTTCTGTCTTGATAGTATCGTGACATTTATTCTTGCTGAAGTTGAGAACAAACTCGTGCGTTCCTTTCGTGAAACGTAACATTCCGAAGGCTCGGAGTAACTGAAAGACTTGGTCAGCTTTATTATGAGTCAGGTTGGTCGCCTTAACAACCTCCGTTCTCGTGAATACTCTTTGCTCTGCATTCTCAATCGGCTGACCGTGCGTAAGTATCATCCATAACTTTACGCATTGGTCTTCAGCATGTAAACGATTGGAAGTGTCATTCAGGAAGTCTCCCAAACTTCTCTCTTCTTTTCCTTCACGGTCTCTGACGCTCAGATAGTCGTGAATTACTCGGTCTTCAAGAATTACAACCTCAATACCTTTCTCCTTTGCGGCTTCAATAGCTTTCTTTGATACCTCAGGCTGAAGGCAAGCCATAATCAGAACGGATTGTTCAGCAGGCAGCTTCGTAGGTTTTGCTTGGAACTCCTCAGGAGCCTTCTGCTCAGCATTTGTTTCTTTCGGAGCTTCCTCAACTTTCTTCCTTGTTCTGGGCTTGTAAGTTCCTGCTGCCTTAGCAGCTTCAATCTCTTCTTTTGTTCTCCGTTTACGTTTCGGAGTTTCATTTGTTTCAGACATACGATTTTAATTTACATTTATTGATACTATAACTGTTTATTCTGAATAAGAACTGAGCAATCATTGCTATTAAGTAGATAGTTCAACGCACTCTACACTACCATTTTTGTTACGACTTCTCACAACCAGTTTTGCTCCGTTGTTCTTATAAACTTTGGGAAGTTACTTTGCTCCACATTTGAACTCAAAGAACTCATCACCCTTCGCTCTGCCCTGAGTAGCTTCTGCCGCTCCTTCTCCTTTCTTCGCTCGGAGTTTACGCATATACCACCGTAGAAGGTCGACTGTCGCTTCTACGTCATTCATAGCACCGTGAGCATCTGTAAGTCGTATCTTTGCCCTCTCGCAAGAAGCTCCCAAGTTGATTTTCTCGTCTCCGTTAATTCCCCACGCTAATTTAGCAAGCGGAAAGGTATCAATGATATTCGGATACATCCAAAACTCGACATCATCCTTCTTCTGAAGAGAAAGAGCGTAATTCAAAAACCGAATATCAAAAGGAACATTATGACCTACTGGTACAAGCCGTCCCATTTCCTTCTTCTTGGACTTCGCTCTATGAGTTTCCCAGAACTCCGTAGCGGTTGAAATAAACTCCTTAATACTCATGCCCTTGTTTATATCGGACATACTCACCATAGTTCTATCCAACGCATCTTGTTCGATAACTAAATCAGCATAAGGCTTAACGAATGTTTCCCAACGGTCTATCTCTTTTAAAGTATTGCCGTCCAAAACCATTGCTGCGTATTGAGTTATTGGATTTTTGTTTTCATCCAAACCGCCTGTTTCACAATCGAATACAATATAATTTGATTTCTGCATTATATTAAATTTTGTTTTCTAATTTTCCAAGAATTTATTGCTGATTCTCTCATTTTCTTTTTTGTTTCTTCAGAGAATTTTTTACCAGTTTGTCTTTTTACCATAGCTTCACTTATTCTTTGTTTAGCAGTTTCACTATGACTCTTTCCCTTAAAATAACTTTGATGGGTTGAATAATACTTTCTGACTCCTTCAGCTCTTTTAATTCTTGTTTCTTCATTAACCGATTTATTTTTAATAGGACTAATCCAACCGCTCCGCTTTCTATCTTTCCAAACGTTTTTCATCTTTTGACTAAACTCTTCTGTTCTCTTTTTACCCTTATTCTTTTCAGATATTCTTTTAACAACTAAATCATCGTGTTTATACCCTTTGTGTGAAATGCTTAACTTTCTTTTTAACTCTTTACTTGCTTTCTTTCCTAAACATGGATGTTTATTTTCTTTGTAAAATTTCTTCAATGATTCAGATTGCTTCTTTCTACATTCTGGGTCTTTCATAGGACTTCCCGAACCAAACTTGTTAGCAGTACCCCATAAAACATTACAACCGCCTATTTTATAAGAATAATGAGATTTTTCTTTCTTGATATAATACTCTTCCATCTTATCAAGAACTTTTTGGGAACAAGGTCTTTGATAAAGAACTTCCCTTTTTATTAGTTTTTGCCAACAGGTTGGAAAATCTTTTTTCATTCTATTAATAAAATCTTCCCAAATCTTTCCACTACCAGAATATGAATCAAAACTATCTAATCCAAAGTGTTGTCCTACATAGAACGGTTTATGACCGTCAAACTTATATTTTGCTATGATAGTGAATTTGTATATAATGCCTACTTGTTTCATTGTTATAAATTTTTATTATTTATAACTGAACTATGTAATTACTTTTTATCATATCAAACTATTTTAAACAATAAAACCGTGTAACTACTTTAACTTTGTTACACGGTCTTATTAACCTCTATTGTATAAAAATCACTGACTGTCTGAATTTTCCTTTTCGTAATTCACTCCATCATCTTCCGCTCTTAACCTTTCTGCTTCAGAGACAGACTCAGATGTTTTAGGTGCTTGCTCTTCGTTCTTCTCCTCCTTCTCGGTATCTTCGCCTTCAGTCGGCTTTGAATCACTGCCCTCGGCATCCTCTTCTTTGTCCTGACCAAATATCAGAGCGAAGATAATACAGCCTTCACGGGCATCACATTTTTCGCATTGTTCACGGTCGAACTCCATGCCTTCGGATAACTCGCCATCAACAACCTCTTCGGCATGTCTTGGATGCGGAAACGGTCTGAGAGGTTCAACAATGTCTTCAAGCGTTCTTTCGCTTCTACCTTTCCGATAGCCTTTGTTGAACTCGTGTCGGGAAATATCACGGATAACGTGTTCACTCGCTTCGGCAGATGCTTTGACTATTCCGTCAACAATTTCCGCAACTTCCTTCTCGGAGTATTTTCTGCCTTTGGGAACAATCAACCCTTCAGTTCTGTTCATCACCATCTGTACTGCGGCAGCACCATCTACATTTCCCCTTCTCCTGTAAGTATGATTAGAGAACCAAAGAGCGTTCCAAATCATAACTCGTTCCTGTTTCGTGAGCAATAAGCTCAAAATAAATCTTTTGATACGTTTCATACTACTTCTTTTTTATTGTTGTTAATAAATCAAATGATTCCCATCCTTGTGTATATTTCAGCGTCCACTTGCCTTGTTCGTCTTTACGATAGACAACGACATATCTTTTTCTGAACTGTTCAGGCTCCGTTCCCACGCTGGGGTGAGATACTTGTTCTTCAAACGGAGCTACTTTTACAATTTCGCCTTTCTCGTAAGGTTTCAGCAAATACTTATTCCAAGGCTTGCTCGGAGCTTCTGCGTTCACTACAAGAAACTTTGGTAACTTTTCTTTCGTTGTTATTGCTTTCATTACATTCTACTTTTGTTAAATTGTAATTATAAACTTTGGGAGAAAAAGAAACGGAGAAAAGCAAACATAATTCGCCAATCTCCGTTCTCTCTTCCTTCGGGTATTCGCTTACTTTTTAGCTTTCTTTGCTGGTTTCGGCTGAATAACCTTCTTGATAGTTGTTGTAGGTGTGAACTTCAACGTATGGCTCTCAGGCACATCCATCGGTTTCTTGGTCAACGGATTGATACCCTTGCGAGCAGGGTTGACCTTCTGTTTGAACTTACCAAGAGTAGGCAGGTTCACTTCGTCACCATCCTCAACGCAAGCCTTTACGATTACAGGACACATTGCGTCGATTACTTTGTTCACGTCTGTCTGGGTCATCCCAGTTTCCTTAGCCACTGCGGCTACCAATTCATACTTTTTCATTTTTCTTTACAATTAAATTTAACAAAATGTAACGGTACTATAACTGTTTACTACACTTCAATAACGTTGAGACCTTCTAATTTCAGGAGTTCCATCAATCTGTCCCACTTTTGGTCTCTGACTTCCTCCTTGATATACCACATGGAAAGGTCTGTTTTATTGATGAACTGCCCTGGATTGAGTCCTTTGTTTATCGTGATACCGAACTCCCAGTGAGCGGTCGGCTTCTCGACAAATCTCATATCCTTCTCAATACAGTTCAAATCATAGGCTGAAATAACAATTCCCTCCTCTCCGAAGTTAATCATTGTTTTCTTCAACCGTTTCGGCTCGTCCTCCTCTTCGGGTGTATCTTCAAAGTCATCATCTTCCTCGTCATCGAAGTCCTTTGCCTTCTTTGTCGTTGTTTTCATCTTCTTCTGATACTTCGGCTTGCCGCTTTCTTCGGGTATTTGACTGACTCTTACTTTGACCATATCTCTATCTTGCTTGGATTAGCATATACAAACCAAGGAGAAGCATTTGTTTCAGCTACGAATACAATTCCATCCTGTTTAAGACGAATGACGCTACCAATAGCAAAATCACTGGTATGATAATCGTCATCAATAATCTCGGTTTGAGGGTCAACTCCTCTCGGAAAGAATGATTCAACTTGCCATCCTTCTTCATCGCTCCTCTCATTATCAGGGTGAACAGCAAGACAAACAATCTCTTCAACTTTACAACCAAGCTCATCTGCTACCATGTCGTAGTATTTTTGAAGGCTCGGATATTCACGGAGCTTTTCTTGAATATCGTCTTGACCTTCCTGCCAAATGTTGAACTCCGTAGCCATCATCCATGCTTCCGCACTTAACATCCTTAACCCTGCTCCATAAAAGTCCCAGAAGAACGTCTCAATTGCGGTTTGAACACCGTACACTTCATAACTGACATTCTCCTTTCTCAGCGGAATGAATATATTCATGTCGTATTCGGTAATGTGGACAATCGCTCCTCGCTCCCCATTTTGTTCGGCTATTTCCTTGACTAAAACCTTATGTTCATACTTTCTTCCGCCAAGTTCATCTACAAACCCCATATTTCGCAAGCTAATATCTGAAGCTGATATTCTGCCTACTCCTACCGCATTTGGGTCTGGTAGGCATTTGACTATGCACTCAAGCATAAGTTGCGATACAAGATGTCTCCTTCTACCAAATGCTAAACGTCTCAAGCCTTCGTTAGTTTTCTCCAATGCTTCTTTGTCGGCTCGTAGGTCATCATTGATTTTCCGATAATGCTTTCTTTCTTCAGCAAGCTCCTCCGATAGAACCCACTGAGCAAATTTCTTAATCCAATTCATATTTACAATTTTTGATACATACTGGGTAGGATAACTTTGATGGCTACCCCTTATGAACCAAAGAAAGTAGCAAAGAAAGTTCTCAATATTTGTTATGTCTTCTATTTCTGTAAGGAAGTTTTTTTTTGCTTTACGTATGTACATGTACGCTCACGCAGAATATCCCCCTAAACACCCCCTTATAGCAAAATCTTTTTGGCGGTTATCTTTGGTATTGTTACGTTTCGTCAGGCATTAAAAATATGATTGCTCGTGACTTCCGCTTTCTCCTCCGAAGTCTTTTATCACCCCGAAGGTTGGAGTTCACGAGCAACCTTGCTATGTGTTTTGTTTCACTTGCCTACTATCCACTTATCATATAACTTTCGATAAGCCTTCAGCAGTTTCTCTCTTCTGTTTCTTGCGTACTGAGATTGGGTCTCAACCGTACCATCTATCCAGCAAGCGTTCTTCAATATAACTTCTCGGTCAGCAGGTTTGTATTGCTGGGCTCGGAGTAATAAGTTCAAGAAGCGTTCTTGCTTCTTTACCTCCCAATCAATCTTTGATAGTATCTCTTGGTGAGTCATAGCATTCTTTCTTGAATTCAATCCTTTGTTCGATAGGAGTATTGCCTGTGCTTCTCCTCTCTATTACCAAATCATCGTTTATCTCAAATGACTTTTGACAATGGTCGCATTCATGTTCCATTTTATCGGTAACAAACATCAAAGCTCCGATAGTTGTTTCATCTAATTGATTAGCAGTGCCGCAATGAGGGCAAGTAGCTTTTATATTTCCCATAATCAACCCCAAATTACATAGTTCAGAAAATCTACTACACCGCTCCACCATTCTAAAATGGGGAACATTACAAACCTTATAAATAGGATAACCAATGTACCGTAGGTCATAAGTCTCCACCAGCTCCGATATTGGTCTTTCAATACCTTCTTGCCGAAACGTCCGTCAATTGCATACAATACCTTTTTCATTATTTCTTGATTTTTGAGATTATTAACGTTGCTACCAATATAACTACCAAACACCCTACTCCGATAAGCGACTTGATTAAACAAGCGTTCATAAAGTTTCGGAAACTTCCCCAAACTACATCTATGTATATCCAATTAGCTACTACCGCAACTACAAGGATTATGACTGAATATGCTATTCTTGTTTTCATTTCTCTGAAATATAAATGTATCCATTCATACCCTTACATTGGCCGTCAGTACAAGTTACGAAGGTAACTGTATAAATCTCCGTTGCTGCTTCTAAACTCTTGCGTTCATCACTTACAGCCCATTCGTCTATCAGCTTTATGTCCTGAGTAAGAGTACAGCCAGTAGCATATCGGCTCTCCTTTCTCGTTCCTTCTATTCCGTACCAATCGCAAAGTTGTTTAGCGTAGTTCCAAATATCGTCTCCCTTTTTAGTAGGAGCACCGAAGTCGCAAGCATCGTTGTAAATTCTTTTACTTGCTCTTTTAATAGCTTCTATTGCTTTGTAACCTTCTCTATAAACTGCCATAACCGTATGTTTTTAATTGTTTTCTGATACGAAGGTAGAAACTATTTAGCAAACGACAAAATAAAAAAGGAAGAAATTTTGGTAAACTCCTTCCTTTTAACTAAAATGACCAAACTTTTAACGCTTTCGCCAATATTCTTTGTTACTATCCCAATAAATTCCT
>ENA-UOJE01002365-UOJE01002365.1-human-gut-metagenome-genome-assembly--contig:-C23-NODE-2365-length-14369-cov-16.137208_pt1 | contig 14369 bp, 12 predicted proteins | sample MGYA00242341_ERZ723888 | MGnify/ENA metagenome assembly ERZ723888 | reverse complement strand
CCCGTGGCCGTGCCGCTGGACATTTTGTATGAAGACGCCGACCTGCTCGCGCTCAACAAGCCCGCGGGCATGGCCGTGCACGGCGGATATGACCGCGGCGACCCCACGGTCGCCAACGCCCTCGCTGCCTATCTCGGACCGGACGCTGTGTTTCACCCCGTCAACCGGCTCGACCGCGGCACGTCGGGCGTCATGCTTGTCGCCCGCAGCGGTTACGTGCACGACCGGCTGCGCCGCGTGCTGCACACCGGTGATTTCCAGCGCACCTATCTCGCCGTCGCCTGCGGCACGGGGCTGCCGCCGCGCGGCACGATCGACCTGCCTATCGCCCGCGCGGACGACGGTTCGACCCGGCGCATCTCTGCGCCCGGCGGTCAGCCGTCCGTCACGGACTATACCGTCCTCGCCGAGCGGGACGGGTATACGCTCCTGCGCGTCGCGCCGCGCACCGGGCGCACGCATCAGATCCGCGTGCACTTTGCCGCCCTCGGCCATCCGCTGCTCGGCGATGCGCTCTACGGCGGCGATGCGTCCCGGCTCGCGCGCCCCGCGCTGCACTCCGCCGCGGCCGACTTTGCGCAGCCCGTCACCGGGCAGAGCCTGCATATTACCGCGCCGGTCCCGGATGATCTGCGCGCGTTTGATTTTGAGAGGTACTTATGAAGAAACGCTCCATCACGATCCTGTATAATTCGCCCGTCATCCTCACATTTGCGCTGTTGAGCCTGCTCGCGCTCGGCCTCGGCAAGCTCACCGACGGCTGGACGACGCAAAACCTTTTTTGCGTCTACCGCTCGTCGCTGACGGATTGGCTGACCTACCCGCGCTTTTTCCTGCATGTGCTCGGCCATCCGGACTTCGCCGCCTATTGCAGCAACATCGTGATCCTGCTCGTCGTTGGCCCGATGGCGGAGGAGCGCTTCGGCGGCAAGCGCATCCTGCTTGCCATCGCGCTCACGGCACTCGTGACGGGGCTGGTGCTCTGGTTCTTTTTCCCGAACGGCGCGCTCATGGGCGCTTCCGGCGTCGTGTTCATGCTCATCGTGCTCGCGTCCTTTGCCGGCATGCGCACCGGCACCATCCCGCTCACGCTCATCCTCGTGCTCATCCTCTACCTCGGCGGTGAGATCTTTCAGGCCGTCACCGGCTCTGCCGGTCTCGCGCAGCTCACGCACATCGCAGGCGGCGTGCTCGGTATGATCTTCGGCTTCACGTGGAGCCGCGGAAAGCGCGGTGGACGATGAAACTGCTCGTCAGTGCGTGTCTGCTCGGCGTTGCCTGCCGGTATGACGGCGCGTCCAAGGGGCTCTCTGAGGACGTCCTGCGCGCGCTGATGGCGCGGCACACGCTCGTGCCCGTCTGCCCGGAGCAGCTCGGCGGACTGCCGACGCCGCGCGACGCGTCCGAGCGGCAGGGCAGCCGCGTCGTCATGCGTTCCGGCCGGGACGTTACAGACGCCTATGCGCGCGGCGCGCAGCAGGCGCTCGCCCTTGCGCAGCGCTTCGGCTGCACGGCTGCCCTGCTCAAGCAGCGCAGTCCCTCGTGCGGCCACGGGGAGATCTATGACGGCACGTTTACCGGCACGCGTGTTGCCGGCGACGGTGTCACCGCAGCGCTCCTCGGCGCGCACGGCATCCGCGTCTATGGGGAGGACGACATCGCGGAGCTCTTGAACGAATAATTATGTAAACTAAAAGTCCAAAAACAGAATCCTTTTCCGGCAGTCTTAAGCGCAGTCTTGTGAGGCTGCGCTTAAGACTGTCAAAAAAGCACTGCTTTTTTGACAAAGGGGTCTGCGGCCTGACTGCAGCGCACGCGCCGCCCGCTTTCTGCGGACGGCGCGCACGTTTGCAGGCCGAGAAGTATTTTCTTCGCCGCACATGTCGCCGAAGAAAATGATTGAACTGTCTTTGCGCCTGCGGGCGCAAACTCTACGAGGTTCTTTAACAAGCTGAGCAGCGCAGTCTTGTGAGGCTGCGCTGCTTTTTTTGCGCCGATGACACAAAAGACTTAAAAAAATTGAAATCTCTGCGAAAACCGTTGAAAAATCACAGCCTTCCGTTATAATGAAAACAGTCGAAATCCGCAGAAAACAATGGAGGAGAAAACCATGCGCAAACGCTTTTTGTCCCTGCTGCTCGTGCTTGTCTGCGTGCTGACGCTGGCCGCCGCGCCGGTCGCCGCTGCAGAACCGGACGCTGTGCAGTCCCCGACATCTACGACAGAGCCTGCCGTCCCCACGACGGAGCCGACAGCCCCGGTCGAACCCAGCACCGAACCCAGCCCCGAGCCCAGCCCCGAGCCTACACCTACCGGCCCCTGGTATCAGGCGGCGATGGATTTTGCCTGTGCGCACGGCATCCTGCTCGGTGACGAGCACGGTGATCTGCTGCCGATGGGCAATGCCTCGCGCGCGCAGATGGCCGCCATGCTCGTGCGCGTGTTCGGCTGCACGGCAGGGAAGGACATTGCGTTCTTTTCCGATGTGAACCGGGATGCCTGGTACTATCCGGAGCTGAGCACCGCCGTCCAGATGAATATCCTCAGCGGCTACGGTGACGGCACGATCGGCCCGAACCGCAGCATCACGCGCCAGGAGGCGATGTCCGTCTTCGCGCGCGCCTTTGCAGTCTCTGACGGCACGGCTGCAGACCTTCAGTCTTTCCCGGACGCCTCCGGTGTCAGCGGCTGGGCGGTCGCCTCCGTGGCCGGTCTGGTCAGGGCCGGCATTGTCAACGGCGATGATACCGGCCACCTGAACCCAACGGCCAGCATCACCCGCGCCGAGATCGCACAGATGCTCTATGAGCTTGGCCTGCAGTTTTGCAGCGATGCCGACGCGCTGCCCGATTCCGGCCGCGTGATCTATACCGGCGCTGCGCCCCTGACGGCGGACGCCTTTACCGGCACGCTCTACCTCGGCGGTGCCGCCGGGCGCGATCTCGGCGCTCTGAACATCACCGGTACGCTGGTCGTGCGCACCGATCCGAACGGCACGGTCACCGTCGGCGGCGCGGTCGATGCGCTCACCGTTGCAGCCGAGGGCACGACGGTCGCGGGCAGCGGCCATGCCGGCCTTGTGCGCGTGCTTATGCGCGGCTGCACGGTCACGCTCGCAGCCGATAAGACCAGTCAGGAATATGACATCATGCTTCAGGGTGTCGGCACGGTCGTGACCGATCCCGTGCCCGCGCTCTCGCCGGAGTGCCGCGCCATCGACCTGTACGTGACCTATCGCTATTTCCCCGCGGAATACAAAGCCGCCCCCGGCAAGGCGACGCTCGTCTGGTATGTTGACGGCGTGCAGCAGCCGACGCGCAGCTACACGCTCGACGGCAGCTCCATTACGCCGGGCTTCCACATTGCCGAGTCGGTCTGGAAGCGCGATATGCCCACGCAGCACACGGTGGAGATCCTGTTCTTGTGCGGCACGGATGCGATCCGCACGACGTTTGTCGTCCCGGTCAACAACTATTCGGACGCGGAGTATCAAAGCCTGCAGAGCGCGCAGTACCCGTATCAGCTCGAGGTCGTGCGCAACCAGTGCACGGTGCTGGTCTATGGTCTGGATAAGAGCGGAGAATACTCCATCCTCCATCACGCCTTCGTCTGCGGCCCCGGCCAGACCACGCCGATCGGCACGTTCCGCACGCCGTTCAAGGCGGCCTGGCATCCGCTGCAGGGCTGCTGGGGGCAGTACTGCACGCAGATCGTCGGCAACTATCTCTTCCACTCCTCGCCGTATAACAGCCCGAACAAGAATGACCTGTCCTACCGGCTGTATAACCAGCTTGGCACGGTCTGCTCGCACGGCTGCGTGCGCCTGACGGTGGCGGATGCGAAGTGGATCTATGACAATTGCCCGCTCGGTACGACAGTGAAGATCTACAATGCCTCGTCCCTGCCCGTGCCGAAGCCGTCGGCTCCGTGGCTGGACATCACGAGCCCGAACCGCGGCTGGGATCCGACCGATCCCGACCCGGCGAACCCGTGGAGACAATAAAACGATTCCCCGGAGCGATCAGCTCCGGGGAATTTCTGTTCAGGTCTCAAAACGGACGATCGTGCACAGCGTGTCCGCACTGTACAGACACACAAACGCGCCGTCGTCTGCGGCGGTATACTTGAGCGTGACGGTCTTCGTGTCCTTGACCGCCTTCGGATAGACGATGCGAAAGCCGCGAAACGCGTCGCAGCGCATGGTTTCCGGCAGCGCCTCAAGCGCGAACTCGAGGTATCTCGTGTTGTGCACATGGCCGTTAAAATCAATGTCGCAGCGTCGCAGCGGCAGCACCGTCTGCGTGTCAAAGACAGCGGGCGCGCGCAGCCGCGGCGCAGTGTCGGGGAAGACGCTGCGCGCCTCCGGCCGGTAGGACGCAAAGCGTTCGCGGTCGATGCGCACGATCTTTTCCGTGCGCAGGTCGAACAGGATCAGCCGCGATTCGGCGCGCACGAGCTCCGTTCCGCTCGTGTCCGTGATCGTGTAATCGCGGAAAACGCGTCCCACGGGGGCATTGTCGCGCACCCAAGTCGCGACCTGCAGGGGGGCTTTGCTCTGCGGCCGGCGCACGATCTCGACGCGCCAGTCGGTCAGCACCCATGTGATGCCGCGGCGGCTGCCGTCGATCACATCGTCGCCGGAGGAATCGGAGTGGCGGCTTGCGGTGTTTTCCAGAATGCGCAGGATCGCCTCATAGGCGAGCTTGCCGTCGCGGTCAAAATCGGCGACGCCGGGGCAGTAGGTCTCGGTGTAAAACATGGCGCACCTCCCTCAGACTTCCGGCAGACAGCCGTTTGCGAACATCCAGCTGTATGCCAGCGCCCACGAGCCGAACAGGTCCGTCTCGTGCAGGGCGCGCACCTGTGCGCGCGTGTACCAGCCGGATTCGATCTCCTCCATGGGGTCGCTGCTCGGGCGGAACGTTCCCTCGGCGATGCCGAACAGGCACACCGTGCGCTCGTCGCCGATGCCGACCGTGCACGCCGCCGGCGGCAGCACGTGCGTGATGGCGACCAGCCGCAGCCCCGTTTCCTCGCCCAGCTCGCGGCGCGCGGCCTCCTCGGGCGTTTCGCCCGGCTCGATGAGTCCGCCGGGCAGCCCGTAGATGCGTTGGCCGAGCTCCATGCGAAACTCGTGGTTGAGCGCCATGTGCTCGCGCTTTGCGTCTGTGAGCACCATGACGACCGCGTCCGTGCGGTGCTGCTGCAGGTGCGTGAGCGAGTCGATGTTCCGGTCACGGCTGACCATCTCATAGGTGCGCGGGCAGCCGGTGCGGTCAATATAATGCAGGTCATAGCGGTGCAGGTATGCGCCGCCGTCTTTTTTTTCAATGTCAACGAATTGCATGGGCTTCTCCTCTTTGCAGGTGATAGTCTAGCATACCACGTTTTGCGCCGCCCGACAACAAAAAAGATCAGAGCGGCGCCGGAAGCAGCGGCTGCTCTGATCTTTTTTTGGGGGGGGGAAGAAAGAAGGGGCATCTCTGACGCGAACGGTCATCACGTCCCAATGACTGTAGCACAGCTTTCTTAAAATGTTGTGAGAGATCAGCCGCTTTCCGGCATGTCCACAATGCCGTGCGCGAGCTTGAGCTGCAAAATACGCAGCACGCTCTCGTCGAGTGCCGCGCGCGAGAGCGTCCCGTCGGCGAGCGCCTTTTCGATGGCCGCGACTGCGCCGGGCACGTCATCGAGCTCCAGCAGCATATCGTTTCCGGCGGCGAGCGCCAGCACGGCCTTCTCCCCGTCGGTGTACTGCGCGAGCGCCTGCATCTGCAGCCCGTCCGTGACGATCACGCCGCGAAAGCCGAGGTCGTGACGCAGCAGATTCGTGACGATCTTGTGCGACAGGGAAGCGGGCGCATCGTCCATCGTCGGCACGGTCAGATGCCCAACCATGACCATGTCCGCTCCGGCGGCGATGCCGGAGACGAACGGCTTGAGATCCTCCTGCCGCAGCTGCGGCAGCGTCTTGTCGACCGTGGCGGCGCCGTCATGTGAGTCGGTTTTTGTGCTGCCGTGGCCGGGGAAGTGCTTCAGGCAGCAGATGACGCCCCCGTCGTGAAAGCCCTTGACGGCGGCGGCGACAAGCTCTGCCGCCTCATCATAGTCGTCGCTGTAGGCGCGGTCGCCGATGGCGTTGCTGCGCTTGTTCGTCCAGACGTCGGCCACGGGCGCAAAGTCCGTGTTGAAGCCGTAGGCCGCGATGTCGCGCGCGATGGTCTGCGCATTGTCGTGCGCGCCCTGCGTACCCTGTGCGCGGTAGCTGTACATGCTGCCGAGCTTCGTCGTGCCGACGGTGTTCATCAGCCGCGCGACGCGGCCGCCCTCCTCGTCGACCGAGATGAGCGGCGCCGTTTTGCACCCGTTCGAAAGCGCAGCGGTGAGCGCTGCAAGCTGTTCGCCGGAGGTCATGTTCCCCGCCGAGAGCAGCACGCCGCCGACCGGATATTCCCGCAGCGCGGCGGCGAGACTGTCCGTCATGCCCGTGACGGTGCCGCCGCCGGTGAGCGCCTCCGGGTGTACGATCAGCAGCTGGCAGATCTTCTCCTGCGTGGTCATGCCGTCGAGCAGCGTCTGCGCCGCATCCTTGCGCACCTCGGCCGAGGTACGCGGCGTGGGCGAGGGCTGCGCGGCATCCTGTCCGCGCCGGACGCATATGACCACAAGCACGACCGCCAGCACCGTGAGCACGAGCAGGTAGGCGAGTGCGCGCCAATTTTGTTTTGCAGTTATCCAAAAATCATTTCGTTTCATGCCTCCATTTTACCGCACCGGCGGCAAAAACGCAACGCCGTCTCCTCGACGCGGCGGACTTGTTTCGTTCACAATTATGTGCTATAATCATAGTCAAAATTTTGGGGGCGCGTGCTCCCGGACAGGAAGTGCTTTCTTTTATGACAAAAATTGATATTTTCTCCGGTTTTCTCGGCGCCGGCAAGACCACGCTGATCAAAAAGCTGATCGCCGAGGCGTACACGGGTGAAAAGATCGTGCTGATCGAAAACGAGTTCGGCGAGATCGCCATCGACGGCGGCTTTCTCAAGGACTCCGGCGTGCAGATCAACGAGATGAACTCCGGCTGCATCTGCTGCAGCCTCGTGGGTGACTTTGCCGACGCGCTGCAGAAGGTGCTGGCGCAGTTTCACCCCGACCGCATCCTCATCGAGCCCTCGGGCGTCGGCAAGCTCAGCGACGTCATCCGCGCGGTGCAGGGCGTGCAGTCCGATGAGCTGGTGCTCAACGGCTTCACGACTGTGGTCGATGCCAACAAGTGCAGGATGTATATGAAAAACTTCGGCGAGTTCTTCAACAACCAGGTCGAGAACGCGAGCGCCATCATCCTCTCGCGCACCGAGGGTATCCGCCCCGAGAAGCTCGACGCCGCCGTGGCGCTGCTGCGTGAGAAAAACCCGACCGCGACCATCGTGACCACGCCCTGGACGGAGCTCGACGGCAAGCAGATCCTCCAGACGATGGAGCGCCGCGACACGCTCTCGGCCGAGCTTGCGCACCTGCAGGCCGAGGCCGCCGAGGAAGAGCACGAGCATGAACACCATCACCACGACCATGACGAGGATGACCATGCCTGCTGCTGCGGCCATCATCATGACTATGACGAAGATGATGACGATGAGCATGAGCATCATCATGACCACGATGACCATGACCACGACCACTGCTGCGATCACGACCATGATCATCACGACCATGACCACTGCTGCGATCACGATCATGACCACCACCATCACCACCACGCCGACGAGGTGTTCACGAGCTGGGGCACGGAGACGCCGCGCAAGTACACCGATGACGAGATCCGCACCGCGCTCGACGCGCTCATCAACGAGCACCGCTACGGCGTCGTCCTGCGCGCCAAGGGCATCGTGCCCGCGACCGACGGCGGCTGGATCCACTTTGACTATGTGCCCGGCGAGTCCGATGTCCGCCGCGGCAGCGCGCAGGTCACCGGCCGCGTGTGCGTGATCGGTTCGCATCTGGCGGAGGATGCGCTGAAGGAGCTGTTCCACATTGGCTGACAAAAAACAGCAGGCGCCGGACGTTCCGGTCTACCTCTTCACCGGCTTCCTCGAGGCCGGCAAGACGAAGTTCATTCAGGAGACGCTCGAGGACAACCGCTTCCACAAGGGCGAGCGCACGCTGCTGCTGCTGTGCGAGGACGGCGAGGAGGTCTACGAGCCGGACAGATTCTGCGCCGGAAATGTCTATGTGCGCAATGTCGACGAGGAGTCTGAGCTCACGCGCGACTATCTGCTCGCGCTGCAGGATGAGCTGCACCCCGAGCGCGTGCTCGTGGAGTACAACGGTATGTGGATGCTCGACTCGCTCTATGGCAACCTGCCGGAAAACTGGGCGGTCGCGCAGGAGTTTCTCTTCTGCGATGCGACGACGTTCGTGAGCTACAATGCGAATATGCGCCAGCTCACGGTCGATAAGCTCAAGAGCGCCGAGCTTGTCGTGCTCAACCGCTACAACGACAACATGGACCGCATGGAGATGCACCGCATCATCCGTGCCATCTCCCGCCGCTGCGACATCGCGTATGAGTACACCGACGGCAAGGTCGTCTATGACGACATCGAGGACCCGCTGCCGTTTGACATCGACGCGCCGGTCATCGAGATCGAGGACCGCGACTTCGCCCTCTGGTACCGCGACATGTCCGAGGAGCCAAAGAAATACGACGGCAAGACCATCGAGGTCAAGTGCCGCTGCCTCGTGCGCAAGAACGTGCCGAAGGGCTGCTTCATCGCCGGCCGGCACATCATGACCTGCTGCGTGCAGGACATTCAGTTCGCGGGCGTCGTGTGCGTGTGGGATCGCGCCGATGAGATCCGCAACGACGAGTGGGCCATCATCACGGCCCGCATGGACTACAAGTTCCACCGCGCCTACGGCCGCAAGGGCCCGGTGCTCACGGTGCTGTCCGTGCAGGAGGTCGAAAAGCCGGAGGAACCGGTGGCCACGTTCTATTAAGTGCATAAACACAAAAAATCAGCCGCCCGCAGGGCGGCTGATTTTTCTTTTCCGGAATTCAGTTTTCCGTGCCCTCTGCCGTGGACAGCAGGACGCGGTCGTTGTCAAACGCCGTGCCCGCCTGAGCGGCAAAGGCATCGATGAGCCCCTGCACGGTCATGTCCGCGCGCTGTGCCCCGGAGACGTCGAGCACGATGCGCCCGGCGTCCATCATGAGCGTGCGCGAGCCGAGCTCGAGCGCCTGGTGCATATTGTGCGTGATCATGAGGCAGGAGATGCTGCGCTCGGAGACGATGCTGCGCGTGAGCGCGAGCACCTTGTCGGCCGTCACGGGGTCGAGCGCCGCCGTGTGCTCATCGAGCAGCAGCAGCTCGGGCGTGACCATGGTGGCCATGAGCAGCGTCAGCGCCTGCCGCTGACCGCCGGAGAGCAGGCCGACGGGCGTGTTCATGCGCTCCTCGAGCCCCATGTCGAGCTGGGCGAGCGCGTCGCGGAAAAATGCCCGGTCCTTGCGGCTGACGCGGCGCAGCTGCTTGTGCTTTTCCGGTGCGCGCAGATAGGCCACGGCGAGATTTTCCTCAATGGTCATGTGCGGCGCGGTGCCCTTGAGCGGGTCCTGAAACAGGTGGCCGATGCGGCGGCTGCGCTTGTGCGGCGGCAGGAACGTGATGTCCCGACCATCGAGCCGGAGGATGCCGTCATCGACATAGAACATACCGGCGATGGCGTTGAAGAGCGTGCTCTTGCCCGCGCCGTTCGAGCCGACGATGGTGGCAAATTCACCGTCGGCGAGCGTGAGCGACAGGTCGCACAGGGCGCGCTTTTCGTTCACCGTTCCGGCGTTGAATGTCTTGCTGACGTGGGAAAGCTCAAGCATCGGTCTCATCCCCCTTTCCGGACAGGGCGCGCAGCTTGCGCGCGTTGGAGCGGATCTTTGCCAGATGGACATAGTCCTTCATATTCGGCGCGGCAATGGCGACGGCGACGATGACGGCGGAGACGAGCTTGAAGTACTCAGCCGAGATGTTCAGCCGCAGCGCCAGCGCGATGATCAGGCGGTAGACGATGCTGCCGAGCACGACGCAGACGACGCGCTTGCCGACACCGCCGCGGCGGCCGGCAAAGACCTCGCCGATGATCAGACTCGCCAGCGCGATCGTGACCATGCCGGTGCCGAGGTTGATGTCGCAGAACTTGTTGTACTCACCGATCAGGCAGCCGGAGAGCGCCGTGAGGGCGTTGGCGAGGCACAGGCCGATCGTGATGGTGACCTTGGGGTTGATGGAGGAGGCGCTGACCATGTCGAGACTGTCGCCCGTCGCGCGGATGGAAAGTCCGAGCGACGTGCCGAAAAACCGGATGAGCACGACCGCAATCACGACCAGCAGCAGCGCGAGCAGCACCAGCGTGCTCCACTGGCTGCCGCCGGTGAGTGCCTTGAACAGCGAAAAGACCGTATCGCGCCCCGTGATGGACACGTTGGACGAAAAGCCCATGACCGCGAGGTTGATCGTATACAGGCCGGTGTTCGAGATGATGCCGGCGAGGATGCTCTCCACGCCGAGGCGCGTCTGCAAAAAGGCGGTGATGAAGCCCGAGAGCATACCAGCAGCCATGGCCGCCGGCAGCGCCAGAAGCGGATGCCCCGCGATGGTGAGCATCGCGCCCACGGCGCAGCCGAGCGTAAAGCAGCCGTCGGTCGAGAGGTCTGCAATGTTCAGGATGGAAAAGCTGATGAACAGCGCCAGCGCGACGAGGCCGTAAATCAGGCCGACCTCAAGCGCGGTCTTCAACACTGTCAGCATAAACGCCCCTCCTTCGGGATATCAGATATCAGTCAAAATTCTGCTGCGTGGTCGTCTCGAGCACGGAGCTGCACTTGCCGTCAAACGCCTGCTTGACAGCCGCAAGGTCGTAGCCGAGGGCGGTGCAGCTGTCGGTGTTGATCATGGCGATGCCGTTGTCGAAGGTCGCGACCGGCAGCGTGGCGGGGCTCTTGCCGTCGACCAGCACCTGCACGACCATGTCGGCCGTCATCTTGCCAAGCGCGGTGTAATCCACACCGTAGCCGACGAACGCGCCGTTGAGCGCGAAGGAGTCCGCGCCGCAGTACTGCGGGATCTTGGCGTTGAGGAACTTCTCATAGATGGCAAGCTCTGCGGTCATGACGGTGTTGTCGGTCGGGGTAAAGACGGCGTCGACCTTTTCGGCGATGAGCGCGTCAACGGCGGAGGTGATCTCGTCGGTGGTCGTGCCGGTCTTCTCTACGCAGCGGATGCCCTTGCTCTCAAGGTAGGCCTTCGCATCTTCGATCGGCTGCTTGGACGAGTCCTCGCTCTTGGAGTAGAGCAGGCCGACGGTCTTGGTGTCCGGGTTCTGGGCGAGCATCAGATCGAGCAGGCCCTTGGTGTTGAGCGCGTCGCTCGTGCCGGTGATGCGGCCGCCGGGCGCGTCGAGCGCATCGACGATGCCGCTGCCGACGGGGTCAGACACGGCGGAGAACACGATGGGGATCTCGGTGTCCTCGGTGGCGGACTGCATGATCTTCACGGCCGGGGTCGCGATCGGCACGATCAGATCCACGCCCTTGCCGACGAGCTCTGCGCCGATCTGGTTGAGGGTCGTGGCGTCGCCCTGACCGTTGTAGAGCGTGTAATCGAAGGTCACGCCCAGCTCCTTGGCCTTGGCGTCGAGCTCGGCCTCGATGGCCGCCTCGATCTGGTTGAGGGACGCATCATCCACAAACTGCACGATGCCGACTTTGTAGGTCTTACCCTCGGCCTTGTCGCCTTCGGTCTTGCTGCCGCAGGCAGCCAGGCCCATGAGTGCGGTGACGGCGAGTGCGCCGCCGACGATCTTTCGGAACGTTTTATTCATAGCAAATTCTCCTTATATTTTATGAAACGGTTGGTTTGTGATGTCCGGATACGGTCTGACGCGGCAAAAATTCTCCGGCCGCCACGCCATCGTCTGGTCATCCGCGTCATATGCATCCCTCCTGCGGTGATTTGAGCAATAAAAAAAGCCTCGTCCACGAAACGGTTCCTTCCGTTTCATGGGACAAGACTGTAACTCCTGCGGTGCCACCCATGTTGGCGCTCATGCGCCCACTTTGCACGTACGATCATACGCTCCGCCGGATAACGGCCGCGGCCACCGTCGCCCCTCATGCTGCTGCAATCGGTTTGCCCTCGCGAGTCCATTCGCCATTCGTCCGCTGCAGCGCTTCCACCGTCCGCTGCTCTCTGAAAGCTTCGTAAATGGGTACTCCTCTCGGTCATCGGTTTCTCGATGGTGTTACTCTACCACGTCCGGGAGCGGATTGCAAGCCCCATTTTCACGAAACTGCACGCCGGCGGCAAAAAAAGATTTGTGCAAGGCAAACAAACGTCCCTGACCGGCGGTCAGGGACGTTTCGGATGCCGTTAATTTCCGGCGTAGACAAAGGCGTTCGGCAGCGTCCGCCCGGCGGTGAGCGCGGGGTTGGAGCTGCGCATGATGTACTTGCCCTTGTACCAGATCATGGCGCTGGTGCCGCCGTCGAGGTTCATGGCCTGCATACAGTCGTGCTTGGCCATGATGGCCGCGCAGTCCGGCACGCTGATGCCGACCGATGTCGTGAGCCGGCCCTCGACAAGCAGGGCGATGATCTCGCCGTACTTCGACTGCCCGAGACAGGCGCGCGGCTGCAGGTCGGAGAAGCCGCTGCGGGCATTGACGACCGTCTCCCCGTCAATGATCATGGCAGGGGAGAACTCGACCGCGTCCGTCGTGTTGGACGAGACGGGGGAGGTGCTGTCGCGGATGTAGATACGGTTGTCCGCATGCAGCTCGAGCCGCTTGTAGCCATAGCCCATGTGGTCGCCGTAGGCCCTGCCGTTGCACATGGCGTAGCCCGCGAGCGTGCCGCCGTTGCCGGTTCCGCCCGGATCAATGAAGCCCGAGCCGGTCATGCCGATGACGCCGCCGTGCGCCTGCGCGATCTGGCCGCAGTACTGGCCGATGCTGCCGAGCGTGGTCGCAGCGTGCAGACTCAGGCGCGACGGATCCTTCATCACGACAAGTACGCCGCGATAGGTGCTGCCCTTTTCGCGCACGATGAGGATCTCGTTTTGCGCATCGATCGCGAGCACCTGCTCGCCCTGGATGGTGCGGATGCTGGTGCCGTTATCCGTAAGCGCGGAGTGGTCGATGTTGATGCGGCTCCACCCGGCGGCGAGCGCGTCGGGATGCTCCTTGACATACGCCTGCATGCTCGGCACGTCTACCTCCCAGAAGAGGTTGTAAAACGTGATCTCTTCCTTGCTCATGCCCTTGGTGTCGGTGAGCGTCGGGTTGCGGGACTCGATCTCTCCCTCGTCCCACTCACTGTTGACGCCGATCTGCGCCTCTCGCGCGGCCTCCATTTCGGCGACGACCTTGTCGATGACGCTGCGCGGTATGAAAGCCGTGGCCAGCCACTGGTGGCTGAGCGTGTTCATAGCCGTCTGGATGTAGGCCGTGCGCCACTTGGCGATGAACGGAATGTCGGAATAGACCGCCGTCAGATACAGCCCGGCGAGAATGGCCAGCACGAGAAAGAGAATGAGCAGCCTGCGGCCGACGCTTTTTTTCTTCTTCGGCTTTTTGGCTTTTTTGGCCTTGCGGCCGTGCTTGCCGGTCGTGGGCGGGGCAGTCTGCTGCACACGCCGGCGGTCGTCCGGCGCGCTGCGGCGCGGCTGCGCGGCGGCATTCTCCGTCCACATGTCGGCGCTCTGCGGCTTCCGCTGCCGGGCAGGCCGCTGCTGAGCGGGCTGCTGCCGGGCAGGTTGCTGCTGCGCAGGCCGCTGCTGAGTGGGCTGCTGCCGGGCGGGTTGTTGCTGCGCCGGCCGCTGTTGCGCCGGCCGCTGCTGAGCGGGTCGCTGCTGCGCCGGCCGCTGTTGAGCGGGTCGCTGCTGCATGTTATCGGTAGCCGGCCGCTGGGTACCTGTTGGACGCGGCGGCGAGGAAAACAGCTTCAAGGGGCAATTCCTCCTTTATGTGCGGGAGATTACGAAGGGCTTGACGTCCGGGCGCGGAAAAAGTTCCGCATCTGCCGGAAAAACGGGAAGGCTCGTACTGCGAGCCTTCCCGAACGTGTGCGGGACCGCTCAGCAGAGCTGTGCGCCGGCGGGCACGCTGTCATCGAGCATGAGCAGGTTGAGCTTGCCGTCCTTCTCCGCCGAGAGAAGCATGCCGTTGGAGGGCATACCCATCATCTTGCGCGGCGGCAGGTTCAGGATGGCGACGACCGTTTTGCCCACGAGCTCCTCGGGGCGGTAGTACTTGGCGATGCCGGAGAGGATCTGCCGGTCGGTGCCGCTGCCGTCGTCGAGCGTGAAGCACAGGAGCTT
>ENA-UOJE01002364-UOJE01002364.1-human-gut-metagenome-genome-assembly--contig:-C23-NODE-2364-length-14373-cov-7.418913_pt1 | contig 14373 bp, 12 predicted proteins | sample MGYA00242341_ERZ723888 | MGnify/ENA metagenome assembly ERZ723888 | reverse complement strand
ACTCAATTAACAGACAATGACAGTAAACAAAAAAGTATTTCCTATTACTGGATTGATGGTGGAGAAAACTATGAAGTTAAATTTCATATTAACACGGGGATAAAGAACTTAAGTGCAAAAACAACATATCATGTTAAAATACCAACTACAAGATTAGCCGTTACCAATGGTAATGTTGCTATCAGCTCTGTTTTTGGACATCTTGAGATGCATTATGGCAATTACAATGCTCCCGGAATTTCTTTCTCACGGACTGCAACCATTCCGGCAGGATTTTCTGGAGATTTTCAATATTGGCAGAGAGTTGATTCAACAACTCGTAGACGGCAAAAAAATGATGGTTCTTGGATGAAGTTAGAAGCAACAAATGCTTTAGACACACACTTACCTTATGCTGCTACAGCCACAGCAGACGATTCGCCAGGAGTACCACTTTCAGGCTCATATAAAAAAGCAACTGCTTCTGATTCATTTACAATGTGGTTAATGTTTAAGCCCACAGGCTCAGACTCAATATGGGTTCCATTACGTTCTGTAAGTTGGGGATGGAGTGGAACGGCGGTAAAGAATGATTCAGGAGAATGGAGTCTTGAAAATCAAAATACTTACACTGGCAACTGTATTGTCACAACAAATCATCCTACGTGGAATAGTAATATAGCTTCATATGCAATGCAACCTGAATGAGAAAGGAAAATGATATGAACTACTTTTTTTGTATCATACAGATATTTTTTCTATATTTTTTCTCTGTTTTATCGGCAAATGGGGAAGATGGAATGGAACAAAACATTTTACTAACTAAAGAAAATATTAAAATTCAAGCGCACATGAAACAAAAGATATATCGACCTGATGAGAAGATTATTTTGACTATTACTTTAGAAAATAACTCTTCTACGAAGATAATTTTTACGGATACTAATATTATGCAGAATTTTTCTTGGAGAATCATGAATAGAAAAACGAAACAACCTATTGAGCTTACCCATATAGGTCAGGATTTATTAGAGACATCTTTTTTTAGAAGGATTATTTTATCTATACAACCCCAAACCAGTTATACTTATTCTATCACGATGAATGATTTTTTTATTTTCAATAGAAAGGCTGTCTATGATATTACAGTCAGTGGAAGTTTTCTCAAAAATCAGAAAAAAGTAGAATATAAGATTGAGGGTCTTTCGGTTGAAGTAAAATAAGGGAGCTTTAATTTACAGCACTAACAATGGGATATCTACTTATGGATATGAAGAGATTTTTACTCCTGTTTTGCTTGGTAGTCTCAAGCAGTATAAATAATATTTTAGCGGAAGATAATTTTGTTTCTCGTATGAAATATTATGAGAAACAGTCTAAATATTCAGATGTTCTAGAAATATGCTATAATAATAAAAATGAACCATATGCTATATTTATTGTAGGAGACTATTTTTATCATGGGCGTAAAGGAGTTCCTATTAATAAAGCTCAGGGATACCTTTATTACCAGCAAGCTATTTCACCATTAACTCAGCTGGCACAAAATAACGATAATATTGCACAATATTTTTTAGGACGTTGCTATGAGTATGGGAAAAGTGATTGGAAAACAGCTCGGGAATGGTATATTAAGGCCGCAGACAATGGCAATTCAGATGCTATGGTAAAAGCTGCAATGTTTATTGCCAAACGCAAAGGAGGAGGCAAAAAGGAGCCAGCACGTGTTATGGCATACATCCAAAAAGCAATTCGCAGCGGTAATCCCGATGGTAAAGCTCTTTTAGCATCATTTTATCTTGAAGGACGCAAAGATATTGAGAAAGGAATAAAATTGGCAAAAGAAGCCAGCGATGCTGGAAGTCCGCTTGGACAGATGATTTTGGGAAGTCTTTATCTACAAGGAATCGGCAGTATTTCAAAGGATGAACAGAAAGCAATTGAATTGTTTCAGTTGTCATCAGATCAGGGCAATTCTATGGTTAATGATTTCCTGAGACAGAAAAAAATCTAAAGATAAATTCAAATTGTAGAGGATTATGAAACGACTATTCATAGTGTTCTTTTTTATCAGTGCGGGTCTGTTTGGGGAGGAAACGGGCTTGCAGGTTGGGAACGCCGGTGAGGGCGGAGGGACGTTTACGTTTTATGACGTGGTATTCGGAAGCGGCATGATCGGGATTCTGATCTGGGGATTGCTGTTTGCGACTTCGACGGCGGCGCTTGCGATCACAATCCGAGCGATCTGGAGTCTGCGCCAGTCACGTTTTCTCATCCCGGGATTTACGGAACAGATATTGCCGCTGGTTGAATCGAAGGACTATCAGGGGGCTTACAATGCCTGTGTGGGAAGTCCGGCGCTGGCAAAGAAAATTGTCCGGGAAGTATTGCTGGTTGCGCATCTGAAGGACAAGACGGCGCGGCAGGAACTCGCAACGGCGATTCTCGACAGGGAGGTGCGTGCGGTTTTACGGCAGATCAACAGCATCTCGACCTGCTCGAATATCGCGCCGATGCTCGGGTTGCTCGGAACCGTTACGGGAATGGTCGAGGCGTTTCTCGGTCTCGGCACGGCGATGGGACCGGAAAAGGCTTCGGTGCTGGCAATCTCGATCTCGCAGGCACTCTATACGACAGCCGCCGGTCTTCTGATCGCCGTTCCCGCGATTGTGCTGGCGCTGATCTTCCGCAATCTTCTGGAAAAACGGGTGGAGGCGGTTACGGAGTCGGTTGAAAAAATTCTTGACGCCATTCCGTAGCGTGTGGCGTTTCCTGTGGCAAAGGGGCTGCATGATTTCCGCTGTTCCTGCAAAAGAGGAGCGGAAAGACAGGGAGAACTTGACGGACAAGCTGTGGTGACATGAACGGGCACCGGCAGGAATAACGTGGAATACAGGAGCGGAATTGTGTTATATCAGTTTCCAGGACAAACGGCGGGGAGTTCCGCAGGATCGCTTTCGAGCATGATCGACATTATTTTTCTGTTGATCATCTTTTTTGTCGTGACCGCCAGTTTCGACCGGGAACAGATCGATTCCAAAGTCTCCCTGCCTGCCGTTGACTCCGCCGCGGTCAAAGCTCTGCCGGAAAAGCGCCTGATGATCAATGTTCTGCCGGACGGTTCCGTCAGAGCGGGATTTCACCATCTCGCGGCGGGAGAAGTCGCGGAAAAGCTCGGAGACGTGATCCGGAGCATGAAGGCGGACCGGCAGACTGTCCTGATCGTCAACGGCGACCGTGACACCCCCCACAAATACATATCAGCGGTTCTGAACGCCGCCGCGAAAGCCGGCTGTTTGCAGGTCCGGATCAATGCAGAAGTCAGGAAGGAGAATCCATAATGAGGATACCGCGCATCGACAGTGGCGAGGAGCCGCAAAGCATGTCCGCAATGAGCGACGTGGTGTTCCTGCTGCTGATTTTTTTCATAGTCACGATGTCCGGTTATGTTGAAATGACGCTGCTGGAGACGAATCTGCCGGTTTCGGGCGGTCAGAGCTCCGGTGCGCCAGATTTGCAGAATTCGCTGAAAATCGAAGTGACGGCGGACGGACGGTATGTCATCAACGGTATGGCGCAGAATCGCGAAACTCTGAACCGGCTCCTGCACCGTTATTCGCGTCTGATGCCCGACGCGGAGTTTCTGCTGCAATGCGCGCCGGAGTCCAGGCATCATGTGCTTGTGACTCTGCTGGGCGATCTGGCGAAGCATAAACTGAAAAACATCAAACTGCTGAAAAGTTGAGAAAAGAGCGGCGGCTTTCCAGGAGAGCAGATCTGTTTTGCCGGGAAACAGACGTTTTTCACCTGCCGCCGGAAGACTTTATGCCGTGTAATCGTTCTGCGCAGCAGAGTTATTCCGGAATGGAGAAAACAACGGGAGAGAATGAATGAAAATACCGTGGGAGATTCTGATTGCTGTTTTGCTGAATCTTCTCGTCATCTGCATTTTTGTCAATATTCGGAACTCTGCTCCCCGCAAGGCATTGCCTCCGCCGGAGATCGCCGTTGACATCAGCGATTTCACACCGCCGGTTCCCAGAGAAATGCCGACGCCGGAACAATCATTGCAGGGAGAGAGCCGCGACGGGCGAAGTATGAATCCAGGAACGGTATCCAAGGCAGTCAGTGCAGAGCAACTGTCCGAGGGCGCCATGCACGATTTTACTCCGGAAGCGGAACAGGTCAATCCGCTTCTCGGACAGACTGTGACGGAGCGGAAGAATGAGCTGGCGCGGATTGAACGGGGAGTCCGGTTTTTCGATGGAATCAATCAGATTCAAAGCGGTCAGCCGGAAGGAGTTCTGCCTGCAGGACATCAGACGGGAGTTTCGTACCGCGGACGCTCCGATCCATCAGCCAGAGGGCGGATGCTGAAACGTCACGGCGGTTCCGCACAAACGGAGTCTGCCGTGGAAAAAGCGTTGAATTTTCTTTCTGCGTCGCAGAATCCCGATGGAAGCTGGGGAAGCCGGGAAAGTTTCAAAACCGGGGACGCGGCGGCATTGAGTTCACTGGCTCTGCTTGCATTCTTTGCGCACGGCGAAAATTTCAGCTCGGGAAAATATGGGGACACGATTCGCAAAGGGTGCGATTTTCTGCTGGAACTGGCGAATTATCCGAATATCGAATACGCCGGACGTGGTTTCGGGCATGCAATCCTGACATATGCGCTGGCGGAAGGATATGCCGTAAGCGGAAGCATGAGTCTGCGGAACGCACTTGAAAAGCGCCTGAAATTTATTCTGGCACATCAGAACAAATTCGGCTCCTTTGCGCCCGATTACAGTAATACGCCGCTTGCGCCTCCGACACCGGAGCAACTGGAGGATCCGCTTTACCGCGAGATTGTCGTCGGGGAACCTGCCTGCGATCTTTCTCTGCTTGGCTGGCATATTCAGGCGATGACCGCCGCACAAAACGCCGGAATTCAAATGGAGGGGTTGGACCAGGGGTTGATGCTTGCCGCAGAGGCGCTGGTGAAAATCCATCAGGCGAAAAAGGGCGGTTTTTCTCAGGGAATCAATATGAAACGTTTTCCCGATCAGCGCAATCTGAATCCCGTCGGGCTTCTCGGACTGCAATTATTGAATTCTGGCAAAAGCTCCCCCGCGAATCGCGCGGAACGAATCATCTTTGAAGAAAAAATGCCGAAATGGACGCAGGGCGGCGGTTTCCCCCTGTACCGCTGGTATTATCAGACACAGGCTGTGTTTCAGGCGGAAAAAGGGCGCGGGAAACGCTGGGAGCTCTGGAATGAAAATCTGAAAAAAGAGCTTCTGGAAGCGCAGAAGGAAGACGGAAGCTGGTCGCTGCCGGGCGGCGACAACAGTTTCAAGCTCAAGAATAAAGGGGATCTTGCCGTTTACAGCAGCAGTCTGTGCGCCCTGATGATGCAGGTTTATTACCGTTATTTGCCGTCCTACAGCATTGCGGAGAGCGTATCGTTCAGCACACGTGCCGATGATTTTGATCTCGGCGGCAAAGGCTTGATCACGCGGCTGCCGGGCGGTGCCGATCCTCTGGCGCCGGTAATCCTCGGAACCGGAGTCAATGAGATGGCGCCGGTTCTGTTCGGGAAGTTTGACGGGATTCCGGCGGACAACAAGGCTCCGCATGTGGAAAACGAGTTTCGGCGCTATGCAAGTATGCGCTCCACGATTGCCGTGAGGAAGGCGGAGGAATGGCCGCAGACACTTCAGCCGAATCAGCGGATCGCGCTCTTTTTCGATGATCTGCTTCCGCGTAATTTCAAAGGAAATCTGCGTCTGCTTCTGGGGGTTGTCGGAAGCGAAAAGGAGGCGTTTGACTACCGGCTTTCCTTTGAGGCCGTCATCAACGGGAAACGTCTTTACAATTCGATTCTGACCCGGAACAAACAGCTTGTGGAACTGGTTGTCCCGAATGATGTCATGCAGCCGTTCGGCAATATTCTCCAGATACGGAACAACGGAAAAGGAGTTCTGGCTTTTGATGCGGCGGAGATCAGCGCGCTGCATAAGGTCGGACCGGAATTGCATCTTCTGTGCGGAGAGCCGAAGGGACTTCCGGCTTCCTTACGCCGGTTGTTCACCTCCCGGAAACCGGTGAACGAAGAGGTCTGCAAACTGCCGGGAAACGGTGAAAACCGTCAGCTTCTGCCGGAAATCACGTGTTATGAGAAGGGGAAAAGCTATATCGGCGAGTATCCGGCAATCGGCAGTGAATCCATGGGAAACGAGTTTCAGCTCCATTATCTGCGTCAAAGCGGGCGCGAGATTATAGACTGGATATCGGGCGGCGGCTCGGGCGTAAGGATCAACAATATTTCAGACGGCGGAAAATTTTTCGATTCCATTTTCCATACGGAATATCCGGCGCTTTCCGCATTGAGGCAGGCCGCAAAGCTTTTTGAAGGAAATCCACACCGGCTTTCCGTGCAGCTCTATCCGAAATACGGAGAAAAGCCGATGCTGTTCGGCAGTGCGGCGGCATCCTGTAATGCCGCGGGCGTCGCCACGATCGTCGTTGCAAAACGCTTTCCATTTCCCGAAGAATCGGAAGTCACGGCTGTTGTCCCATGGAGCGGGAACACGAGGTTGATTGTGGAGAGAGGATTTTTCCCGGATCGCTCTCCGTTTGCCGGTTTTGCTCCAAAAATTGAACGGATGTCCCAAAATATAACGATTGAAAATAATGTGTTCCGCTATTCCGGCGTTTTTCCGGAGCTGACAGTAATCCGGCTTTACCGGAAAGGGGTGCCGGAGCTGAAAAAAGCGGTTTCGACAGCGCGTGACTCCATTCCTGAAGTCAGGATGATTCACAATGCCCTGAGAAATCTGCTGCCGGATGGCGGGCGCGGCCTGAAGAAGTATTCTCTGCGTTCCGCCGGCGGATTTGCAGCGGTCTACGGGCAGAACGGAAGTTTTTCAAGAATACCGGTAACGCAGACGGAAGAAAAACAGGCGAAAGAGATGAAAAAGGAACAGGAGAGCATCATGCTGACATTCCGTGCAAATGCTTCGGTGCCAAACCGTTTTGACAGCGTATATCTGACGGCGGGTGCGGTTCCTGAACAACCGCTTTATCTTTCCTTTCATGTTTATCCCCGTTATGCCGGACTTAAAAAACAGGAAAAGACCAGTTGGATTCCATTGCGTTTTGCCTTGTGCGGACGGGTCTATTCCACGACTGTTTCTGTCGACCGCTGGCAACTGGTCGTTCTGCCGCTGAACGGAATCAATCCCGCATGGCGGAGCCTTCGTTTCCTGGAGCCGGGTCGCTTGAACAGAAATCTGCAAAGTGTCTCTTATGAATTGAATGACATATCGGTGTGGTGCAAATGAAGAAGCTCATTCCGCTGCTGATCCCGTTTCTCCTTTCCGCCGCAGATTTCGATACGGCGGAGCACCTTTTTACACAGGGGGATTTTGTTTCGTGCAGTCAACTTATCGCGACGCTGCAGGAACCGCGGAATGCAGAAAAACTGACTGCGGAGCAGAAGAAAAAACTTCTCGCGATGCAGGAATATCTGCTGGGAAATGATCCCGGAGAAATACAGAAAATTGTCAAAGAGGCTCAGAAAACAGCCTCACATCAAGGCTGGCGGAATGATGATCTGCTGAAACATGCCTCGCAGCTGATTCGTCGCGCGGAATACTGGAAGCAACGGGGCATTCCAGAATATCAGGAGCTTTCAGACGCCGCAGCAAAACTGCTGGAGCAGGCCGGAGACAACGGCAGTTCCGATATTGCGATACGACTCGTGATCCTGCAGACAAAAAATTTCAATCTCAACGGCGAGTTTCAGGAACCTTTGAGACGGATCCGGCAGTTGCTTCGCCTCTATTACCCGGACTGGAACAGGAACGGCAGGAAAAGACTCTCTTCCGCCGCAGTTCGGATATTGATTCTTGCCGGGGAACAATATGCCGGAATCGGAAATCGCTCGAATCATGAACAGGAAAAAATCAAGGCGTTTGCCGAAACCGCGAAATACTATCTGGCGGCGCTCGGAAATCTCAGGCGGGAACAGCCGGAATCCCAGGAACTCTGCGACCGCTTGTCTTACTGTCAGGAGACCCTGCGCCTGCTGGGATACCGTCTGCGGCTTCCGGCAAAGATCAAGGCGCGAAAATCAAGTGCCGCCGGCTTGATTGACGACATGCTGAAGGCAAGACGTTTTCAGGATGTCATGCTTGCACTGCAGAATAATCCTGATCCGGCAATGCGTCTTCGATATCTGGTTGCTTTGAGTGCATCCGGGGAAACGGACAAGATGATGCGGCTGTTCAATGCTTCCGATATGAAAATCGAGGAGCCGCTTCTTTTACTGCAAATTGTCCGTAACTGCCTTGCAGCCCGAAAGAAGAACGAGGCAATTCTTCTGCTTCAACGCTTCCTGAAGGAGTTTCCGGATACGCCGGATACTGTAATCGTAACCAGACAATATGCGGAACTCCTGATTGGCGAAAAGAGATTTTCCGAAGCCGCAGCAGCCCTGTTGGGAGTCGCCGGACAACTCCGGAACCCGAAGACGGAGGAACAGGTTCGGTTCAAGGCTGTACAATGTTTTTATCTGGCGGAAAAATGGGACGAATGTATTAAAAACCTGGAACTCCTGCCTTCCACGCCGGAACGAATGCTGTTAAAGGCGCAGGTGCAGATTCAGAGAAAGAATAACGGGGAGGCAATGCGTCTTCTGCAAACTTACCTGAAAGAAAAACGGCTCTCCGAATCGGATCGGGTTAATGGACGGAAACTGCTGATTTCATGTGCGATGAAGACGGAACGCGGCAGTGCGGCGGCTGCATGCCGGGATTTTATTCTGGATTACCCGGATCGTCCGGAGAGCTTCGATTATGCAAAGCATCTGCTGGAATTATATCTGAAGACCGGAGCCGGAGAAAATGATTTCATGGAACTTGGAAGCTGGACGGCACGGCATCAACTGGAAAACAGCGAGGCGGTGCCGTTGCTCCAGCGATGCGCCGCACGCCTTGAAAAAAGTTTTGACAAGGAAAAACTTCTGAAAAAACTTCTTGACAGAAAAGATTTTCCTCCCGCGGAACTGCTTATCCTGCTTGATGAGCTGCCTTCGGATTCATTGAAACGGGAATTCCTGAAAAAGTTTCAAAAACCGTTCAGGAATGCGCCGGAAATTTGTGCATTGTATCTGAAATCCGCAGAGCTGGACAGGGGGGCGCGGAAATACAAAGAGGCGTTGAACAGCTGTGAAATTCTTTTGAATCAGAAAGAGGTTTATCAATATCAGCGGGTCAAGAAAATGCAGGCACGTCTCTACTCTGATCTGCATCAGGAGGACAACGCCCGGCGCTGTTATCAGGAATTGCTTCTGACGGAACTGCCGCCGAAAGAAAAACGGAAGATTCTGCTTTCGCTTGCAGAGTCCTGGGAACGTTCCGGCGAGTGGCGAAAAGCGATGGCACAGGCATGGAGCGGAGTTCCCCTGAGCGGAAAAGCAGAACCGCAGGAAGACGATAAGAAGCACATAGAACGGTTACTCCGGTTAATTATCCGCAATGCAGAGAAAACAGACAGCAGAGAAGATAAACTCGAAGCAGAGGAGCTACTGAAAGAATTTCCTGCTCTAGGGAAACTTATTCGATAAGCTGGAACCAGCGGCAGATGGAAATTACCTCCGAAAGGAGATAGTATGATAAAGCAGAGGTGCAATCTTTCTCATTTATTATATCCCTATTTTACTCGCCTTAGAAAATGCGGTTGACCCCGAAAACTGGACAACTTGACTTGGTGTAAAATGCCCGTTAAATTAACCAGGAAAGGGAGGGCGTTTTTATGAAAAAGTCGTATGACTCCAAATTCAAAAGCCGTGTAGCATTGGAAGCGCTGCGCAGGGAACTGACCGTGGCAGAGATTGCGGGGAAATACCAGGTTCATCCGAATCAGGTTCAGCAGTGGAAAAAGAAACTCATGGAAGGAGCATCCGAGATTTTCCAATCAAAGGCTGAGCGAAAAGAAAGCAAGCCGTATACCGAGGACGATCTGATGAGGAAAATCGGACGCCTTGAAATCGAGAATGACTTTTTACGAAGTGTGTCCTTGGCCTGCGGCTTGAATCCAGAAAAGCTCAAATAAACGATCAGAATCCGAATTTAAGCGTGAATCGCCAGTTGAAGCTACTTCAGGTTCCTCATTCAAGCTTTTATTACAAAAGCCAAAGGGAGATTTCTCGGACAGCTTCCGACGAGCGGGTCAAGGACGAAATGATGAAGATTTATATTGAGACGCCATTTTACGGAGTTCTCCGTTTGACTGCTGAACTGAAACGCCGCGGGTACAGAGTAAATCATAAACGGGTGCGCAGGCTGCAGAAATGCTTGAATCTGCGGACGGTCTATCCGCGTCCGCATTCAATACCTCGGAACCTCATCCGGAACAAGAGAAATTCCCATATCTTCTGCGCAAATGCAAGATAAAGCGTCCGAATCAGGTCTGGAGCACGGGCATTATTTACACAGCGGTAGTCTGCCGGGCATTTGTGATAGGAATCGTTGATTGGTTCAGCCGCAAAGTTCTTGCTTACAACGTAGTGAATACAATGGACGCCTTTCATTGTGTCGAAACGTTAAAAACGGCAATGGATTTCTACGGGAAACCGGAGATTTTCAATTCGGATCAAGGGAGCCTGTTCACCAGTTCGGAGTTTGTAGCGGAACTTCGGAACCATGGTATTCTGATCAGCATGGACGGACGGGGACGATGTTTGGATAATGCAAAGATGGAGCGCTTCTGGTGGGCGTTGAAATATGAGGACATCAAAATCAAAGAGTATGTCAGCTTGCCGCAGCTCCGCTTCGGTGTCCAGCATTATGTGAATTTTTACAACTCCAGGCGGTGTAGGATTTACGGCTGGAACTCAACGTCACGCGAAGGACATGGGCTTTCCGACGATGCACGGCTTCATCTTCCAGCCAGTAACCCGTTCCATAATCGATTTGAACTTCTTCTCCGGGGAGAGTTTCCATTCTGCGGAAGGGCAATTCGGTTACGCCTTTCAGCTTCCGGACATAACGTTCCACGGAATCATAACTGTTTGAGAAAGCATACTCGCTGCACAAGTCCTGATAGGTAAGTCAACAGTGAGCCCCATCTGGAAATCGTATAGAAGTTGTAATAAATTGCCTCTGGAACCCAAACCTGGAGGTGACGTATGGAACGAGAAAGACGGAGTCGTGAATATTGGGAGCAGGAGTTGTCTGAATATTGGGACAGCGGCTTGACGGTTCAGGAATACAGCGAATTGAAAGAATTGCCGTATGAAAGTGTTCGTCGTTGGATTCGGCGGTTGAAACAGGAACGGACAGGAGTCGCCAAAGTTGACTTTGTGGAAGTAAAAGCCCCGTCCGTTCCAATCTCAACGGGTGCTTCAGGCATTCGTCTGAAGTTTGGAGCGTGGGAGATCGAGTTGGCTTCGGATTTTGTTCCAGAAACGTTATCGGAAGTTTTGGACGTATTTGAGGATCGTTGATGTTTTCTCTTGGAGGCAATCAGCGAATCTATTATTGTCCGCACCCGGTGAATCTTCGAAAGTCGTTCGATGGTCTGGCGGGAGCGGTGCAGGAATATATTGGTCGCGATCCGGCTTCTGGGCATTTGTTCGTGTTTTTCAGCCGAAACAAGAAGTTGGTGAAAATGATTTTCTATCAAGACGGCGGCATGTGTATTTTTGCGAAGCGGCTTGAGCGTGGTCAGTTCAATTTACCGGTATCGGCGGAGGGAAAAATTGAGTTGGAGTCGCGGGAACTTTATGCGATCTTGTCGGGGATCAAGCCGCAGCGGTATTACAAACGGTATTCGAAGGAGACACAGTCGCAATGATATTGATAATTTTTCACTGCTGTCCCATACTTCTTTGAAATTGTCATTTTTTCCCTCCCAATTGAGCTTGCATTGATTGTTTTCTGAAATTACCCATTTCCGGTTTTTCTTTCTGATGAGTTGGCTTATACAGGAGCGAATCCTGGTAAATATGCCTGTTCCGGAGCGCCTCGCATACGGACTGGATCAGTTGCTGTCCCACAGCATTTGAGAACGCTTCCCATATCCAGACAGCGCCAGACGACTCCGCGCAAGGCAGTGAACAATCGTGTAAAGGTATGCTTCCATTCATTTTGCCACGCAATAAAACGGAGCAGAATATATGTCAGCAGAGCCGTCCATATCTGCCAGCGCACCGCTTTCTCGTTGTAACCCATGAAGTCGGAGAGTTGAAGCGTCTGCTTGATTTCCTTGAAGAAAACTTCAATGGCCCAGCGTGCCTTATAGAGGTCACAAATAGAACTTGCCGACCAAATGAAGTTGTCGGTGATGAAGGTCATCCGCTTAGGCTTTCCGTCGACTTCGACGATTGCCTCGATCAGACGCAGAGTTTCCGGATACCAGACGCAAGTGCGCTGTCCGGTCAGCCTGATGACGACATCTTGAAGAATATTGAGCTTGGGTGCACTGTGCTGTCCCACAACATCATACTTCATATTGTCCTTGGCGCGGGTGATCCAGAAAACGCCGCGTTGGAAAAGCCGCCAGAGGTGTTTGAAGTCGACATACGCCTTGTCAAAGATGACAATTTCACCTTCGTTGATTCCCTCGCAAAGTGCCGGTGCTTCCGCAGAATCGTGTGTACCGGCTGTTTTTACAAGAATGAAATTCGGCAGAAAGGAACGCAAATCCAGACGCAAATGCATTTTCGCCGCCGCTTTCCGCCTGCGGTGTTTTGCCCAATCCAGACAGTTGGCGATCAGCTGAATCGTTGTCGAATCAACCACATGGATCATCCGCTTGAAGCGTCTCGGCAACGCACAGTAGCGTCTGCCTTGAATCCGAAAGTTCGGACTGATCTCATTCAGATGAGCAAGAACTTCCCAGAACAGTTTTTCCGCCATGCCTGCGTCACGGTTCCGGTTCGCGTGGGACAGACCATTACGGCTCGGGGGAACGCAATCCCGAATTTTGCTTACCAGACCGCAATGATTTCGAAGCGTATCGCAGATGTCGTTCAGCCCCAGGGCATGCGTCAGCTGTCCGAAGACCAGAGCCAGAACATGACTCGTCGGGCTGAACACCCGAGACTGCCTGTCTATTCCGAACTCATTGGCAAGTTTCGGAATCAAATTTCGCGGAATCAACTTGAAAATTTGCGATAATACGGTCATTTTATGCTTTGATGGTTTCATGGATGCTCCTTGTTTTTTGCTCGAAATATAAGTTGCATCCAGAACCATCACCTTTCAACTTGTTCTTTTCCTATGGGATGGCTGTGCAATTCTTTCATAAAACATCCTCCCTTTACAGGTTAATTTAACGGGCATTTTACACCAAGTCAAGTTGTCCAGTTTTCGGGACCAACCGCAGAATTTGAGTTCATCCGGAGAAAAATTCTTATGACATCTGTCGCATTGTTTTGTATTCTGCATCTTTCCGATAGACATCCCTCATAGATTACACTTTAAGAGTCTAGATTCTGCATTTGTTGCATCTAGTTTACAAACCAGCCATGGATGAACTTGCAATTCTTGTGGCGGAGCCTCTGTTGTTGTTATTATATATTGAAAGTTTGGTTCTTTATTAGCAATGAGTTCCAACTCCCGTGCAAAAGAGAAATAATAACGAAAAATTGCCGCCGCCAAATCTGAAACTCTGGGGCCATCATGCATAAGAAAACGCGGATGAGAACCTACCCCTCCTATAGCGGCAGTCATAACTGTTAAATCAAAACAGATATTCTTAGCTGCATTAAGTGCGGCACTTGACAATGCGGCATTATTATAAGAGCATTTTAACTCAATTTCTCCTCCTGAAAAAGAAATATCGCCAGAGACTTCAGCACCAAGAATATAGCGTATTATATTGTCATATATATTTCTTATTTCCAATCCGTCCTGTTTTTCTGTTTCACGTAGCAAAGCTAATCTTTCTGTGCATTGTTTATGTTGAGATTGAATATCTTCATATTCGCTTTTTGCTGCGTCTTTTTCATTGAGATCATCTTCATAACGTTTAACGGCCTCAAGAATATTTCCTATTTTTGCGGCTCTGAGATTTCTTTCTTTATTGATTTTTTGCTTAAACTCCGCAAGATTTATTTCAGATGTTTCCCAGGCAGATTTTAATACATCTAATCTTGTTTTTTCTTGTTTCAAAAAGTTGGCGAATTCGCTTGCGATATCTCTTTTGCGTTGCAATTCTAAACTAACAGTGGACGAAAGGTTATTTAGAGACGCTGTATCTGCAGGATAAATATTCTGCAGGGCGAGCTGACATCCCTCTTTGATTGCAACAGCTAATGGTGCACAACAATATTGTCTGGTCGGATGCATTTGTGCCGCCATTTGTATTTCATCTAAATGTTCTTCTGCAAAGCCATCGGCATTT
>ENA-UOJE01002356-UOJE01002356.1-human-gut-metagenome-genome-assembly--contig:-C23-NODE-2356-length-14423-cov-8.140451_pt1 | contig 14423 bp, 17 predicted proteins | sample MGYA00242341_ERZ723888 | MGnify/ENA metagenome assembly ERZ723888 | reverse complement strand
AAAGCCGGACTGGCTGCCCGGCTTTCCTGTCCAAATTTATTGTAATAGGAGGAAACAGAAATGACGGAACAGGACAACAAGAGCCCGGTTCAGGAGGCCCCGCCGATGAAGCTGGATGTGAGCGTCCGGGCTATCGAGCCCAAGGGCAACCTGCTGGGCTTTGCCAATGTAAAATTCAACGACTGCTTTGTGGTGGAGGATTTCAAAATCCTGCAAACCGACAAGGGCCTGTATGTGGGTATGCCCAGCAAGCCGGACAAGTCCAGCAAAACGGGCTACCGGGACACGGCCAAGCCCATCACCGGGGAGTTCAGAAAACAGCTCCACGGGGCGATCCTGACGGCCTACTCGGCGGAGATCGGACGCTTGCAGGCGGTGGCCGCAGCACAGGAGCGGCCTTCCATCAAAGAGCAGTTGGAGGCCGGTGCCAAAGAAGCGGCCAAGGAAAAAGCTGCCCGGCCCCCGAAGGAGAAGCCCGCAAAAGGGGCGGAACGATGATGTATCAGGGGCCGAGTAAATCCCCGTGGGGCAAGGTGCAGACCTGTGACCTACTTTGCCCCGGCGTATTCCTTGTGAGTACCGCCAGCCACGGCGGGACAATGGTTTCAAACGAGGTGGCGGCGTTCCTCTCCCCGGCGGCCAAACGGTGTGGCTTCAAGCGGGGCGGCTACCTCTGTTTTGAGGAAGATACGCAGGAGGATGTGGTGCTGCGGGAACTTTTGGACAAGAAGCTCTGGCAGATACCCGAGCGTATCAAGGACAAAGCCGCCTTTGAGGAAAATATCAACCTCTCCATCAGGCGGTACAACCCCGAATATTGGCGGGCAAGGCAGTCCGGCCTTGAAGCGGCGCAGGCCGCCCGGAAGGAGGCCCCGCCCCGCCAGACAGAACGATGACCTCGGGCCAAGTTGGCCCGAAGCTCCAAGGAGGTGATCTCATTGGCCTATGTACCAGTACCCAACGATTTGAGCCGTATTAAGACCAAGCTGGCCTTCAACCTGACGAAGCGCCAGCTTATTTGTTTTTCCATAGCGGGCGGTATCGGTATCCCGTTTTACCTGTTCACCCGCTCCCATATTGGGAACAGCACGGCCCTGTTCCTGATGATTGGCCTGATGATGCCGTGTTTTCTGTTCGCCATGTTTGAGAAGGACGGCCTTCCCTTTGAGAAGGTACTCCGCAACATTATCCGAACCAAGTTTTTGCTGCCACGGGTCAGGCCCTATAAGACCGAAAATTTCTATGCTTTTTTGAACCGAAAGGAGGAAAAGCCGATTGCAGACCACCAAAGGGGCAAAGCGGCCGGGCGCAGAAAGAAAGCGTCCTGACCGCAAGCCCACAAAACAGGCCAAGCCGAAAAAGGCCGGGCCGCAGACCGCCCAGCAGACCATACCTTACCGGGAGCTTTTCAAGGATGGTATCTGCCGGGTAAACGATAAGCTCTACACCAAGAGCCTTGAATACGAGGACATCAACTACCAGTTGGCGCAGGCCGATGACCAGAGCGCCATTTTTGACGGCTACTGTGCGTTCCTCAATTCCTTTGACAGCTCCCTTCCGTTCCAGCTCTCCTTTATCAACCACAGGAGCCGCCCGGAAAGCAAGTACAAAATCAATATCCCCATGAAGGATGACGAGTACAGCGAAATGCGGAGCGAGTATGTGGAAATGCTGGAGGGCCAGATTGCCAAGAGCAACAACGGCATTGTGAGAACCAAGCTGTTGACCTTCGGCGTGTCGGCTGACAGCCTTGCGATTGCAAAGCCCCGCTTGGAGCGTGTGGAGGCTGACATAATGGGCAATTTCAAAAAGCTGGGGGTACAGTCCCGCTCCCTCAATGGGCTGGAACGCCTGGAGATTCTGCACGGCCAGCTCCACCCCGGCGGCACCGAGCCCTTTCGCTTCACATGGGATATGATACCGAAAACCGGACTGGGGACAAAAGACTTTATTGCCCCAACCAGCTTTGACTTCCGGCAAAGCCGCCTGTTCCGCATGGGTTCCACATGGGGAGCGGCGTCCTATATGCAGATTATGGCCTCCGAGCTTTCCGACAAGCTCCTTGTGGAGCTGTTGGAGGTGGACGCTGAAATGACCATCACCATGCACATTCAGACTGTCGATCAGGCCAAGGCCATCAAAACCATCAAGGGCAAGGTCAGCGATATTGACAAGATGAAGGTGGAGGAACAGAAAAAGGCCGTCCGAAGCGGCTACGATATGGACATACTCCCGCCCGACCTTGTTACATTTAGTCAGGACGCCAAGAACCTGTTGAACGACTTGCAGAGCCGCAACGAGCGAATGTTCCTTCTGACCTTCCTTGTGGTGAACACCGCCGCCACCCGCCGGGAGCTGGACAACGACCTGTTCACGGTGTCGGGTATCATGCAGAAATACAACTGCATTTTGAAACGGCTGGACTTTCAGCAGGAACAGGGCCTTATGTCCAGCCTGCCCCTCGGCTACAACGGCATTGAGATACAGCGGGGCATGACAACCAGTTCCACGGCCATCTTCGTTCCGTTTATGACGCAGGAGCTCCGCATGGACGGCGAGGCCATCTATTACGGCCTGAACGCCCTTTCCCACAATGTCATCATGGCGAACCGCAAGAAGCTGAAAAATCCCAACGGCCTGTACCTCGGCGTACCGGGTGCGGGCAAGAGCTTCGCCGGAAAGAGGGAGCTTGTCAATGTGTTCCTTGCCACCAATGACCGCATTATCATTCTTGACCCGATGGGCGAATACTCGCCGCTGGTGCGCCAGTTCGGACAGGACGGCCTTGTGGTGGAGATCGCCCCCAACAGCCCGCACCATATCAATCCGATGGATTTGGATGTAAGCATTGATGACGAGGTTTCGCCCATCAGTCTGAAATGCGATTTTATCCTTTCCCTGATGGAGCTGATCGTGGGCGGCAAGGACGGCTTACAGCCCGTGGAGCGCACCATCATTGACCGCTGCGCCCGCATGGTGTACCGGGACCTTCTCAATGACCCGGACAATACCCCTATGCCGACACTTCAAAACCTGTATGACCTTCTGTGCCAGCAGACCGAGCCCGAGGCAAAGCGGCTGGCAACGGCCCTTGAGATCTATGTGTCCGGCTCCCTCAACATCTTCAACCACAAGACCAATGTGGATTACAGAAACGCTCGCGTGGTGTGCTTCGACTTGAAGAAGCTGGGGGCGGGGCTCCGCACGATTGCCATGCACATCATTAACGACCTGATGAACAGTCAGGTGTCCCACAACTTCGCCCGTGGTATCGCTACATGGTGCTACTATGACGAGTTCCATGTGCTGTTGCAGGACGAGCTGACTTCCAGCTACTTCGTCACCATCTGGAAAATGCTCCGTAAAAAGGGCTGCGTCCCGAGCGCCCTGACGCAGAATGTGAAAGACCTCCTTGCCAGCCGGCAGATCGAGAACATCTTTGAAAACTCCGACTTTATGGTGCTTCTGTCGCAGGCGCAGGGAGACAGGCAGATACTTGCCAAGCAGTTGGGTATCAGCCCGCACCAGCTTTCCTATGTGACCCACTCCAATCCCGGCGAGGGGCTGTTGTTCTTCGGAAATGTGACCATTCCGTTTGTTGACCGTTTCCCGAAGAATACCAAGCTCTACTCCATTATGACTACCCGCCCGGAGGAAAAGGAGGCGCAGAATGAGTAAGACCGCTTCGGGCCAAGTTGGCCCGAAGCTCCGGTTGACGGTGCGGGAGATACCCAAAGAACAGGCGGTGTCCTTTATCCGGCAGTACCACTATTCCAAGGTCATGCCCCGGCTCAACAAGTACCATTTAGGCTTTTTCGTGGACAGCCGCCTCTGTGGTGTGGTGGTGTTGGGCTGGGGAACACAGCCCTTGCAGACAATCCGAAAGATTTTTCCCCGGCATGAGCTGGTGACAGCGGACTATATCGAAATTGGAAAGATGTGCTTTCTTCCCGAGTACAACGGCACCAAGAGCTTTGGCAGCCTTGTCATTTCGGCCCTTGTGAAGTGGCTCCGGGAAAACACAGACTTTCTTTTCCTTTATACGCTGGCAGACGGTATCATGGGGAAATGCGGCTATGTCTATCAGGCCAGCAACTTCCGATACTGCGGGAGCTTCACCACCAGCGTCTACCGGGACAGCGTGACCGGGGAAAAGATACACCCGAGAAGTGCAAGGCTTCTGCTGGAAGAAAACGCTGCCTTTGACGGCGTAGCCCGGCGGCATTGGCTGACCTATGGCTACTGCCAGTACAAGGGTATTGAAAAGATCAATGGCCGAATGTTCCGTTACCTGTACCCGCTTACCAAGGAGGCAAAGCGTATCCTGCGGGCCTATCCCGAGTATGCGGGGCTATCTTACCCCAAGGACGGGGACTTGCGGTTTACCATGCGGACGGGGCCGGGCCAGTATCGCCCGATTTCACAGCCGCAATTCAACAAAGAGGTGTGCCAGTTCAATGTCCAGCGATATTGACTGGCTCTTTTCATGTCCAGAGAAAGGAGGTCGTTTCTATCGCAAAACACTCTGGCGGGCCGCCCGGAAAGCGGGTCAAGCGTGGGCGGCTCCATTTTACCGAGGAAGAAGTGACCCGTCAGGCCGGGGAGCCCACCTCGGGCCAAGTTGGCCCGAAGCCAGCGGGCGGCGGGAAATTCCGGCAGGACGAGGAACGGGAAAAGCCGTCCTCCCGCTTGCGTCAGGATGACGAGGCCCGCAGGGATACCGCCCATGAGGAACAGGACGCCCAAAAGGCCAGGAAGTACAAGCAGGAGAAAAAGAAGGAACGGGCCGAGGCCAAGGCCGAACACTCTGCTGTCAAGCTGGAAGCCGCCAAGGAAAAGCTGGCCCAGCAGAAACCCCAGAAGCCGCCCGGCCTCCCCCAGCGGGCGGCAACGGCGGCGGGGGCAGGTGTATGGGCCTACACCCACCGCAAAATACATGAGGTCGAGCATGAGAATGTGGGTGTGGAGAGCGCCCACAAGGCCGAGCTTCTGGCAGAGGCCGGAGTGCATAAGGCCACCCGCTACACCAAGCGGCGTATCCGGGAGCACCCGGCCCGGCAGGTGGAGAAATGGGAACACAAAACCATGAAGGCCAATGCCAACCTCCACTATCAGCAGATGGCGCAGGAGCACCCGGAGCTTCAAAGCAGCTTCCTTTCCCGCATGGCCCAGAAATGGAAAATCAAGCGGGAATATGCCAAGCAGGCCCGGGAAGCTGCAAGACAGGGGGCCAAGGCGGCGGGAGCGGCGGCTACCACCACCGAGAAAGCGGCGGCCTATGCCGCCCGGTTCGTGCGCCGTCATAAAAGCGGAGTAATCATCATTCTGCTGTTGTTCTGCCTGTTCCTGATTTTGAACTCCGTCTTTTCCGCCCTCCCTTCGCTGGGTACTGGCATGATGAACGCCGTGGTCGGCACCTCCTACACCGCCGAGGACGAGGATATTTTAGGGGCCAACGAGGACTATACGGCCCTTGAAAACGAGCTCCGGCAGAAAATCGCCAACATTGAGAGCACCCACCCCGGCTATGACGAGTACCGCTATCAGGTGGACGAGCTGGGCCACAACCCCTATGAACTGACCTCCTACCTGATCGCCAAGCTCCGCACCTATACCCGTGAAAATGTGCAGGGTGAGCTCCGGGCCTTGTTTGAGGCGCAGTACAAGCTGACGCTGACCGAGGAAGTGGAGATACGCTACCGCACCGAAACGGACACATGGACGGACGAGGACGGAACCACCCATACGGATACCTACGAGGTGCCGTATGAGTATTACATTCTCCATGTGCGGCTCCAGAACAAGACCCTGCCCGTGGTGGTGAACTCCCTGCTGGATGCCGAGCAGAAAGAAATCTACGACATTACCTTGGAGCTCAAAGGCAACAAGCCCTATCTGTGGGATGACATTTACACGGGCGGCGGTGGCAGCTATGACCCCGGAAGTGATTACACCGTACCGGGCGAAGCTCTTTCTGACCCTGCCTTTGCGGCCCTTATCACGGAGGCGGAAAAGTACCTGGGCTGGCCCTATGTATGGGGCGGCTCCAGCCCCTCCACCTCCTTCGACTGTTCCGGCTTTGTCTGCTGGGTCTATACGGCCAGCGGCGTCCACAACCTGCCCCGCACCACGGCAACAGGGATTTTCAATCAATGCGCCTATGTATCGCCCGCTGACGCAAGGCCCGGAGATCTGATTTTCTTTACGAAAACCTATGACTGCGACGGCCCCGTTTCCCATGTGGGTATATATGTTGGAGACGGCATGATGATCCACGCAGGCGACCCCATCAAATACGCCAGTATCAATACGAACTACTGGCAGGAGCACTTTTACGCCTTTGGGCGTTTGAACTGATTTTCCGAAAGGAGCGACGATATGACCAAACTTGAAAAAATCGATAAGGAGCTGGACAAGGCCCGGGAGAAGGCCGCCGAATGGCAGGCCAAGGTCAGGGACTTGGAGAAACAGCGTCAGGAGGAAGAAAACAGCATGATCGTTCAGGCTGTCCGCTCCCTGAAACTGACGCCCTCCGAGCTGGCTGCCTTTTTCAGCAACCCCACCATCACCACCTCGGGCCAAGTTGGCCCGAAGCCCGATGAAGCAAAGGAGGATACCGAGCATGAAGAATAAGCTGTTTCGCAGGGCCGCGGTTTTGACCGCCGCCCTGTTTTCTCTTACCTGTATGAGCGTCACGGCCTATGCCCAGAGTGACGAGCCCGCAGAGGAAACCACGCCGCCCGTCGCAACGGAAACCGTTGCCAAGCCCTTCACCCCGGACGGGACGGGAACGGTGGTGGACAATGCCACCGACGAGGACGGCAAGGAGTTTTTCACCATCACCACCCCCAGCGAGAATGTCTTTTATCTGGTCATTGACCGTCAGCGTACCGAGGAAAATGTGTATTTCCTGAACGCTGTCACGGAAAAAGACCTGTTGGCCCTTGCCGAAGCCGACCCGGAACCCGAGGTCAAGGAGCCTGTCACACAGCCTGAGACTGACCCGGAGCCTGTTGCCGAGCCGGAACCCGAACCTGAAAAAAATACCGGCCTTCCTGTTGGCAATCTCCTGATGGTAGCGGCTGTCCTGCTGGTGGGCGGCGGAGCAGCCTATTATTTCAAGGTCTACCGTCCGAAGCATGAGGCCCCGGAGCTGGACGAGGACGATTACGACTATGACGAGAACGACCCCTACGGCGATATGGCGGTTGAGGAAGAAACGGAGGACGAGGAATGAATTTCACCAACAGCCCCTATGAAAAGATGATGAAAGAGATCCCCCGTCCGGGCCGTGGCGGCGCTGACCGCTGTGCCGGGTGCCGCTACCTGAAGGAGTGCAGAAGCCAGAAGGGCCGATGTCGCAAGCAGTTCCGTACCTCGGGCCAAATTGGCCCGAAGTCCTGATGTGCCGGGAACTGACCCGTGACGAGCGAAAAGGTATCCGAAAACTGGTCACGGAGATGTGCTCCAACTATGACCGGGAGTATGACTGCCTGCTGCTGGACTGTGAGTGCTATATGCTGGGGAAATGCTGGACGGGAGCCTACTGCCGCTACTTCCGGGAGGCCGTTCTTCCCCTTGACCCGGTGCTGATGGCCTCCATCTGCGAGGACGGCCCGGCCCCGGATACCCGGCTGTGCGCCGTTTGCGGGAGGCCCTTTCTCCCGGAGGGGCGGCAAGCCTACTGTTCCGACGCCTGCAAGGCCGAGGGAAACCGCAGAAGGAGCCGGGAGCGCATGAGAAAAAAGCGGTTGAAAAACGGATAGACCTGTTACGATTTGCCCGGAGAAAAAGCCCGGTATTCCGGGACTTTTTCCGCCTGCTTTCCGGGCCGGAATACCTTAATACCTTCCGGCCCGGTTTGACCGGGTATTTCGTAACATTCATGCACTTCGGGCCAACTTGGCCCGAAGTCGGAAAGGAGGAAATTATGAACGAGAGAGACAATTATCTGCATACTGCCGAGCTTTCCGAGGAACAGAACGACAATATGCTGGACGGTATTTTGAACAACCTGCCGCCCTCGCCGCTTCCCAAGGGACCGGAGAAAAAGGAACTGGACAAGGTGAAGGAGCCGCCCGCCCACAAACGGAGCCGGGAACGGGAAGAACGCTGACGGCCCGGCGCAAGCGTGACAGGCACCTTCATGTGATGGTGACGGCGGACGAGCTGGCACAGATACAGGAGCGCATGGCCGAGGCGGGCATTACCAACGCCGGGGCCTATATGCGGAAGATGGCCTTGAATGGCTATATCCTTCATGTAGACCTTGCCCCTGTCCGGGAGCTGGTGTCCTTACAGCGACGGTGCGCCAACAATCTCAATCAGGTGGCCGTCCATGCCAATACCTTCGGCGTGTACCCGGAGGAGATCGCCGGGCTCCAGCGGGACTATGAAAGGCTCTGGGAGCAGGTGTCCGATGTTCTCACAGAACTGTCTGCGCTGGTGAAAAAATGATTTCGAGGGGTGCGGCCATTATGGCCTGCACCCCTCCTTTTTATTTGTATTGATACGGATCATTTTATCTCGAAGGTTACGCATATAAGCTATTGCTTTTTGTATGTCCTCATGCTATGATATAAACAACGTTGTTCATCATATTGTTTACAACGAGGAGGACATGAAATGGCAACTGCAAACGATCTTTTAGCTCGAGCTATAGAGGAGACAAAGCATCTGCATACTAATGAGATTTTTCTTGTACGAGATTTATTTAAAGGCTATGAATGGAACCGAATATCAAGAAGTGACAGATTGTTATTGGGGACTTTGTTCTTAAACTATGTTCACACCTCTGGAACCCGTTTGGAACCAATCGAAAAAACTTCCTCTGGACAGCAAAAGTATAAAGTCAGCGGCAATTGATGGTTTTATACGCTATCAGAATGACAACTATTCGAGAGGGAGGATTTGCTATATGAAAGCAGAATTATATAAGAGACTATTTCGAGCCATTTTTTCCGAAGATATATCATCATTAAAGAAAATAGCCTTTACGATCATTCAAGAGGAACGCAAACTCGGTCATAACATTCTTGCAGACTCTTTAGAAAAAATTTCAATTACAGAAAAGCCAAAATACACTCTGTTTGAGAGCAAAAAAAGCGAAAGTGGATTATCTACTTTGCCAAAGAGCAAGCGTACAAATTCACAATTGGTATCGTATATTCCGAGAGAACAATTAAAGCATCATATGATTTTACCGAACGAAGTTGAAGAACGCCTTCTTTCGATTGAGCAGGAGTATGTAGCGCGCGAAAGGCTAAAAAAATTCAACCTCGTACCTAAAAGGAAAATACTTCTCTATGGCCCTCCGGGGTGTGGTAAAACTTTAAGCGCCGAACGAATTGCATGGAATCTCGGGTTGCCGCTATTGAAGGTTCGATTCGATTCTTTGCTTTCTTCTTACTTTGGAGAGTCAGCATCAAATCTTAGAATGGTATTTGATTATTGCAAAAGCGAACCTGTTGTTTTGCTTCTTGACGAGTGTGATTTTATCGCTAAATCTCGTATTACAACACAGGATGTTGGAGAAGTTCCTAGAATCGTCAATATGCTACTCACTTTGTTAGACGAATATGATGCTCCGGGATTGGTTTTAGCCACTACAAATTTGAAAGTGTCTCTTGATGAGGCTCTTTTCCGTAGATTCGATGATGTTATTGAAATGCCGATGCCAGGGAAATCAGAACGTAAACGCTTATTGGAGATGACTTTATCTGCAATACCAGTTTCTCCGGATGTTGATATGGATGAAATATCAAATCAATTGGATGGATACTCTGCCGCCAATATTGTTTTGATCGCGCAACGGGCTGCAAAGATTGGTGTTCTTGCAGGGTGCAAAAAAGTATGTAACGAACATTTTGTAAAAGCATTGGAGGAAAGCTCTAAATTTTAATCTGTAAGGAGGTACGACAATGGCAGAGAATAATGACTTTACGCATTTACCGCTTCCACTATTATTTCAAGGGAAACCGAAATTGCGTGGTGGCGGCGCAGCATCTGCTCAGACAAAGAGAAATACTGCTAATCGGATTGCTCATGGTGGCTATGTAAAACGTCGCTCTGCTGAATTGTCCCGTTTTTGGAAAGAGCGTCGTGCAGAACGTTCAGAAAACGCCTTACCTGAAATAGAAACTGGCATTCCCGTACTGCTAGAAATAGATCCTTCCGCTGATATTGATTTCCTGCGTGGACTAGGATTTGAAATTGTCTGTGAGATTGAGGAAGGATTTATTATAGTTGCTACAGAAGATGTTGACCTTTCGGTTTTAAATGAGAAAGCAGATGCTTTTATTGCAAATGTAACTGCAAGGTGCAATTCACCAGCAAAAGTTTATGCTCTCTGCGAAGATGGTGATAGGCTTAAGAGGATTTTGTCAAAAGAACTCTATGCAAAATGGGCAACAATTTCACCAGATGCAATATATATTATCGATATTGGCGTTAGTTGCTGTGGAAACGTCGAGTTGCCAAAACGGCCCGATCGAAAAGATGATGAAACCGATGAACACTATTCTGTTCGTGAGCAACGGTGGACGGAAAAGTTTAACACCGCCTATATGGTTTGGGACGAAATCAAGATGCAACGAGAGGAAACAATAGAAAGTTTTGTTTCTGATTATAATGGTGAAATTATGGAACTCGCTGATGGTATATCGGAGATAGCCGATTTACCTGACAGTTTCTCGGCACGCTTAAGAATATCTGGTAAATGTTTGCTTGATTTAGTGTTGAATTTTGCGTATATATTTGAAGTATCCGAAGCTGAGACAATAGCTATGGGAGATGCTCCCGAAAATAACGACAATCTCATCGAAACCGTACAGATCGAGGCTCCTACCCAATCCGCTCCCATTGTATGTGTAATGGATAGTGGCATTCAGGAGGAACATAAGTATTTAGCACCAGCAATTTCTAGTGGCGAATCTATCAGTTTGCTCCCAAATAATACGGGCATAAGTGACGAAGTCGCCGGAGGAGGACATGGGACACGAGTGGCTGGCGCAGTCTTGTATCCAAAGACAGTTCCTTCAGATGGAGTTTATCAACTTCCTTGCTGGATTCGCAACATGCGAATTCTTGATGAAAACAATTGCCTGCCAGAAAATGTGTATCCGCCAAAGGCAATTGCTATTGCTGTGCAAAAATATAATGTTGAGAACCCAATCCCAACTAAAATATTTAATCACTCTATTGGTAGCCGTCGATCTTGTGAAATGAAACACATGACGCCATGGGCGGCTGAAATCGATAGTCAGTCTTACAACCATGATGTCTTGTTTATACAGGCGGCTGGGAATATTTCCACAGATGTCATATCGGCCTATTGGCAGGCGGGGTATCCATATCCTGAATATCTTGACAGAGAGTTGTGTAGAATTTCAAATCCTGCGCAGAGCCTACAAGCAATTACCGTAGGATCTGTGTCGGCGGCTGAGTTAGAAACTGATGATTTTATCGCATTGGGAAAGCATATGGAGGCCTCTTCATTCTCACGCTCAGGACCAGGTATTTGGGATGTCTTAAAGCCAGAAGTTGTCGAATATGGAGGGACGCACGTGTATAATAAAGGGAGTGTCCCACCTCAACTTACAACGCCTCCGGAAGTATGTCCGGAACTAATTCGTAAATCTCCAGAAGGTCCAGCTTTTGCACGTGATGATGTTGGCACGTCTTTTTCAGCGCCAAAAGTCACCTATATTGCATCACAGGTTGAAAAGGCTTTGCCAGAGTCTCCTGCGTTGTTGTATAGAGCATTAATAGCCCAATCTGCCCGGTGGCCCAAGAATATCAATGAAGTTAGTAAAGAAGAATGTGTTTCTACATTGCGCCATATAGGATATGGTGTTCCAGATGTCGAACGTGCTACTCACAATGACGAGTATCGAATAACTTTGGTAACACCGTCCCTTATGGAACTTGGAGACGATGAAGCTCATATTTTTCAAGTCCCTATTCCGGAAGAATTATCTAATGTTGGTGAAGATTACGACATTTTGGTCGAAGTTACCCTGTCTTACGCAGCGAATCCTCGCCGGACTCGGCGTTACGTAAAAGGGTATTTATCAACATGGCTAGACTGGTGCTGTAGCCGGATTGGAGAGAATGCGGAGACATTTGCTCGTCGTATCTTTGAAACGGGCGCTATCATTGACGATGATGGCGATTTTAACTGGGTACTAGGAGAGGCAACCAATCGGGGGGCAGCGGAAGGATATTCTCGAAAAAATGGTACTCTTCAAAAGGATTGGTGTATAATCAAATCCAATCAATTGAGTGATGCCTTTTGCATTGCGGTTCGCGGTCACAAAGGTTGGGGCGGCTTGTTTAAAGCAAAATATTCGTTAGCTGTCAGTTTTGAGGCTATCAATCAGGATATACCAATCTATGAACCGATACGGACTGAGATTGAATTGGCTGTTGAAAACGGAGAAATCGAGGTCGAAATGCCAGAGAACAAACAGTAATATCTCTATTTGGAGGAGAGTCAATCGACTCTCCTCCATTTTTCGGGCCAAGTTGGCCCGAGGCACCGGGACAAGATTCACTAACAGTCTACAATATTGTTGCCCCTGCGCCCGCATGGTAAAATATAGGTAGAAAGATAATAGAAAGGGGTTGAACCTATGAGATTGATATTGAAACTGATTGCTGCGCCGTTTGTGGTGCTACTGACTGTCCTTGTGGCCGTCCTGCTGTTCCTGTTCTCCATGTCCTCCTTCCTACTGACAGTGGCCTCGGTCATCATGGCTCTGCTGGGTGTGGGGCTGTTCTTCATCAGCTCCCCGGTGGGCGGCGTCATTTATCTTGGGATTGCGTTCCTGCTTTCCCCCTATGGCTTACAGGCGGTGGCGGGTGCTTTCATCACAGGGCTGGACAGTCTGAACCTGACTTTGCGCCAGTTCATCACAAGCTGACAGCCTCGGGCCAACTTGGCCCGAAGTAAAACAGACTGACGGCGGCTCGGTGGGGCCGCCGTTCTTTATGAAGGGAGGGATTTTCTCTGGCAACGACCACCTTACTGCAACGTCATGCCAACGAAGGAGAAAGCATATCCGAAGCTATCCGGGATTGCCTGGACTATGGAAAAAATCCCGAAAAGACGGAAAGCGGAAAATATATATCTTCCTATGAGTGCGACCCGGCCACGGTGGCCGCCGAGTTCCTTTTGGCAAAGGCCAGCTACAAGACCATGACTGGCCGGGAGCAAAAGCAAGGCGAGGATGTGCTGTGCTATCAGATCCGCCAGTCCTTCTATCCCGGAGAGATCACCCCAGAAGAAGCAAACCGGGTAAGCTATGAACTGGCTATGCGCTGGACGAAGGGCCGTCATGCCTTCATCGTCACGACCCACACGGACAAGGAGCATATTCACTCGCACATCTACTATAATTCCACGACCCTTGACTGTACCCGTAAGTTCCGCAACTTCTGGGGCTCGTCCTTTGCCCTGCGGCGGCTCTCTGACCGCCTGTGTCTGGAAAACGGATTGTCTATCGTGGAAAATCCGAAGCCCCGAAGCAAGGGCAAGTTTCGGAATTACGGGGAATGGCTGGCCGGACGGAAAAGGCCGTTGACCTATCAGGACAGGCTGCGGGCCGCCATTGATACCGCCCTTGCCAAGAGGCCCGCCGACTTTCCGGAATTTCTCTCCCTGATGGAGCAGGCAGGCTATGAGGTCAAGCAGCGTCGGGGAGCGGTCAGCTTTCGGGCTCCCGGTCAGGAGCGGTTTACCCGCCTACGCTCTGATACCCTCGGGGACGGCTACGGTGAAGCGGATATACGGGCTGTCCTATCCGGCTCCCGCCAGCGGCCCGGCCAGCCTCGCCAGAAGGTCAGTCTGGCTATTGATATTCAATCCCGGCTCCAAGGGAAAGGCCCCGGCTATGAACGGTGGGCCAAGGTGTTCAATCTCAAACAGATGGCCGCCGCCCTTGCTTACTTGCAGGACAACGGCCTGACGGACTATGAACAGTTAGAGCAGAGAGCCACGGCGGCCACGGAGCGTTTTCACAAGCTGTCCGACCAAATCAAAAGCACCGAAGCGGCCCTCCATACCAACATGGAATTGAAGGCGGCAACGGTGCAGTATGCCAAGACCCGGCCTGTCTTTGAGAAGTACAAGGCCAGTAAATACAGCAAAAAGTTTCTTGCGGAGCATGAGGCGGATATTGAGCTTTACCGGGCGGCCTGCGCTGACTTCAAGCGCATTTTGGACGGCGGCAAGCTCCCCAAGATGGACGCACTCAAAGAGGAAGGCCGCAAGCTGGCCGAGCAGAAAAAGAAGCTCTACGCCGAGTACCGTAAGGCCAAGGCGGATATGCAGGAGGTCACGACCATCAAGGCAAACATTGACTATCTGCTGGGCTACTCGGAGCCGGGCAGAAAGAAGGAACAGGAGCGTTAGGGACTGTGAC
>ENA-UOJE01002352-UOJE01002352.1-human-gut-metagenome-genome-assembly--contig:-C23-NODE-2352-length-14435-cov-8.090960_pt1 | contig 14435 bp, 10 predicted proteins | sample MGYA00242341_ERZ723888 | MGnify/ENA metagenome assembly ERZ723888 | reverse complement strand
ATAAAATGAGTGCATTGAACACAAAAGAACAGAAAATCGTCAACATCGGCATGTATACTGCGCGCGGCGACATGCCGAATCTGAAAACAGCGCTGGCGGAGGGTCTCGACGCAGGATTGACCGTAAACGAAATCAAGGAAGTCTTGACTCAGCTCTATGCCTACTGCGGATTTCCGCGCAGTCTGAACGCGCTCGGCAACTTCATGGCGCTGGTCAAGGAACGCGAGGCAAAAGGCATCAGGGACGTGCAGGGAAAACTCCCCGGTCCGCTTCCGGCGGGAAAAAGCATCGACTTCGGCACAGCCAACCAGACGAAACTCTGCGGCGCACCGGTCAGGGGAGCGCTCTTTGAGTTTGCCCCGTCAATCGACGAATACCTCAAGGCGCACTTGTTCGGTGATATTTTCGGACGCGACAATCTCGACTGGAGAACCCGCGAAATCGCCACGATTGCCGCGCTTGCCGCAATGGAGGGAACCGAAAGCCAGCTGAACTCCCATATCAGAATCGGCAAGCACAACGGTGTCACCGATGCGCAGGCCGCGGAAATTCTGGAAACGGTCAAAAGCAATACCGTCAGCGCCTTCCCGCGCGGCGGCGAGAACACAGCGTATGCAAAATACTTCAGCGGCAAATCCTACCTCGCCCGTTTGACGAAAGACGACCGCCTGAATGTCCCGGTCGCCAACGTGACTTTCGAGCCGGGATGCCGCAACAACTGGCACAGCCACACCGGGGGACAGATGTTGATCGCGGTCGGCGGAGTCGGTTACTATCAGGAACGCGGCAAAGCGGCGCGGAAACTGGTTCCCGGCGATGTGGTGGAAATTCCGCCGAACGTCGATCACTGGCATGGAGCCGCTCCCGACAGCTGGTTCTCGCATCTGGCGGTCGAATGCAATCCGGCAACCAACAAGAATACCTGGCTCGAACCGGTTTCCGACACCGATTACAAGGCGGCGACCACCGGCAAGTAAAAGGGAGACGGCGGAATGAAGCATCTTCCGATGGGATGGCTCCTGCCGACGGCGGTTCTGCTTTTGCCCGCAATGCCGGGAAACACCGCCCATACCTCTGAAAAAGGGGAAAACATGAAACATGAAAAAACAGCGAAGGTGACTTCGGAAAGCATTGTACGTCTGTCCAAAATCACCGTTGATCCGAACCGCATTCCCGAATATCTTGCATTTGCGGCAGAATGCGGAAGGCAGTCCATGGAAAAGGAACCGGGCGTCCTGATGATGTATTCCATGCAGGACAAGGCGCATCCGGAGCGGATCACCATTCTGGAGATTTATGCGGATCACAACGCCTATGAGCGTCATATCAAAACTCCGCACTTTCAAAAATATAAACAGGGAACACTGGAGATGGTCCGGAAGCTGGAGCTGCTGGACCAGACGCCGCTGATCCCGGAAATGAAAATGAAGTGACAATATGAACCGGCGCGAATTTCTCAAAACTTCTCTGACGGTAACGGCGGCAGTCGCCGGAGGCGCGTTCCTCGGCGGCGCCCTGCCGGGTTTCGGTGTCACGGGCAACTCAAAACACGGAGGAAAAAACGGAAAGATGAAAATACTGGTCATTACGGGCAGTCCCCGGAAAAACGGCAATTCCAACACTCTCGCGGAACACTTCATCAAAGGCGCGAAAGAAGCCGGGCACGAAGTCGTCCGCTTCGATGCGGCGTTCAAAAAAGTACATCCCTGCATCGCCTGCAACCGCTGCGGCATGAACGGGCAGTGTGTCTTCAAGGATGATTTTGAATTCATCCGCAAGCATATTGCCGATGCGGATCTGGTGGCTTTCGCAACACCGATGTACTATTTCGGCATTTCAGCGCAGATCAAGACGGTGATCGACCGTTTTTATGCAATCAACGGGCAGATTCACGTTCCGAAGAAAGCAGTGCTGATGATGACCTATGCGGACAACTCCAAAAAGAAGGAAAGCGCGATCATCAGCCATTATGAAGTGCTGCTGGACTATCTCGGCTGGACCGACGCCGGGCAGATCATCGCCCCCGGCGTCTGGCCGGTCGGCGCAGTCAATCACACAAAATTCCCGGAACAGGCGTACCGCCTCGGCAAAACCGTCTGATTCCAGTGAAAGAAATGATTGGAGGCATGATATGTCACTCGGATTTACGGAAATTCTTTTAATCGCCTTGTTTGTCCTGCTCATTTTCGGAGCAAAACGCATCCCGGAACTTGCCCGCGCGATGGGACGCGCCTCGTATGAGTTCAAGAAAGCAAAAAACGCTTTGACGGCGGAAAGTCAGGAACTGATGGACGCGGCGGAACAATCCGCTGAAAACGAAGATAAGAAAACGGAGTCAAAAAACGTATGAAGCCGGTCCTCTGCACTTTTCATGTCGTTTTTGGTGTGGCCCTCTGTCTGTTTGCCCGGCTTTCTGCCGCGGAAAGCAATGCAGAGACGAAGCCGATTATACTCAAAACGATGGGCAGTCTCTATTTCGGCGGGACGGTCACGAAACTTGACAACGGCGAAACCTTCCACGGCGACCACGGCTATGCGCAGTATTTCATCCCGGCGAAATCGCGCAACTATCCATTGATCATGTGGCACGGCATCGGGCAATCCGGACGCAGCTACGAGTCCACGCCGGACGGACGCGAAGGATTCATGGCGATCCTGCCGCGACGCGACTGGCCGGTTTACATCATCGACCAGCCGCGCCGGGGACGCGCCGGGCGGACGCTTGACACAAAGATCATCAACGTCATCCCCACCACGATGCGGGAAAGTTCCGCGTGGAACGCCTTCCGCAACGGCATCTGGGATCCGCCGGAAGCGCCGTATTGCTATCCGGGGACGCAGTTCCCGCACGATCCCGCTTCCGTCGACCAGTTCTTCCGCCAGCAGACGCCCGACACCGGCGCGGAGCCGCGCACGTCCGATTACTACCGGTTCATGGGGAACACGATGGCGGAGCTGCTCAAGCAGACCGGGCCGGCGGTGCTGATCACCCACTCCAACAGCGGCAAGTACGGCTGGTTCAGCGGGATGGCGGCGCCGGAGTCGCTGAAGGCGATCGTCGCTTTTGAACCGGGGCACATCGTGCTGCCGGAGGGGGAAAAGGTGTTCGACCCGCCCGCCGGGACCGAGGACGCCGGGCGCAATATGCAGTCGATCCGGGTGCCGGAAGAGGAGTTCCGGAAACTCGCGAAAATACCGATCCTGATCGTTTACGGCGACAATATCGCCACCGAACCGAGCACGATTTTCAATGTGAACATCTGGCGGCTCTCCAGCATCCGCGCGAAACAGTTCGCCGACGCCGTCAACCGGCGCGGCGGAGATGTCCGGGTGATCCGCCTGCCGGAGCTGGGAATCCGGGGCAATACCCACGCGCCGTTCGCCGACCGGAACAACCTCGAGATCGCCGACCTGCTCGAACGGTACCTGCACGAAAAGGGATTGGACGGGCGCAACCGCCCGCACACCGGCCCGGTGCGGAAAGCCGTTCCGCAATACACGATCCCGTTGCAAAATGCCAATACACAACAGGAATAAGGAGAATAACAATGAGTGAAATGGAAAAATCAGGCATGAGCCGCCGGGATTTCATCAAAAGCGCGGCTTTGGCCGGAGTCATGCTGGGCGTGTCTCCTGTAATCGGCGGATGCGCCGCAAAGTTGGCAAGCGGCAACACTCTGTCCGGCAAAAACACAGAAAAAAACGGCGGTCTGCCGCACCGTACCCTCGGCAAAGGAAATGCGGCTCTTGAGGTTTCCGCGCTCGGCTTCGGCTGCATGGGGCTGAACTATCATCGCAGCCGGCATCCCGATAAGAAAATGGCGATCCGGCTGGTGCATGAGGCGATCGACCGCGGTGTAACGCTGTTCGACACCGCCGAAAGCTACGGTCCGTATATCAACGAGGAACTCGTCGGCGAAGCCCTGAAAGGATACGCGGGGAAAGTATCCGTTTCCTCCAAGTTCGGACACAAATATGTGAACGGCAAACGGGTGATGTCCGAGGAGGACAGCTCCCCCGCGAATATCCGCAAGGTCTGTGAGGAATCGCTGCGCCGTCTTGGCGTGGAAACGCTCGCCATATTCTACCAGCACCGCGCCGACCCGAATACGCCGATCGAAGTCGTCGCCGAAACGGTGAAGGAATTGATCCGGGAGGGAAAAGTCCGGCATTTCGGACTCTGCGAGGTCAACGCCGATACGATCCGCCGCGCCCATGCGATCCAGCCGGTCACAGCGATTCAGAGTGAATACCACCTGATGCACCGGGCCGTGGAAAAAAGCATCCTGCCGCTCTGCGGGGAACTGGGCATCGGCTTTGTGCCGTACAGCCCGCTGAACCGGGGTTTTCTCGGCGGTTCGCTGAACGAATACACGGTATTCGACGCCGCGAACGACAACCGGCAGACCCTGCCGCGGTTCACGCCGGAAGCGATGCGCGCCAATCTGCGCATTGTCGAAGTTCTGCACGCTTTCGGGCGGACGCGCGGCATCACCGCCGCACAGATCGCGCAGGCGTGGCTGCTGAACAAACAGCCGTGGATCGTCCCCATCACCGGCACGACAAAGCTTTCCCATCTGGAAGAAAATTTACGCTCACTGGAAATCCGCTTTACCCCGGCGGAGATGAAGGAACTGGAGGACGCCGTCGCCGCAATCCCCATCGTCGGCAGCCGCTACAACGCAGAACAGGAAGCCAAAGTGCAGGGATGACTGAAGCATGGAGCCATGACTCTCTCAATTCGCGGCGTTTATGATCGCCACCGTAAACGGCATGAGACTCCATGCTTCGAAAACAAACGCAGAAGCCCGACATTCCCCATCTGCTGAAAGCGGAATTGACTGAAAAGTTCTTTCAACTGCGACAGGGGGGAAACGCGCGGGCAACTGCGCATCCTGTCGGAACAGCGGAATCTCCTGTGAGAAAATCTTCACGAGGGCCAACAGAAGATCGACAGTCTGGATCATCTGCTTTATTTCATGAAAACAAATTTATCAGGGAGGAAAAATGAAACGTATGGTAACATCCGCACTGGCGGCAGCAATGCTGTCCGCCGTCAACCTTCAGGCACAGACAGAAAGGACAACAATCATGAACAATAAAATCACTCCGCAGAAACTCGGACTCACGCAGGAATGGGACAAGACTTTTCCGAAAAGCGGCAGGGTAAACCACCGCAAAGTCACTTTCGCCAACCGTTACGGCATCACGCTGGCGGCAGATGTATATGAACCGAAAAATGCAAACGGCAAATTCGCCGCCATCGCCGTAAGCGGTCCGTTCGGCGCAGTCAAAGAGCAGTGCAGCGGACTCTATGCCCAGACGCTGGCGGAGCGCGGTTTCCTCACGATCGCCTTCGACCCGTCGTTTACGGGTGAGAGCGGCGGCACGCCGCGCCGGATGGCTTCGCCGGACATCAACACGGAGGATTTTCAAGCCGCAGTTGATTTTCTCGCCACTCAGCCGGACGTCGATCCCGAACGGATCGGAATTCTCGGAATCTGCGGATGGGGCGGCATGGCGCTGAATGCCGCCGCGCTGGATACACGGATCAAAGCAACCGTCGCCGTCACGATGTATAACATGAGCCGTGTAAACGCAAACGGTTATTTTGATGCGAACGACAGCGAAAAAGACCGTTATGAAATGCGGAAAAAACTGAATGCACAGCGGACAAAAGAATATGCACAGGGCTTTTACGAGCAGGGCGGCGGCGTAGTCGATCCGCTGCCGGCGGATGCACCGAAATTCGTGAAAGATTATTACGATTACTACAAAACACCGCGCGGTTATCACAAGAGATCCGGCAACTCCAACGACGGCTGGACGGTCACAGGCACAATGTCGTTCCTGAACCAGCCGATTCTCGCATACTCAAAAGAGATCCGTACGGCGGTGCTGCTCGTTCACGGCGAAAACGCGCATTCGCGTTATTTCAGTGAAGACGCCTACCGGGATATGTCCTCCTATACGGACTATCGCGATAACAAGGAACTCCTGATCGTTCCCGGCGCATCGCACACGGATCTTTACGACGGCGGCGGAAAAAATGCGATCCCGTTCGACAGAATCGAATCGTTCTTCCGGAAAAATCTGAAATAAACTATTCCGATACAAGCAGGGGAGATCGGAAAATCTCGCCTGCGGCGGTCAACATTTCTGCGCTGAATCCCGGCAGGACTTTCAGTCCTGCCGGGATTATTTTTCTGCAATACAGGGCATCGCGGCATCAGACCAATTTTTTTGAAGGAGCACTTCTCCGGGACCGCCGGAGCAGTTTTCATAAATTTTTCTCTTTTTCCGGAAAAAGTCATTGACTTACAGTTACTGTAAGGTTTATCTTAATGGCTGCAAGCTTGAAAAAACAACAAAAAAGGAAGAAAAAAATGGATATAAAAAAAATCAAATCTCCGGCGGATATCAAAAAGCTTACCCTCGCGGAACTCAACACCCTTTGCGGCGAACTGCGTGATGTTCTGCTGAAAAAACTCAGCGCACACGGTGGGCACATCGGGCCGAATCTCGGAATTCTGGAGGCGACAGTCGCCATGCACTATGTCTTCAACTCTCCGGTCGACCGGATCGTTTTCGACGTTTCGCACCAGTGCTATGTCCACAAGATGCTGACCGGACGCATGGAAGCGTTTACCGATCCGGCGAAATACGATGAAGTTTCCGGCTATACGGAACCGTCGGAAAGCGAGCATGACGCATTCATCATCGGGCATACTTCAACCTCAATCAGCCTCGCCTGCGGACTTGCCAAGGCGCGGGATCTGAAAGGAGAGACGAACAATGTCATTGCCGTGATCGGAGACGGCTCTCTGAGCGGCGGCGAAGCTTATGAAGGGTTGAACAACGCCGCGGAAGCCGGCACCAACCTGATTATCATCGTCAACGACAATCAGATGTCCATTGCGGAAAATCACGGCGGGCTGTATCAGAATCTGAAAGAGCTCCGTGAAACAAAAGGCGAATCGGAGTGTAATTTCTTCAAGTCAATGGGTTTAGATTACCGGTATGTTGAAAAAGGAAACGATCTGGAGTCTCTGATCAAAGCATTCCAGTCTGTCAAAGATACCCCGCATCCGGTCGTCGTGCATATCAATACGGAAAAAGGGCACGGATATTCCTTCGCGGAAGAACAAAAGGAAAACTTTCACTGGGGAATGCCTTTTGATCTTGCAACAGGCAAGCCGAAACAGAGTTTCGAGGAAGAGGATTACGGCGACCTGACCGCAGAGTATCTGCTGGAGAAAATGAAAGAGGACAAACGGATCGTCGGTATCACAGCCGGAACGCCTGCCGTATTCGGTTTTACGGAAGAACGCCGCAGACAGGCGGGAAAACAGTTTGTCGATGTGGGAATCGCCGAAGAACATGCGGTCGCGCTGGCATCCGGGATCGCCGCAAACGGAGGACGTCCGGTCTTCGGCGTGTTCAGCACCTTTATCCAGCGCGCCTATGACCAGTTGTCGCAGGATCTCTGCATCAACAACAATCCGGCGGTGATTCTGGTGTTCTGGGGCTCGCTTTCCTCCATGAACGATGTGACGCATCTCTGTTTCTTCGATATTCCCGTCATAAGCAATATCCCGAACATGGTTTATCTTGCGCCGACAAACAAGGAAGAATACCTCGCCATGCTGGAATGGAGCCTGAAACAGACGGATCATCCGGTCGCCATCCGCGTCCCTGCAAACGGAGTCATCAGCAGTTCCGCTCCGATCGACGCCGATTACAGCAAACTCAACCGTTATCAAGTCACGAAACGCGGGAAAAACGCCGCAATCCTCGCACTCGGCAGTTTCTATCAGCTCGGAGAATCCGTTGCGGCGGAACTGAAAAAAAGTGCGGGAATAGACGCCACGCTCATCAATCCCCGTTATATTTCCGGTGTGGACTCCGCACTTCTGGAGGAGCTGAAGCACGATCACCAGGTCGTGATCACGCTGGAAGACGGCATTCTGGACGGCGGATTCGGAGAAAAGATTGCACGATATTACGGTCCCTCCGGAATGAAGGTCCTGAACTATGGAGCCCGGAAAAAGTTCGTGGACCGTTACGCCCCTGCGGAACTGCTGAAAGCAAATCGTCTGACTCCTGCGCAGATCACGGAGGATATCCGTACCATTCTGAACTCATAAGATATCATTGCGTCTGCCGACGGGAAAATGCCGCAGAGTACAGGCATATCAACCTCATACTCTGCGGCAGGCAAGGTTTTCTTCATGAAATCAATGATTCTTACCGTTCCGACACCCGCAGGAAGACCTGCATGGAGGACTCCCCGCGATTCTGCCAGAGGGCATACGGAATTGCGCACACTTCCACATTCCGGTATTGCGGGGGAGTATTACGGTAAAGTGCATCGTCCCCGCTGAATTCCAACTTTGCATCGCAGCGGATTGCCACCGTCTCCTCCGGCAGCCCGTCAACTTTACCGAGCCTGAAATCCGGAACGGACGGCAGGATCACGCTTTGCAGCGGAACGCCGGGATTATCCACGCTCTCCAGACAGTAAACCACGGGTCCGCGCCGGATCGCGGCTTTCCCGGCGTCGGCGGCAATTGACGGATGCGGATAAACCAGTTCCGGTTTCATCGCCAGAACCGCCGTAATCCGGTCTCCGGACTGCCATTTGCGCGCCATTTTCCAGTAGCCGGATTCTATTCCGCCGTTCACGGCGTTTCCATTCACTTCGATGGAATATTCTCCGCACCATGCGGGGATTCTCAGCGCAATGGCAAAGGTGCCTCCGCGCAGGACTGTAAGCGCAAGACTGCCGTCATGAGGATATTTCCCGTCAATCCTCACCTCGTAATTTTCCGTGGAAACAACTGCCGCCGCCGGAATATCAATCCGCAGGAGTTCCGGCGAAACGGAATAACAGAATGTTCCGAGCTGAGGCAGAAATCGGCAGTAGTTCGTGGGACAGCAGGAACAGTCGAACCATTTCTGACGTTTTTTCCGTGTAACTCCGTGCTCATATGTGGTGTCATTGACCTCAAGCAGGTTCGCATAGAAGAATTCATCTCCGGAAAGGCTGATTCCGCTCAATCCGTTGTTGTAAAGGACACGCTCCAGCACGTCCGCATATTTCGATTCTCCGGTGGCGTCAAGCAGACGTTTTGCAAAGAGAGCAAGCCCGATCGCGGCACAGCTTTCTGCGTAAGCCGTATCGTTCGGAAGCCCGAAGTCATGCGTAAACTCCTCATTGTGGCTTGTCGCGCCGATTCCGCCCGTGATATACATCTGCCTCTGCGTCACATTGTCGAACAGCCGGACAGCCGCATTCAGGAGTCCGGAATCCTGTGTTTCGACGGCAACATCCACCATTCCGCAGTAGAGATAGACCGCACGCACCGCATGCCCCACGGCTTTTTCCTGCAGGCGAACCGGTTTATGAGCCTGGCGGTTCGGCAGCTGGGCGCGGTTCAGGCTTTTTTCCATATCTACAAAATAACTGGGTTCGGCGCCGCGCTCGTCAATGAAGAACTTTGCAAGTTCCAGATACCGTTTCTCACCGACCGCACGGTAAAGCCTGACCAGCGCGAGCTCGATTTCCTCATGTCCCGGATAACCTCTTTTCTGTCCCGGGGCGGGACCGAACACCGATGCGATATAATCCGCATAACGGCACATCGCGTCAAGGAACTTGCGGGAACCCGTCGCCTCGAAATGCGCCACCGCCGCCTCGATCAGATGTCCGGCGCAGTAAAGTTCATGCTGATTTCCGAGATTGCTCCATCTTTTTTCCGGTTCGACAACGGTGAAATGAACATTCAGATACCCGTCTTCCTGTTGCGCTCCGACAATCAGATCGACCAATTCATCCAGTTCTTTTTCCATTGCGGGATCGGGATGAACCATCAGCATTTCCGCCATGCCTTCCAGAACTTTCGCCACATCGGAATCCCAGAAGACATGAGGTTGTTCCGGTTCTCCTTTCTTCCATTGGAGCTTGAATGCTTTCAACCTCCCCGTTTCTTCGCAGCGCCGGATACAGCCCGGGATCGTAACACGGTACCCTGTTTCCTGCCTCGGTGCAAAAACAGGGTCCAGCAGTTTGATTTTCTTTTGCGGGACACCGTCATTTTTTTTCATGGTAAAATCCTTTTTTGATGATAAAAGCGCATCTACTGTCTGCTGTTTGACATCATCAGCCAATAGCTTTCTCCATTTTTTACTTTCAGCGTGAATTTTCCATTCTTTATCTGGAAATTTTCTCCTGAAAACAAATCCGTAACCTGATTAACACCGGACGGCAGGTTCAAAATACAATCTCCCGGAGTCGTCCCGTGAAGTGAAATAAAGCTCCCATTCATATGAATGCTCTGTCCCGGGGCGGCGACACAAAATGCACCGGAACGTTCCGCAAGCCTGTGAAACAGTCCTGCGGAAAGAGAAAACGGAGCGGCAGAATAAACCACATTTCCACGGATTGCCGCGGCAATGGAACCATCCGTATAACGTGCCAGAATTTCATCCGGCTTCGCCTCTTTGATACGGAACACCTGATATGCCTGATAATGCGGGCTCATTCCCCGTACAGCAAGCATACTGAGCAGAAGATCTCCGCCTGAAATCAGAGGGTTCAAACCTGTTGTCAGCGGGTGTTTCTGCAACAGAGCGGACGCCCTGCCGTAATGCGGTTCCGAGGAAACGGGAAATGAAGTCAAATCCGTAATATTCCCACTCTCTCCGCCTACCTCATCAAACCATCCGCTGTTATACAGGAAAACCAGCATCCTACCGGCTTTTTTCAACTGTTCAATTTTGCGGCGTTCTACACGGCTGAGTTCTGCGGTATGAAGAAACACATACATTTTATAGTCCTGCAACTCCTCCCTGTTCATAACATCATGCAGATCATGCAGATCATAAGGGACACCGCTCATCTCCATCTGCATCAGCTGCCATGGAAAGATCACGGTATTGGCATCGGAGGAAAAAGTGGCGCTCAAGATGTCATCTCCCCGTTCCGAACGAACCACACAGACTTCCGGCCGGAAATGATTCCCCGGAACGGATTTCAGCCTGCCGGCGGCAGCCATTGCATTCTTGATTTCCGCCATGACCTCCGGCCTGTCGAAATAGCGGTACATGGAATAGTACCACCATGCGGAATGATGGGCCAGCGCCACTCCGGCAAATTTCCGGTGTACGGACTTCCAGTAAGGCAAATCAAGCGCCGCCCCCAGCCACATATCCCGGATCTCACTCTTCGCCGGCTCCGTCCACGTACGGAGGTCCATTTCATTCAACCACATTTTTCCATGATCTGCAAAGGTAGCATCCGGCTTTGCGCCGATCGGATATCCCATCTGCCGGAACGGATACCATGAAGGAACCACAAAGAGATCGACTCCGCCGGTATGTCTCACAAACGTTCCGGCATGATATTCAAGCGGCAAGCCATAGGCAGAAACAAAAACCCGTTTTCCTGCCGCGCCGCGTACCGCGTCAGCCAGAGCATGTTTAAGCCTCCATGATTCATGGCGCTGAAACGCCTTATAATCTGCCGCAATCCCGTGGTTGAACGGAGTTTTCGCCTGTCGGAAAATCCTGGAGGAAGGAATCGCAATTTCCTGAAAATCATGGAAACAGGAACCGGTGCGACGGTTCAATTCACCGATATTTTCATACTTCATCCGCAGAAAATCACGGAAAGATTCCACTGCGGGTTGCGAATAGTCCGGCCGGAAGTATTGAAACTGGGCATCATGCCCTCCGCCGATGTGAAATCCGACAATCGCTTTTCCGACGGGGGACTGCATTAAATATTGTGTAATCTCCGTAACCGAACGGATATGTGCATCACGGTAGGAGCGTGAAGAATAGGAACCGAAGGGCCATGGAATCCACGAGGCCCGCAATCCCGTCAGCTTTATCTGCGAAAAGTCGGAGACAAATCCTTCACAGTTGCCCCATACGCCCCATCCGAATTCCCCTTTTTCATTTCGCCAGAGTTCATCCGGATGCGCCTGCCCCCATCCGGGATACGGCTCATTCAGCCCGTAGTCGATTACCAGACGTGCATAGGGATTCTGCCGGAGAGCATACATGACGACCTCCTCCAATTTCGCAAAATCATACTGTCCCGGCCCCAACACCACGCCACGGTCCGTTTTGCCGCTGGAAAGCTGGATTGTCCTCAAAGCAAACGGGACACCCGCCTGTCCGAATTCAAGATAACGGTTATAAACATAATCGCTCTGAAACCATTCCGGTTTATACATTGCCGGCAGAACCGCTTTCCCGTTCAACAGCAGTTCCATCCGGTCGCCGTTCCGGTGCAGGAACGCTTCATCGTTTTTCCTTTTTCCCAAGATTTCATAAACCTGCTCTCTGGTATAGGGAAACTCGGTCCGTTTGGTCAGATCGGCCGGAGCAGGACGGGTATAATTATCCGGCGACAATTCCAAATCGTCAATTCTGACTTCAGCGGGATTCCCCGTCAGAATCAGATTGAGATAAATCTCGCCATCCTGTTTCGGGCGATGGGATACCACCCGCTTAACCCATTCACCGGCATTTGAATTGATCAGCAGAGACTGTGCCGGAAAACCCTGAGAACGATCCACATCATCATAACGGAAATTCCGGTCTTCTTCCGTTTTTGCAACCCGGAAAAGCAGAAGGGAATCCAGTTTGGAAGTCTGCGTCTGAAAATATCCCCTGAATACATAGTGATGCCCTCCGTTCACTTTCACAGGATTCGCCGCAGCCAGTTGCAGAAATCCTTCCCCGTTGCTTTTGACCAGTAGCAGAGATTTCTTTCCGGTCCGTCCTCCGTCTATGATTTTCATATAGCCTTCGGCGCCGTCATGCTTTTTCAGGACCCACCCTCCGGCAGATTCAAATGAGCCGTTTTGCAAAAGATAAGCCTGTTGTTCCCTGCGTCTCTGCTCCGTGATCTTCCGGATTTCCTCCGGTGCCATGTCCTTAAGTTCAATTGCATAAACAGATGCCGTCCCTTTGACGGCAATTCCGATTGCAACTGCCACGGCATTCTTCACAGAAAAATCCTGTTTCCGGATGAATACAGGCAGCGGAAACTGTTTCCGGTGCAGCATGATTCTCTGAAAACGATGAAAATAGACACATTTCCCATTTGCATCATATCCGTATGCAACCGGTGTCACTTCACCTTTGCCGTGAATGCCCAGACAGAGCGCCCATTCCTGACTGCCAAACTTTTCCAGTGGAATTCTCATATGATTGTAGAAAATGATCTCTCCATGTACGCTGGAAAAATGCAATGACATCCGGTCTTTTATTTTTTGCGAATCTATCAGACCATCAACAACTTTCAGGGAATTGCAGGAAACAGTCCAGCCAAAAGGCAGAACTCCGGTCTTCATCCGGATCCCATATTTCTTCAAACCTGCCGCTTGCCCTGTGGAAACCTGCTTCGGATTGTAAAATGCAGGGTTGTGAATCAACTCAGCGCCACCGGACAGAGCGCACAAACTCAATATGACTGCCAATGCCAGTAATTTCATCATCTTGCCTCCCTTCCCGCTCAAAGATGAAATTTCGATCCATGCAGAGGATGAGCCGTATTGCCGTTCGGATTGTCCCAGCTGACGGTAAACGAAGAGACGTGCCCGTCACCCATGCCCGTCACCCCGCCTCCCCGGTATGGATTTTCAATCGCGGTGCCATGCCGTAAATCGGTATTCTCATAACTCCAGACTACGCTCAGTGTCCTGTTTTCAGGCTGTGATTTATCAAGAATTCCATCTGTAAAGAAAATTGTCTGCGAAGGTTGCTTGATCCGGTTCAGTTTACTTTCATATCCCTTGGTGGCACCGGGACCGTCCAGATAATCGTTCATGGCATAGTTGCCATAATTTCCGGCATTGCCGTCCTTCAGGCTTTTCATGCCACGCTGGCGAACACTCGGACAGGTTAACGGTTCCGGATTATCATTGTAATATGCCAGACGGTAGTACTGGAACCAGGTATCGGCTCCCACAAAAGTCTGGTTTTTCGGATTCGGATGTTTTTTATCCGTGGGGATAAAGCTGAAATCCTGAATATACATGAATGTATTGGTCAGAATCCCTTTCTGGTTGCTGACGCATTGAATCGTTCTCGCCTTGTTTTTCGCGGAATTCAACGCAGGCAGAAGCATCGCCGCCAGAATCGCGATGATCGCAATCACGATGAGGAGCTCTATCAAGGTGAAAATCCTTTTCATCCTGCCGGAAGCAAAAGAAGTAAAAGCAGAAGAACAGGAGACTCTGAAGTAAGAAAGATGGCAGAAAAAACTGAAGACGGAAACGGATTTCTGGTAAAGGAAAGACGGGAGAAAATGCAATGCCCCCCATTTTTCACTTTTCCCTTCGATATTCCCCTGTTCCCTGTCCCTGCTTCTTTCCGGTTCCGGCAGGGGAAACATTTGCAGACTGCATTTCATTTTATCT
>ENA-UOJE01002350-UOJE01002350.1-human-gut-metagenome-genome-assembly--contig:-C23-NODE-2350-length-14437-cov-5.917466_pt1 | contig 14437 bp, 10 predicted proteins | sample MGYA00242341_ERZ723888 | MGnify/ENA metagenome assembly ERZ723888 | reverse complement strand
TAATCCACACATTTATGTCGACCGGCACGGGAGATCTCTTGCTGCGATGGCTCAGACGCTTGAAAGCCTTCGCAATGCCGCCAAGCCTTGACAAAATATCCTCATCGCTGGTAATCATCGATGACTTGCGTATCATGACTATCGCCTCGAAACCGTCAGGTAACACCACGAATGCCGGAACAGCCATGGAAGGATAATACAAATGGAGATTTTCAAGCATCCTTTTAAGGACAAGCCCGGAAGTGGAATATTTCATCACGCCATCAACTATCTCACCGAAATCCTGCCGCTCCAGGACCGTAAGCATTGTAACCCAGAACACACCACTGAAATTATTCCATGAAAACAGTATGTTTTCATACTTGAAGAGAGGGAAACGGCTTTTCATGCAGGTATATGGATAAGGGATTTGATTACACGCAAATATAACCTAACTGCACGAATTAACCAAATTTTTAATAAACTATTTTATACTTTTATATAAAATTCTTTTATTTTACAATTTTCAAAGGTTGCTAATATGAGCGGAGGAAGTCAATCAGGCTGGAGTCATTGAAATGGGGGACATCGTTGCCCGACATTTTGCCCTGCCGGTCGATAATATAGTATGAGGGGAATCCGGCGAGATTAAGCATAGTCATTATTCTGTTTGACGTGTCATCATCGGGGATGAAAATGTGTACAGCATTGTGGATGTCGGGCACAAGTTTTGACCATGTCTTCATGTCGGATTTCAGCCACAGAACAGCGAAGACAACATCCTTGTCTTTGAAAAACTGCCGCGCATCCTCTCCGGCGGCAAGACCGGCACGACATGGTCCGCACCAGGTGGCACTCACATCAAGATAAACCGGGCGTGACGGGTAACGTGACTTAAGCCACTCGACGGGATTTACATTGTCGACTTCAAATACAGTGTCGTTTTCCATCACGACCATGGCTCCCGGTTTCAGGACAGAATAATCAATCGAGGCAACATTATCGGCATACACTCGGTCGTCATAATATGCCGTGTCGGCAAATTCACTTCTTGCAGGCGCCTCGACATCGTCATGAGCGGCGGCGTACATCATGTCGCGGATGACACTCTTAGGTACACTTTTCAGATAATCGGGACACGAGAACATCAATGCGCTCAGGTGATAGGGAAATATCATCACCTTCACATTTTTCTCATTCATGATGTCAAATATCGGGTCAGTGAAAAATGCCAGCGTCTCGTCAGGCCCGTTCCCCCTGAAACCTATTGCCTGATTGGCGATACAAAAGATATTATCGAGATAAAGAAGCTCGGCGGTCTCAGGCGACAAAGAATTGTCGGAGATATATTTTTCGACCACTTTCTTCGTGCGGTCAACCTCGCTTTTGAATGTCGGCATATACTCCGAAAGCGCAACAGTGTCCGGCAGAAGTGTCACGTCATAATATATCCCGGCAAGATCGCAGAAAGCATGGGAATATTCCTCATTAAGCTGCGAATGGTCGCCTGAAAGATGAAATTCGATCGGAGTCCGCGATGCGTCGATGCTCACAAAAACCGAATCGCCCGGCTCAGCATAGGCGTTGATAAACAGCTTGCGGTTATAATTTATCGTGAATGTATGCCCGCGATAAAACGGCACGACCACATCGAAGCACCCTGAAGAATCAAGCTCGGCGATACATCGTGAACTCTTTTCATAAATGTCACATTCGTTAACCACGAGAGTGCGCGACCCACCTTCCGGAATACCGCGCACGACACCGGAAACCTTTATCGAATTGACCGGCGATGCTATTGCCGACAATGTGAAAACTACTGCAGTAGCTAATGCCGTGAAGAAACCTTTATACATGACATGATGAATTTTGTACTGCTACAAAAGTAAACAAAAAAAGATATCACGCAAAAGAGTTCCCCACAAATTCCCCTTCAATCCCAAACAATCTTCCTCTCATCGCACTTCGGGATAACGGATCGACAAATTGCATATTTTTAGAGCCGGGATAATAGCTCGGAGCCGGTCATGACATCCATTTTGGAGAATGCGAACAGTTTTTTGCCAAGGTCTTTGAGTGAATGACCGATGTGATAGACCTCTTCATCAATTATCAGGAAGCGGTCGTGAGCCTTGTTACAGGCATGCAGAGCCACGCCAGGATACTGGGCGTTATGTCGCGCGACATCTTGTCGCAGTTGCCTTGAAATCTTGCCTGAGTAAATGTCCACAGTCACAGCCGCGCTTCGCTTTGACAACTGCACCAGCACAGAATCATCTATGTAACTGTCTATAACCACAATCCTGCGTCGTGCCTGACGGATAAGATTGGCAATAAACGCGTATGCGTCAAATATCTGCCCTTCGAAAAACACCCCTTCTCTAATGGCTCGGTCTCGGTTCAAGCTGTCAAGTATAATGTCGACTTTTTCATCCGTTTTCAACTGTTTCATTTCAAGACGGTCGAGTCGCTGAAACAAAGAGCCATGTTTCCTGATGAAATTTCGCATCTGAGTAAATGCGCGCATAATGCGGATATTTACCTCTATCGCTCTTTCTGAACGCAGCACACTACTTAGCATAGCCACTCCGTTTTCGGTGAAGGCATAAGGCATGTATTTAAGATGATGCCCTTGTCCCTTGTTTAAGGTCACAATTTGTGACCTTAAACATTCCTCTTTTGTCAACTGAAACATAAAGTCGGGTGGAAAACGCTGAATATTACGCTTAACTGCCTGATTAAGTACCTTAGTCTCAACATCATATAACTTGGCTAAATCACTGTCGAGCATCACCTGCTCATCGCGCACGACATATATCATATCAGAGATTCAATGTTAATAGTTGCGGGCAGTCGGTCGACGGGATTCTCTGTCGGAGACTCATTAAGATTTACGGGGTGTTCTTGCATGGAAATATAAATTTTTCGTGCTAAAATATTTCCGCTAATATACAAATATTTTCAAATACATACACCTGATTAGTAAAATAATATCGTTAGCGATAGATTATTACCAATCACGCCACAAGGCGGCAAGAGTCAGCAGCGGAACAACTTTTTGAGATGCACGATTATGAATTTGTCAAGATTATGAATGAGGAAACTGAAAAGCAATGTGCCGCCAACAACCGCCCCTACATAAAGACCGCTCATCAAGTCGGGAAATAGCAACAGAACTACAGAAGATACCATGCCATGACTCAGATAAGTCTCATACGAGATATTTCCCAGGAATCTTGTGACCGGATTGTCCAATCTGATTTTTACAGTAGTCAGGAAATAAAATATGATTATACTTAACCCCAGCACTATCTTTAGCAGATATTCACCCCATAACCATACCTCCTTGTTGATTTCATACGCTACACCCAATATCGCCGCGGCAATAAGAGAAATCACCCATTTAACCGGTTGCTTCTTCATGAGCCACTGCTTTATCCCGGCAAAATGGCGTATCAGAACAAGTCCCCACACAAGTCCGAGACGCTCATAACACCATCCCAACTGAGCCGACACTGCATCGCCATCTTTGGATAAATAAAGATACAAACTGCTCAGACAAACCCACAAAATGAGTATCACATCGCCGATTACGGCTCTTAAATTGAATTTCCGGGATAAGAGGTTGACTATATAAAACAGCAGGCAATACTCCAACAAAATCTTGATATAGTCGTTGACACCTAAAATCTGGCTTAATCCTACGGATTTTCCAAACAGGCAGAGCACCAACACAATAGCTATGTTAACAACAAAATTCGGCACAAGTAGCGATACAAGCCTATTGACGGGGAAAGTCTTAAGATACGATTCTTTATGCTCGACTCCATATTGCATACCATAAGCTGAAATCAAAAAGAACCCGGTTACACCTATATAGGCAAAACTGCCGAGAGCATCCTGAAGAAGATTCTGTTTATCTACAGGAATATGCACAAAAATCACGATAATCGAACACAGCCCCTTCAATGTATTGGTGTACTCCTTATCGAAGAAGCTCTCGCCATGCTCCGACTTTTTACTTTTCCAGATTACTGACAAAAACAATATCAGTATAATCAGAAATGTCAATAAGATATTTAACATAGATAATTAGCCAGTGATTCGTTTAATATAATGCAAACCAATGAAACCGAGATTGACATCTTCGTGACTATCCTTTAATCCGACATCGACATCGACAAAGCCATAGCGCGATACATCATGCGACACAGCCCGATAACGAGCCGGTTTATTCTCCGCCCCGTTGAACGTGTCTATGATTCTATTCCAAAATGACATCTATTTTTAAACAAGAATCCCAAATAGCTGGGTTAAGTCAAATCAGCATGTGGCTTATCTCAATCTTCTATGCGACCGCTCTCCGGGATGTCGGCAAGCCGCTCGTTGACATACTCTATGTCCATCATGGCATCATCGACCCATGCCGACAGGGAATTGAAATTCTCGAATCCGAAGGTTTCGGCAAGTTCTTTCTTCTGCCGGGAAGTCAACTTATCAGGAGCGGAGAACGCTTCCCTCAACCGCAAGTAGGTCCATACACCCCCGCAATCTTCAATCGGCTGGAAATCACACTTCCATTTCGTGCATGTCGCAACTTCACCGGCACGCTCCATTACATCAAGCACACTGACTGTAAAAATCCAGTCATCGCCGAAGTCATAGACATATTCGAGCTTGTCACCTTTCCTGGCAAGAAAGCCAGTGACAGGAGTGACATCGGCATCATGGGTCCAGTCATCCAATCCGAAGCCCATTTCATCTTCCATCGGAATTCCTATCTGCAATCCAGGGTCATACGCCTGACGTTGAAACTGCCACAGATGCCAATTTTCCAGCCCGGTCACAGCCTGGATGGCATGATGAAGCTGAGAAAAATTAAAATCAGCCGGGATGACTATCTCGCGCCACATAGGCGGCTTGGTGACATCCTTCATCTGCACCTTTAGACGCAGTGATTTCTTGTCGGCATCGGGCATGGCACGTGCGTCCTTGACCTCCCGAAGATGAGCGCTACCAAACCCGAGGTCATCAGACATTGACAATATACGCTCACGCTGCTCCGCCAACGACTTGTCATCAGCCAGAAAAGCGGCATACTCTTCCGGGGAAATACCCATCTCAGCCATTGCTGTCATGAGCATCAGCTTCATGCTTTCAAATTCCATCATATCCTTATCGGATTGAGTTGCCTTATCGTGACCGAACTGTATCGGGGCATCAAGAATCACGTTACGTTTCTTAGCCATATCTTCTTTTTCTAAGTTGCTTCACAAATCTACCACATATCTCCAATAAATCCAACAACCTGTGATTAAAATATCCCGTTCACTTTTCTTTTTTCGGTGATTAGTTTGCGCGGATGCAAAATTTTATTAAATTTGCCAAATGGGTAATCCCTTGTTTTTGAGGGTATATGCTCAGTAAGTAGCACCACAATCATCCTTTAATTACATTATCATGAAGAAGCTTCTTGCCTTTGGCTTTTTGACCGTTACGCTTGCTTTGGCGGCAGATAACTATCAGATTTCGTTCAATGCGTGTCTGAGCGACGGCAAACTTCAGGCTGCCGACAGCATACTTGATGAATGGAGTCGCGCGACTCCGACTGACCCGGAGCTTTTCCCCGCGAGGTTTAATCTGCTCCTTAACCGCGCCACCGGTGACGCGACAGGGCGCGATTCACTCGTTGACTGCGCTTTTGCGGAGATTGACCGGGGGATAGCCGTTTACCCCGACCGCATTGATTTCCGGCTCTGCAAGGCAGAAGCGGCATCGGTCGAAGGCAGATGGAGTGCTGTAATCGAAGCGGTCGACGGTATACTGGATCATGATGTCGAAAATGGCGGTCACTGGCTCGGAATGGGGAATACATTGCTGACCAATGTCGACACCATCCTTGCCGACGCCGTATTCGAGCGTCTCGGCGATATTTATAGCTCTGATTCGCGTACCGTGGTCAATTCTGCCCTGTCAACTGCCGATAAGGCGGCAAAGCGCTTCGGCAACGATGTCAGGATTCTCAATATGGCGGGCAATCTCAATTTCGGCGTTGCAAACAACGATGCCGCACTGAGATACTTTGAAGAAGCTGCGCTTATCGCCCCCGACGATGCCATACCACTTACCAATATAGGCTACATCAAATATCAGCAGGGCGACAGCGTCAAGGCTCTTGAAATATTCCGCAAGATAGAGACTGGCGACTATGATGAAGAGAGCCGGAATATTGCACGACAAATGATTGCGCAGATAACCACCCCTGTTCAGAACATGCCGGAATATTTCTACTTTTTCCGCTATATGCCTCAGATTGCCGAGCAAGTCACAAGTGCTGCCTCTCTTCTTGACATAAAAATGATTAACAGCCAAATTCCGGCTTCCAACAAACTACGCTCGCCGTTTGCCGATACCGATATCACGGTTGACGACATCACGCAACTCGACGGAGAGCCAAAGGTCGTGGTGTGGACTTTTCCGATGCCTAAGAAGATACCTATGTGTCGCTACATAGCTTTCGTTGCCGACGGCAAAGGGAAGCACAAGATATTGACACTTGAAAAATCACTGGAAAACTATTGGATTGTGGGCACGATGAAAGGCACCGAACACTCCAATTTCGGCGACGTGCCCTATCCAGATGACGCCGCGGCATTTGTCGAGGCTCTCCGCAAAAAGAAACTTCTGAAGTAAGTAAGCAGACCTCTTGCATCACGGCAAAGTCATGGAGCGCTTGTTGTGAGTTTTTGGAGGGACGGAGTGCTACCAGGGACGCCCATCTCGGGCATGTGTTTCCCGACGGACCGCGTTAAAAAGGCGGATTGATATATTGCATCAACAGCGCCTCGCTCCGGTTCATTCCCGAATCGGAAATGGAGGCTGCGGGCTACGGCGAATACCTGCCGCTTCTCGACCGTAAATGACTTATGAAGTACATACACATGGCACATTTCAGAATCAGGGATACTCACCCCATTAGCGCATCGAGGCTTGACCGAGATAAATCCCGGAATATGGTCGCATATTAGCCAAGCCATCGCCTGCGGCGCTCTGCCACGCAAAGTAATCGCCCATGTCGCTCTGCTTCTCAAAGACTCCGCGACATCTGAGGTCATAAAACAACACAGGGTATCAAATAAAGCCGTGAGAAACCTCAGCTATATTCTGTTATCTCGTGAAGTTACTAAAATTAATCCACATCAATGTGACGCATCCCAAAAGTTAGATACAAAACTCTTGGGATGCAGTCCACAAAGGGGATTATTTCTTTTGGGCATCTTTATCGGCGTCTTTTTCATCGTCAGACACTTTCACGTCGGAGCGGTCGTCAATGTAATCGTGGGTCTTGAGGTATTCCTCGTAAAGGTCCAGGATTGTCGACGGGTTGTCTCGCAGTTCGTTGCAGTGAGCTTTGGCATCGGGGGTGTCGCCATAGTATTCTTTAAGCATTTTGTGGAATTCCGGGGCAGCGTCTTTCATGTAATGATAGAGCAAGGCTAAGCTCACAGAGCCGTTGGAGAAGAGCATATACGCGCCTCTGGCTCCTTCGAAATATACGCTTACCACCGGGACGAGGCGGCTGACTGGGTTTCGACCGCCGGAAGTCTCCCATACTTCATATTTGATTATACTGCCCGCCGGACGTCTGTCCCACAGCCATGTAAATCCGCGTGTATAATTTTTTGCCTTGAACATGCGCGGGGCGTTCACTGGCATGGATACTCTCGTGTTGGGCGCAATGTTGCTGTCAAACCATCGAATCTCGCTGACTTCATCCGCCGAGTAGCGTGTACCCTTGCTGTCGGGCTCCTCGCTGATATTGATGTATTGCTGTAATGTGCCCGATTTCGAGAACAGGTTTTTTGCCATCGTCTTGGCGTCGTTGTGGAGATAGCCGTAGATGGTATCGCCGTTCATTTTCACCACGCGCACATAATTGTCGGGATATTCCCGTCCCAGAAGATACTTGAGACGCGCTTCGAGCCCAGTATCACCACCCGATATTTCGGCTAATTTTGTGGCGAATTTATCGGGGTTCATATCGTAGGGATTCTTCAGGGTGGATATCTTGCCGTCGTGGTCCACCAAAAGTTTACGGTCATCGTAGAACCATAGACCGCCGTCGGGACGGATACGGTATCCGCCTCCGGAATAGAAGTAAGCGGTGGATTGCGCCGTTTTGTCGAGGAGTGCGCACCATCCATACTTGGGTACGAATACGAATGTATAGCGGCTGTCGGGCCGTGTCGGCAGCCACATGACCACAGAGTCGACAGTGGCACACGGAATCTCACCTGCCTTTTTCTGATTTTTTGTATATGCGTTTTCCACTCTTTGCAGGGCGTCGGTTTTGTGCGGCATCGATAGCTTCGTCGTGCCGCTGTATTGATCCGTTGTGCCGTCCTTAAGGTAGACTGTGGCATCCGCCAGTTGATAGATTTTGGCAGCTTCCGCAATGGGAGCGCACAGGGTCAATGCAAGAAGCAGCCCTGCGGTGGCTAATTTTGTGAACATATCCGAAAGTTTAAGGTCTCCCCAAATTTACGGTATATGTTTCATTTGTCGTGGGACAAATGTCCCACCTGTGCGCGAATGCGCTGGAATTGTCGTCGCGAAACAGATAAGTATGACGCCAGCTCCTGCAATGGTACAAGAGACAGAATACCGGGCACGCGCCCTATGAGTTTCAGATATCGTTCTTCGGGCGAAAATCTATGCATGTCTATATAACGGCAATATGCCTCCTTCAGGAGCAGCTTTGCCGTACGGGCGATATATCCGGAATCGACCTTATCGAGAAAGGCCCTCAATTCGCCAACCGGCACTCTCAGCACTTCTGAATCGGCACCGGCGATGATCAAGGTAGGTGACGGTTGTGAATTCAGGAAGGAGTAAACATAGTCGGCAACGATATCGCCTGCAAACGAGAAACCGGTTGTACATTCATCGCCGTTGTTGTCGATGACCGAAAATTTGAAATAACCCGACCGCACGACGGCGACATATCGGCAGAGCGCCCCTTCATCCACAAAAGATTGCCCTTTGCTGTAAGTAGCGGCAGTCCCGTTTGCGAGACAATAATTGTAGATGTGTGCCAGTTCGGGACACACCATGAAGTCGTTGAGTCATGCCATTATTTTTTCTGGTAAAGATAATGAAAAAAATCGCATTGACACGATTGGATTATCCCTGCAATCAACTTGATATGTATAACCCAATGGCAATTCTGACAATTTTCATAGACCTTCGCAGACAAGCCTGCTGTTTATAACCAGGAAACCGCCACCGTGTGACTGGGCGAATTGCGATCGGTAACTTTCGGCTTCGTCGACCGCGCACCGGTCTATGACCGACGTTCGCTAAGTTCCGATTCGCGAACCAAAAGTATTGGGTTGCGCCATAGATATACCCGAGGAACAGATACATGGCACATCGGATGTCGTGGGATTAGCTGAGCAAGAATTCGCGAAGAGACATTTGACGGATTCCTTGATAGGTGTTAGGAGCGGATTCCGCGTATGTCACTACAGTCTTTTCGTAATTGTCTGAAATGTTTGCAAGGTTGCCAAATTCTCGGCGAGCCGTTTCATCATTCATGACAGATAGCACAACCTGAACATAACGGTATTCATTGTCTTTCTCGGCAATAAAATCAATCTCGTGTCCCTGAGTTCCTACGCCGACTTTGACATCAGAGTTAGAGGCGGCAAGATGATTGTGGACGGCGTTCTCCATCAAGCGACCGATGTCGTTGGGTCGATAGCCGACGATTGAGTTGCGTATACCAAGGTCTTCGAAGAATACTTTTTCACCAAATTCAAAATATCGTTTGCCTTCGATGTCCCATCTTCTGATGCGATTGACGATATAAGCATCTTTGATATATTCGAGATATGACTGCACTCCGGTCACACTTGCGGAGACTTTTTGTGATTTAAGAAAGTCCGAGATTCTCTTGGCGTTGAAAATCTGTCCTATGTTGTCGGACAGAAACAAGAGCAGCCTTTGCAGGAAATCGGTGTTGCGTAGAGCATGACGTGCCACGACATCGCGATAAACCACGGCATCAGTTATTCCCGCGAGATATTCGGCCCAGGTGCTTTGTTCAGGAAGGTGTATCAGGTATGGTAACCCCCCGTACTGAAGATATGTGGCAAGTGAAGAGTCAGAATCAGTCAATAAGTGAAATTCCAGGAATTCGCGATATGTCAATGGATGTATGTGAAACTGAATGCTTCGTCCAGCCAGGCGAGAGGCAATTTCGGCGGAGAGCATATCAGAATTGCTGCCCGTAATATAGACATCATTGCGGGAATCCAGAATGAGCGATCTCACTACCTTATCGAATCCCTTGACCTCCTGCACTTCGTCCAGGAAGATATAGTTTTTCCTGTTGTCCGCAAGACGAGAGATTATTTCGTCGTGAAGAATCTTGGCGGAGGTTATGTGAGAAAATGCAAAATCCTCAAGGTTGATGGTCACAAAGTTTGCATCCGGATTACGTCGCATTGCTTCCTGCGCTATGCTTTTAAGTATGTAACTCTTGCCGACACGTCGCTGACCAACAAGGATTTTTATTATGTTTTGATCCATATATGGAATGATCTGATTCATATAAATGGACCTATATAAAATCTCCGATGTTTCTTCCATAAACTAAACTTTTCGCAAATATAGATAAAGTTTAGTTTATACGCAAAACTTTTGGTGAAAGTTGTAAAAGTTTTATCTATGGACAAATGGAACATCAAGTGGGAAACGAAAGTCAATCCTTTCAATCGGAATATAGCCGTGATTCCGGGAAAATAGATAAGCTAACAAATTTTGGCGCAGCTAAATGCCTGTAAAATAAACAAGTGAAGTTTGCGGTAAAAGGATATAAGAAGCGATTGACAAGTTATTTCACCACTTGCCAATCGCTTGTGCTAAGTTATTTATGCCTTAAAATCGGGCGGATTTTATATCAATATTCGTCTTCGTTGAAGAAATGAGAATAAATTGCTTACCAGACAGTTAGCTTGATTTTACCGAAATGAGACAAGCAAACTTTGCTATAAAAGGCGATAAAATGCTCCGTGTCGATAATCATTTTACGATGATTTTCTTAGTCTTATTGTCTTGGCGAATTATATATATCCCTGAAGAAAGATTTTTGAGATTATCTCGATTGCAATCCTTCTTGATTAATAATCCTTGCATATTGTAAATATCGAAGCTTTCATCAGCATCGGTGAATATGTTGTCTATGCCTGAAATACTCGTAACTATGCATTCTGCAGACAAATCAGAACCATCGGTTGTCCGTGCCGAAATAATACAACTGCCATCTTTGATTACGTTTACAAGACCATTGTTGTCGACTGTTGCTATACTTATATCGCTCGATGTCCATTCAATAGTCTTATTTTCCGCTTCGTCCGGAGTTATTATGGCGTTGATTTGAAATATCTCACCTTCAAAACCGGACCATTCAGCCGGGTCAAGTGAAATTGACTCAACAAGAACAGGTTTGACGATAACAGAACAAGACGCGGAAACGCCGGAGCCATCTGCTGCTGAAGCTGTAATTATACATTCGCCGATACCAACAGCCGTCACCAAACCATCACTATTGACAGTAGCCACCGACACATCGTCTGATGACCATTCGATAGTTTTATCAGTGGCATTCTCGGGAAAAGACAAGACTTCAATTCGGAACGACTCGTTTCTTACACCAGACCATTCCATTGGATTGATAGATATATTCTCCACAAAAACCGGATTGACTCTAATCATACATGTCGCAAAAATATCGTTATTATTGAGGGATGCAACTGTTATTTCGCAAGTGCCTATATTATGTGCACTAACAATTCCCATTTGATTGACAGAGGCAATGTTATTGTCACTTGAAGACCACACCAATTGATTTTCAGTAGCGTAATCCGGTTTAAGTTGTGGAATTAAATGCAACTCTTGATTTATAAGAATGTCATAATCAGTTTCTTCAAAAGAAATAGATTCAATCTCTATATTAAAAAAAGGCCGCCAAACACTGTCTGTAATATATCTTTCGATTGAACCATCCGGAATCTTCACATTTACATTTTTATATTGTTCTGTAGTAAACGAGTTCATCTTTGGGGGATTAGCCGCTTTTGATACAATTTCAGATAGGCGTTCGCATTTACTTGGACTTAAAGCCCTCCCGTCATTAACAAATTCACCTAATTCAAGTGATACTAAATCAATAATCAATGAATTTTTAGAACAGTTTCTACCTAAATATAAATGAGTAATATTATGAGGGAAAGCATTATTTTCAAATTCCAACGGAGAATTACTATCATCAATCGTGAGTTGTGATATACAATTGCATCCTTTAAATGCATTATTCCCTATAGTTTTGATCGAATTCGGAATTTTAATTGAACGAAGTGATTCGCAATATGCAAACATATCGGGATTAATTTCGGTGACTTTATTACCAATTATCACTTTACTTAATCCTTTTTGGTTATAAAAATAAGTCCGTTGTAGATTTCTTCCCAGATAAACATATTCCAAAGAATTTTTCGCAAACAATTCTTTATCAGCATAGTAGTCAGTTTTTAATGGGGTATCACTATCTTCAAGGATTAATGTCTTAAGACTGTTACAATCTGCAAAAGAACGGTGCCATGACTCGACGGATTTCGGTATAGTAATGGTTGTAAGAGATTTGCAATAATAAAATGCACAGTATCCTAATTCGATTAGTGAAGATGGTAATTTTACTGATTCAAGACTCGTACAACCCCAAAAAGCCTGGTCTCCTATCTTAGTTACGGAATTGGCTATAATCAGATTATCTAATGATTCGCAATTATAGAATTGATTATCTACAATCGAAGTTACATTTCCCCCAATAGTAACCGACTTTAAAGACTTAAACTCGCAAAATGGGCTATAAAAGTCCGTGTAAGCAATGTCTCTTCCCTGGTATAGAGATTCCAATTGAGTTTTTCCAAAAATTTCACTACCAAGGATATTATCAGTGACGAAAGTCAACAAATCAGCGGTATCTTCAATTGTCAAATACCGTAAATTTATGCAATTATAAAATGCTCCATGATCAATTTTTTGAACTGATCTCGGTATTGTTATCGATTCTAACGAGGAGCATCCGGAAAATGCATACTGTTCAATTGAAGATATGTTATTACCCCAATTTACAACTTTTAGTGATTCACAACCTGAGAATGTAAAACTCTCGATACTCTTTATATTATCGTTTAGTGTTATTGATTGTAGATTCTTACAGTCTAAAAATGCATGATTTCCAATGTAATTAACTAAATCACCAATGACAATATTTTTTAAAGATACGCATCCTTGGAATGAATAAGAGTCCAAATATTTTACACTCTCAGGAATTACAATTTCTGTCAGACTGGTACAGCCTGAAAATGCATGCATTGCAATAGTCCTTATTGATTTAGGCATCGTTATACTTGTAAGATTTTCACATAATGAAAAAGCACCCCTTCCAATTTCTGTAACACTATAATCCACACCATCATGTGTTATAATTTCCGGAATAATAATGGAACCTTCATAAGATTCAGGTCCCTTCTGAACACTAACTTCTGAGCCGGATTTCTTCAGAAAATAAATGCCATCACTGAAAAAATCATAATTATAAGCGTGGGCAACTATTGGAGATAACAAGCCGACTAAAATTAAAATCAAATTTTTCATAAATCGATATTGTTTGTCGTAAGAATATATCATAATTAAGTCAAACTAAATTTCAACGTCAAAATACTTTAAAAACACTTCCACTACTTTGGATTGACCTACTCAAACCGTCTTTATCGGTAAATAGAGTAAACTCATTAATTCCCAGTCGCGAAAGGCTTTTAAGAACCGAGGATTTATCTTTAGCCTCAATTACACATGATTTAAGATTTGTCTCATAGGAAGGAAAGAAATTCAAGTTACGCTTATCCGTTCCCCAAAGAGTAAAACAACCTTGCTGCGTTTTAACTCTTTCATCCATATATCTACCTATGATTGGTAGCGGTTCCTCAAGTTCTCTGCTGTTTATATCATAGTTGAACTTCACCTTGACAAATTTGCATATCTCCTCAAAAGTCCAGTTAAGGGCAGCGCAAAGTCTTGCCTGTCTCATTATCTCCGGATAATAAGTAGGAACTGATTTGTTAGGTTTGAGTTTCTTATAACTGTTCCATGGATTCAAGGCATACACTATTGCATCTTTATCATCTAACTCTTTACTTGAGCATGCAAAGAAAAGAGCCACAAGGGGAGAAATACTCCAATCAAGAAGCCTTGTGGGAATGAAATGATGTTGCATTTCTATAAGAATACGCTCCATCGAAGATAAATAGTCGCAATCCTTCACAAATGCCTGCTTGTAGTCCAAAATTATTGTTCTCTCATCGTATATTGAGTTTCTGAACACTGCGGGTAG
>ENA-UOJE01002348-UOJE01002348.1-human-gut-metagenome-genome-assembly--contig:-C23-NODE-2348-length-14449-cov-20.831735_pt1 | contig 14449 bp, 10 predicted proteins | sample MGYA00242341_ERZ723888 | MGnify/ENA metagenome assembly ERZ723888 | reverse complement strand
GAGATGCCGAACGTGCGGACCCAGTCGTTGCCCGTGCCCACGGCCACCACGGCCACGAGCACCTCGTCGGGACACACCTCCTGCTGGATGAACAGCCCGTTCACCACCTCGTGCAGCGTCCCGTCGCCGCCCACGACGATGATCCGGCGGTAGCCTTCGCGCACGGCCGTGACGGTGAGTTCCGTGGCGTGGAACTTGTGCTCCGTGAAGACCGGTTCGCAGAGGATGTGGGCATCGCGCAGGTGTTTCGAAATCTGTGGAAAATGGTCAAGCCCGCGACCGCTTCCGGCCACGGGATTGACGATGACGAACCATTTTCCGGAATCGGCCGCCACGCTGCGATTATTTTTCGGGAACGTTGCGCAGCGTGTCGACCAGGAAGTCGTAGAACTTCCCGACCGAGGCGATCTCCACCTTCTCGTCGGGCGAGTGGGGGTAGCAGATCGTCGGGCCGAACGAAATCATGTCCAGCCCGGGATAGGCGCTGCCGATGATGCCGCACTCCAGCCCGGCGTGAATGGCCGTCACGGCGGGCTTCTTCCCGTACAGCGCCTCGTAGGAGGCGGTCATGGCCTTCAGGATCGGCGACTCCATGTCGGGGTTCCAGCCGTTGTAGGCGCCCGTGAGTTCCGTTTTGGCCCCGGCCAGCGCGAAGAGGGCGGCGATGGACTCGCCCAGCGCCTCCTTCTCGGTGTTGACCGAGCTGCGCAGCAGGCATTGGAGTTTCACCGTCCTGCCGTCCGACACCACGCGTGCGAGGTTCGTCGAGGTCTGCACCAGCCCGGGCATGGCCACCGACATCCGCTGCACCCCGTCGGGGCAGGCCGCAACGGCCTTGATCAGATTTCCGGCAACCTCCTTCGGCAGCATTTCGGCCGGTTTTCCGACCTCCGCGACCTTGACCGACACCGCGTCCTCGATGCCGGCGTACTCGGCTCTTACGGTCTCCTCGTAGGCTTTCACCGCGGCGGCGAACTCGTCGTAGTCCCTGGTTTCGACCAGCACCACGGCCTCGGCCTCGCGCGGGATGGCGTTGCGGAGTCCGCCGCCGTCCACCGACGCCAGCAGCACGTCGCACGGCGCGGCATTCAAAAAGCGGAACAGCACCTTGTTGGCGTTGGCGCGCTGGCAGACGATCTGGATGCCCGAGTGGCCGCCCTTGAGCCCCTTGACGCTGATCTTCGCAGCGGTATAACCGCCCGCGGGTGTCGGCTCGGCCTTGTAGCCGAAGGTCATATTGGCGTCGAGCCCTCCGGCGCAGCCCACGTAGAGTTCGCCCTCCTCCTCGGAATCGAGGTTCAGCAGGATGTCGCCGTGCAGCAGCCCCTTTTCCAGACCGTTCGCACCGTCCATGCCGGTCTCCTCGGTGGCCGTGAACAGGGCCTCCAGCGGCCCGTGCTTCAGCGTCCGGTCCTCCAGCACCGCGAGGATCGCCGCCACGCCGATACCGTTGTCGGCGCCCAGCGTCGTGCCGTCGGCCGTCACCCAGCCGCCGTCGATGTAGGCGTCGATGGGGTCCTTGGTGAAATCGAACTCCTTGTCGTTGTTCTTCTGCGGAACCATGTCGAGGTGGGCTTGCAGGATCACGCCCTTGCGGTCCTCCATCCCCTTCGAGGCAGGTTTGCGGACATAGACGTTGTGTGCCGCGTCCTCCTTCGATTCGAGGCCCTGCGCGCGGGCGAAATCGAGAATATAGCGGCGGATCTTCTCCTCGTGCGACGAGGGGCGCGGGATGCGGACGATCTCCGCGAAATGTTTCCAGACAAGCGCCGGTTTCAGCGCGACCAAATTACGGTCCATAATATTGAAGTTTAAGTGTTATATATCTATCGTTCAAATCTCTCTCTTTCTCCGTCTCTTCCGTTCCGGGGGCCGCTGTCGCAGCCGGTCAGCGGCCCCCGGGAAGGGACAGGTCCGCCGCTCCGGGCCGGTGGCGGTCAACGGTCCCCGGTCCCGTCCTTTTCGACACTCCTGTCGAACGCCTCGACGATGTGTTTCACGAGCGGGTGGCGGACGATGTCGCGTTTGTCGAACTCCACGATGCCGATGCCGTCGACGCCCCGCAGAATCTCCATCGTGCGCACCAGACCGCTGTCCGACTTGCGCGGCAGGTCGATCTGCGTCACGTCGCCCGTGACGATGAACCGCGCATTGCGGCCCATGCGCGTCAGGAACATCTTGATCTGCGACAGGGTGGTGTTCTGCGCCTCGTCCAGAATGACGAAGGCATTGTCCAGCGTGCGGCCGCGCATGTAGGCCAGCGGGGCGATCTGCACGGTCCCCTCTTCGAGGTGTTTCTGGAGCTTGGCCGGCGGGATCATGTCGTTCAGCGCGTCGTACAGCGGTTGCAGGTAGGGGTCCAGCTTCTCCTTCATGTCGCCGGGCAGGAAACCCAGCTTCTCGCCCGCCTCGACGGCCGGACGCGTGAGGATGATGCGCCGCACCTGCCGCTCCTTCAGCGCGCGGACGGCCAGCGCGATGGCCGTATAGGTCTTGCCCGAGCCGGCAGGCCCCACGGCGAACAGCAGGTCGTTCCTGTCGTAGAGTTTGACGAGCCGCTGCTGGTTGACCGTCCGGGCGCGGACGATCGTGCCGTTGTTGCCGTAGACGATCACATCCTTGTCGACCGGGGCGTCGTCCTGCGCGATGCCGCCCGCGAAACACTGTTCGATGACCTCGGCCGAGACGTGGCCGTACTTGACATAGTAGGCCGCAAGCCCCTCCATGCGTTTGGAGAAACGCTGCGTGTCGGCCTCCGGGCCGAGGACCTTGAGCGACTGCCCGCGCGCGACGATCTTCAGCGTGGGGTGCAGCGATTTGATCTGTTCGAGGTAGACGTCCTGCGCCCCGTAGAGTTCGCGGGGATCGACGCCTTCGAGCATGATTTCCTTTCCGACAGTTTCCGTCATAGACCGATCAGAATAAATAGCCGAAGCTGAGCGCCACGTTATACGTACGGAGTTTGTCGAGCTGCCGCCCGTCGGGCAGCACCACGTCGTGTTTCGAGCGGAACTGGCCGTTGTAGCGCAGGTCGATCAGCAGGTGGCGCATCAGCACGATGCCCGCACCCACGGTGTACGACACCGAGGGACGCACGCGGCCGAAGTCCAGCAGGTCGCCGCCCGACTTCTGCTTGCAGTCGTTCATCACCGTGAAGACCGGACCGGCGTAGATCCGCACGGGATTGAGCAGCCGCAGCGACGCCAGCACCGGAACGTCGATCGAATTGGACTTGAGGTTGATCTCGCTCCCGCCCTCGGGACGGATACGGAGGCCCTGGCGGACGTAGAGTATCTGCGGCTCGATGGCGAAGGCCCCGAGGTTGACGGCCGTCGTGATACCGGCCTGCCAGCCCAGCTTGTTCTTCACGTCGGTTTCACTCATATTGGTCGTGTAGTCGGGGATATTGATACCGCCGACCACGCCCCACTCCACCCGCGCGCGGGGCCGTTGTGCGGCGGCGCCCGCCGCAATGGCTGCAAACAAAAGGGTCAGTACGATTCTGCGAAGCATCATTTTAATTCTTAATTTTTCATTTTCAATTGTATCGACGCCCAGAGCATGTAGGCCACGCACGCGGCGACGAAGAGCATGCCCAGATGCGGATTGCCCCAGGCGCGGACGATCGCACCGCAGACGGGTCCCGAAACCGCCCCGGCCGAGATGGCCATGATCATCAGCCCGGCCACCTCGTTGGCGTTCTCCGGAACGGCCTTGGTGGCCACGGCGTAGAACGTGGCGAAGACGCACGCCATGGCGAAGCCCAGCACTCCCACGGCGGCGTAGATGGCGGCCTCGTTGCGCACGAACAGCAACGCCGCGCACAACGCCAGCGCCCCGGCCATGTTCCAGGTCAGGTATTTCACGTCGGAGACCTTCACCAGCACCCACGCGCCGATCAATGTACCGACGATGCGGCAGGCGTAGAAGCCCGTGGTGGTGAGGATCGACGAGGGATTGTCGATCAGCCGCACCGACAAGAAGCCGATGCCCACGTCGGCGGCGATAAAGCACGCCACGCCCAGCGTCGAGAGCAGCACGGCACGGTTTTTCAACAGGCAGAAGCAGTCGGCGAGTCCCGCGGAGCGTTCTCTCTGCGCAGGTTCCGGCACCGGAGTCAGTTGCAGCCAGAGACCCCCGACCACCGTAAGGCCCGCATAGATCGGCAGCAGGAGCCGCCACGAACCCGTCGCGGCGACCAGCCCCGTGACGATCGGAGCCAGCAGCAGGAGCGAAGTGTTGCGGAAGATCTGACCCACGGTGAGGTAGCTGGTCATCCGCTCGCCGGGAACGATGGTCGCCAGCAGGGGGTTGACGGCCACCTGGATCGCCGTGTTGCCGACGCCCAGCAGGCCGAAGCCCGCGAAATACCACCCCAGAGCGCAGTCCGCGCCGGCGGCATAGGGCGTCATCAGCCCCGCGACGGTGAAGCCGTAGCCCAGAAGCGCCGTGGCCTTGCGGCCCCAGCGGTTCATCAGCGCCGCGACCGGAGTCGAGAGCACCAGAAACCAGAGGAAAACCATCGTCGGCAGGAAGCTCACGGCGGCCTGCTGTCCGGGCGGGAATTCGGCGGCGATGCGGCCCGTGATCGGGGCCACCATGTCGCAGAAACCCATGATGAAGAAGCCCGCAAGCACGGGTCCGAGCAATCGTTTGTCTACTTTGTCTACGCTCATCCGAGACGAAATTTCGGGTTCCAAATTTTTCAAAGTTACATTTTTTTCCGCAAAAAACGCGTTTCCGGCGGCGATTATTTCACAATTGCCCCTCTCCGCCGCGCGGCGGACACGATCCAATAAACAAAAAACGTGCGAGATACGCAGCGGCGGCGGAACCGGCCGCAACGGGACGGCCCGGACCGCCCACCCGCCGCGGAAGCCGCCGCATCCATCGCCGCGGGGATGCCGCACGCACGCGAAAAAGCGGCCAACGAATCGACGGATCAGCCCGCCGCGCGAGAAAACGCCGCGCACCGTTTGGACGGGAACGCAGATTTTATTATATTTGGTGTCGTTACGACACTTTATCCGTCGGAAAGCCCCGCCGAACCGCTTCGGATTCGGTTTTGCGCCTCCGGCCTTTACGTAGCCCCGGCTACAAAAAACAACCTGCGCCCATGCTGCTCTTCGCACACATAAACCTGACGCTGCCGCTCGAAGACCCGATCCTGAAATTCCTGCTGATCCTGGTCATCATCCTCGCGGCTCCGCTCCTGCTGAACAAACTCAAAATCCCCTATCTGCTGGGGCTGATCATCGCAGGCGCGGTGATCGGACCCCACGGCCTCAACCTCGTGCTGCGCGACAGCAGCATCATCCTCTCGGGTACGGCCGGACTTCTGTACATCATGTTCCTCTCGGGACTGGACATGGACATGTCCGATTTCCGCCACAACAGCTGGCGGAGCCTCATCTTCGGAGGCTACACCTTCTGCGTCCCGCTGGCCTTCGGCATCCTGGCCGGCTATTACATCCTCGGCTTCCCGATCTATTCGTCGATCCTGCTCGCAGGGCTGTTCGCCTCGCAGACGCTCATCGCCTACCCCATCGTCAGCAAACTGGGCATCGCCCGCGACAAGGCCGTCACGATCGCCGTCGGCGGCACGGTCATCACCGACACGCTGGCCCTGCTGCTGCTCACCGTGATCGTCGGCATGGCCACGGGCAACGTCGACGACATGTTCTGGTGGCGGCTCGCAGGCTCCGTCTCGCTCTGCATCGCCATCATCGTCTTCCTCTTCCCGCTGCTGGCCCACTGGTTCTTCAAGCAGGTCAGCGACAACGTCTCGCAGTACATTTTCGTACTGGCGATGGTCTTCCTCGGGGCCTACCTCGCCCACATGGCCGGGCTGGAACCGATCATCGGCGCGTTCCTCTCGGGACTCGCGCTCAACCGCCTGATCCCCCGCACCTCGCCGCTGATGAACCGCATCGAGTTCGTCGGCAACGCCATCTTCATCCCCTTCTTCCTAATCGGCGTGGGCATGCTGATCGACTACCGCGCCTTCTTCCGCGACTGGGAGAGCCTCGAAGTGGCGGCCATTATGATCGTGCTGATCACGGCGGCGAAATTCGTCGCCGCATGGTTCACGCAGAAGACCTTCCGACTCTCGCCCGACCAGCGGACCGTCATCTTCGGCTTAAGCTCGGCCCACGTGGCCGCGACGTTGGCCGCCGTGATGGTCGGCTACAACATCATCCTGGGCCACACGCCCGACGGCGAGCCGATCCGCCTCTTGAGCGAGAGCGTGCTCAACGGCACGATCCTGATGATTCTGGCCACCTGCACCGTGTCGACCTTCGCCACGCAGCGCGGCGCCCACAACATCGCCATGCGCAGCGCCCAGGACACCGGAGACAGGCAGCCGCGGCAGGAGGACCACATCCTGATCCCCGTGGCCGACGAACGCACGGCCGACGAACTGGTATGGTTGAGTTCGATGCTCAAGCGCGCCAAGGAGCCGAACGGACTATACGCCCTGCACGCCATCGACAACAAGGTGGAGGACCCGAACGTCGAGAAACGCGCCCAGAAAATCCTCGACGCGGCGGCGACGGCGGCCGCGGCGGGAGACATCTACCTCCAGGAGCTGATGCGTTACGACGTGAACATCTCGAACGCCATCGTCAGCGTCGTCCGCGAACGGAACATCACCGACATCGTGATGGGCATGCACCACGCCTCCCCGGCCGTGCCGGGACTGACGGGCATCCCCGGGGCGTCGGGTCCCGGCATCGGCAAAATGGCCGCCGACGTGCTGGCACAGAGCAACGTCACAACCTTCATCTACAACCCCGTGCAGCCGCTGAACACCATCAAGCGCCACCTGATCGTCGTACCCGAAAAGGCCGAGCAGGAGGCGGGATTCCAGATGTGGCAGCGCCGCATCCGCCGCCTGGCCGAAAACTCGGGGGCCAGAATCATCGTGTTCGCCCCGGAGGCCACGCTGGAATACCTCCGCCCCAAAGGCCGCAAGCACCCGGCCAACATCGACTTCGTGCCCTTCGCGCAATGGGACGACCTGCCGTCGCTCGAACACGACATCCGCGCCGACGACTGCCTCTGGTTCGTGATGAGCCGCCGCGACCGCGTCTCGTACAACCCCGTGATGAGCCGTATCCCGGCCTACCTCGAACATTTCTTCTCCGGATACAGCTCCGTACTGCTCTATCCCGTGCAGGCGGGCGACACCGAAAGCCGCTATATCTGACGGTTCGGAAGTACAAAATACCCGAAAAAGTTTTTCCCTTCGCGGATTTGCGCTATCTTTGCAAGTGATTCATGGTAGCGGCATTCCGGTCAGAATCCCGGTCGCGATGCGACAAGTCCCCGCCAAGGCGGGGATTTAGGGTGGGTCCAATTTGTAAACGCGGCCATAGGCCGCGACTACGGCGGTCGGAGTTGTAAAACGGAGCAAACAGCAGAACAAGAAAAAGATAAGATATGAGCCTTGTAGCAATCGTGGGCCGTCCGAACGTCGGCAAAAGCACCCTCTTCAACCGCCTCGTGGGCGAACGGAAGGCCATCGTCGACGCGACGGCCGGAACCACCCGCGACCGCCATTACGGCAAGACCGACTGGAACGGCAAGGAGTTTTCCATCATCGACACGGGCGGGTACACCGTCAATTCGGAGGATATTTTCGAGGACGAAATCCGCCGTCAGGTCCTGCTGGCCATCGACGAGGCCGACGTGATCCTCTTCCTCGTGGAGGTACGCACCGGCATCACCGACCTCGACATGCTGATGGCCGACATCCTGCGCCGCACCTCGAAGAAGGTGATCCTCGTCTGCAACAAGGTCGACAACAACGATCAGATCTACTCCTCGCACGAGTTCTACGCCCTGGGGCTGGGCGATCCCTACTGCATCTCGTCGATGTCGGGAAGCGGCACGGGCGACCTGATGGACGCCATTCTGGACGCACTGCCCGTGGAAACGGCCTCCGAGGAGGACGAAGACCTGCCCCACATCACCATCGTGGGGCGTCCCAACGTCGGCAAGTCGTCGCTCACGAACGCCCTGCTGGGCGAGGAGCGCAACATCGTGACCTCCATCGCCGGGACCACCCGCGACTCGATCCATACCCGCTACAACAAGTTCGGCATGGATTTCTACCTCGTCGACACGGCCGGCATGCGCAAGAAGGGCAAGACGATGGAGGACCTCGAATTCTACTCGGTGATGCGCTCGATACGCGCCATCGAAAATTCGGACGTCTGCATCCTGATGATCGACGCCCGGCAGGGACTCGAATCGCAGGACCTGAACATCCACAACCTGATCGTCCGCAACCGCAAGGGATGCGTGATCGTGGTCAACAAATGGGACCTGATCGAGAAGGACAGCAACACGATGAAGGAGTGGACCGAGTTCCTCCGAAAGAAACTCGCTCCGTTCAACGACATTCCGATCATCTTCACCTCGGTGCTGAACAAACAGCGCATCTTCGACGTGCTGCAAACCACCATCCGCGTCTACCAGTCGCGCAAACGCCGCATCCCGACCTCGGAGCTCAACGACTACATGCTGCCGCTGATCGAGAACTACCCGCCCCCCGCAACCAAGGGCAAGTATATCAAAATCAAGTATGTGACCCAGCTTCCGACGCCGACGCCGCAGTTCGCGTTCTTCGTCAACCTGCCGCAGTACATCAAGGAGCCTTACCGCCGCTTCCTCGAAAACAACATGCGCGACCACTGGGATTTTTCGGGAGTCCCGGTGCAGATTTACTTCCGGCAGAAGTAGGTTTCCGGACGGAATTGCAGCCCAAGCGGCGGCCAACCCCGAAAAATCCCGTGCTGACAACCACCCCAAACCCCTCCTTGAAAGGAGGGGCTTTCATTACGGGAGTCCCGGTGCAGATTTACTTCCGGCAGAAGTAGCTTCCCGGACGGAATTGCAGCCCAAGCGGCGGCCAATCCCGAAAAATCCAGTGCTCACAACCTCCCCAAACCCCTCCTTGAAAGGACGCCGTCCCCTCACATATGCTTTCCGCAGGGCCGTCGACTGACTTTACGTCAAAAAAGGATTGACGACCCGGTCCACATATTTTTTCCGGAACTCGGACTCCCGGTACACGTAATCCACCGCCGTGAACCGGATTTCGTCCCCGGACTTGCTGATTCCGGACCGCAGGGCCTCTATTCCCGTCGCAACGCGTCCCGAGGCGGACGAAGCAGCCTTCGGCAATATCAAAAGCAAACTCCCGGATACCCCGGATCAGGACAGCGGGGTGCTGCAATTCCATTGCATCGGGAAATGTCCGGATCAGGACGGCGAACCCGACCTTCTCCACCTCCGTGACCAGCATGGCCGCAAAAAACTCACGGCTGAAATTCAAATCAATCATTGCAGGCTAAACTGTTTCAGCGAACGGTCCCGATTCCCGGAACCGCCGTTCCGTTTCTCAAAGATAACGCCCCGGACCGAAATATCCGCACATTCGGCCGGAAATTTTCAGTCCGCACGCCGTTCCGTCCGGGCACGATTTTGGCCATTATAGGTTTAAGTTATGGCACTATCAATATTATCCGCTTGTTATTCACAGAATTATATCATACATTTACAAGCAGGGAATCCGTCACAACCAAAAACAAAAGCCATATGGACAAAAAGAAACTGACAGCCGAAAACGGCCGGCCCATCGCCGACAACCAGAACATTCAGACAGCCGGGAAACGCGGCCCCGTAACCTTGCAGGACCCGTGGTTCCTCGAAAAACTCGCCCACTTCGACCGCGAAGTCATCCCCGAACGGCGCATGCACGCCAAAGGATCGGGAGCCTTCGGAACCTTCACCGTGATGCACGACATCACGAAATACACCCGGGCGTCGATCTTCGCCGAGGTGGGCAAGCAGACCCCGTGCTTCGTGCGCTTCTCGACCGTGGCCGGAGAACGCGGCGCGGCGGATGCCGAACGCGACATCCGCGGCTTCGCCATCAAGTTCTACACCGACGCCGGCAACTGGGACCTCGTGGGCAACAACACCCCGGTCTTCTTCCTGCGCGATCCGCTGAAGTTTCCCGACCTGAACCACGCCATCAAGCGCGACCCGCGCACCGGACTGCGCAGCCCGAACAGCAACTGGGACTTCTGGACGCTGCTGCCCGAGGCGCTGCATCAGGTGACCATCACGATGTCGCCGCGCGGCATTCCGGCCTCCTTCCGCCACATGCACGGATTCGGAAGCCACACGTACAGCTTCTACGACAAAGACAACCGACGCACGTGGGTCAAGTTCCACCTCCGCACTGAGCAGGGGATCAGGAACCTGACCGACGCGGAGGCTGAGGCCATCATCGCCAAGGACCGCGAATCGAACCAGCGCGACCTGTTCGAAGCCATCGAACGCGGCGACTATCCGCGCTGGCTGATGCAGGTGCAGCTGATGACCGAGGAGCAGGCCCGGACCTATAAAATCAATCCGTTCGACCTGACGAAGGTGTGGTATCACGGCGATTTTCCGCTGCACGACGTGGGCATTCTGGAACTCAACCGCAATCCGGAAAACTTCTACGCCGAAGTCGAGCAGGCCGCCTTCAACCCGATGAACATTGTCGAGGGCATCGGCTTCTCGCCAGACAAGATGCTGCAAGGACGCCTCTTCTCCTACGGCGATGCGCAGCGTTACCGCCTGGGCGTGAATCACAACCTGATTCCGGTGAACAAGCCCCGCTGTCCGTTCCACGCCTACCACCGCGACGGGCAGATGCGCACCGACGACAATTACGGCGCGACGACGCCCTACGAGCCGAACAGCTACGGCGAATGGCAGGACACACCGGCCCTCAAGGAGCCGCCCCTGGCCGTCGACGGCGCGGTCTACAACTACGACGAGCGCGAATTCGACGACGATTATTACACGCAGCCGGGCAAGCTGTGGCGGCTGATGACGCCCGCAGATCAGCAGGCGACATGCGAAAACACGGCGCGCGCCATGGGCGATTCGGAACTGTTCATCAAGCAGCGGCACGTGCGCAACTGCTACAACGCCGATCCGTCGTACGGCGAAGGCGTGGCCCGGGCGCTGGGCATCAGCCTCGCCGAAGCCCTGACGGCCGAAGACCCCGCGCATCCCGCGTGGGATAAAAGATAAATCCGACCCCACCCCAGCCCTCCTTCAGGGAGGGAGATGGCATACGCTCCGGACGGCGGTACATTAGCGTATGTGATCACGCCCGGTAAAACGGAGGTAAACAAAAATTCCCGTCGTTGGTTCGACGGGAATTTTTGGCATTTATGCCTGCGGCGTCGGTTCGCCGCCCTGCGGCTTGTTGCCGCGGCCCCGATTGCGGCCTCCGCGGTGACGGCGGCGGTCGCGGGTCCCGCGGTTGCCTTCGCCACGGCCCGAAGCGTGGTCGCTGTCCGGCGAAGCGGGTTGTGCCGCGGCAGGTTCCGCAGCCGCAGCCGCAGTCGCAGCCGCCGGGCGTTCGCTGCGGCGGTCCCGGTCGTTACGACCCGAACGGTCGCCCCGTCCGCCGCGTCCGCGGCCCGAACCGGAACGCCCTCCCCCGCTGCGACCCCCGCGCCCCCGGCCGAAGCGGCCGCGGTTCTCGTCGGGAGCGTATTTCGGGCCTTCGCCCACGCTCTCGGGCAGTTCGGCCTTGCGGATGTCCCGCTCGATGAATTTCTCGATCTGGTGGAACTTGCCCTGCTCCTCCTCGCTGACGAACGTCATGGCGGCGCCCGAAGCCGCCGCGCGGGCCGTACGGCCGATGCGGTGGATGTAGTCCTCGGGGTCGTGCGGCACGTCGTAGTTGAGTACCAGGCCGATGTCCTCGATGTCGATACCGCGCGCGACGATGTCCGTGGCGACGAGGATTTTCACCTTGTTGTTCTTGAAGTTGAGCATCACCTCCTCGCGCTGCGCCTGCTCCAGGTCGGAGTGCATGGCCGCAACGTCGAGTCCCATGCGCTTGAGCGTATGGGCCAGCTCCTTGACCTTGAGTTTCGACGACGAGAAGATGATCGTCTTCGAGTCGGTCGGCTCGGCGAACAGCTCGCGGATGATGCCCAGTTTCTGACGCTCGTAGCAGATGTAGGCCGACTGGTCGATGGCTTCGTTGGGTTTCGAAATGGCGATGTTGACCTCGGCGGGATTGCGCAGAATGGTCTTGGCCAGTTCGCGGATCTTCGGGGGCAGCGTCGCCGAAAACATGATCGTCTGCCGTTCGGCGGGCATGTAGGAGATGATCTTCATAATGTCGTCCGAGAAACCCATGTCGAGCATGCGGTCGGCCTCGTCGAGAATCAGGTATTCGACGTGCGAAAGATCGACGCCGCTGTTTTGCAGGTGGGCGATCATGCGGCCCGGAGTGGCGATCACCACGTCGGCGCCGTTCAGCATGCCGTTTTTCTGGATGTCCCAGCCCTTGCCGTCGCCACCGCCGTAGACCACCGTCGTCGAGAGGGGCGCATAATAGGAGAAGCCCTGGAACTGCTGGTCGATCTGCTGCGCCAGCTCGCGCGTCGGCACGATGATCAGCGATTTCACCACATTGTCGGGGTTGCCCTCGATGAGCAGTTTGTTCAGCAGCGGCAGCGTATAGGCCGCGGTCTTTCCCGTACCGGTCTGGGCGCAGCCGATAATGTCGCGGCCCTCCAGAATCACCGGAATCGTGTGCTCCTGCACGGGAGTCATCTCGTGGAAATTCATATCCTCAAGACCGTCGAGGATTTCATCCTCCAGGTCGAGTTCATCGAAACGCATAAAACAGAAATTTTTAATTCTTAATTTTTCACTTTTAATTGCACGGTCCGGAAATGACATCTCCGAATAGCGTGGCCGGCGTGCAGCCCGTGATACGGACCCGCACATAGTCGCCGACCCGATGATCCCCGCGGTCGAAAACCACCACCTTGTTCTGCGAAGTGCGGCCCGACAGCTGGTTCCTGTCGCGCTTCGACTCGCCCTCGACCAGCACTTCGAACTCCCGGCCCACATCGCGCAGGTTGCTCGCATGGCCCAGCTCGTTTTGCAGGGCGATGATTTCGGACAGCCGGCGCGACTTCACCTCCTCGGGAACGTCGTCCCCCAGGTGCTTTTCGGCAAAAGTGCCCGGACGCTCCGAATACTTGAACATGTAGGCGAAATCATAGCCCACCTCGCGCATCAGCGACAGGGTTTGCAGGTGCTCCTCCTCCGTCTCGCCCGAGAAGCCCGCGATCAGGTCGGTGGTGATCGCACAGTCGGGCAGATAGCGGCGGATGGCGGCGATGCGGTCGAGATACCATTCACGCGTATATTTGCGGTTCATGCGGCCGAGCATCGACGTGGCGCCCGACTGGGCCGGCAGGTGAATCGCCCGGCAGACGTTGGGCATCGAGGCCATGACCTCCAGCAGGCCGTCGCTCATATCCTTGGGATGCGAGGTGGCGAACCGCACGCGCAGCAGCGGCGAGACCGACGCCACGCGGCGCACCAGCTCCGGGAAATCGACGTCACCCGTACGGTAGGAATTGACGTTCTGCCCCAGCAGCGTCACCTCGCGGTAGCCGTTTTCGAACAAACTGCGCGCCTCGGCGACGATGGTCTCCGCATCGCGGCTCCGCTCGCGGCCCCGGGTGTAGGGGACCACGCAGTAGGAACAGAAGTTGTCGCACCCCCGCATGATCGCCACGAAGGCGCTCACGCCGTTGCGGTCGAGGCGCACGGGGGCGATTTCGGCATAGGTCTCCTCGGTCGAAAGCAGCACGTTGACACCCTTGCCGCCCGCCTCGGCCTCGCGCACCAGGCGCGGCAGGTCGCGGTAGGCGTCCGGCCCGGCCACGACATCGACGCCCGCAGGTCCCTCGACCAGCTTCTCGCGCAGGCGTTCGGCCATGCAGCCGATGACGCCCACGACAAGACCCGGATTCGCGCGCCGGTAGCGTTTCATCTCGGCCAGACGGCCCCAGATGCGCTGCTCGGCGTTGTCGCGGATCGAGCAGGTGTTGATCAGGATGACATCGGCCTCGCCGATGCGGTCCGTATAGACATAGCCTTCGCGCTGCATGAGCGAAACGACGATCTCCGTGTCGCCGACGTTCATCTGGCAGCCGTAGGTCTCGATGAAAAGTTTGCGTCCGGCGCCCTCCAAAGGCCGTAATGTATTGACGTTAAATCCCAATTTTCAATTCTTAATTTTTAATTCTTAATTGGCGGAGCCTATTCCGCCTGTATCTCGTTTTTCTCGGGGAACTGCTTGAAGCCCTCCCCGAAGGTTTCGTAGGCATCCGTCACCACGACGAATGCCTTCGGGTCGATCTCCTTGATCTTGTGCTGCACGAGGCGCACCTCCTTGCGGCTCACCACCAGAAAGATCATGTCGCGCAGCGAATCGGTGTACATGCCCTTCGACTTGATGTAGGTGGCGCTGCGGTCGAGGTCGTCGATGATGAACCGTTTCAGCTCCTCGTGGTGGTCGCTGATGATGAACAGCAGCTTGTCGTACGACGCGCCGTCG